>Ga0315282_10017259_pt1 | contig 10441 bp, 13 predicted proteins | sample YL17G07_20_MG_FD_203693 | JGI IMG/M metagenome (GOLD analysis project Ga0315282, IMG submission 203693) | Sediment microbial communities from Yellowstone Lake, YNP, Wyoming, USA - YL17G07_20 | ecosystem: Environmental > Aquatic > Freshwater > Lake > Sediment | place: USA: Wyoming | collected... | reverse complement strand
ACCTCAAGCCAAAGACCCATTTCTTATTACACGCCCTTGACTTTTCTTCCGAGATGGCTTTATGAATGACTATGCAATTCACCCAGCCCTATGCAGCGACGGGTATCGGATCCTTCCCCCATCACGATGAGGGATCGGCGTTCTCCGTCATTCTTGACAATTTCCCTGAAATCCCATTCTGGCCTCAACTGCCGAAGCTTTCTTTCCTGGAGGGGATGGTCCTACAATATTCAGAAGGATTTCCCTCTTTGCGATGGGATAAAGAAGGACAGAGGTTCTGGGTCGATACCTCCGAAGGATTTGAGGGGGAGGCGGAAAGGTTCTATAAGGACATTGAGGAGCAAAACATTGAACCCTTTGGAATGACAGAGAAATTTGCAAAGGGCCTTCAGATCCTGAATGTTCTCGCCCGAGAGCCGTATCGAAGCGGGATCAAGTGTATGAAAGGCCAGATCGCAGGACCGGTCACGTTCGGCCTCTCGCTTGTCGACCCGCAGCGGAGACCGATATTTTACGATCCCACCTTGCGGGATATCCTCGTCAAGCACCTTTCATCGAAGGCCCGATGGATGGAAAGGAAGTTTCGTGAACTTTTTCCCGAGAAACCCTCCATCCTTTTTTTCGATGAGCCGTCTCTTTCCTCTTTTGGCTCAGCCTTTTCGAGCCTGAACCGGGAGGAGGTTATTCTTTCGTTGAACGAATGTTCTAAAGGGGTTGAGGGTCTCAAAGGGGTTCACTGCTGCGGCAATACCGACTGGAGCCTTCTTCTCTCAACGGACCTCGACATTCTCAGTTTCGATGCTTACGGATATCTTGAGACCCTCTCCCTCTACCCGAGGGAGTTAAGGGCTTTCCTGGAGCGTGGAGGGATCCTGGCGTGGGGAATTGTCCCGACAAACGAGGGTATCCTGAAGGAAGATGCCCGGAGCCTGGTCAGTCGTCTGAGAAATGGATTAGGATCTCTTTCCAAAAAGGGAATCGATCGAGAGCTCCTCCAACAAGCCATCATTACCCCAAGCTGCGGGACGGCTTCCCTTCCCATTCCCCTGGCCGAGCGGGTCTGTCGCCTCACTGCAGAAGTATCCAAGAGAATGAGAGAAACCCAAAAGACACTGGAATGACAAGGGTTCAGAGGTTCAGGGTTAAGATCAACAATAGAAAGATAACCTCTGAACGGTGAACCCTTGTTCTTAGCGGTTGGCCTTTGAGAGGGGAACCCCTCCGTGGCCGATGTTCTCTTTGGGAAGTTCATGGAGGAGGATATGAACCCGGTCTTTCTGGATCTGAAGGGTATCCGCAATGGCATCGGTCACCTTCTTGATCAGTTCTTCCTTCTTCTCCGCGGTTCTTCCCGACAACATGTTGATGTGAACTGTTGGCATCGCCATCTCCTTTCGGCAAGAGGTCTTCTCGCAATGATTTTGAGAGAAGGTTTCCGGAAATCTTATCCCACTGAAGACGCTGTGTCAATTGATTTGTTCCAACCCGAAAAGGGCCGGTATTGACAACCCCGCTGCTTGCTATCATAATTGTAAAGCTCCCTGCTCGCAGGGCTGGGCAATTCGGTTGGTTTTGCAGCGACATCTAATTTATCTGAAAGTCCGCTATGAGAACACCCAGTTTCATTAAAAGCGTTTTCCTTTTCTCTATTCTTTTCTCCTTTTTCCTGGGATGTGCCGGCAAGCAGGGGAAGGCTCTGAAGACGATCGAGGGAGATCCTGAACCCCTTTACAAACAGGGGCTGGTTCTCTTCAACAAACGGAACTATTTCGAGGCTCAGAAGAAATTCGAACAGTTGAAAGCGAGCTTTCCTGACAGCCCTCCGTATTCTCTCTGGGCAGAGCTGAAGATCGCCGACTGCCATTTTTTCAAGAAAGAATACGTTGAGGCAATTGCAGCCTATGAGGAGTTCAGGAAGATCCACCCCACCCATGAAGAGATCCCTTATGTTCAATACCAGATCGGAATGGGGTATTTCAATCAGGTCCTTACCCCTGATAGAGATCAAACGTTTACCCAGAAAGCCCTTTCCAGCTTCGAATATCTCATGGCCAACTATCCTGCCAGTTTCCTCACAGAGAAGGCGAGAGAGAAGATCGGAGTGCTGAAAAAGCGGTTGGCCGATCACGAGTTCTATGTCGGAGATTTCTACTACAAGCAGGGAAGATATCAGGCTGCGGCCTCCCGCTTCAGGGATCTTCTTGATCAGTATCCAAAAGTGCCTGACGAGGACCATACGCTTTTTCTCATCGGGAAGAGCTATATCGAACTGGGCCAGGGCGAGAAGGCGAAAGAGGCTTTCACCAGGATTGCCATAGAGTATCCGAGAAGTTCCTATTATAAAGAAGCCAGGGCCATTCTGGATAAAGGTTTGACGGAGAAGAAGAAACCCACTCCGCGAAAGACCGCCCCCTCTGAGGCAGCAATGGATGAAAGTAAGGCATCTGTTGCGCAGTGGGAAGGAGTTGTGCTCCGCAAATTTGAAGAGGAAGGGAGAAAACCCATCTCCCTGAAAGAAGAAACAGGGGTTGTGCAAGCGAACGTAGAAGAGAAGATTCGGCCCCTTACTGCAACGGCGGAGGCAACAAAAGCCGTTGCCCCCGTTGCGGGGGCAAGGAAGCCCGAACCTCCGGCTGCTGCCGACCCGATCAAAGAGGGGAGGGTCCAGGCAATGCCTCAGGAGATGAAACCGGAGAAGAAATCCGAGGAGTCCCTTAAGATCGCCCTGGTCCCGTCAGATGAGCCCCCCAAAGGGATGCCTCCAAAGGAAGAAGGGCGTCTGCCAGAGATAGAGGTCAAACCTGAGGATGAAAAAAGAGTGGCTGCATTACCGAGCAGCCCGGCTCCACCCAAGGGGAAGACCCGGAAGGAAGTTCCCTTGGATTCAGGGCAGCCTTTAGGCTTGGACAAAGGGGAGCCCATCGATATCACCTCGGATCGGGTGGAATCTTACTCCAAAGAAAACCTGATTTTTTTCAAAGGGAATGTCACCGCCCGTCAGAAAGATGTGGTCATCTACGCCGACGACGTCGAAGCAGTAGTCACTGAAAGCGGTAAAGGGATTGAAAAAGTGATCGCAGGCGGAAATGTCAAGATTCAGCAAGGACTCCGTGTCGCCATCTGCCAGAAAGCTGTTTTCTACAATCTCGATCAAAAAATCGTTCTCACGGGTGATCCGAAAGTCTGGGAAGGTGGCAACATGGTTTCAGGGGAAGAAATCATCTTTGATATAGAACAGAACCGGGTTGAAGTGAAAGGGGGCCCGGGTGGGAAGGGAAAGGCAAAGATACATCCTAAAGGAGATCTTGAAAAGCGGGAATGAGAAGAAGCCTTCCTCCTCTCATGCTTGCCATCTTCTTTCTCCTGGCCTGTGGAACTTCTGACGAAGATAGAATCCAGCAAGTCTTGAATCGAAGGGAAGAGGCGCTCGAGAAAAAAGACCTCTCCCTCTACATTTCCTGCGTTTCCAAATCTTATCAAGATAAGGGCGAAGACGTCGACCGGCTTCGAAACCGAATCGAAGGTTATTTTCAAACGTTCGACCGGATCGAGTACGGATGCAGGGATCGATCCGTGCAGATTGAAGGGGAGGAAGCAACGGTGATCCAGGAGTTCCACCTGGAGGTTGAGGGGAGAGGGAGGAAGCATTCCTATTCGGGGAAGGAAGCCCTCTTTCTGAGGAAAGAGGCTGGAGGATGGAAGATCGTCAAAGGGCTCTGAACTAAACCATTGCAGATCCCCCTCATCGTCGCCCTCTCCCGCGAGGGGTGAGGGGGCTGAGATTTTGAATGGGGCCATTGACAATTGGCAAAAAAATCAAATAAAAAAATTCATTTGGAGTCTTTGCAAGGATCAAAGCATGTTTGAAAGCCTTTCGGCAAAACTGGACGCTGTCTTCAAGAGGCTAAAAGGCCATGGGAAGCTGACGGAGCAGAATATTCAGGAGGCTTTGAAAGAGGTCCGCCTCGCGCTTCTCGAGGCAGATGTCCATTTCAAAGTCGTGAAGGACTTTATTGGTTCTGTCCAGCAGAGGGCGATCGGTCAGGAAGTGATGGCAAGCCTCACACCGGCCCAGCAGCTGATCAAGATTGTGAAAGAAGAGATGACGACGCTGATGGGTGGGGAAGGGCAGGAGATCCATCTTTCAGGGACCCCTCCTGTCCCCATCATGTTGATCGGTCTTCATGGCTCGGGCAAGACGACGACAGCGGCAAAACTATCTCGGTATTTCCAGGGAAAGAAAAAGCGTCCTTACCTGGTTCCCGCGGACGTTTACCGGCCGGCTGCAATCGAGCAGCTACAAAAGCTGGGCCAGGAGTTGAAAGTGGATTTTTACCGTCCCGAGCCGTCCCAGAAACCACTGGAGATCTGCCTGAAGGCCCGGGAAGCAGCCCTGAAGGGTGGCTATGATCTCATGTTCATCGATACCGCTGGGAGGCTCCATATCGACGAGATCCTGATGCTTGAACTACGGGAGATCAAGGCAACCCTCAAGCCGAAAGAGGTCCTGCTTGTGGCGGATGCAATGACCGGCCAGGACGCCGTCAACATCGCCAAGAGTTTCAACGAACGGCTGGGCATCGACGGGATCATCCTGACGAAGATGGATGGAGATGCCCGTGGAGGAGCAGCCCTTTCGATCAAATCCGTGACCCAGAAGCCCATTAAGTTCATCGGGATGGGAGAAAAACTGGATGCCCTGGAGGTCTTTCATCCTGACAGGATGGTCTCACGGATTCTGGGCATGGGAGATGTCCTCACCCTGATTGAGAAGGCTGAGGCAACCTTTGACGAGAAGAAAGCCGAAGAATTAGAGAGAAAGATCCGAAAGGATTCCTTCACCCTGGAGGATTTTCGCGACCAAATTCAACAGATTCGAAACATGGGATCCCTCGAGTCCATTCTCGGGATGATTCCCGGCCTCTCGAAGAGAATGAAAGGGATGGGAGATTCCGGTTTCGATGGGAAAGAGCTTGTCCGGATCGAGGCCATCATCAACTCCATGACGCCCAGGGAACGAACGAATGTGACCATCCTTAACGGAAGTCGCCGTCTGAGAATCGCCCGTGGGAGCGGGACAACCGTTCCGGAAGTCAACCAGCTTCTGAAACGATATACGGAGGCTCGAAAGATGATGAAACGCTTCACCCAGATGGAGAAAAAAGGATTCGGAAGGGGAAGGACGCCCTTTTTTTCTTAATGAGGTGATATTTTATTAAAACCCGAAGCACGAAATCCGGGCGAAGCATCCCGTTAGGGATCAATTCGAAACAAGCATAAATGTTCAAAGTACAAATGACCTGAACCAATAGTAATATTGTAAACTTTGAAATTTGGATTTTGGTTTTGTTTCGGATTTCGATATTCGGATTTCGGATTTTTGAATCAAGCGAAGGAGGTAGTTAGAAAGATATGGCTGTATCCATGAGGTTGATGAGATTTGGAGGGAAGAAAAGCCCCTATTATCGAATTGTCGTTGCGGACCGTCGCTCCCCGAGGGGGGGTGGCTTTATCGATCAGATAGGGACCTATGATCCGAGGAAGGACCCCGTGGAGGTTCGGTTCAAGGAAGAGAAGGCGATTCAGTGGCTGAAGAAGGGAGCGCAGCCCACTCCGACCGTCCGTCAACTCTTGAAACGATCGGGTATTCCGAAGAAATCTGAAGAAGGCGGAGAAGGATAGATTCCTCTCCTCCAAAGCCTTTGCTCTTTTTCGATCTCTTGAGGGACCGTCGCTTGAAGTGGAGGTGGGGCCATGAACACGAAGGATTTGATTGAGTACATCGCAAAGGCGCTGGTCGATCATCCAGAACAGGTCAAGGTTTCTGAAATTGAAGGTGAGAAGACCTCTGTCATCGAGCTTTACGTGGCCAAGGAAGATCTGGGAAAGGTGATCGGAAAACAAGGAAGGACAGCGAAGGCCATCCGGGTCATCCTTGGGGCTACTTCCGCGAAATTGAAGAAACATTCTGTCTTAGAAATCATCGAATGATGACCCTGCGATTGCCCGAACCCTGTTCTTTAGCAGAAATAAAGGGGCACTCCGGGTTGACCTTGACCCCGTAAAAAAAACCGTACGCGAAGCCATTCGTTTCTCTGTTGGAAAGGGTCTCAACGGGATTTCCCTCTCCCGACAAGAGGGGTGTCACCCAGACGGAATCATGGAAAAAGAGTTTTTCCCGATCGGCAGGCTGGTCAAGCCCCATGGCGTGATGGGAAAGATGAAGCTGGAGTACTTCGGTGAGGACCTCACGCAGTTTTCTTTCTATCGAGAGGTTCTCATCGAAGACAGGACAGGCAAGTTACAGCCCTATGATGTCCTGGAGGCAACTCCTCAACCGCCGCGGATTCTCCTCCGTCTAAAGGGTGTTGAAAGGGTGGAGGACGTTATGCCCCTTCTCGGCAAAGAGGTCCTCGTTCGAAAAGAGGCCCTTCCCGAATTGGGGGAGGGGGAGTATTATTGGTTTGAAATCCTTGGAATGGGGGTGGAGACGGAAGAGGGACAAAAGATTGGAACGGTGAAGGAGATCATTCCGACGCCTGCCCATGATGTTTACGTCGTCGAAGGCAAGAGAGGAGAGATCTATCTTCCCGTGATAGAGGGGGTGGTCCGGAGCATCGATCGCAAGAAAGGCGTGATCAGGGTCATCAGGATGGAAGGGCTCTGGGAGAAAGAGGATGAAGTTTGACATCCTGACCCTTTTCCCGGGCATGTTCGCTTCTCCCTTTCGAGAGAGCATCCCGGGCAGGGCCATTGAAAAGGGGCTCATTGAAGTCCGCACGATCAATATACGTGATTTTGCCCTCGACAAACACCATGGGGTGGATGACACACCTTTTGGAGGGGGTCAGGGCATGGTCATGAAGGTCGAACCGATTGCCCGGGCTATTGACTGGGTTAAATCCGAGAATCCCTCAGCGTGGACAATCTATTTGACCCCTCAGGGAAAGCCGTTCAATCAGGAGGATGTGCGTGCGCTTTCATCGAAGACCCATCTGATCCTCCTTTGTGGCCGGTATGAAGGGGTTGACGAAAGGGTAAAGGAATTCTTTGTGGACCAGGAGATCTCCATTGGAGATTATGTTCTGACCGGGGGAGAACTGGCGGCAATGGTCGTCATTGATGCTGTGGCGAGGCTTCTGCCCGGTGTCCTCGGCTCGGATCGCTCTGCGGAGGAGGATTCTTTCTTCAACTCCCTCTTGGAGTACCCCCAGTACACTCGTCCCTTCGATTTTCGCGGGAGTTGTGTTCCCGGGGTGCTTCTCTCAGGAAATCATTCGGCGATTGCCCGATGGAGGAGGAAAGAAGCCCTCAGGCGGACCCTGGCGAGGAGGCCGGACCTCCTGAAGAAGGCAAGCCTTTCAGACCCCGATAGGGAGCTTCTCCAGGAGATCCTTGATTCGTCCACAAGGGGAAACGAGAGAGATGCCGTCTAACCTCTATATTGGGTTGGTCCATCACCCTATCTACGACAAGAGGCGAGATGTGGTGGCCACGGCGGTGACGAACTTCGATATCCACGATATCGCCCGTTGTGCCAGGACCTTTGGAGTGGAAGGTTTCTATGTTATTACCCCTTTGGAGAGTCAGATTCAACTGGTGCAGAGAATTATCCGGCACTGGGTGGAAGGGACAGGATCGACTTACAACCCAGCAAGGAAAGAGTCCTTCTCGATTGTCCGGATTTCCAGGACGATCGATGAGGCAGATCGGGAGATCTCTGCATCACGGGGGAAGAAAGTGATCCGTGTTGCCACGGGGGCGACCTGTCTCCCCGGAAGTATTCGATTTGGGGTTCTGAGAAAAATGCTGGAGGACCAGAATAGCCCCTTTTTCATCCTCTTTGGAACAGGATGGGGGCTGACGCAGGAGGTCAAAGAAACTTCGGACTATGTCCTGGCACCCGTTGAAGGAAGGGGATATAATCATCTCTCGGTTCGTTCAGCCGTCGCGATCATCCTGGATCGGCTGCTGGGTGAGCGGGTTAATAGTTCGGAGTAATGAGTTCGGAGAGAAATTCTGAGGATACCCCGACCTCAAAACTCCGGGCTTCAAACTCATGCTCTGTGTCCGGAGGGCACCCTCGAACCATGAAAATTGGTGTTTTGCGGACACGGATTACGGACGCGGACACGTTATTTTCTAAGTCATTGAGGAGGGAGAACGAAATGAATCCGATGGAAGTGGTTGAGAGAGAACAGTTGAGGATGGACCTCCCTGAATTCAAGGTCGGTGATACCGTGAAGGTCCACGTGAAGATAGTGGAAGGCGAGAAGGAAAGAATCCAGCCTTTCGAAGGCGTGGTGATTTGCCGGAAAGGGGGCGGCATCCGATCCACCTTCACCGTTCGGAAGATCTCTTACGGGATCGGAGTGGAAAGGATTTTTCCCACCCATTCACCGAGAGTCGAACACATTGACGTGGTCAGCCGGGGAAAGGTACGGCGGGCCAAGCTCTTCTACCTGAGAGGCCTGAAGGGAAAGGCGGCTCGCATCAAGGGCGAGAAGAAACAACAAGCCTAAGACTTCTTCAATGCAAAATGCAAGGTTCAAAATGGAAAATCCAAGGTTCCTAAAATCTTATTGATTTTGCATTTTGCAATTTACACTTTGCAATGAGGTTTTCTTATGCTTTTTCCCTCTCTTCCGGAGCAGCCCATGGACTATTTCGAAAAGATGTTCCGGAAGCGCGGCTACGAGAGGATTACGGGTGTGGATGAGGCGGGAAGAGGGCCTCTTGCAGGGCCGGTCGTCGCAGGAGCCGTCATCCTGCCCCAAGAGGGGATCGGGCAAAGACTCTTTGATTCCAAGCAAATCCCGCCAGAAAAGAGAGAGGTCCTCTACGAAGCCATCCGTGCGAAGGCTTTGGCTGTGGGGATCGGGATCGTTTCGCAGGAAGAGATCGACGATCTCAATATCCTTCAGGCCAGCTTGAAGGCAATGATCCTGGCGATCCAGAACCTTACGATCCCTCCGGATTTTGTCCTTATTGATGGCCCCCACGGTCTTGAAATTCCTATTCCGCAGAGGCCTATCCGAAAAGGAGATCAGCTGAGCATCTCCATTGCTGCAGCCTCCATTGTGGCCAAGGTGACCCGGGATCGGCTGATGGAGGGATATCATCAACTCTATCCCCAGTATGACTTTGCCACCCATAAAGGCTACGGGACGAAAGAACATCGAAAGGCCATCCAGAGATTTGGCGTCTGTGAACTCCACCGAAAAACCTTCCGAGGGGTGAAGGAATACCTCTAAACGCATAGCGCAAAGCGTAAAATCGAATTTATTGAAAGAGGCTTCTCACGGACACGAATCACGGACACGGATTGCGAAGAGACACGAAAGAACTCGGGAAGAAGGGCGAGGAAGTCGCTCTCCGTTTCTTGAAGAGGAACGGATATCGGATCCTTCAGAGAAATTACGTGTGCAAGATGGGCGAAGTGGACATCATCGCCAGGGAGAGAGATACCCTTGCCTTTATCGAGGTGAAGACCAGAACATCAACGACCTTCGGCCCTCCTCAATTAGCTGTTAACGCCTCGAAGCAGATGCAGCTCTCCAAGGCAGCCCTTTACTTCCTCAAGGAGAAGAAGTTGGAAGAGATGAAGGCGCGGTTCGATGTCGTTGCCATTCTCCTCGGACCCAAGGGAGAGGAAATTGAACTGATCAAAGATGCCTTTGACTTAAGATGGACATGAAAAGGGGTTCATCCATGAGCCCCTTTTCATGTCCAAAATCCCGAATCCAAAATCCCGAATAAATTCCTGTTGCCAAATTTGTAGAGTCGAGAGAAAACCGCCAGCAAAAAAGGCCGTCGCTCCTTCTCGATGCGAGGGCCTTTGGCCACTTCTCCATTGATCCTATTCAGCCGGTTCTATTTTAGCTGCTTTTGCTTTGGCCGGTTTCATTACAATGGCTTCTTTCACAGTCGCTTCTTCCAGCGGTATTCTCATCTTGTAGAATGAACGCCACACGAAGATGAGCCCGACAATGAAGACCGGAAGAGCGATGTAGGGGGCATAGTTCGTGGAATTGCCTTCCTTCGCTTGTACCGCCATCTCAATCGCGATTTCGGTCGCGAGCAGGCCGAACAGGGTCGAGAACTTGATGATGGGGTTCATGGATACGGATGAGGTATCCTTGAAGGGGTCGCCCACCGTATCGCCAATGACCGTTGCGGCGTGGAGGGCCGAGCCCTTTTCCTTCAGGTCGACTTCGACGATCTTCTTCGCGTTGTCCCACGCGCCGCCGGTGTTTGCCATGTAGATGGCCTGGAAGAGGCCGAAGCAGGCGATGGAAATCAGATACGCCACGAAGAAGTTGGGGTTCAGCAGCGCGAAAGCGAGCGTCATGAACAGGATCGCGATAAAGATGTTCCACATCCCCTTCTGCGCATACTGGGTGCAGATCCTTACAACCGTCTTGGAATCCTCGATATCGGC
>Ga0315282_10017258_pt1 | contig 10441 bp, 13 predicted proteins | sample YL17G07_20_MG_FD_203693 | JGI IMG/M metagenome (GOLD analysis project Ga0315282, IMG submission 203693) | Sediment microbial communities from Yellowstone Lake, YNP, Wyoming, USA - YL17G07_20 | ecosystem: Environmental > Aquatic > Freshwater > Lake > Sediment | place: USA: Wyoming | collected... | reverse complement strand
CGCTCAACCGAGGCTGCGAGGAAGAGGAGATCTTTTTCTTTAAATCCCCTCACTGGGACTACGTCAGTAACGACGGGCTCGCCTTTCGTGAGCGTCCCTGTCTTGTCGAGTATCACCGCGTTTATTTTGTGCGCAGTCTCAAGCGCCTCCCCTCCCCTTATCAGTATTCCGTTCTCCGCGCCTTTCCCGGTTCCGACCATTATCGCCGTGGGCGTTGCAAGCCCGAGCGCGCAGGGGCAGGAGATGAGCAGCACAGCGACAAAATTGAGGAACGCAAACGTGAAGGCGGGCTGCGGTCCTAAAGTGTACCATACGAAAAAGGTAAGCAACGCGGCAAGCATGACAAGCGGGACGAATACGCCCGCCACCCTGTCCGCGAGCCTCTGTATGGGCGCCTTTGAGCCCTGCGCCTCTTCAACGAGCCTTATTATCTGCGCTAGCATCGTTTCGCTTCCAACGCGCGTTGCCCTGAATTTGAAAGAGCCGGTTTTGTTTATCGTCGCGCCCGCAACCCCGTCCCCTTTCCTCTTTGACACTGGCATGCTTTCCCCTGTAAGCATTGACTCATCAACGGACGACTCCCCCTCAATGACTATCCCGTCAACTGGTACCCTCTCGCCCGGCCTCACGATGACGATGTCGCCCTTCCTGACTTCTTCGATGCGCACCTCCATTTCCTTCCCGCCCCTCACAACGCGCGCAGTTTTTGCCCTGAGCCCCATTAGCTTCCTTATCGCCTCGCTCGTTTCCCCTTTCGCGCGCGCCTCGAGGTACCTGCCAAGCAGGACAAGCACGATTATCATGGCGCAGGTGTCGAAGTATGCAACCGGCGCGAGGCCGCCGCCTGTGAAGAACGAAGGCGCGAAGGTCGCAAGCGTGCTGTAAAGGAACGCAGCGCTAGTCCCAATCGCAATAAGCGAGTTCATGTCCGCGGTCCTCTGCTTAAGCGCAGCAAAGAACCCCTTGTAGAACTGCGCCCCTCCCCAGAACTGGACAGGTATTGTCATTAGAAACAGCACAAAAAAATCATTTAGGAACTTCGGAGCAAAAGGGAACCAGTCTGGATTGCTTCCTATGAAAATGAGAAGCGCAATGAACGCGCTTACAACTAGCTTAAGTGAAAGCGTCTCAAGCTCCTTTCTCCTAGCCTCTTTCTCGCGGTCTTCCCCTTCCATCTCACCTGAAACCTCCCCAAGGAAGGAGTACCCTGCCAGTTCAACCGCCTTCTCAAAATCAATTGCCCCCAGTTTCTCCCCATGCTCTATTACCGCCTTCTCGGTTGCAAAATTGACGCTGGCGCTCTCCACTCCTTTAAGGGCCTTCAGCGCCTTCTCCACCCTTGAAGCGCAGGAAGCGCAGTCCATCCCGCCAATCTTTATTATCGTCTTCTTCATCAAGCATCACTTCCGTATTCCCTCTATTTATCCCATCCTTTTGAGTTATCCGCTAGACTTTTGCATTTTATAAAGCCCGACGACATAACGGACTTGACGATCAATTATGTGCGTCGAAAGCTTTATGGCATTCTGGCTATTCCAGACGAATTTTGCGTTTCGGAAGCTATTTCCTGCTGGCTTGCATTGCCTGTTTCGGTTATAATAAAGCTTCCCGAAATCATTCCCATCCAACACGTCCATTTCACTGTTCCGGTTGTATTTGGAGTGAATTCTACTGTGTTCAGACCAGGTTTCAGTTTCACATCCAAGCCGTAATCCTTTATGAGTATTTCCTTATTGCAGCTCGTTTGCTCCAGCAAGTCGATGCTCCAGTTTACGGGAACTCCTTTTTTGAGTACGAACACGGTTGGCTTCCATTCGCCGCCGTTGATGGTCATGTTTATTTCTTGGACTCCGTTGTTTACCACGGAACCCGTTCCCGAACCAACGATTCTCGTCACGATTGAACTGTAACTCAACGGGCTTCCGGCAAGTTCCAAGCCACGGTTAATCATGACGAGCCCAAGCAGCAGGACAATGACAGCAGATGCTTTCAGTATTTTTCCCGTCGTCTCACGGCTTATCATCGTGGCTAACCCGCCGAACCCAAGCATAACCGGCAGAGTTCCTAAGCCGAAGGCAGCCAAGCTAATAGCTCCACCCAAAAAACTGCCTGTTCCCGCCGCATAAAAATACATTGCCTGCAATGGCCCGCAGGCGATAAACAACCCGCTCAAGAGGCCGGTCATGAGCGGAGCCATGTAGAACCCTTTTTGCTCTTTGGCCGCTATTTTCGACAAGAACTTAGGATTGAACTGAAACCTCCTGAAGAAACCGACCCCAAACATGCTTAGCGCATAGAACACCATGAATAACCCTGCGAGAATCGCGATTACTCCACGCAGTTCGATGCTAATGACAAGAGCTCCGCCAATCAGCCCGAATACGCCGCCGATTAACGCATAGGAAATGGTTTTTGAAGCGCCGTACACCAAGTGCTGTTCGAATCCTTTATGCCCCTTCATTGCGTTTTTCGTCGTGTAAGAAACAACGAAGCCGCCGCACATCGAAACGCAATGGAATCCCGTAAGCAGCCCCGCTATGAACAATAAGGCCAGGCTTGCGCTTTCCCCGACTTCAGGAAGCTTAACGTCAAAAAAATTAAAGTTAAGCCCCACGAATAGGTAGTATAGCATGAACAAGGCGGCGACTATTGCGATAATGGTGGATAACAGATTCCAGTTGGGCCTACTGTTTTCGTCAGTAACTTCATACCCAAATTTTCCTATTTTCTCCTTTATCTGCTCTTCGCTAATCTTATTTTCATCAAATTCTATTACGGCTTGTCCGCTGGCATAGCTTACTGAAATCTTATTCACGTCGCTCTTAAGCCCGTCTTCTATGTGCCTCGCGCAGGAATTGCAGTGCATTCCTTTTATTGCGAATATTTTTTTCATAAACGCACCCGGTTCACGTTTTTCCCTCGAACTGGTAAATGCTTTCTTTCCTTAATTTTTCTGCCAAGACTTCAGTTATGATGACTTGAGCCTACTTTTTGCTAGTGAGGGCAAGGAGCGCGAGAACTGCGACTATGGCATACATTATGAAGCCGTAGATGCAGGTTGGAAGCCCGAATATCTTCGCACTTAGTGCCGCGCACACAGCTCCTGATGCCGCGGAGGGAAAAAGCTCGCCGTAGCTCAGGTAGCCGGAGAAAAGCATGCCGAAAACAGCGAACAGCAGAATTGCCTTCAGATAGTCGTCTTTTTTCATGGAACCACCCCGTCATTCTTAATTTTGATATATTTATAAGTTAGCCTCTTCCCGACCCTAGCGACAGTCTAACCTTAGGTTACGCTTTCCTTTCCTTGTGCCCTTCTTGATACTGCATTGCTTATGGCGTAGAAGGCAACCCCCGCACACAGCACCACTGCCTCCTCAACCCACACCCCAGACAGCAAGGACAGGGCGAGGGCCGCACAGCTGACAATTCCGAGCACTGGGGGAAGCGGGTAGAACGGTATCCTGAACTTTGGCTGTTTTGTGCTTACCGCCATTGCCGCATAGTTGACAAGCACATGCGTTACTATTACTGAGAAGCTTGCGATTGACGCGACCTGCAGTAAATTCCCAGTAAAGGCAAGGGCGGCCATCAGCAAACCAGTGAGCAGTATCGAGACGTACGGAGTGCCGAAACGGGGGTGGAGGGAGTTTATGAAATCGGGGATCTGCCCGTTCCTTGCCATTGAGAAGGAAACCCTTGAAACCCCCAGGATTGTTGTGAGGAGCACGCTTGCGATTGCGAAGATCGCCCCAAGTGATACGAGCGTTGTTGCCAGCTCGTTTCCCGTTATTTTCATCGCGTCGGCGAGAGGCGAGCCAGACGCCGAAATCCTACTGGGACCGGAAACGCCGACTGCGGTGAAACTGACCAGCAGGTATAAGACGGCCGATATTCCTAGGGCGAGCAGAATCGAGAGCGGCAGCGTTTTCTCGGGATTTTTCACTTCCTCGGAAACAATGGCAATCCTGCCAAACCCCAGGTAGGCAAAAAATATCAGTGCAGCCCCGCTTATCACCCCTGAAAAGCCGTTCGGAAGAAACGGCTGGAAGTTGGACAGCTGAATATGAGAAGCTCCGACTGCAATGAAGAGCAAAAGTGCCGCGACTTTGAACACCACAAGGGCATTGTTCACCGTGGCAGACTCTTTCACTCCAACGAGATTCACCAGCGCAAAAACAAGACATGCTCCAGCGGCGACAAGGTTTACCGGAAGGGGGATGAACAATGCAAGATATGTCGCAAGACCGATGCTCACGGTCGCTCCCACGACAATCTGCGCGAAAATCCACATCCAGCCGGTGAGAAAACCAGTGAAAGGCGAAAACAACTCGAACGCATACTCGTAAGCCCCGCCCTCTTTTGGTATCGCCGAGCTTAGCTTTGAAAAGCTCAAAGCGGTAAAAACGGAACAAACTCCGGCAATAAGGACCGAGAGCAGCACGGCGGGACCTGCGAGAGAAGTGGCTACACCTAGAATTACGAATATGCCGGCCCCAATAATCGCGCCGACCCCTATGGATGTGGCATCGAATAGGGAGAGGCTCCGAAGGAGTTTTGCAGGCTTCCGTCGCATACAAGTATCTCTTCGGGGCGGGTATAAAAAATATACGGTCCGCTCATGCTACTTTATTTCAGCGGAAACACTCTCTTGTTTCTAGCCTTAAGTAATTGCTTAACTGCCATACTCATATCAGCAGCGAGCCAAACGCATTGAAAAGGAGCCCTACAAGAACGAACCCAACGAACAGCGTGCCTGCAAAAAGGGCGATGAGCTTTGGTTTCAGCACCTTTCTGAGGATTATCATTTCCGGAAGGGAAAGTCCCGTTATACTCATCATGAACGCAAGCGCGGTGCCGAGTGCCATAGCAGCGAATGTCCAAACCGTCAGGTGCCTGTCCAAAAAGGATAACTTCTTTGAAGTTTCGCTCATTTTTTTCACCGTTTATTAGTATTGGAAACAAAACCATCACCCGAATATTAACTTAATCGCTATCATAACAATTAACCCTGCAATAAAAGATAAAAATGAGCAAAAGAAGCTTTTGAAATTTCTTTTATGCATCTTGTGGATCTCAGGGATCAAATCGGAGGCAGCGATATAGATAAACCCTCCTGCTGCAAAAGGGATTAAAAAATGGGAAACTGCGGCCGCCTTTGCGGATACAAAATAGCCGACAATACCGCCTAGAATGCAGGTGGATTGTGTCAGAAAAGAATAAATCAAAGCTTTTCTTTTTTCATATCCCCCATAAATTAAGATACCAAACAATCCTATTTCCTGAGGTGCTTCATGGCCCATTATCATTAAGGTGGTAACAATGCCTAGTAAAGGGCTGACAAAAAATCCAGCGGCAATAACCAACCCATCAATAAAGTTATGGATTGCATCCCCTACCAACATAAGAGATGTAAAGGCGTGGGGTCTGCATCGGCAATGGTGCCACTGGAAATATTCCTCAATGAGAAGGAACAAAATAAAACCAATAATAGCTACCCCAAAGGAATGTGTTACTGAAAGATGTTCAAGTGATTCCTCCAATAAATGAAAAAATGCGCCCCCGAGCAGTGTCCCCGCAGAAAAAGCAATCAAACAAACTAACAATTTATTAAGCAATTTTTTACTAATCCATAATGAAAAAATGCCGATCAATCCGACTAAACTGTTGATGAATTTTGCCAATAATATCCACAGTAAGGTCATCATTTTATGGAAACACCCTGTTTTTTCTTTGTGCAATCAGCCTAATGCCGAGTTTTTCTTTTATCCCGTTCAAAAACAGGCTAATTGTTCCAAAAATGCAGAAAGGGCACAGGCACGCTAATGAACCCAAACCCCACATTAACCCCAAAATGATGCTTCCGTTTCCATCGTGTAGCAGTTCTTTCTTGTTAAGTTTCATGTCAGTCTTTGATATTGATACTTAGCAATATTTTTAAATATTTACGGCCATAAATATATTTTGGCGAGCGAGAAATAGGACAAACTATACCTTACGAAGCAAACCGGCTACCTTTTTCTGTGCTGGCGGATTTACCGAAGCAGCTGAGGAGCAAACAGCATAATCAGCCCAAGCGCAGCCATTATTACCCCGCCTATCAGCTTGCAGTACTTCGCGTATTTTTCTCCAAGCATGCTTCCAAACGCAAGCGTTAGCACGCCGAGGATGACCAGATCCAATGTGAAAAAAATGTCGTACAGGGCGATATACGCGTAGTAATGCATGGTGGGCAATTCATTAAGTGCGAGAACCTGCGTAAACACGGCCGGTATGGCTGATGAGCAGACGAATTCGATTGAATTTACGACGAACGCCAGCGTGACTATGGAGATTACGAGGGGGATAGTCAATGGCTGGAGCACGATATCCCGCATTCGGCTTACCGTTTTTTCGTGGCTCTCTTCGTCCCCGACTTTGCAGGCAAGCGCCCCTTTTGTGGTGAAGTATTCCTTAAGGCTCACGACCCCGCCACCGAGCGCAATGACGCCTATAAGGATAGTTATTGCTCTTACGTAGCCGATGAGCAGGAAGGCATTGAGCCAGGCAGTCATGAAAAGGAAATAAAGGATTCCGGATGCAAGAACGAAGCAACCTACAATGACCCATGCTTTTTTCTTATCATTGACTTCAAGGAGCAGGCCTATGAGGTAAACGAGCACCCACATCGCGCATGGGTTGAAGCCGTCAATCAGGCCCAAAATGATTGCAAGCAATGGCAATGAAACTGTGGTGAGGTCAGTCCTCCCGATGAAGGGGACGTCGAACTCTTTCAGCGCGGTTGCGCCCGGCTGATAGCTTTCAGTTTCAGATTTTTCCTTGGCGCAATTCGTCTGGCAGTTTATTATCTCTGCCATTATTTCCTGCTTTGAATGCACTCCGACAAGCGCCTTTTTTCCGACGAAAGTGGTGGGAACCCCGAGTCGCGAGATGTCAAGCCCCGCTTCGGAAGCAAGCGAATAAAACAAGGCGCTTCCTTCAGGAGTTGATGCATCGTACATCACAAATGAAACATTTGCCATCTCCTGCGAAAGTTCGTTGATTATCGGCTTTTGCTCGGCGCAGTGGGGGCAGGTGGGGAGGTAGAAAACGTGGACGGTGAATTCTTTTCCCTGTGGGAGCGGCTGCTCCCCAAGCCCTGCGAACAGCGCGAAAGCCCCGAGCAAAAGCAGCCCTACAACAAGGTACCTGTTGAACGGGCTTTTCAAGAAATCTGCAACCCCTGAGATCAAACCTTGAATCATGTCAAATCACTCCGAAATTGTCGCTTACGTATTTGTAGGCTCGGTACGCGGCAGTGACTCCCTGCGCCGCGCCAACAATCGCTTGCTTCCAATCCAAGTCAGTAACATCCCCGGCAGCGTAGAATCCTGGGATGTTGGTTTCGCAATCCCTGTTCACAATAACTTCGTCTTTCTTATTTAGTGCGGCGCCAAGCCCTTTCGCGAGAGCGCTCGCTGATGAATGGCCCACGTAGATAAAAACCCAATCTACTTCGAGCTCGCGCTTCCCTTGGAACGGGTTTTTGAGCACTGCCTTTTCAACCCTGCGCTTCCCTCCTATTTCCAGCAGCTCGTTTGAATTGATGATAGTTATCTTCCCTTTTTTTACATAGTCCTGCGCCTTGTCCATGTTCGGCTTCTCTGGGTGGAGCGCCGGCTCGTTGTTCACTATGAATACCTTTTTTGCGTAATGCGCAAGAAGATTCGCTTCCTTGACCGCGCTATCCCCTCCGCCAACAACTACTGCGTTCTTTCCTTTTACCAGAGTAAGGTCGCACAGGGCGCAGTAACTCACCCCGTTGCCCAGGAATCGGGTTTCGCCTTCTATGCCGAGCTTTTTCGGTTCAACGCCGGTAGCGAGAATAACCGCCCTGCCAGGGAAGGACTTTTTTCCAGAATGAACGCTGAAAAGCGCGTTCTTTCCCGACCCGCGCGCAATGCGATCAATTCTGTCCACAAGAACATCTACATCGTAATCCATCGCGTGGTTTTCGATAAGCTTTGCGAGCGTCTGTCCTTTTATCGAAACAAAACCTGGGTAGTTTTCAACAGGCCCGGTGAGCGTTATTGTTCCGCCTTCCATTTCCCCTATCGCAAGCACTTTTAAGCCGAGCCTCGCGGCGTACATCGCAGCGGAAAGCCCGGCAATTCCGAGCCCTATTATGATTGCATCGTAAGTTGCGTTCTGGTTTGGTTTGTGGGCGTATTCCTTTCTTGGCTCGAATATTATTTCGTCCCTTTCCTTAGTCAATGGTTCGCACATGCCTACTCAACCCCAAGCGCTTCCTTCATTTTTCTTAAATCATAACCGACAATAACAACATCGCCTATTTCCACTACCGGAACATTTTCCTGCCCGCTTATTCTCATCATTCGCTCCTTTGCCTTCTTGTCTTTTGAGATGTCGACTTCCTTGAAAGGGATATTGTTTCTCTTAAGGAAACTCTCTACAAAAAGGCAGTACGCGCATCCAGGTGCGGTGTATACAGTCACGTCCATCATCATCCAACCTCGCCATAATCTATCGAACGCACCCGCAATCTCCGTTATTTTGCTTTTTGCCAAACTTTGCCTCAAGTTCCTTTCTGACGTTTGCAAGAACCTTGTATTCGACAATTGCTTTCCTTATCGTTTCTTTTGAAGGAAAGGATATCGCGTCCTTGAGGCAGGTGTTGGAGCACGTGACGCACCCGGCGAGGCAGTTTTCCGGCTTTGAAACAACTGGCTTGTCGAGCTCGAAGTCCCAGCTATAGACGCCCCGGCCGCACCCTGCCGCGCACATGCCGCAGCCGATGCATTTTTCATAGTCGATTTCCGGGTTCCATTTTATCTTTTTCCTGGGCACCCCGTGCCATTCAGAAAATTTCTTTTCATCCGCTTTTTCGTCTCCTGCCATAAAACCACCTCATATAAAATCGCTTGCTTTTGCATTGGATTCACTAACTAACGTTATTGTTGTTGTGGCGTTTGCTACAAGCACATCGCCAACAAAGATATTTGCATGAATTTCGTAAGGCCCTGGGTATACTCCCCCGCACCCTGCCGTGCAGTATGGTGCTGTTTCCGTGAAATTTATGATATTGATTCCCGATTCGAGAGCCACGAGTTTCGTGTCATTGATGTAGGCGTAACGGTACGGCTTTATGCCAAAAATGTTTATGACTGCATTTTCAGCGGGCCCGGAGCTGTTTAAGACAACTGAGAAAACCATCTGCTCGCTTGAACCGTAAGTGGGCTTGTCGGAAGAGAATGAAACAATTGATATCAGGAGCGGTTCCCTGCTTGTTTCATTTGCCTGTTCTTCATTTGTTGTGTTTAATCCCAATGCACCCTCTTGCTCCGAAGCGTTTGATTGGCTAGCGGGTGGCGAACCCGAATCACTGGTATTTTGGTTGCCTGAAGCCGCATCTGTCTGTTCCTCAATAGGTTGCGCATTACCTGTTTCGTTGATGTTCGTGAGTTCATCCTCGCTGCTCGCAACTCCGTTGCCTGCCCCTTGCTGCGTGCATCCGGTAAGCGCAATAGCTAAAAGGAACAGAAGCATCAAAAAATTCATTTTTCCGCAAACAGCCATTGTCACACCATTACCAGAAGAACTATTTACAACTCCTTTCTTTTTTCATGCAGCACTCTTTTTTCAGCGCGCTTCCCTTTGGGTGGCCTAGAGCCTTGAAAACGTCGCAAACTCGCCAGTCAATTATCTCGTAAAAGATGCGCTTTCCCTCTCTCTTTGATTTGATAATGCCCCACTTTTCGAGCTTTCCGAGGTGTATGGAAACCGTCGGCTGCGCCTTTTTCACGCGCGGAAATATCTCGCAAACGCATTTTCTTCCTTCCAAGAGGAATTCGAGTATCTGGAAGCGCGTATTGTCCGAAATGGCGCGAAGAATGTTTAGTGAATCTGCTTTGTCATTCATGAAACATATTTGCCACCATAAATATTTAAAATGTTTCGTGCATAATAAAATGCACGCACAGATTAGAGGTGATATTATGAAAATCGAGATATTGGGAAGCGGTTGCCCGAAGTGCAAACTGCTTGAGGAGCACGCGGAAAAGGCGGTTTCCGAAGCAGGGGTGAAAGCAGATATTGTGAAGGTTACTGACATCGCAAAAATAATAGAGTTCGGAGTGATGTCAACCCCCGCGATAGTGATAGACGGAGATGTGAAAGCTTCCGGAAGGATTCCCGAAGTCAAGGAGATAAAGGGATGGCTGAGCAAATGAACAGACTTTCAATATTTGCATCAATTGCGTTAGTTGCATTGCTGGCGCTGGCTGGCTGCGCGGGCAATTCGGAAGTTTCCGCGGACATGGGCAACTCGCAACTCAATGAAACGCAGGCAGCCAATGTCCCCGTCATCGGATCAGAATTGAAAGGGCAGGATGTAGGGATGTCCATCGCCCCCATTCAAGATGCATCTGGCGTTGAAAGGGTTGAG
>Ga0315282_10017257_pt1 | contig 10442 bp, 9 predicted proteins | sample YL17G07_20_MG_FD_203693 | JGI IMG/M metagenome (GOLD analysis project Ga0315282, IMG submission 203693) | Sediment microbial communities from Yellowstone Lake, YNP, Wyoming, USA - YL17G07_20 | ecosystem: Environmental > Aquatic > Freshwater > Lake > Sediment | place: USA: Wyoming | collected... | reverse complement strand
ACGCGGCGGGGGTCATACGCCCCCGCCAGGGAAAGCCCCGCCCGCTGCAGCCTGTCGGCTACGGACCCGTAGAGAACGACCTCTTCAACCTCGAAGTCAGCGAAGCCGGGCTGGATCGCCGCCAGCCGCCGGCGCAGCGCGGCCAGGTCGGAGCCGGTGGAGAAGCTCGTCATGACTGCCGGGGAGCACTCCACCCCGGCCTCGGTCAGGTGGCGCAGCGCGGCAAGCTGCAGGCCGAAGGCCTCCGGCTGGGCGCGAGTGAGCCGCGCGAAATCGGCCTCTGTCGCCCCCTTCAGGCTGACCCGTACATAGAGGTTCGGAAAGCGGGCCAGCTCGGCGGCGTAGGAGGCGTCGGCCCCGATGAGGATGCCGTTGGTCTCCAGGATAAAGAGCAGGTCATCGGGCAACAGCCCCAAGAGCTCGAGCAGGTGCTCCCGGGCCAGGGTGGGCTCGTTGCCGCTGAGCCGGAGCTGCCTGAGGCGCTTGTGCCGCGCGATGACCAGCAGCCGGTCGGCCACCTGACAGGGCGAGAGGAACTCGCCTACCTCGGCGGGGCGGGTGGTCACCTCCCAGGCCCAGCAGAAGAGGCACCGCAGGTTGCAGCCTACGCAGTCCGCCGTGGCGATGCCTCCATAGAAGCGGGCCGCCCGGAAGCGGTAATATTTGCGCTTGCCGCCCTGGCTGACCAGGTCAGCCGTCTCGCGGGCAAGCTTGAGGGGGTCGAGGTAAATCAAGATGTGGCCCTGAACAGATACGTCCCCTGAGGCTGCTAGACCGCCGAGGCTCCGTAGCGTTGCACCAGCCTGTCGAGCAGGGCGGCCGCCTCCTCACTGTGGTAGTAGTGGCCGGGGAAGCCGTTGAGCTTCAGGTACTCGACAAAGAACTTGAAGTCCCGGCCCACGTGGTAACCCGGGGGCAGGTCGAGCGGCTGCCCGCTCTCGGCGTCGGCAAAGCTGGCCGAGACTTGCTCCTCGCCGAAGAGGGCCCGCACGAGGAAGCTCAGGATCAGCGCCCCCAGCAGGGAGCCGCCGAAGCTGATCGTCAGCGTGCCCTGGACCACCCGGCACTCCTGGATGACCAGGGCCGGAGCGTAGTCGTAAAAGCCATCGTATATCTTCACCACGGCCTGCCGCAACCCCCTGCCGAGCGCCTCCGCGCCCCGCATGCTGGAAATGTCCCTCTGGCAGGCTGCACAAATATAAAAAATATGGCTTTTCTCCTTTCCGGCCGTCCTGGCCCCCGCTCTCTCCGGAGAGACATCCTCGCGCCCTTAGCCATCCGCGTAGCGAGGGGAGAACTTGAGCGCCCTTTCTCTTAGGTCGGTGAGGTTTGCGTTAACGAAACACGTCCAGGCAAGGCGAGGCAGGGAGGGCGACGCCTACCGTCCCGACGAAGAGGACGAGAACGCCAACATCGGCAGTTCGGCGCGGGATTTGGCGCGGGAGCCCAGTTTGAGACCATTCACCCCTTTCTCGACGGCAATGGCCGTCTGGGACGACTGCTCATCACGCTGCTCCTGTGCGAGGGAAAAGTCCTCCAGGAGCCCATGTTCTATCTTAGCCTCTACCTCAAGGCACACCGCCAGTATTACTACGAGCTGCTGAACAGCACGCGCGTCAACGGGGACTGGGAAGCCTGGCTCGCCTTTTTCGCCGAGGCCGTCCTCGAGACCTCGACGCAGGCAGTGGACACGGCCAAGCAGATCGCCCGGCTGTCGGCCGATGACCGGGACCGGATCGGCCGGCTGGGGCGTGCGGCGGCCTCTGTCCTGAGGGTCCATCGGGCGCTCCTGGAGCATCCCATCGCCACGGTGGGATGGCTGGCAGCGAAGACCCGGCTCACGCAGGCGACCGTGAACAAGTCGCTGGCACACCTGGAGGGCCTTGGCATCGTGCGGGAGCTGACCAAACAGAAGCGCAACCGGCTGTTCAGCTATGCCCGGTACGTCGAGATCATGAACCAGGGGACGGAGCTGCCCAAGAAATAAGGCGGGATCTAGCTGATAGCGCCAGCGCGCTGCTTCGTTTACTTCTGCCTAACGGAAGAAGGGAGCCTCGGCGAAAGGCCCCATAGGCTCACTGAATCGATCGCCCGACCCCACGCCCTTGACCTCCCCCAATCTTGACGCCTTCTTGACCCCTCCCCCGCCCATCTTGAGACCGACCTGACACCGGCCCGGCTATGCTCTTGGCTAATGTCAAGGAGGACACGGAATGGCGGACTTGGTATCCCTCCTGTTATTGGTTGCCTTCTTCCTGGTCTGCGGCTGGCTCGCCCACGCCTGCGAGCGGCTCAAGGGGTGAGCGCATGAGCCTCCTCTACGCCGTCTCGGGGCTCATTGCCCTGGCCCTGCTGGTCTACCTGGGCTGGGCGCTGCTCAGGCCGGAGGACTTCTCATGAGCGCCGCCGGCTGGCTGCAGGTCGCGCTCTACTTCGCCGCCCTCATCGCCCTGGTGAAGCCCCTGGGCTCCTTCATGGCCCGCGTCTATCAGGGGGAGCGGACATTCCTGCACCCGCTGCTCGGCCCTGTCGAGCGGCTGATCTATCGCCTGGCAGGCGTCCAGGCCGACTCCGAGATGGACTGGCGGCGCTATGCCTTGACGCTGCTGGCCTTCAACCTGCTGGGGGCCCTGGTCGTCTACGGCTTGCAGCGCCTCCAGGCTTGGCTGCCGCTAGACCCGGCGCACTTCTCGGCCGTCTCGCCCGACTCCGCCTTCAACACCGCGGCGAGCTTCGTCACCAACACCAACTGGCAGGGCTACGCCGGCGAAACGACGATGAGCTACCTCGTCCAGATGTCGGGCCTGGCGGTGCAGAACTTCCTCTCCGCGGCCACCGGGATGGCGGCCCTGGCGGCCTTCGTCCGCGGGCTCGCCCGGCAGAAGACGGACGGCCTGGGCAACTTCTGGGCCGACCTCGTCCGGGGCACGCTCTATATCCTGCTGCCGCTGGCGCTGGTCTTTGCGCTCGTCCTGGTCTCGCAGGGGGTGGTGCAGACCCTGCAGGGGCCGCAGACAGTGGCGCTGCTCCAGCCCGTCCGCGACGCCCAGGGGCACCTCGTGGCGCGGCAGACACTGGCCCTGGGGCCGGCCGCCTCCCAGATCGCCATCAAGCAGCTGGGCACCAACGGCGGCGGCTTCTTCAACGCCAACTCGGCCCACCCCTTCGAGAACCCCACGCCGCTCTCCAACTTCCTGGAAATGCTCGCCATCCTGCTCATCCCGGCCGCCCTCTGCTACACCTTCGGCCAGATGGTCGGTGACCGGCGGCAGGGCTGGGCGCTGCTCGCCGCCATGACCCTGGTCTTCGCCGTCATGCTCGGCGTCTGCCTGTGGGCCGAGCAGGGGGGCAACCCTCACCTCACCGCCCTCGGGGTGAGCCAGACGGCCGGCGCCCTGCAGCCGGGGGGCAACATGGAGGGTAAGGAGGTCCGCTTAGGTCCGGTCAACTCCGCCATCTGGGCCACCGCCACCTCGGCGGCCTCGAACGGCTCCGTCAACGCAATGCACGACTCCTTCATGCCCCTGGGCGGGCTGGTGCCGATGTGGCTAATCCAGTTGGGCGAGGTCATCTTCGGAGGCGTCGGTTCGGGCCTCTACGGCATGCTTGTCTTCGCCGTCATCGCCGTCTTCGTGGCCGGGCTGATGGTGGGGCGCACCCCGGAGTACCTGGGCAAGAAGATCGAGGCCTTCGAGATGAAGATGGCCGCCTTGGTCGTGCTCATCCCGGTGCTGGTGGCCCTCATCGGCACGGCGGTGGCGGTGCTCGCTCCCGCGGGGCTGGCCGGCATCTCCAACCCCGGCCCCCACGGCTTCAGCCAGGTCCTCTACGCCTTTTCGTCTGCGGCCAACAACAACGGCAGCGCCTTCGCCGGGCTGAGTGCGAACACGCCCTTCTACAACGGCGCCTTGGGGCTGGCCATGCTCATCGGCCGCTTCTGGGTGCTCGTGCCGGTGCTGGCCATCGCCGGCTCCTTGGCGGCCAAGAAGAAGGTACCCGTCAGCGCCGGGACGCTGCCCACCCACGCCCCGCTCTTCATCTGCTGGCTCATCGGCGTCGTGGTCATGGTGGGGGCCCTGAGCTTCCTGCCTGCCCTGGCCCTGGGCCCGATCGTCGAACATCTGGTGCTCTATGGCTAGACTGGAAACTCAGGAGGAGGCTGAACGCGCGGTGCCGGCACCTATGGCCGAAATGCCCTCACTTAGGAAAGGGGCCCCCAAGCCCCCGAGCCTCTACCGGCGCGCCCTGTGGGACGCCCTGCTCAAGCTCGACCCGCGGCTCATGGCCCGCAACCCGGTCATGTTCGTGGTCGAGGTGGGCTCGGCCCTCACCACCTGGCTGTGGCTGCAGGCCCTCCTGGGCCAGGGGGAGGCCCCCGCGGGCTTCATCGGCGCCGTGTCGCTATGGCTGTGGTTTACCGCGCTCTTCGCCAACTTCGCCGAGGCGCTGGCCGAGGGCCGCGGCAAGGCCCAGGCCGAGGCCCTGCGGCGGATGCGCCAGACGACGCCGGCCAAGATACTGCCGGGCCAGCAGCGCACCGAGGGGCCGGGGGCGAGCTACGAGCGCCACAAGTTCATTGTTGTCCCCTCCACCCAACTGCACCGGGGCGACCTCTTCCTCGCCCAGGCGGGCGACATCATCGCCGCCGACGGTGAGGTGGTGGAGGGCATCGCCTCGGTGGACGAGAGTGCCGTCACCGGCGAGAGTGCCCCGGTCATCCGCGAGTCGGGGGGCGACAGGAGTGCCGTTACCGGCGGCACGCGGGTGCTCTCCGACTGGCTGGTCGTGCGGGTGAGCGCCGACCCGGGCCAGGGGTTCGTCGACCGCATGATCGGGCTCATCGAGGGGGCCAAGCGGCAGAAGACCCCCAACGAGATCGCCCTAAACATTTTGCTCGCGGGCTTCACCATCGTCTTCCTCGTCGTGTGCGCCACGCTGCTGCCCTTCTCCCTCTTCAGCGTGCGGACCGCCGGCCACGGCCTCCCGGTGACCATCACCGTGCTCATCGCCCTGCTGGTCTGCCTCATCCCGACCACCATCGGCGGGCTGCTCTCGGCCATCGGCATCGCCGGCATGGACCGCCTCATCCGGCGCAACGTGATTGCCATGTCGGGCCGCGCCGTGGAGGCGGCGGGCGACGTCGACGTCCTGCTGCTGGATAAGACGGGCACCATCACCCTGGGCAACCGCCAGGCGGTGGAGCTCATTCCGGTGGGCAATACCAACGTGCAGGAGCTGGCCGAGCTGGCCCAGCTCGCCTCCCTGGCCGACGAGACCCCCGAGGGGCGCAGCATCGTTATCCTGGCCAAAGAGAAATACGGGCTACGGGGGCGCACCGTGGGCGAGGCGGGCGGCCGGGCGATGCACTTCCTCCCCTTCAGCGCCCAGACGCGCATGAGCGGGGTCGACATGGGCGAGGTCTGCATCCGCAAGGGGGCCGTCGACGCCATCGCCGAGCACGTCCGGGAGCACGGCCAGCCCATCGCGGCTGAGCTGAATGCGGCGGCCGACCGCATCTCCCGCTCCGGCGGCACCCCGCTGGTGGTGGCCAAGGACGGCCGGGCGGTCGGCGTCATTCACCTCAAGGACGTGGTCAAGGGGGGGATACGCGAGCGCTTCAGCCAGCTCAAGAACATGGGCATCCGCACGGTGATGATCACGGGCGACAACCCGGTCACGGCCGCGGCCATCGCCGCCGAGGCCGGGGTGGACGACTTCCTGGCCCAGGCGACGCCGGAGTCGAAGCTGGCCCTCATTCGCAAGTATCAGGGCGAGGGGCGCCTGGTGGCCATGACAGGCGACGGCACCAACGACGCCCCGGCCCTGGCCCAGGCCGACGTGGCGGTGGCCATGAACACCGGCACCCAGCCTGCCCGCGAGGCCGCCAACATGGTCGACCTCGACAGCAACCCGACCAAGCTCATCGAGATTGTCGAGGTGGGCAAGCAGCTCCTCATGACGCGGGGCTCGCTGACCACCTTCAGCATCGCGAACGACGTGGCCAAGTACTTCGCCATAATACCTGCCGCCTTCGCCTCGACCTACCCGGCCCTGGCCGCCCTCAACTTCATGCACCTCAAGAGTGCGATATTGTCGGCCGTCATCTTCAACGCCCTCATCATCGTCGCCCTCATCCCGCTCGCCCTGCGCGGCGTGAAGTACCGCCCGCTGAGCGCGGCCCAGCTTCTGCGCAGCAACCTGCTCGTCTACGGGCTGGGGGGGATCGTGGCGCCCTTCATCTTCATCAAGCTCATCGACCTGGCGCTGGTGGCCGTCGGGGCCGCCTGAGGAGGCACGGCGATGCTCGGCAAGCTCAGACCCGTCCTGGTCGTCTTCGTGCTGCTCAGTGCCCTGACGGGCATAGCCTATCCCCTGCTGGTGACGGGCCTGGCTCAGGCCATCTTCCCGGCCCAGGCCAATGGAAGCCTCATTTACGCAGACGGCCGCCCGGTGGGCTCGGCACTCATCGGCCAGCCCTTCAGCGACCCCAAGTACTTCTGGGGGCGCCCCTCGGCCACGGCGGACGTGCCCTACAACGCCATGGCCTCGGGCGGCTCCAACCTGGGTCCCACCAACCCCGCCCTGCTCGAGGCCGTGCGGGAGCGGGTTCAAGCGCTACGGGCGGTAGACCCCGGCAACACGGCCCCCATCCCGGTCGACCTGGTCACGGCCTCGGGGAGCGGGCTGGACCCGCACGTGAGCCCGGCGGCGGCCTACTACCAGGCCCCCCGAGTGGCCCGGCTGCGGGGCCTCCCCGTGGGCGAGGTTAAGGCGTTGGTGGCACGTTTCGCGGAGCCCCGCACACTGGGGCTGCTGGGCGAGCTGCGGGTGAATGTCCTCGAGCTCAACCTGGCCCTCGACGCGCCGAGCGCCATTGGGGCGGCTCATGCCCGATGACTTGGCCTCGGTGCGGCAAGCAGTGTATAAGTATATGAAATGACGGAGCGAGGCCCCTCAACATGACCACAGAGCACCGCCCCGACCCCGACGCCCTGCTGGCCCAGGTGAAGGCCGAGGAGCGACGCCAGGGCCGCGGCAAGCTCAAGATCTTCTTCGGCTACGCGGCCGGGGTGGGCAAGACCTACGCCATGCTCGAGGCCGCCCGCCGCCGCCTGGCCGAGGGTGTGGACGTCGTGGCCGGCTACGTCGAGACCCACGGCCGCCCCGAGACGGAGGCCCTGCTGGAGGGCCTGGAGGTCGTGCCGCGCCGCGAGGTCGATTACCGGGGCGCCCGGCTGCCCGAGATGGACCTAGACGCCGTCCTGGCTAGAGGGCCCCGGCTCGCCCTGGTAGACGAGCTCGCCCACACCAACGCCCCCGGCTCCCGCCACGCCAAGCGCTGGCAGGACGTCGACGAGCTGCTGGCCGCAGGCATCGACATCTACGCCACGCTCAACGTTCAGCACCTGGAGAGCCTGAACGACGTCGTCGCCCAGATCACGGGCGTCACCGTGCGCGAGACCGTCCCCGACGGCGTCCTGGACGAAGCGGCTGAGATTGCCCTGGTCGACCTGCCCCCCGAAGACCTCCTGCAGCGCCTGCGCGAGGGCAAGGTCTACGTCCCGGAGCAGGCGGCCCGGGCCGTCAAGCGCTTCTTCAAGCCGGGCAACCTGAGCGCCCTGCGCGAGATCTCGCTGCGCCGCGCCGCCGACCGCGTCGACGAGCAGATGCGCGCCTACATGCAGACCCTCTCCATCCCCGGCCCCTGGCCCGCGGCCGAGCGGGTGCTGGTGTGCGTCAGCGGCAGCCCCTTCAGCGACCGCCTCATCCGGGCGGGGCGTCGGCTGGCCGACCGCCTCAAGGCCGAGTGGTTCACGCTCTACATCGAGGGGCCGGGCAGCGACCGGCTGGCCCAGGAGAACCGCGAGCGCGTCTGGCGCGACCTGCGCCTGGCCGAGACCCTGGGGTCCAAGGTGGCCACCCTGACGGCCACCTCCATCGCCGACGCGGTGATTGACTACGCCCGGCGCAACAACATTACGAAGATCGTCGTCGGCCGCCCCATCCGCCCCCGCTGGCGCGAGTTCCTACGCGGCCTGGTGGTCGACCAGATCATCCGGAACAGCGGGCCGATCGACGTCTACGTCATCAGCAGCACGCCGCCGGACGGCCCCCAACCCGTCCCGAAGGCCCCCGCCGCGAAGGGCCCGGGGTGGCAGGGCTATGCGCTCAGCCTGGCCCTGGTGGCCGCCGCCACCCTCTTGGGGGAGGTCGTGGCCAGGTTCCTCTCCCCCGCCAACCTGGTGATGATTTATCTGCTGGCGGTGGTCTATGCCGCGGTGCGCTCCGGCTTCCGGCCGGCCATCCTGACCGCCTTCCTGAGCGTGCTGGCCTTCGACTTCTTCTTCGTGCCGCCACACCTCACCTTCGCCGTCTCCGACACCGAATACCTTCTCACCTTCGCCGCGCTGTTCATCGTGGGCGCGGTCATCAGCCGGCTGGTCTCGCAGGCCCGGGAGCAGACGCGGGCCATCCGGGTGAGGGAGGAGCAGACCGCGGCCCTCTACGGCCTCAGCCGCGACCTGGCGGGCGAGATGAAGGTCGCGGCCATGCTCGAGGCGGCCATCCGCCACATCAATGAGACCATGGAGGCCGAGGTCGTCTTCCTGCTGCCCAAGGGCCAAGGGCTTGAGGTCGCAGCGGCCAGCCCCGGCCTCTCCCTCGACGACAACGAGCGGGCCGTCGCGCTTTGGGTCTACCACCACGGCCAGGCCGCCGGCCGCTGCACGGACACCCTCAGCTCGGCCGACATGCTCTACCTCCCCTTGCAGACCGCCGGGGGCGTGGTGGGGGTGCTGGGCGTCAAGGCCGGGGACCCCGCGGTGTGCGCGGCCCCGGCGCAGCGCCGGCTGCTCGAGGCCTTCGCCAGCCAGACGGCCCTGGCCATCGAGCGGGCCCACCTGGCCGGGGCGGCCGGGAAGGCCAAGCTCCTTGAGGCCACCCAGCGGCTGGAGAGCGCCCTCCTCAACTCGGTCTCGCACGACCTGCGCACGCCCCTGGCCTCGATCACCGGGGCGCTCAGCAGCCTGCGGGACGAGGCGGGCGGCCTGCCCCCCCAGGCCCGGCGCGAGCTCCTCGACACGGCCTACGAGGAGGCGCAGCGCCTCAACCGCTTCGTGGGCAACCTGCTGGATATGACCCGGCTCGAGGCGGGGGCGCTGAAGGTGAAGTCGGAGCCGTGCGACGTGCAGGACCTCGTCGGCTCGGCCCTCAACGCCGTGGGGCAGCGGCTGGGCGGGAGGCAGGTCGTGACCGACGTCCCCTCCGGTCTGCCGGCGGTGCCCCTGGACTTTGTCCTCATGGCCCAGGTCATGGTAAACCTGCTCGACAACGCCCTGAAATACTCGCCCCCCGGCAGCCCTATCGAGGTGGCCGCCCGGGTGCGCGGCGACCGGCTGGAGATCGGCGTGGCCGACCACGGGCCGGGCATCCCCGAGGAGGACCTGGAGAGGGTGTTCGACAAGTTCTACCGGGTGTCGCGGCCCGACAGCACCACCGGCACGGGGCTGGGTCTGGTCATCAGCAAGGGCATCGTCAAGGCGCACGGGGGCCGCATCTGGGCGGAGAACCGACCGGGCGGCGGGGCGAGGGTCGTGGTGGCCCTGCCCCTCAACCCGGAGCAGACGGACAGGGAGGCGGCAGGCGCTTGAGCAAGCAGGTCACGCGGGTGCTGGTCGTCGACGACGAGCGGGCCATCCGGCGCCTCCTGAGGAACGCTCTCAGCACCGAAGAGTTCGCCGTCCACGAGGCCGAGAATGGGCGGGAGGCCCTGACGGCCGCAGCCAGCCTGCGCCCCGAGCTGATCATCCTCGACCTCGGCCTGCCCGACATCGACGGCCTGGAGGTCATCGGGCGCCTGCGCGAGTGGTCGCAGACACCGGTCATCGTGCTCTCGGTGCGCGAGAGGGAGGGCGACAAGGTGGCCGCCCTCGACGCCGGGGCCGACGACTACGTCACCAAACCCTTCGGCATGAGCGAACTGTTGGCGCGGATGCGGGCGGCCCTGCGGCGCTCAAGGCAGGAAGGGCCGGAGCCGGTCTACAAGGCCGACGGCCTGGAGGTGGACCTGGCCAGGCGGCGGGTGCTCGCCCAGGGCCAGGAGGTGCAGCTCACGCCGACGGAATACGACCTGCTCCGCCTGCTGGTCACCCATGCCGGCAAGGTCCTCACCCACCGCCAGCTCCTGGTGCAGATCTGGGGCCCGGCCTACGTCGAGCAGCCCCACGTGTTGCGGGTGAACATCAGCAACCTGCGCCACAAGATCGAGCCCGAGCCGGCCCGCCCCCGCTACGTAATTACCGAGCCAGGTGTAGGTTATCGCTTGAAGGAGAGCTTCTGACCAACGCTGCTCTCCACTGCGGCAAGATGCAACCGGGCGCCGGGCACGGCCTGGGCACATGCTGCCAAGAAGGGCAATGAGACCAATTGCCTGCAACGCGGCC
>Ga0315282_10017256_pt1 | contig 10443 bp, 6 predicted proteins | sample YL17G07_20_MG_FD_203693 | JGI IMG/M metagenome (GOLD analysis project Ga0315282, IMG submission 203693) | Sediment microbial communities from Yellowstone Lake, YNP, Wyoming, USA - YL17G07_20 | ecosystem: Environmental > Aquatic > Freshwater > Lake > Sediment | place: USA: Wyoming | collected... | reverse complement strand
CAGGCAGCACGATCCGGGACGAGTATGACCTGAAGGTGCCCGCCAACGCGCCGCTGGGAGTGTACACTCTCAGCACGGGCGTGTACCTGGCCGCGACTGGCGAGCGCCTGTCGGTGTTGGACGCGGGCGGGCAGCCGCAGACGGACCACCTGGTCCTCACCCAGATTCGAGTCGCACAATGAGCGCAGGGAGCGCAGCATTGCATCGAAAACCAGGGGCACACAAACCGAAAACCGGCAATGCCGAGCGCCTGATCTGGGCCGCAGTGGCGATACTGACCCTAGTCGTCTTGAGCTTTTACCTGCGTACTTTGGGAAAGCAGAGCCTGTGGTTCGACGAGGGCCTCAGCATCGCCTTTGCGGGTCGTTCGCTGCCACAGCTCATGCGGACCCTGATCTACGAAGACCTGCATCCACCGCTCTACTACCTGCTGCTCCATTTCTGGATGTGGCTGGCAGGCAACAGCGCATGGGCGGTGCGCTTGCCGTCAGCCGTTGCGGCAGCGGTGCTGCTGCCGCTGGCATTCGCCGTCGTGTGGGAGGTGTGGGGCGACGGGCCTGGCACGCTGTGGCCACGTTTGCTGGCAGGGCTATCTGCGGCAGCCCTGGTGGCAAGTTCTCCCTTTATCGCCTACTATGCACAGGAAACGCGCATGTACAGTCTGGCCGCCACTCTGGCGCTAGCTGCCACCTGGGCCTATCTGCGGGCGCTGCGGAGCGTCCCGCCCGAGGCGGGGCTGAGCAGCACTGACCGGCGCTGGTGGGTGATCTTCAGCTGCTTCCTGGCGGCCAGTCTGTACACGCAATACCTGTCGGTCTTCGTCATACCCGCCTTTACGTGCTATGCACTGCTGGTTGACCGCAAGGCCTTGGCGCGCACGGCGCGCTACACCCTGCTGGCAGCGCTGCTCTACCTACCCTGGGTAGTGCCCGCTGGCTTGCAGGTGGGTCGCTTGCTCCGCACGCCGGACTACTGGGTAACGACGCGCATCAGCCCCATGTGGTTCTTGCGCGCCATGTGGGGCACGTTCCTTCCCAGCGCCCGGTTGCTCTGGGGCGCAGCCTCAGGCGCTGCCATTCTGGTGCTGCTGGGCGCGTTGGCCGTTCGTCGACGGTTCAGGCTGTCGGAGCGCGCGCGGCGCGGAACGCTGGTATTCCTGGCTTGCTTGATTCCGCTGGCCCTCACCTATGCCGCGGTCAGCCTGGCGCCCAAGTTCGCCGCGCGCTATGCCATCGTCATGGCTGCGCCGCTCTACATCTGCATCGCTCTAACGCTCTACGCCATCCTGGGCAGCCGGCCGCTTGGACGCGTCCTCATGGCACTACTGGTGCTCGGCGCTGTGGTGGTCACTTCTCGGTCCGCTCTGGCGGTGTTAGAGGGTCGCGAAAACCCGCGCGACGACGCGCGCGGCCTGGCATCCTACCTGACGCAGAACGCTCAGGGCAACGACGCCCTTTTCCTGGCTGAAGACGCTCCCTACGCGCTGACCTACTATTATCGCGGTGCGGCTCCCTCGCAGGGACTGCACGTGGGGCAGGACTTTTCTCAGGCGGCTGCCCGGCTCAATGCTCTCCTGCAAGGGCACCCTCGCCGGGTATGGTTGGTTCTGTGGCACCATGAATTCGCCGACCCTACGGACATGCTCGTAACCGAGCTGCTACGCGTCGGGCAGGAAATTGACGTCCCGCAGCAGTTCTTGGGCTACCGGCTGCGCGCGTTCGACATCCGCGACTACGAGCAGACCATCGCCGCCTACCCTCAGCCAACGCACGCCGTGCAGGCCGAGTTCGCGTCCGGCCTGCGATTGCTCGGCTTCGACCGCCTGCCCGATGCCCGCGGGCAGTTGCACTATGTCATGTACTGGCAATCCCAACAGCGCCTGGAGCGAAACTACAGCCTGACCCTCAGCTTTCAAGACACGGATGGGCACGAGTACCTACGGCAGGACGAGGCCCTCTGCACAGACTACTTTTTGCCGCCGGCTTGGCCGACGCAGACAGCCATCCGCGGCCGTGTGGATGTCGTTCTACCTGCCGACCTACCGCCGCTGACCTATCGCGTCTATCTCCAAGTGCTGGACCCCGTCGCGCAGCGCAACCTGGACGTCGTGGACGCGCATGGATCTGCCCAAGGGCAGGTTCTCGTACTGGAAGATCTGGCGTTGAGCAAAGCCAGCCTGGGCCAGACTCCCGCATCCATTCGCAACACGGTGCAGGCCGACATGGGCGACGGCCTGCAACTGCTCGGTTTTGACCTGCCGACGGCCGAGTACCGCCAGGGCGATGGCGCACAACTGACCCTGTGGTGGCAGAGTGTGAGCAAAGTCCTCACGGATCACCAGGCACGTGTGCGCCTGCTGGACCACAAGCGCGCTGTCGCCTGGCAGCACCAGCAGCCCATCCTGGCCAGCCATCCGACCACAAGCTGGCAGGCTGGAGAGACCAACCGCGCCATCTATGCGTTTGCCATTCCCGCGGACCTGCCCGCCGGGGAGTACAACCTACAGGCAGGCACCGAGAACCGCGTGATCTCCCTGGCGCAGGTACGGATTACCTCGCGCGAGCACCACTATGAGGCGCCCGCCATGCAGCATACGCTCGGCACGCGCTTCGGCCAAGACATCGCGCTGCTCGGCTACGACCTGCAGCCTGCCTTACCACGGCCGGGCCAGGCGCTCACCGTTACGCTCTACTGGCAGCCCGGGCAAGCTATCAGTGACAGCTTCAAAGTGAGCGTCCAACTGTTATCCGACGATCTGCACGTCGTTGCCCAGGAAGACAGTGTCCCGGTGGGATGGACGTATCCCACGACGGCCTGGCTGCCCGGCGAGGTGATTGCCGACCAGCACGTCATGGCACTCAAGCCTGAGCTCCCGACTGGCGAATACAGGCTGATCGTGGCCCTCTACGAGGAGCAAGGGAAAATGAGATTGCCCGTCGAACAGGCAGGCATGTCCAGCGACCACGTGCTCCTCACCCTGCTGCGCATCGCACCCTAGTCGGCACACTCGACTGCTTGCGCTTGTCGGAGCTCTGCTCTTGTGCTAAACTGAGCCTTGCGCTGAACTGAGCAAGGACACACAGCACATCGGAGGATACGGCGTTTGATGCAGAAGGCACTGGTGCGTCGGCTGCAGGCTTGGTTCGTCACGGGCAATGGGACGCGACAAGTCATCGCTACGCTGCTGCTCTGTCTGGCGATTGGCCTCGCCGGTGGGGCGCTCGTGGCCTACCTGCGGCTCATGTATGTGGCTGCGCTGCTGCTGGCCGTGGCAGGCGGGCTGCTCATGCTGCGCAGCACGCAGTTCACGTTCTGTGCCTTGGCCGCCACAATCTGTCTGCTGCCTTTTGCCGCCATACCCGGCCCCGACATTGGGTTCACGCCCACCGTCCTGGACCTGGTGCTGGTCGTGCTGCTCTTCACCTGGCTGTTTCAGGTGGCCCGCAAAAAGCAGAAGGACCTGCGCGCCTCGCCACTGGGCCTGCCCATCGCCACCTTCGCCGCGTTGGTCTGCGCCTCCTTTGTGATCGGCCTCACGTACGCTCCGGCGACGACGAATCTGGTACGCCACTTTGCCGAATTGCTGCTGAACATCGTGCTGTTCTTCCTGGTCATCAACAATGTGCGCAGCTCCAGGGCAGTGGAACAGATCGTCAGTGTGTTGATCCTGGCAGGCCTGGCCACATCGTTACTTGGCATTGTACTCTACTTCCTACCGCAAGAACTCACCATCCGTCTCCTCTCTGCGCTGCGCGTCTTTCGCTATCCCACCGGCAGCGTTGTGCTGCGCTTCATCGAGGACAACCCCGAAAACCCCCTGCGGGCCACATCCACATCGATTGACCCCAACGTGCTGGGCGGCTTGCTCGTGGTGTTAATCGGGATGACTGTGCCCCAGTTCCTCACGCGGGACCCGCTGCCCCTGTTTGGCCGCCTGTGCCGCTGGCGAGGTTTCAACTGGCTGGTAGTGCCCGCCTTGGGTGTGATGCTGGCATGCCTGCTGCTCACATTTTCGCGCAGCGCACTGGCGGGACTGGGCGTGGCTGTCGCACTGCTGGCCGTCCTGCGCTACCGCAAGCTGCTGCCAATCATTCTGCTAGCCGGGCTGGTCATCCTCCTGCTGCCGCAGACACAAGCCTACGTGCAGCACTTTATCGAGGGCGTGCGCGGCGAGGACCTGGCCACGCAGATGCGCTTTGGCGAGTACAAGGACGCCTTCATCCTGATCTCGCGTCACCCCTGGTTCGGCGTGGGTTTTGCGGGCGCGCCCGACATCGACACGTACATCGGCGTCTCGAGCGTCTACCTGCTGATGGCAGAAGAGACGGGGCTGGTGGGCCTGGGCGTATTCTTCTGGATCGTGGTGCTGAGCCTGACGCGCATGCTGCGCGGTGCACGACGCCTGGCCCTGCAGGGCAACCCACGTCTGGACGCCATCTTGTGGGGCCTGCTGACCGCACTGGCAGGCGCGTTGTTCAGCGGCATGCTCGACCACTACTTCTTCAACATCAACTTTCAGCACGCCGTGGCTTTGTTCTGGCTCTGTCTGGGCCTGGGTATCTCCATCACCTTGCTGCCCGGGACGATGTAGGGGCGATCCTTGTGATTACCCCTATCAGAGACGGCGATTGGGGCAATGCGCGGATTCCCGTTTGCCACACGTTGTGCTATAATTCGCCGCGGAACAACCGAAAAGGATATCAGAGGAGGTCTGCATGGAAATCGTCACCAAGCAACTCAAGCGTGTCGATCTCGTCGAAATCAGTGGACGCATTGACAGCAGCGTTGCTGCGCAGCTCGAGGACGCATTCAAGGCCATCACCTCAGCCGGGCGCTACCGCATTGTCGTCGACATGCAGGGCCTGGAATACATCAGCAGCCGCGGGCTGCGCGCCCTGATCGCCACACTGAAGGAAACGCGACGCTGGAACCGCGGCGAGCTGCGCCTCTGCAACGTGCCTCCTCGCATCCAAGGCGTGCTCGACCTGGCCGGCTTCACGCCCCTCTTCAAGTCCTTCGACAGTGCCGTGGATGCCGTCGGCAGCTTTTAGCCGGCCCGTCGTGCAGGCCAGCGTGTTCTTACCCTCAGTGGGTCGCCGCGCAAATCCGTTTGGCGTGGCGGCTTCTTTTCGAACTCTACCTAGCAAGGACAGTCACATTGGGATTTGAGCTCAACGTAAGCAGCAGGATGGAGAATCTGGGCCCTATCAGCGATTTCATCACCTCAGCCGCCAGCCAGTTCGGCCTGGACGAGGATCAGGCCTTTGCCGTGCAGATGGCCGTGGACGAAGCCTGCGCCAACGTCATCGAGCACGCCTATGCCGGCCGCGTAGATGGCAGCATCCAGATCCGCGCCGAGTTGGTGAACGACCAGGTCGTCGTCACTATCCACGACCATGGCCAGCCTTTTGACCCCACCTGTGTGTTGCCTCCTAACTTGTGCGCCCCCATCGAAGAGCAGGAGGACCGCTGTCTGGGTCTTTTCTTGATGGGCAAACTGATGGATACAGTGGACTTTCGATTCGACGCGGTGCAGGGCAATCTGCTGACCATGACCAAGAGTAGGCACAGTGGAATACCATCCGTCGGCGCATGACCCCAGCGTGACTGTGGTTGTCCCCGCAGGGCGCCTCGATGCCCTGGCCGCCCCAGACCTGGAACGCACCCTTGCGGACCTCGAGGCGCAGGGCTCCATGCAGATCTTGCTCAGCTTCCACCAGTCCACCTACATCAGCAGCAGCTCGCTGCGCGTCATGCTCATCCACGCCCGCAAGCTGCGCCAGTCCGGCGGAAGCCTCAAGCTCTGTTGTGTGCCGGACAAGGTGGGCAAGGTGCTGCACATCGTCGGCTTTGACGCCGTGTTCGGCGTCTTTCCCAGCGAAGAGCTTGCCGTGCAGGCCTTTTCATCCTCTCCGACGAAACCCCGAGAGCAGAGGCCATGAGCAGCACCGACACCCGCGCGCGGCTCATCGCAGTCTACAGCCTGACCATCGGAGTCGCCGGATGGGCCCTATTGTTGCACCTGACGCGCTGGGAGCCCCTGCGCGCCAAACTCTACCCGCTCCTGCTGTTCGCTGTGCTGTCCCTCATCATCAAGCACTTTGGCGTGCACGTCGCGCGCGACGTCACCCACAGCCTGGTAGGAGTGGTTGACCTGGCAGCCGTGCTGGCCCTGGGACCCGTCGTCGGGGCCTGGGCCGGCGTGCTGAGCGGGTTCGTCTATCTGGAGCTGCGCGCGGTGCGTCACCGCCTCTTCTCGTGGCGCTCCATGGGCGAGCACCCCTTGTTCAGCAGCGGGCTCAAGGCCTTCATGGCCCTGGGCTGCAGCGCGCTCTATACCAGCCTGGGGGGCACCATCCCGCCCAGAGTCGTGACCTGGCCACTGCTCCTGCCACTGATGACGACCCTGCTGGTGTGGTTCGTGGCAGACCACCTGGGCTGGGCCTTGCGCGCTTTGCTGCGCGCGGGCGTGCCGGGGCTGCTCGAATTCCTCAGCCGCATTCTCACCTACTCGGTCCTGGTCGAGCTAGTGCCTCTGCCGCTCTCCATCGTGATCGCACTGGCCTATATAGGCATGGGTGAGCCGGCGTTCTTTCTGTTAGCGCTGGCGCTGGTGGCTTCCGGCGCGCTGCTGCAACGTTTGACCGAGGTCGGAGAGCGGCTGAAGGAGCGCGTGGCTGAGCTGGCTGTGCTCAACGAGTTTGGCCGCCGCCTGGTTGAAGCGCAGTTGGACGTGAATCAGTTGTGCGAGCTGCTGTACGAGTACAGTACGCAGGCCGTGGAAGCGCCCATCGTCACCCTCGAGCTGCTGGACGTGGAGCGGAATCTCGTCGACCTCGTCATCGACACTGAGCACGGTCAGCGCGGGCCGCGACGCACGCTGCCCATGACCGGTACCATGCAGTGGATGCGGAGCAAGCGCGAGCCATTCTTGAGCAGCAACGTGCGGCGCGATGGCCTGCCCTTCGAGCCCCTGGTGGTGGGAGACCTGCCGCAATCGCTGGCCATGATCCCGCTCCTGGCCGGACCACAACTGATCGGAGTGCTCTCTGTGCAGAGCCAGGAGCTGTACGCCTTTGACCAGGACGAGCTGCATGTGCTTTCGGCCATGGCCAATCAAGCCGCCATGGCCATCTCCAAGGCCCGCGTGTACGAAACGGAGCAGCGCCGAGCCAGGCAACTGGCCGCCATCCACGGCGTCAGCCAGCGCGTGGCCTCCATTCTGGAGTTGGACCGCCTCTTCGCCTACGTCGTCAAGACCGTTCAGGAGACGTTCCACTACTACCACGTGGGCATCTTTACCGTGGATGCAGACTCGGGTGAGGCCACTTTTCGCGCCAGCACCAACCCTGTGATCCAGGAACAGGGCATGGAGATCCGCCGCGGCGAGGGCATCATCGCCTGGGTGGCCGAACACGGCGAACCGATCCTGGCCAACGACGTCAAGCGCGAGGCGCGCTTCTGCTACACCGACGTGCTGGCCGACACGCGCGCTGAGCTGGCCGTGCCGCTGCTCGTAGAGACGCGCGTCGTCGGCGTGCTGGACGTTCAGAGCAATACCAGCGACGCTTTTGGCCAGGAGGACCTGTTTGTGCTGCAGACGTTGGCCGACCAGGTGGCGATTGCCGTGGAGGATGCGCGGCTGTACGCGGCGCGGCAAGAGGAAGCCTGGAGCTCGACGGCCCTGCTGCAGGTGGCCGAGGCCGTGGGCAGCCTGGACAGCCTAGACGAGATCCTGGAGACGGTGGCGCGCATTACGCCTATGCTGGTGGGTGTGGATCGCTGCAGCATCCTGCTGTGGGACGAGGAACTCCAGGAGTTCGCCACGGCCCAGGCCTACAGCATCGACAAGGACATCGTGCCGCTGCTGGACTCGGCTCACTTCCACCCGGGCGAAGTGCCGCTCTTGGACCACTTGCGCGCGACCAAGAGCCTGGTAGGCATGGACGATGACACACGCACCGACATGCTGCCTGCCGCCCTGGCCCAGCGCTGGCATGTGGGGAGCTGGCTGGCGCTCCCGCTGCGCGAGCAAGCCGAGCTCCACGGCGCGATGCTGGTCGACTACGTAAATGCCAAGCTGCGCTTCTCAGAACGCAAGAAGACCATCCTGGCGGGGATTGCCGACCAGGCTGCCATGGCCATCGCCAATGCCCGGCTGCACGTGGCCCAGCGCGAAGAGGCGTGGGTCTCCACTGCTCTGCTGCAGGTGGCCCAGGCCCTTGTCTCTTCGGAGGACCTGCACGAGAACGTTTCGCGCATCGCACGGCTCACTCCGTTGCTGGTAGGCGTTGACCGCTGCATGGTCTTCCTGTGGCACAGAGAGCAGGGCGAGTTCGTAGCGTACGAGGCGCAAGGGATCAGCGCTGATGAAGAGCAGGCGTTCCGATCCCTGCACTTCAAGCCAGGCGAGCTGCCATTGCTCGACGAGGTGCAGCGCCGCAAAGGCTACGTGGCCATCGAAGACACCCAGGGCAGCACGCTGATCCCGCAGGGGCTGCGCAACGATTTTCACATCGGGTCAGTGCTCGCTGTGCCACTCCTCAGCAAGGGCGAGATGCAGGGCGCCCTGCTGGTGGACTATGCCCAGGGCCCACGCCATTTTCCCATGCGCAAGATCAGCATCATCGAGGGCATTGCCTACCAGACCGCCATCGCCATTGAGAACGCGCGCTTGTACCAGGCCTCACTGGAGCAAGAACGTTCGGCGGAAGAGCTGCGCGTGGCGCGCGAGATCCAGATCAGCTTCCTTCCAGAGCGCTGTCCGTATCACGCCCACTGGGAGGTTGCCGCTGATTGGCACGCGGCGCGTGGTGTGGGCGGGGATTTCTACGACTTTATCTCGTTGGGCCGCGAGCACCTGGGGTTGGTAATCGCTGACGTCTCCGACAAGGGCATGGCTGCTGCCATGTTCATGAGCATGTCCAGGACGTTGGTGCGCGCCGCCGCCGCCACAACCCGCTCACCGGCCAGGACGCTGCAGCGCGTGAACGAGCTAATCATGACCGACACGCGCAGTGGCATGTTCGTGACCGTCTTTTACGGCATCCTCAACTGGCGCAGTGGCGTGCTGACTTACGCCAGCGCCGGGCATAACCCGCCACTCCTGTGGCGGCACAATGCGCCCCAGGCCACCTCGCTGACTGCCAAGGGCATCGCCCTGGGCGTGATCGACGACATTACGCTGGAGGAACGGAAAACCGCGATCGAGCCGGGCGACATCCTGGTGCTCTACACCGATGGCGTCACCGAGCCCATCAACGCCCAGGAAGAGGAGTTCGGCGAGGAGCGTCTGACGCAAGTCATCGCTCGCAGCCACGACGAGCCCTGCGACAAGATCGTCAAGCGCATTCACGCCGCGGTGCTGGACTTTACCGGCGACCAGCCGCTTTTTGACGACTATACGCTGTTGGGCGTCAAACGCAGATTGTGAAACGCACGGCCTGAGCTAGTCGATCTTGGTCACGTGGATGGCATTCACCATGGGGTTGTCGGCCCCCTGTGCCCAGTCGCGGGCGAAGGTGACGTTCAACTGTCCATCGCTGACTTCAGCGCGAACGGTCTTGACCAGCACACGGAAGGGGCCACCGGCCTGGGCAATCACGTCCAGGTTGTTGAGCTCCGGCACTGGCTGCATCTCCACCATGACGTCGAAAACGCGCTCCTTGGGTTCGGTGAACTGCGCATAGATCTCGGCAAAGTGCAGCTCGATCTCGTACTCCCCGTTCGGCACGTCAAAGCGATAGCCAAACGAGCCACCATCCCCAAAGCGCAGCGTGCGATAGACGTGGTCGTCCTCAGCGCCGATGATGTCGCGCACGGTGGACCAGGTCCGGGTGTCACCCACGTAGCCCCAGCCGTCGGCAGTGTAGGCCCGGTCCGCCAGCCAGAGCGTGCCTCTGGCATCCTGATAGTCCTGCGCCGAGCCGCAGTCCACCCGGTACGCGATGGGCGGCTTTCTGATGATGGGCAGCAGCGCCATGGAGTTGCCCGACGGTGGGCGGGTCGGCGTGGCCGTCGGCGTGAGGTCCGGACCTCCCGTGGGCGTCCTAGACGGTGTGGCCGTGGGAGTGGCCGTGGCCTGCGGCGGCGGGTCGCACTGGATTTGCATGCGGTAGGAACCGGACTCGGCGCCGTCCACCACGATGTAATACGCCCCCGGAACGAGATTGGACACCGAGACCGTGCCGCCGCCCTGCAGGCAGGCACTCGGGTCGGGTCGGTCCAGCAGGAAGACTGCCAGGTCGTGCGGGCTGTCCAGGGTGATAGTGAGCTGGTTGAGCGTGTAGTCTGTGCGCAGCACGTAGACCACCTCAGGTGCCCGCCAGCCCCAGCCGCACGAGCCATAGCTGCTCACCTCGGCTGCATGGCCTTCGTTGCTGCCTTCATACACGTGCCCGCATTCCGCCGTGATGGGGTCCAGATAGTTGCCCGCGGGCGTGG
>Ga0315282_10017254_pt1 | contig 10443 bp, 7 predicted proteins | sample YL17G07_20_MG_FD_203693 | JGI IMG/M metagenome (GOLD analysis project Ga0315282, IMG submission 203693) | Sediment microbial communities from Yellowstone Lake, YNP, Wyoming, USA - YL17G07_20 | ecosystem: Environmental > Aquatic > Freshwater > Lake > Sediment | place: USA: Wyoming | collected... | reverse complement strand
GCATCTTGCAAATATTCACGTATGCCTCTGATCAGGCTGCCTCCACCTGCAAGTACAACGTTGTTTTTAATCTTTACCTGGAACTCAGGGTCAAATCTTGCTATCATCTCAGTGGTTGTTTCTATTAGTGCAGGCAATATGCTTTCACAGGCGCGTTTAATCTCATTTGTAATATCGTGCATCACAGGTTTTCCGTCAACAGGAATTTCTACAGTAATATTACCTGGTATTTTTCCTGCAAAACTATATTGTTCTTTGAACTGGCGAACCATATTTTTATTGAACTTTGAGTTAGGATACTTTTCATTCAGATAGCTATAGAGCTGATCATCAATATAATCTCCGGCAGTCAGTATAGTTTTCTGGTCTTCCTCTGTGGGGATACTGCCATGCATAATACAGAAATCAGTTGTGCCTGCACCTATATCTATCACCAGTGCATTGTTCAGTAAGTTCATGCCGTAAGCTACTGCAAAAGGTTCTGATACAACCATTAATGAATGCACAAATTCTGATACAGCCTTTCTGATCGCAAGTTTGTTTGTCTTCAGTGTGTCAGCGGGTACCCCTACAACTGCATATATCTTCTGTTCAGGTGCAGGTCTTGCACGTTCAATCAGGTGTTTGATAATTTCTCTAACTGCCTCTTCACTTCTGTCAATACCTTCTTTTATTATTCCATGCTCGAGCGGTCTGCAGATGTCGAGCGAGAGTCTGTTTTTAAGGGCTTCTTCACCAAAGAGGACAGGCTTGCCCATTACTTTTAAAGATATAAAGTCCTTAGGCCAGCCAACATAACTCTCAAACCATTCTCTTGTACCATTACTTGCACATATTGAACTCCTTGATGTCCCGAGGTCAATTCCAACAAATGAAATGTTATCTTCTTTTTGCTTCATAGCTTACCTCTCCTTTATTTAGATAGTCTAATATGCCGGCCTCCAGATAATGTGCAATATTTTCCCTGTAGCTTTCGGTGTTGAGTTCAATCTCTTCCTCTCTGTTACTAAGGCAGGAAACCTCTGCCAGGACAGCAGGTACATCAACACCCAGCAGCACAAGAAATGGTGCCCTTTTTACACCAAAATTTTGAACATTTACATCCTGTTTTTTGATATTTAAAAAAAGATTTTTCTGTATAGAAGCCGCAAGTGCTTTAGATTCCTGATATTTTAATGTATCACCGATCTTCTCAATTATTTCCTTAAAGTCACTCAATCCGTATCGTGAGCCTGAATTTTCGTGTTCAGCAAGCCTCAGTGTCTTATCATCAGAAGACGGGCCAAAATAATATGTCTCGATAATATTTATTGGTCTGGATGGCAGGTAATTGATATGTACAGAAACAAAGAGGTCTGTCTTACTTGAACGGGCTAATTCTACACGTTTGTTAAGAGGCACCGAGATATCGTTTTCGCGGGTCATCATGACATTGTATTTGCCGTACTTTTTAAGTCGATCCCTCAGCCTTTTTGCTATATCAAGTGTAATATCTTTTTCTTTCGTCCCCATTTTTCCTATAGAACCAGACGCAGAGCCACCATGCCCTGGATCTATCATAATTGTCTTTACCTCTAAACCAAACACGCGGCTCAGGGATGATTTGGGTAAGTTAAGAAAAGCCTTATAGCCTGAAGGACTGACAAGGTCTTCAGCAGGCAAAAGAAAAGATTCTTGGTCAGGGATCTTGAAAAAAACTCCGTAACCCGAAGGACTACCAGGATATTGAGCAGGTAGAAGAAAAGATTTTTGTGTTGTAAGACTTGCTGTCATCTGCCTTTCCTGAAATAACGGGAGATTCAGGTAATTTCCCTGTCCTAAAATAGCCAGTAGCGCTACTGAAAAAAACAGGAACATTTTTTTGAAAGTGAAAGGTACTTTCCCCAAGATAGTGTCATGCTCTTTTCCGATAATTCTCAGATTGTCCTCATAAACACCTCTGAGAATGGTCTGCCTCAATTTTAACTCTCTTTTCCTGGGGATTATAGATATCATAACTTATAAAATCACTTTACCAGTATACAAAAAAAATTCAATTAATATTGAAAATTTAACCTAACCGGTTAAAACTTTCTTTCAATGGCAAGGGCAGATGTGCTGAAAAAGGCCTGCGGCAACACCTCATAGTCGTCAAGCTTGGGATGCCAGCCTTCTGCCATAATACACAAACTGTGAGATTTGCAGTCATGTGTATCGAAAATAAAATCTCGTTGCATCGCAGGAGTTTTTCAGTATGTCTGCCCTTGCTTCATGCATCTAATGGGTCTGTATCAGTTTAGTAATGTTTGTCTTACACAGTTGACTTACTTAAATCTTTTTTAGTTTTCTCTTTAAGCGCTGCTTGTGCTGCTGCAAGTCTTGCAATAGGAACCCTGTAAGGCGAACAGCTAACATAGTCCAGACCTATCTTATGGCAGAACTCAACAGATTTTGGATCCCCGCCGTGTTCGCCGCAGATTCCCATTTTCAGGTTCTTCTTTATCTTCCTGCCCTTTTCTACAGCTATCTTCATAAGGAGCCCTGTACCGCCCTGGTCAAGTGTTATGAACGGGTCGTAATCGAGTATCCCCTTTTCAACATAATATGGAAGGAACCTACCCGCATCATCCCTTGAAAGTCCAAAGGTTGTTTGTGTAAGGTCATTTGTGCCAAAAGAATAAAAGTCTGCCTGCGTAGCTATCTCATCAGCTGTTATTGCAGCCCTTGGAAGCTCTATCATTGTCCCAACAGTATAGTTGACCTTTGTTTTATAGTTTTTATGGACCTCTTCCGCTGCTTTAACAGTCAGTTCTCTCATCATCTTAAGTTCATTTACATGGCCGACCAATGGTATCATTATTTCAGGTATTACTTTAATCTTCTGTTTTGACAACTCACATGCAGCCTCCATTATAGCCTGAACCTGCATCTCATAAATCTCAGGATATGTTATACCAAGTCTGCAGCCCCTGTGCCCGAGCATTGGATTAAATTCATGTAATACCCTATTCCGCGCCTTCAGTTTCTCAAAAGGAACTTCCATTGTAACAGCTAAAGCCTTTAATTCTTCATCTGTATGCGGAAGGAATTCATGAAGTGGCGGATCAAGAAGCCGTATGGTAACAGGAAGACCTTTCATTGCCTTAAATATTCCTATAAAGTCACTTTTTTGCATAGGAAGGAGCTTGGCAAGCGCCTTTTTCCTTCCCTCTAAATCATCAGCGAGTATCATCTCTCTTACAGCACTTATCCTCTCCGGGGCAAAAAACATATGCTCTGTCCTGCATAGACCAATCCCCTCAGCACCAAAATTCCTTGCCACTTCTGAATCGTGTGGAGTATCGGCATTTGTCCTCACGCCAATCTTCTTGAATTCATCAACCCATTTCATAAAAGTACCGAAATCGCTTGTGAGCGCTGCTGTTACAAGTGGTGCCTCACCCAGCATGACCTCACCTGTTGTACCGTTAAGGGTTATATATTCGCCTTCCTTAACAACAAGATCATTAACTGTAAAATACCTCTGGATTTCATTTATATTTATTGCACCGCATCCTGCAACACAGCATTTGCCCATTCCTCTCGCAACAACCGCTGCATGAGATGTCATACCTCCTCTTGCTGTAAGGATACCCCGGGCAGCATCCATGCCACCAATATCCTCAGGTGAGGTTTCAGTCCTGACAAGGATAACCTTTTTACCTTTTTCCGCAGCCCTTTCTGCATCCTCTGCTGTGAATACTACTGTTCCAACTGCAGCACCAGGTGAAGCAGGGAGACCTTTTGCAATTACCTTAACCTGAGCTTTCGGGTCTATCATTGGATGAAGTAACTGGTCAAGCTGCTGGGGGTCAATTCTTAATATTGCTGTCTTTTTATCTATCAATCTCTCTTTTACCATATCAATGGCTATTTTAAGGGCTGATGCTGCCGTCCTCTTCCCAACCCTTGTCTGAAGCATATAGAGTTTGCCTTCCTGAACAGTAAATTCAATATCCAGCATATCCTTATAATGTTTTTCGAGCTTTTTGTATATCCTGTCAAGTTCTCTATAAGCCGCTGGAAGCCGCTTCTTTAGCTCTTCTATATGAAGTGGCGTCCTGATGCCTGCAACCACATCCTCACCTTGTGCGTTGATGAGACATTCTGCAAAGAACCTATTCCGACCTGTGGACGGATCTCTCGTAAAGCCGACTCCTGTGCCGGAATTTTCACCCAGGTTTCCAAATACCATTGACTGAACATTACATGCTGTACCAAGATTATCAGGTATATCGTTCAGCTTTCTGTATTTAACTGCCCTGTCTCCAAACCATGAACCAAATACTGCACTTATAGACTTTCTAAGCTGTTCAACCGGGTCAGTTGGAAAATCCCCTCCAGTGCCTTTTTTATAAATAATCTTAAATTCTTCAACAAGGTTTTTCAGATCATTAACTGTAAGGTCTGTATCAAGACGAACTCCTTTCTTTTCCTTCATCTCTTCAAGGGCTTTTTCAAACTTCTGCCTTTCAACGCCCATAACAATACTGCCGAACATTGTAATAAGCCTTCTGTATGCATCGTATACAAACCGTTCATTTCCTGTCTTTTTTATAAGTGCATTCATTGTCGTCTCGTTAAGTCCAAGGTTGAGGACTGTATCCATCATGCCAGGCATGGAGAATTTTGCCCCTGAGCGTACAGAAATTAAAAGAGGATTAACAGAATCACCAAATTTTATCCCCATTGCCTTTTCCACCTTTTTAAGGTTCTCAAGTACTTGTTCCCACATACCGGGTGGATATTTCTTACCCGCCTTGAAATATTCATTGCAGGCCTCTGTGGTAACTGTAAAACCAGCAGGGACTGGAATTTTAAGATTGGTCATCTCTGCAAGTCCAGCGCCCTTTCCTCCGAGAAGGTCTTTCATATCTCCTATTCCATCAGCCTTCCCTCCACCGAAAAAGTAAACATATTTTTTGATTCCTTTTTTAGCCTTCTTTGCCATTAAAAATTCCCTCCCGATAAGGATTTTTAGTTTAATTGAATTTAATAGAATAACTTACAATAATATTAAATTCAAATGAATGTTGATTCCCTGTGGTCTTGCCACAGGGTTACCTTATAGTCCCCTCCCCCTTGAGGGGGGAGGGTTAGGGTGAGGGTGATAAATTAACCAAATTGATTCCCCCTCCCCTTCATCCCCTCCCACAAGGGGTGGGGAGTTTTGGTGGTTTCAGGTTTTCTATCTCTATTTTTCGGATGTTTCTATAAACTTGACAAATGGTTTTTGCTATAAGAGAATAGTTATAGTTAAATATAAATGTAAACTGCTAAAAAGGGGGAGACATGAAAAAGAAATTTGTATTTTTATTAATAATTATCACTTATCTGATGTTACTGGGTCAGCAGATCCATGCTGCTGAATGTGTAACACCAACTGAAGGAGGAGCCTTTCCGGAGATAACCCTTTCTGTACCACAAAGCACAACCGAAATGGACTATATCGGGATAAAGGGAAAAGGGACTTTCAATATATCCCAGATTCGCACTAAGGCGGTTATACTTGAAATATTCAGCATGTATTGCCCGTATTGTCAAAAAGAAGCCCCTAACGTTAATGAATTGTATCGATTAATAAATAGCAACCCATATCTCAAAGATAAGATTAAAATTATAGGGATTGGTGCCGGCAATACTCCTTTTGAGGTTGAGGTATTCAAAAAGCAATATAATGTTCCATTTCCGCTTTTTCCTGATGAGTCTTTTTCTGTTCATAAATCCGTTGGGAATGTCAGGACCCCATACTTTTTCGTAATTAAAATCAATGCTGACGGGTCTAATAAGATTATTTATTCTAAAGCTGGTAGTATTCAAGATCCAAATCAATTTTTAGACTTTATACTTAAAGAGTCCGGATTAAAAAAGGAGGGATAATATGTTGCAGAAAAGAAGTTTCTATTTTATAGCAATATCTGGAATTATGGCATTACTATTTTCTGTTCCAACAGCCTATAGTCTGTCTGAACAATTCAAGGGTAAAATCTATAATCCCGGGATGCTCAAACCAATTGACAGTGTTACAAAATTAAAGGTAGGTGATAAGGCTCCCGATTTTACCCTTCCGTCTGTAGCAGGAGATAAGCTATCTCTAAAACAATTTCGTGGAAAAAAGAATGTCGTCATTTCTTTTGTGCCCGCCGCCTGGACACCTGTTTGTTCTGATCAATGGCCTGGATACAACATAACTAAGGATATCTTCGATAAACACGATGCCATATTGATTGGCATTACAGTTGACAACATTCCAACACTATATGCCTGGACAAATGAAATGGGAACCCTTTGGTTTCCTGTGCTTTCTGACTTCTGGCCTCACGGCGCAGTAGCTAAAAAATATGGCGTATTACGTTCAAATGGAGTATCTGAAAGAGCTTTGTTCGTGATAGATAAAAAAGGAATAATTCGTTACATTGATATCCATGACATCAACCAGAGGCCAAAACTTGAGGTTCTTGTTAAAGAACTGGAGAAGCTTGCGCATTAAAAAACTCATCTTTTTCCTTTCGATTATCTGTGCATCCATGTCCTTTTTATATGGATCTGCTATCACTGAAATAAACCCAATTTCTAAACCCGAGCAATTTCCAGATTTAACCTTCGAAAATATTTTGTCAAAAGATAAACAATCGTATCTTGGTATATCAAGAAAGAATTTTTTCTTTTTCAAGGAGATTAAAGGCTCCCTTATCATTGTTGAATTGACCAGCACTTATTGCGTCAAATGTAAGGAAAATATCCCGATCCTTAACGAGATATATCAAAGGATTCAAAAAGATCCCAAATTAAAAGGGAAGGTAAAGATAATAGGTATTGCTATCGGTAACAATAGAAAAGAGGTAGAGATTTTTAAAAATGAATACAAAATCTTATACCCCCTGGTAACGGATTACGATTTTTCCTCCCATAAGGCATTGGGAGAGCCACGAGTTCCCTATACTATATTTGTTAAGAGAGATGTTACGGGGAAAATTTTTATAATTAACGTTCATAAAGGTGTGATCGAATCAGCAGATAGTCTCATGAATGAAATCAGAATAATATGCTCAAAACATTTTCAAAAATACGCCTTTTAAAATGAAGAACCCTGCGGCAGAGACCACAGGGTGTAATAATCATTAACCCGAAAACTGCATTTAACTTCAAATAATTCTTAAAAGAATTCTCCTTTCGTAATAGAATCAAATGGTTTGACCGCCATAGACTCTAAACGAAAGGAGAATAAAAATATGCAGTCAAAATGAAGAAAGCGCAAGGTGTCAGGCCTTGACTTTTGACTCAATTCTCTTTAAAAGACTGCCTAAATTCTTATTCCTTACCATTTCCTCTTTTAACCTCATAACTATCTTACTTATGCTGCTGTAATGAATCCCTCCAAATATCTTGCCTATCTCACTGTTACTTAACCCGGAATATCTTTGGATTAGATATATTGCAACTTTACGCCCTTCTCTCTTATTATCTCCAGATAGAACCTCTCCTTCATTTATACCAACGCCCTTTGCAACCTCTTTAACAATCTCTTCGGGTGCTTTCTTATCTGTAAGTCTCTTCTTCTCTATAATTTCATCGCTTATCTTCCGCCCTTTCAACATTTTTCTTACGTTTTCTCTGAATTCTTCACCTCCGAGTATGACCTGAGCATATAGGTCTTTCATAGGTGTCTCTATTTTTCCTTCTAATGCTTCTTCTATATATTTTCTATAATTTCTCCTTGACACACTTTTGTCTTTCCCAAATTTTGACAGCACCCAAGAATATTCCATCCATCTCTTTTGTTTCTTTTTCCCGATATACGCCGGATAACTACTCCACTCATATAGTTCGGGGTTATCGACTATCTTCGCCTTCATAGGGTTGAGATGAACATACCTGCTCAATTCTAATAGATAAGCATCCTTATCCACGAGTATCCCCTTATACCTTCCCTGAAACAAATGTCCTACTCTGCCGTGCCTGCGATTGAAATAACCAGTATATCCGCTATTTATACCATGCATAACTTTTAAAAGATTTCCTTTGGGAGTTTCAAGTATCAGATGATAATGGTTATCCATTAGAACATAACTATGGATGAGAATTCCGTGACGATCATGATAGTCTTCTAACATATCAAGAAATTTTATCCTATCATTGTTGTCAAGAAATATATCTTTCTTTTCATTTCCTCGACTTGTAATGTGATAAAGAGATCCAGGATATTCTATCCTTAACGGTCTACCCACGCCGTAAGGCTACCATACGGCAATAGATTTGTCAATTGTCAAGACCTGACACCTTTTCATCTTCATTCATCTTCTGGAGACCTGACCCTGAAATTTCTTTCTGAATCTTCAAAATTCTTCTCTTAGAAAGACTTTTTTGAACAAGGACTGCCACAGCCACACCGAGTCAGTGTTGTATTGTAGATTTTTCCATGGCTGTGACACACAAGAGTACAACCTGAACCGGAACCAATCTGGCCGATACCCCCAAAGTGTTTGGTCCAATCTCCAGGGTTGGGATAGTTGTTTAAATTTTGATGGCAGGCCGTGCAGAAATCCCACCAGTAACCTGAAATGGTAATAATAGGGATCTGCTTACCATTCACCTCTTGTCTGAGTAGGAACTCATTCCGAGAGCCATGAGGTTCATGGCAGTCGAGGCAACTCAGGACATAATTGACACCTTCGGTATAGGGAGGGTTTTTATCTCCATAGTCACATTCGGTTTGAGGAGGTGCTGCTCCATGGATATCGCTATTCCAATCAATGGCCTTAACAGTACGAGCCGTGCCAGTTATTTGATACTGATGACAATCAAGGCAGAAGGTCACAGAATCAACATTTCTTGAGGCATTTCCTGAGCCATCACTTCCAAAACCATCTGGTTCATATGTAGTGGTAGAATTGTACCGATAGGGGGCCTGGTAGTAATAATTGCTCATCCTTTCCGTTGAATCATCTCCCCAGAGATCCCATACATTATTATCCTTACTATGCCGGCTTGGCCTGGAGAGAGAGCTTACTCCACTCGTCCACACGAAGGATTGAGGTGGAGATGAAAAGTCCCTCTTAGCCCTATGGGGATTATGGCAACCAGAACAGGGGTTAATATCTGCTGCTACACTACCGAAATTCCATCTAGTTCTAAGGAAGGTCTGTATATCATCCAGGTAGTGAGAGGAGCCACTGCTTGAACTACAATTTGACTGAGGTGCCCCTGTGGTATTGTTAACAAACTGAAAGGCTTCCTTTATATCATTTGGACATGCATTTGTATCACCCCCAGATATACGACTATAGTTGTACTGGAAAGGCAGGGAAATTTGCTGACAATCCACCGCCGCACTATCTTTATGGCAGCCAAAGCAAAAGCCACCACTCTGACTACCGAATATTGCTTGAAATAGCTCATATTTTGAAGGGGCACCACCCTTTGGAATTGGCTCGTCTCCGCCAATACTTGCATGCTGCTCATGGCAGTGGGCACAATTACCTACCGAGTAACCGAAATTAATTGGTGTATAAAGACCCGTGCGATTTACCCCATAAGAGGTATTCGCATGGGCTGAATCAAGATAAGGACCGCTGTTTGCCTTCTCGGGATACAATATCCAGCAAAAAAGAATCCCTGCAGATAGCATAAAGCATAGAGCTAAGAGCTTATAGCTAATAATAATTTTAACTTTATTGTTCCAATATCTTTTCATAAACCTCGACTCCAGCCTATATATTTAATTCTTGCTTGTATGACATACATTGCACCCATTTGTCTGACCATTTGCCGGCCAGCCTTTATAATCCCACCTCATCATCTTAAAGTATGGCGATGCGTGTGCCCTGTGACAAGATAGGCACATGATGATATCATCAGTGGTATTTGATGGTGTAACAGTAGCACTTGGACTGCTTGGAATTGTAGTTCTGGCAACAGGCGCTGTAAGACTGTATGTTGTATATGCTATATACTCACCGCTTGATGGCAAAGAAATGTCAGTTGGATGTCTCAGCCATGGTGTGCCAGTAGGACCGCCTATATCAGCAGAGCCACCATGGAAGTTTCCATGACACTCTGCACAAAACCCGCTGATTGTATTACCACCAGGGGTGTAAGCATCTCCTCCTTCTACACCAACTGTAGCACCCTTATATTCATTGTGGTCTGTCACACTATTTGTAGCCTGCCAGTCAGTATCTTCACCACCTTTAACACCCTTCAAAAATCTGTAGCTTGAACCTACTTGCTCACCGATGGTACCGCTTGTCTTTGCCTGATTACCTTCATTAATGGGTCCGCTAAACTTGAGGTCTTTATCGTTGTAATGATGGGCGCCCTTTATTGCATCAAGACTACCAGAGATGGTACGATCTCCATGGCAGCCATATTTACCAGCACAGGTAAAAGTAGCACCTGCACCCCAAGTAATACCCGTTTGGTTAA
>Ga0315282_10017253_pt1 | contig 10444 bp, 15 predicted proteins | sample YL17G07_20_MG_FD_203693 | JGI IMG/M metagenome (GOLD analysis project Ga0315282, IMG submission 203693) | Sediment microbial communities from Yellowstone Lake, YNP, Wyoming, USA - YL17G07_20 | ecosystem: Environmental > Aquatic > Freshwater > Lake > Sediment | place: USA: Wyoming | collected... | reverse complement strand
AGAGGAATGGATAAATGGAGTGGAAGACACTCGACTATAAGAGTAAAAAGCCAGGCAAAAAAGGAGAGATTCTAAATAAAGACATATATAGATGTGGATTTTGTAGCGGAAAAGGATTTACGCCATCTAAGAAAAGCACGAAATGCCCGGTATGTTTAGGGGCTGGAACTATAAAGGTTAAGCCTCCAGCTGTGATATGTGCTTATTGTAATGGTACGGGAAAATCGCATCTGAATCCTGACCTTACCTGCATTGTCTGTCGTGGAAGTGGGGTGGTAAGTGTAGGGACCTCCAAGGTTGAAGTTTGCCCTACCTGCCAAGGCAGAGGTAGAGAAAAAGGAGGGCACCTTCCCTGTTTAACTTTTAGGAGGATAGGTGTGGTGGTAAAATAGTAGTTTTAGAAGAGAAAATGACCAGCATGGAATATGAGGCTTTAGATAGTATTGCAAGCAGTGGCTCCCGACTTCATTATTATTTAATAGCTCAAGAATTAAGGATAAGCTCTCATTATGCATATGTGATTTGTAAAGGCTTAGAGAGAAGTGGTTATGTTGATTTTGATACTTTTAGAGGAATATGCAGTCTAACAGAAGAAGGCAAAGTTGCAGTGGAAAAGAATTGGCTTTTAAAACTTAAGAGACAAAGAGAAAGACTTCAAAAGAAGCGCAAAGAGAATAAAGAAAGAATCTTAAAGAATATCGAGACTATAAATTATTAGATGAAGCATGAGCATAACCGCTACAGAATTGGAAATGCTAAAGATTATAAAAGAAAAGAATGATTTGATATCGATGAAGGAATTAAGCAGTAAGGCAGGGTTTGAGATAGGTTATACTTACCTGCTTTGTAAGTCCTTGGAAAAGCAAGATTGCATTGGGTTTTTTACACATTCAACTTGTAGGATAACGGTAAAAGGAAAAAGTATGGTCGAATAGGAAAGGAGATTGGGTAGTGACAAAAGAAAAGAAGAGGAAGGAAGAAGGAGTAGGTTTTGATTTTGGTATTGGTGGTTTATTTAAGGGGATTGAGAAATTAATCGACCTGGCTCAAGAATTGAAAGAATCAGGTGGTGAAATCAAAAAAGAAGGCGAAATAGACTTGAGTCATCTTAAAGAGGGCATGAAAGGCGTATTTGGATTCTCTATAAAAACGATGGCTGGAGGAAAGACAACAGTTGAGCCTTTCGGCAATATAAAGAAGACACCTAAAGGCCCTACTGTTGAAGAAGAGAGGGAACCTATTACCGATGTTTTTGATGAGGAAGATGAGATTAATATCTATGTAGAGATCCCAGGGGTAAAAGAAGAAGATATAAAGTTAGATCTAAGAGAGGATATTCTTGATATTTCCGCCCAAAGTGGTGAAAGGAAATATCATAAAGAGGTTTTACTGCCGGGAAAGGTAAGGGCAGAAACGATGAACTCAACCTATAAAAATGGTATATTAGAAGTGAAGATAAAGAAGTGAATGAGTATATGGGTGAATGGGTAAATGAGTAGTGTAAAAACACATAAAGATTTAGATATTTGGAAACGTGGTATTGAATTTGTTGAAGGGGTTTATAAAGTTACAACTAATTTTCCTAAAGAAGAAACCTATGGATTAGTTTCACAAATAAGAAGGGCAGGAATATCTTATCCCAGCAATATTGCTGAAGGAGCGGCGAGATTTTCCAAAAAAGAATTTATTCAATTTCTATACATTTCATTAGGTTCATTATCAGAGGTAGAAACACAACTAATAATTGCTGAAAAACTGGGATATCTAAAGGAAGGCAAGCTGTTTAGAGAAATTGAAGTTTTAAGAAGAATGACATTGAACTTTATCAGATATCTTAAATCTAAAGAGAGAAAGTGAATGAGTTAATGAGTGAATTGGTGAATGAGTAAATGGGTGAATGAGTGGATATCTGTTTACCCATTAACTCATGTACTCATATACTCATATACTCACAATGGCCTTAACTGGATTAAAAAAAGATGCGCTAAAGTTAATTCTATTTGGTGGAAAGGGTGGTGTGGGAAAGACGACCTGTGCAACCAGCACAGGCCTTTATTTGTCTGAGCATTTTAAGACATTGCTTTTTTCAACAGACCCGGCACATTCGCTTTCTGATAGTTTAGGGCAGGAAATCGGCGATGAGATAAAGGAAGTAAAAGGAGTAGGCAACCTTAGCGCTCTCGAGGTAAGCGCTGAGAAGGCTCTTTCTAAATTTAAAATGGAATATGAATACGAGATAAAGAAGATTTTAGATACCTCTACCTATTTAGATCAAGAAGACATTGATTCCGTCTTTGCCTTGCCTATTCCAGGAATGGATGAGGTAATGGGTTTTAAGACGATAGTTGATCTTATTGAAGAGGCAAAGTTTGAAAAATACATTGTAGATACTGCACCTACCGGTCATGCTTTACGGCTTTTGACCATGCCCAACCTGCTTGATGACTGGATAAAGGTAATGGCAAAAATGAGGTGGAAGTATCGATATATGGTTGAAACATTTGCAGGGAAATATAGACCTGATGAAGGCGATGATTTTCTATTAAGCATGAAAAAGACGGTAAAAAGGATAGAGGCTTTGCTGCGTGATTCAAACAGGTGTGAATTTATAGCCGTTACCATCCCAGAAGAGATGGCGATTTTAGAAACCGAAAGGATGCTCCATAGTTTGAGTGACTACGGGATAAGAGTTAGGCAATTGGTAGTAAATAATGTTTTTCTCTCGAGGGATTGCGAGTTTTGCAGAGAAAGAAGAAAAGAGCAGGAGAAATACATCAGCTATATTAGAAACAAATTTACTGACTTAGACATAGCAGTTGTGTCTCTCCAACCTCGAGAAGTAAAAGGGATTGATGCCTTACATAACTTTACGGAGTTGCTGTTCCAGTCATGACAGAAAAGGATGCCACCACTCTCACGCTGAAGGTAAGGGAGGCCCTGCCAAAGGATGTGGGGCGGGCAATAGCCCGGATTGACCCTGAAGATCTCAAGATCCTGAAATTAGAAGTGGGTGAGATTATAGAAATTGAAGGTAAAAGAAAAACACCTGCGAAAGTAATGCCCTGTTATGCTGAGGATAGAGGGAAGGGCATAATACAGATAGATGGAATATCTCGCGAAAATGCGCAGATTGGGTTAGATGAAAAGGTAAAGATTCGTAAGGTTGACTATAAGCCCGCGAGTAAGATCACACTCTCACCCCTGACCGTTTCGAGCTTGCTGAAAAGAGATAAAGATACTCAGTATATCGGGTCACTGATAACGGGACTGCCGATTGAGTCCGGGGATAGGATCCGGGCCACCTTCGTTGGTTCGAGATTCTGTGATTTCAAGGTATTGGATACCATCCCTGGGGGGATTGTTACGATAAGCCCCACGACTCTTATCAGAATAGAAACCAAAGGCCAACGGAAAAGTGGTTTGGCCAAGATCTCCTATGAAGATATTGGTGGACTCGGTCCCCAAATTCAGAGGATTAGGGAAATGATAGAGCTCCCTCTGAGATATCCGCAGGTATTTGAAAGATTAGGCATTGATCCTCCCAAAGGCGTTCTTTTATATGGATCGCCGGGAACAGGTAAAACCCTCATTGCCCGAGCAGTGGCCAATGAAACCGAGGCCTATTTCACCCATATCTCAGGTCCTGAAATTATGGGCAAATTTTATGGTGAAAGTGAGGAGCGTTTAAGAAGCGTATTTGAGGATGCGCAGAATCACGCTCCAGCCATAATCTTTATTGATGAAATAGATGCTATCGCCCCTAAAAGGGAGGAGATGGGGGGTGAAAAACAGGTTGAAAGACGGGTGGTAGCACAACTTTTATCTTTACTTGATGGATTGGAATCGAGAGGCCAAGTTATTGTAATTGGAGCCACCAATATCCCCAATACGTTAGACCCAGCCTTAAGGAGGCCCGGCCGTTTTGATAGAGAAATCTCCATCCCCATTCCAGACAAAAATGGAAGATTAGGAGTTCTCCATATTCATACCAGAGGTATGCCCTTAGCAGAAAATGTAGATTTGGAGAAATTAGCTGAAATTACCCATGGATTTGTCGGGGCAGATTTAGAGGCTTTAGCACGAGAAGCAGCAATGTCAGCCCTGAGAAAGATTTTACCTAAAATTGAGTTTGATATGGCAGATATTCCTTACGAGACACTGCTGAAGTTGGAAGTAACCATGGATAATTTTTTAGAGGCAATGAAAGAGGTAGAGCCATCGGCAATTAGAGAGGTTTTTGTGGAGGTGCCTGATGTCAGATGGGATGATGTAGGCGGCCTCGAGAATATTAAGCAGGAATTAAAAGAGGCGATAGAATGGCCTCTCAAGTATGCAGACGTTTTCCAGAAAGTAAATACGAATCCTCCTAAAGGGATTTTACTCCATGGAACACCAGGAACAGGAAAAACGCTCTTAGCTAAGGCAGTGGCTAATGAGAGTGGAGTTAATTTTATTTCTGTAAAAGGGCCTTCCCTGATATCCAAATATGTAGGAGAAAGCGAAAAGGGAATACGAGAGGTTTTTAAGATAGCAAAACAGGCATCCCCGACCATTTTATTTTTTGATGAGATTGATGCCCTGATTCCCAAAAGAGGTTCTTCGAGCACAGATGCTCACGTAACTGAGCGAGTGATAAGCCAATTTTTAACCGAGATGGATGGAATTGAAGAACTTAAAGGAGTGATAGTCTTAGCTGCTACAAACAGGTTGGACCTCATTGACCCTGCACTTTTAAGAAGCGGCAGGTTTGATATTGTGCTTACTTTAACTGCACCGGATAGAAAAGTCAGGGAAGAGATATTCAAAATACATACGAGAAATAAGCCGCTTGATGAAAACGTTGATTTAAAAAGTTTAGCCAAGGAAACAGAAGGTAAAGTAGGCTCTGACATTGAATTCATCTGTCGAAGGGCAGCAATGTTGGCGATAAGAGAGTTCTTAGAGGGCCCGAAAACAAACGAACCTATCATCAAGAAAAAACATTTTGAGGAGGCAATTAAGTTAATCCACAACCAAAGGGGGGAAAAAAATGTCTAAGTTTTTTGAAAATATTAAGAGTTTCTTCAGTGGTAAATTTGCAGGTAAACCTCAGAAAGAAGTTCCTGAGTCGCAACTGGAAAAACCCAAGCCAGAGAAGGGGGCTGGGGAGCAAAAACAATCCCCTCCACCTTTAGCCGGATAGTTTGAGGTTAGGGTAAAAAAGAAACAACTGAAAGAGGGTGTTGTTCGCATTACCCAGTACAAGTTATGAGGAACAACGTATGGCTAAAACAGGAAAATATATTTACGGCATAATAAATTCTAACGGAGAAGATTTTTCTTGCCCTAATGGAGTTACCTGTAAAGGTGTTAATACAATTCCTTACCAGGATATCTCGGCTGTGGTAAGTGACTCTGAAACTGTGGTAAGTGACTCTGAAATAATTGACTATACTCTTTTGCGTAAGGAGGCGTTGGCCAGGGAGCTTGTTAAATATCAGCAGATAATCGAAGAGATAATGCCTGCATATGCGATCATTCCTATGAGATTAGGGACATTCGTTTCAGATGGAAACGAGGTCAGAGAGATTCTCATAAGGGGATATAGAGTAATAAAAGACATTTTTAGCAAGATTATTGACAAGATTGAGATTGATGTGGCTGCTACCTGGAGTGATTTTAATTCTATCTTAAAGGAGATCGGAGAGGAAAAAGAGATAAAGGAATTAAAAGATAAAATCTTAGCTAATTCTAAGGAGATACCTGTAGATGACCGGATGAAGGTAGGGCTTATGGTTAAAAAGGCATTTGATAAAAAAAGAGATGGATGTGCTTTAGAAATACAGAATGCCTTAAAAACGATGAGCGAAGACCTCAAGGCACACGAACTTATGGATGATAAGATGGTTATGAATGCCGCCTTTTTAATAAGAAAAGCCAGTCACAAGGATTTTGAAAGAAAAGTAGAAGAACTGAATACTGAATTTGCTGAAAAATTAAATTTTCGATGTGTTGGTCCACTTCCACCCTATAGTTTTTATACCCTTGAGATAAAGAGGATGCGAGGTGAAGAAATAGACTGGGCAAAAAAGAAACTTAGTTTAAATGAATTTATAAACAAAAATGAAATCAAAAAAGCTTATCACAGGGCAGCCTTTTTTTATCATCCCGATAAAAATCTTGATACTCCAGGTGTAGGAATGGAATTTAATGAGATAACCAGAGCATATAAGATACTTATTGACTATGGTGAGGCTTGCGAACAGGCAGGCCACGAAGATAATTTTCTTTTAAAGGGAGAAGAATTTAGAGGGTCCGCACTATTAGTTAAGGTAAAAGACTAAGATGGAAAAAGAAGGTAAATACATTTATTGTATTATCGCTACATCCCAGGAAAGGAATTTTGGACCTATAGGAATTGGCGGAGGAAGCGATGAGGTCTTAACCATCGGCTATGAGGACTTAAGCATGGTGGTAAGCAACCATCCTATGACCAAATTTGTGGTAAACCGAGAAAATTTATTGGCTCATGAAAGAGTAATCGAAGAGGTGATGAAGGAGTTTGATAGTGTGCTTCCGGTTAGGTTTGGTACTATTGCCTCGAGTGCCGATGAGATAAGAAATCTCTTAGATAGAAGATGCAGAGAATTTAAAGATCTTCTAAGAGATATGGACCATAAGATAGAATTAGGCGTAAAAGGAATATGGAAAAATATAGATATTATTTTTAAAGAAATTGTTGAAGAAAACAAAGAGATTAAGAAGGAAAAAGAGAAAATTCAGAATGATACAGGTAAAAAGAACATTCAAACTAAGATGGAAGTAGGCAAGATGGTTCAAATAGCTTTGGCAAAGAAAAAAGAAAAAGAGGCAGAAAAGATAGTAGATACCTTAAGAAGAACCACCTTTGATCATAAGCTTAATAAGGCCGCAGGCGATGAGATGTTTATGAATGCTGCTTTTTTGGTTGACAAGGGTAGGGAAAAAGAGTTTGACAACATAATGGATGATTTAAGTAACAAATATAAAGATAGGATTAAGTTTATGTATGCAGGACCTTTACCAGTATTTAACTTTGTCAATATCGTCATTTATCCAGAGGAGTGGGAGAGGTAGAAGATGTTATCAGGAACAGAAGCAAATATTGTAAAGAGCATTTCCAGATTAGGTCAGGCGACGAAGGGGCAGATAAGCAGAGAGGTTGGTTTCTCTTCAGGTTACGTAGACCTTTTATGCAGGTATTTAGTAGGAAAAGGTTATCTGATATGTGCTAAAGGCTGCTATTCTTTAGCCCATGATGCAACAGAGAAACATGAGGTTGTACATGGTTCTTTAGCCAAGGATGCAACAGAGAAACTGCCTCCTGTAGTAACACCCAATATTGATAGAAAGTTAAAATATCTGGAATGTTTCAAGAAAGCATATCAGAGGCTCAAAAAACAAATTAACGAAAGTTTAAAAGTGCGGCGCTAATGTTAACAGGGACGGAATCAGAGATTCTAAATAGTGTTGCCCGATTGAGAGAGGCAACCAAGGGTCAGATAAGAAAACAGGTAGATTTCTCGTTAGGCTACGTTGACTTCATATGTCGATATCTGGTGAGAAAGGGATATTTGATTTTTATGAATGGGTGCTACTCTCTATCCAGGCAGGGGATGAAAACGTTACTGATAGAAGAACCAAGGATTGACAAAAATATTATCAAAGAGATTGCAGCTGAAATTGTTAAGGAAATTAACGAAAGATTAAAGAGAGAGGGAACCGGAAGAATAGAGATACCTGCTACCCAAATAGAACAGAGAGAAAGGAAGAGTCAGGAGCAAATCTACATAAAAACGGATTTTGATTTTCCGGTAGCAGATGAAAGTCTGGCTTTGGAAAGTAATATCAATAAGATTGAGGTGAAGTTGGAAAAAGAGAGATCTGATATCGATGAATCAGTGAGATTGTTTAGAAAGATTCATAAGGAGGAACGACGAAAATGACTAAGAAGAAGGAAGGGAAAGATAGAGGAGGCTTGAGAATCGAGATCCAGAAAGGTAAAGGCGTGGATATAGGAACAATGTTTATCAAATGTGCCCAGAAGGTGGGCAAAGAGATAGTTTTTCGTTCTCAGCGAAATGCCTTCTTTGAAATAGAACATACAGACTTTACGAAAAAGATACTCGACAATTCCAGGGTAAAATACATTCTAAGAGAAGACAAGCTCTATGTAGTAGGTGAGGATGCTTTAGAATTTGCTAACATGTTTAATAAGGAAACGAGAAGGCCTTTATCAAGGGGTGTGATAAGCCCTACCGAAAAAGAAGCACTTCCAATGGTAGAGTTATTGGTAAAGAGTGTGCTCGATGAACCTACCCATAAAGGAGAGATAGTTTACTTCTCCATTCCAGGCGAACCTCTGGATGCAGATTTTAACATCATTTATCACATAAAGATGGTTGAAGGGTTTTTAAAGACTTTAGGTTATACGCCCAAGCCTATCAATGAAGGTCATGCAGTTATACTGTCCGAATTAGCAGAAGAGGATTTTACCGGAATGGGCCTTTCCTTTGGTGGTGGGATGGTTAATGTTTGTTTGAGTTTTCGGTCTGTGCCGATTTTTAAATTTTCTGTTGCCAAGGCTGGTGATTGGATCGACCAACAGGTAGCTATGGCAGTGGATGAAAGTGCAAGCAGAGTCTCAGCAGTAAAAGAATCCTCTTTGGATTTAGGTAAGGAAAAAGGATTGAGCAAAATTGAAAGCGCTTTATCTGTTTACTACAACCATCTCATTGAATACGTAATAGAAAACATAAAACAGGAATTTAGTAAGGCAAGGAAAATGCCACGGATCACGAGGCCCATAATTATCATTTTATCAGGAGGCACTTCACTTCCTAAAGGTTTTGCTCATAGGTTTAATCAGATTTTAGATCGATTGAAATTACCAATTCCAGTTAGCGAAGTAAGAATGGCGGCACAACCTTTACGTTCGGTAGCCAAAGGTGCTCTGGTGGCTGCCAGCGCTGATGAGTGATGTAAGTATGGTCCAACAGGAATGTAAGAGCATGGATGCAATGAAAGTGGCGAGAGAAGAAGGCAAGTATATCTATTGCATAATAGGGACAAAAGAAAAGAAAAGTTTCGGCCCACTGGGGATTGGTGGCAGAGGGGATGAATTGTATACAATTTGCTTTAACGATATAGGAGCAGTAGTTAGCAACTCTCCCATAATAAAGTATTCAGTATCAAGAGAGAATATGCTCCCCCACGAGAAAGCAATTGAGGAGGTAATGAAAGAACATACAGTTTTGCCAGTTCGATATTGCACCATTGCCGAAGATGAAGAGAAAATTAAAAAGATCTTAGAAAAAGATTACAGTAAATTTAAAAGTTTGTTAGATACGATGAAAGGGAAAAAAGAACTTGGATTAAAAGCATTGTTTAAGGAGGATGTTATTTATAAGGATATTTTAGAGAGATATGAAGATATAAGGGTGCTAAAAGAGAAAGTCGCAGCATTACCTCCTGATAAGACATACTATCAACGCGCAGAATTAGGAAAGATGGTTGAGCAAGCTTTAGAGAGAGAGAAAGAAAGATATAAAAAGGAGATTCTGGCAGACTTGGAGCCGCTGGCAGAAGATATAAAAATTAATAATTCCTACTGGGGAATGATGATTTTAAATGCAGCCTTTTTAGTAATTAAAGATAAAGAATTGGGGTTTGATCAACGTGTTCAAGAGCTCGATGCAAAATATGGCGATAAAATAAAATTTAAGTATTTCGGGACACTACCACCGTTTAATTTTGTCAATCTGGTAATAGAGACAGGAGAGTATTAATGTTTTTAATTGACGATATTTTACTTGCTCCATTAAAATCTGTGATTTGGCTGGGTAAAAAGATTAACGAGGTAGTCGAAAGAGAAGTCTCGGATGAGGGACGCATAAAAGAGAGACTTATGGAATTGCAACTTAGATTTGAGTTAGATGAGATTACTGAAGATGAGTACAATAAGCAGGAAAAGGAACTTTTAGCACGATTAGATGCTATACGAAGGGCAAAAGAGGAGGAGGTGTAGAAATGGCTAATATAGAAGATGCAAAAAAAGCGGTTTCGGAATTTTTAAAGAAGACCCTCAGTGTCAAGGATGTAAAGGTGATCAAGGCCTCAAAGGCCGGCGATGGCTGGGAGAGTGAAGCTGAAGTATACGAAGAGAGCTCATTTATCAAGTCACTTGGGCTTTCTACAAGAGTGCAGGATAGAAATATCTATGAAGTTAAACTGAATGATAAATTAGAAGTACAGTCCTACGAAATAAAGACATGAGTCATTATAAGATTAATTTGTTGTAAGGGAAGAAAAAGTGGGCGAAGAAGTTATATATCTCTATTGTATTACAGAGAAGGCACCAGACCTAAAAGAAGTAGAAAGTTTAGTTAATAAACTTTATTTTGTTTATCATCAAGGACTTTATGCG
>Ga0315282_10017252_pt1 | contig 10444 bp, 9 predicted proteins | sample YL17G07_20_MG_FD_203693 | JGI IMG/M metagenome (GOLD analysis project Ga0315282, IMG submission 203693) | Sediment microbial communities from Yellowstone Lake, YNP, Wyoming, USA - YL17G07_20 | ecosystem: Environmental > Aquatic > Freshwater > Lake > Sediment | place: USA: Wyoming | collected... | reverse complement strand
CAAGCGCCGATTTCCGCTGCAATTTTACACCATTGTCTGACCGATAGTTCTTGGCCTGAAGAACGGGTGTTTTTCCAGATTTGACAAAATAAGCATCTGCCTTGACAGCGGTCAGTAAGATTTATTGAGACAAATCCCGGTTTCATAAAAAAAATCTCAGAGATGGAAAAAAATTATCGTGATTCAGATTTAACTGCATAAAATTCCGGTCTTCGATCTCGAAATATATGATTGCTATCTGTTATCCATTTATCGTCTGCCAGGGATAAACCCGCATCACCTTTGATTATCATTTCTTCATTCTCGGGGGCTCTAGCTATAACATCTCCATTATAAGAAGTGATTTGGCTTTTGCCCGTAAAGGTAATAGGAGCCGACCCTTCCTTGACCTCTGTTCCGATACGATTTGCGGTGACCCCAAATACCCTGTTTTCCATGCACCTGATTTTCATCGCATCCTGGCACCACGGAAGCACTAAATTAGCAGGATGAGCTATGATCTGAGCGCCCATTAATGCAAGTGTCCGCATGGATTCGGGAAATATCCAATCAAAACAAATCATGATGCCAAGCTTCATTTTTTCCAAATTCATGACTTTAAAACCGGTTTCTGAAACATCAAAGATAATTTTTTCACGCCCATACAAATGAACTTTGTCATAAGTTCCAAGTACATCATTTTGGTAAACTGCCATCGCTGAATTAAATTTTTTTTTGTTATGTTTTCGAATAAACCCCGAAACGACTACAGAGCCTGTCAGCTCTGAAAGAGTTTTACATAAAGCCGAGGTCGGACCATTTAAATCTTCAGCCAGTGGAGAGGCTTCTTGTCGGTCGCGAAAGTTGTACCCTGTAAGGGCTAATTCCGGCAGCACAAGCAATTCGCATTTAAGATTTCCGATAAGCTCCAAAATCCGCTTTGAATTTCGATCTACTTGTCCGAAAGCAGGATTGTACTGACATGCTGCAACAATCAAAATATTTCTTCCTTCCCTGTATTGGAAAAACTTTTCGGTGGGCCGTCAAGAATGGCCATTACAGAAGTTCTGGTATCTTTGCCGTTATTTGTCGGCGTGTTGAGCCTTCGATATATTTCCCAATTTCTTAAGCATGTTTGGACATAGCCACGCGTTTCGCTCAATGGAATTAGTTCGATTAAGATATCCATCGGGAGATAATACCATTGGCTCCACCATCGTATAGCGCGTCCGTTGCCGGCATTATAGCCTGCCAACGATTTGGCTGCATCGCCTCCATTGCCATCTAAAAGCTTGCGGAAGTACCAAACGCCAAAATCCAAGCTGGTGGCTGGGTCGTACAGAATTGCCGGTGTAAATTTGCCAATCCCTCTTTTTCGGGCGATTAGTTTTCCCGTTGAAGGCATCACCTGCATTAAGCCTCTGGCGCCAACACGAGAACATGCTTTAATTTGAAAACCGCTTTCTTGTTTGGCTATAGCCATAACCAGATATGGATCAACCCCATGTATTTTTGCGGCATCAAAAATCATAAATTTGAATAGCAAAGGATATTGTCTTTTGGAAATTAATTGCTCCGGATCTGTTATTAAACCTTTTCTCAAGTTCTCATTGGCTCTGTTTGCAGCCCAAATCGCTTCCAAATTTTCATTGATCAGCGAATACAAAACAGAAATGAGGAATGGATTAGCCGGATGATTTTTTTCTGTGATAGCCGATAGTTCATCAATTTCTATTTTGGCCAGATCCGGCCGACCCATTTCATTATATTCTCGGGCGCGATCGATCAGTATGCCGCTTTTCCCAGCAAAAATTTTTAACGCGGCAATGGCTGCAGTTGCTCCTAGATCTATATTTTGACCGCTACCGTCTATTTGAGCCCATTTGGGATCGATTGTTGGTACATTGTTGCCGGCGGCTTGATTGCCCGCATCAAGAGAGACGCCTAAAACCACTAATCTTCTTTCCGCGGCCAGGGCATAATATGAGCCCGACCATTTACCGGCGACGAGCCTGTAAGCATCAATCGCTTCATGTCGATTATTGGATTTTTCCATAGCTCTGCCTAGAAAATAATAATTGGCGTCATCGTTTCGGCTGTTAGGAGTCGAATTAATTACAGTTTTGAGCAGAACAGCAGCCCGTTGGGGATTATTCGTAATAAGATATGATAGACCGGCATAGTAAGCCGCAATTGAATGTAATCGGTACATCCCTTTATTTTGAATGACCTTATCCATAAGACTTGCAGATTGATCGAAACTATTCATTTCGAACGCTGTTTTTCCGGCGATAAATTGCGCATAACAAGAAGCCAAGGTATTTGGGTTCATATCTGCTGCCTTCAACAACCCCGACAGCTTTCGTTCATCGGATTCCTTGCCGTTAAAAAATAGTGCTTTCACAATCCATGCCCAGGTAATGCTTTCTTTTGTCTTGGGTGTTTTATGCATCATTTCTTTATATAAACGGGAGGAATCTTTTGCTCTTCGAGCCTCTTTCAAAGCCCATAGCATCTTGTAATCTGCTATAAGGGCTTCGTCGGACTTCGGATATATTCTGTTTAAATCAGATGCGTGTCGAATGACCGACGAGTAGTCTTTCGATGCAATTGCCTGGTCTATCAAATCCATCAGCATGGCTGGCGATGGAGCGATCCTTGAGCATTGGCATTCCAATGCGATCGCTTTCTGCTCGGCTTCATAGCGGGCGGAAGCGTCGTTTTGCTCAAAAATGACCTTTGCATAAAGTTCCTGTGCAGCTTTGCAATTTCCGCCGGCTTGCAACAAAGACGCCCGCGCGAGATCCAAACCAGCCGGATAATAATTTGGAAATTCCGACTCAAAGATGGAGAGATAATATTTTGCTCTGGAAACATCCTGTCTATCTGAAAAGTAGGTGATCAATTGCAGTAATATCGTCGGTCTATGGCTGCTACCGGCATGAAGTTGGATAAATTGCTCCGATAACTCCACCGCTCTTTGTTCATCACCTTCATTTTTGGCGATGGAAATCAGGCGAAATAATGCATCGTCACCGAATAACGGATCAGAAGTAAGCTTTTGAAAAATATCTTTTGCAATGCCGTATTTTTTTTGATCCTGCTCCGCATCGCCATCGATATAAAGTTTTCGAACTTGAGTTCTGTCCGTTTGTGCGAATGAAATCGGAACAAAAAATATCCCAAAGAAAATCATAATGAATTGAATTAATATGATTGAGATCTTTTTAATCATTGCGAAAGAATAAAAATTGAGAGTCTCTATGTTAAATAAATCATTTTGAAAAGGCAATCTCCATTGACAGTTTTTATTGGGAAATCATAGGATACTTTATCTCGCTGATAGCTTTGATCGCCACAATGGTCAGAGGTGTGATCGAAATGAAAGTTGACCTCCATTTGCATACCACTTTTTCAGATTGCTCCAGTTTGGGTCTGGAAATGCTGATCAAGGCGATTACTGAGAAATCCCATAAGATCATAACCGTAACCGACCATGGAAATATAAAAGCTTGCCAATGGCTGGCAAATCATGTCCCCGATATTCATGTATTGATGGGAATAGAAGTAACATGCGCCGAAGGTGATTTCTTGATTTATTCTACAAATGAAGAGTATTTGCTTTCACTTGGCCCGTTTTTGGACAGCGTAGAGAATATTCGACGCGATAAAGATACTGCCGTCATTTGGGCTCATCCCAGAATTCCTCAGCAACCCTTTGGGCAATGGGCCGCGCCAAATCCCAGTATGGACCAGACTCGTGAGGTCTTGAAATGTGTGGATGGAATAGAAGTATATAACGGCACAATGTTGGATCTAGCTTCGCGCGGGTTGGTTAAACCTACTTATTTTGAAAATCTCGTCGCACTATCCAAAGAATCCAACATCACATTGTCGGGCGGCTCAGATGCACATGAGTTGGATAATTTGTGCGGATGCTGGACGAACTTTCCGAATGATGTCGAAACTGCGCAAGATTTGATTGATTGCATCAAAGGGAAAAAAATTCGGCCTGCTTATGATAAAAGACGCTTTGATTTGGCGATAGCCAAGCCTTGATTGATTAAAAGATGCCTATAGAAGGACCAGACATTTTTTATCCCGGCAAACTCATCGCAATTACCGGCGGTATCGGTTCCGGCAAAAGCAGTGTAGGCCAAATGATTAAAAAACAAGGTTTTGTCGTTATCGATACAGATCAAATCGCGCATAAGTTGAGCATTGCAGGCTCCGAGATGGTAAAAGCAATCGCTGAGCATTTCGGCTCTTTAATTTTATCTTCGGATGGATCATTAGACCGCGCAAAACTGCGCAATATCGTTTTCAATAATTCCAACGCACGTCGTGAACTGGAAAGATTATCTCATCCCTTCATTTACCGCCGGATGGAGCAGCTCATTAAAGATTCTGAAAAAAATTTTGTTTTTCTTCTGATTCCGCTTCTTTTTGACAGCCCGCCTCCATGTAGAATCCACTTGGTGGTCACGATTTCGTGCCCCGTAGATATTCGGATTCAAAGGATTCTGGCTCGGAATCCAAATTTGAATGAAAAATTAATCCGGCAGATAATCTCTTCCCAAATGTCAGATGAACAAAGGGAAAAACTCTCAGATGTCGTAATTAATAATTCAGAAAATCTAGATCATACAAAAAAACAAATAGAGAAGTTGATCATTAGAATCCGAAGTTTATAACTCGGGGGTTGGAAATAATTCGCAGCTATTGTAGTGTTACAGTAATATCTTTACAATATGCCCCAAGTGTGCTACGGTTGGTTTCATGTGGAAGCCAGCCGAGAAATTGCCGATGTTGGAAGAGCAGCGCAAGACCTTGGATGCATGGGTTCGAGCCAAGACGACCCCGCAGCGGGTTGTCCTTCGATCCCGCATTTGCCTGCTCGCGGCGGATGGCCTGTCTCATAACGCCATCGCAAAAAAATTGAACACCTCTCGCCCCACGGTTTTGTTGTGGACGGACCGATTTCGGAAGCAGGGTCCGCCGGGGTTGTCGGAAGACGCCTGCCACGGCCCCAGTTCGCGCGCCTTGCCCGCCGAAAAGGTCAAGGCGATTTTGGAGACTACCCTTCACACGACACCCAAGGACGCCACGCACTGGTCCACACGGACGATGGCCCAAACGATGGGCGTCAGCAACGCGTCGGTTTCCCGGATTTGGGACGCGCACGGATTGCAGCCGCATCGCGTGGAAAATTTCAAGCTCTCGAAAGACAAGCGTTTTGTCGAGAAACTGACGGACGTTGTCGGCGTTTACCTGAATCCGCCAGACAAGGCCGTGGTGTTGTGCGTGGACGAGAAGTCGCAGGTTCAGGCGCTGGACCGGACGCAGCCGGGATTGCCCATGAAGAAAGGCCGTTGCGGAACAATGACGCACGATTACAAACGTTACGGGACCACCTCCCTGTTCGCGGCGTTGAATGTGCTGGAAGGCCAGGTCATCGGCTCCTGTTATCCGAGACACCGGAACGTGGAATTCCGGAAGTTCCTGCGGCAGATCGATGGCGCCGTGCCTGCGGAATTGGACATCCATATGATCCTGGACAATTACGGCACGCACAACCACCCCAAGGTCAAGGCTTGGTTGGAAAAACATCCGCGTTTCCATCTTCATTTCACACCGACCAGCTCGTCTTGGCTGAACTTGGTAGAAAGATGGTTCGGAGAGATTACGCGAAAACGGATTCGTCGAGGGGTCTTCCGAAGCGTACCCGAACTCATCATGGCCATCGAAGATTTCATCAGGGTGAACAACGAAAACCCCAAACCGTTCGTCTGGATGAAAAAGGTCGATGCCATCTTGAAGAAGATCGCGCATTGTAAAGCCGTTATTGAAACACTACAATAGTTCCATCAGGGTCCGCGGTTTCCAAAGGCAAAATTGCTCGATAATCAGCAGCCACAGCACCCATTGCGGCCGTTGTCATCATCATCCGGATTTGTAATATCGTCGTCGCCACCAGAGTCATCGTCTTCGGCCATGTCGTCATCATCTTCATAAGAGTCATCGTCCTCATTAGAGTCGTCATCTGCGCCGGAATCATCGTCCGTAGAATCATCATCGCCGGTGTCGTCATCAATAGAGTCATCATCTGCGGAATCGTCATCGGCCGTATCATCATCGATTTGAGTCGTAGTTGTTGTGGATGTGGTTGTAGGCGTAGTCGTAGTGGTCTGACTTGTCGTAGTGGAACTGCTGGTCGTTGATGTAGACGAAGTCGTGGTAGAGCCTGTTGTTGTGGTAGTTGGCGCTGTTGTAGTCGTAGTAGTCGTTTGAACGGTCAATGCAACATTGATTTCTTTGCCGCCAATGACATCGAAATAAACCGGATATGAAATAGCGACGTCAAGAATAATTGCAAAACCTGATGCGTCGATAAAATAATTGCCCGCCGAATCAGCGTGCATTCCAAAATTCGAGGACCCGGATGTTCCCGAGATTGTTATTGTTCCCCCCAATGATGCCGGATTGACTTGCCCACCCTGCAAGGAAATACCGCCTACCGGCGACCATGCAAGCAAAGATTGATCAGTGCCGGCAATAATGGCGACACCGCTTCCTGAAATTGGAGGCAAAGCATCGGTGTATGTTGCATCCACTATGACATTGAAATTGTCTCCGACAATTACAGTGGATGGGGCAGTGATGTCCACATCTCTATCCCAAGGAGCGGCAAAAAGCATAAGACGCTTACCTAACCATGGCCAAACATTGTTAAAAAAGTTGTTCTGTTCATACCGAACATTCGGGCCGAACCAAGGATCGTGAAACTCCAGTTCAACCGCATCTCCAACGTCGTGATATCCGATCAGAAGGATCGAATGCCCGATTATCGTCTCAGGTGGGTAAGGATAACTCGGATCAAAACCATTTGGCCTGAACGTTGGACAAATATGGAGAATGACCGGATATCCTCCGTCTACGTAAGCTTTAAGTTGAGCTAAAGTGCCGCCTGCTAAAGTCCAATCTGCGTTAATGGAAGTGTATCCATAAGAATCCAATGTAGTGACATGCTCCCATGAATATCCATTAACGATCGGACCTGCTGCGGAAAGCGGTGAAAAATGCGCGCCGCGATGATCATCGCGATATTGAGTTCCATTATAAGTTCCCGCGCCGAAATACAGATTTCCTGCTGCGCCAAATATGCCTTGCGCATCATTCACATTGACGACCCATGCAATTTCTTCTTGAGGGAGCATATTGCCACCCAACAGACCCCCAGGATAAATGCCGGGGAGGTTGCCGACGCTATCCCAATAATCAAAAAGCATGTGCAAACAAGCCACTGTGCACCAATAGTTCGTCGAACCCGGCGCAATAGGGGCAGGATTCGGATTGCCGAACTGCGAATAATAATGACCCCCGGCTTCAAATCCGGGTATTGTCCCCCCAATCGCAGCTAAGGGAAAAATTAATATGAGCAGGCCAATTGAAAATTTAAAGACTGATTTCATGGTTTTCCCTCCTTATAAGAGGAAAAAATAAATGAATTTATCTCTAAATTATCTTAATGATAGCATATCGTTTTTTTTAAAAATACGAATAAGTATCAGAAAAATTTTAGAAAGTTTTTTATTGAATTTCAGCTTTGGCTGTTTTTGATTCCTGGTGTGTAGATAACATTATTGTTCCAATAATAGCTAAAACTATTCCGGAAAGACGCCAAAAGTTAATTTCTTCTTTATAAACAAATGCTCCTGCAATGACTGGCACAACAACAGAAATAACAGTGGTGAGAGGTGTGACAAGGCTTACCCGACCATGAGAAAAAGCCATCTGATAAGCCACGAATGCTATTAATTCGGCAATGATAACGGTCAAAGCAGCCCAAGATAAGAGTCCGGTGATCCAAGTTGTAAGAGAAAAGAAATTGAAGGCGCCTAATTTGGTCTGAACTTCTACTGTCGCTTGTTTTAAGAATAAATTTCCTATACCGAAACAACAGCCGGCGGCAATTGCAAAAACCACCTCTAATTTGGTTTTGCGAAACAAAACAGGTGTTATAAGACAAATCGCGGCCAATGCGCCGATGCAAACAGTGAACAGCCACAATGAAGAGATTGACGGGATTTTTCCGGTAGGTTCCGAGCCGGAAAGACTGATCAGTACAGCGCTAATCAGCAATATTGCAATTCCTGACCATTCCGGCGATGAAAGGGATTCTTTTAATAACACCACTCCCTCCAACACCACTACGACAATAGTAAGATTGATCAAGGGTTGAATTACCGTGATGTCACCCCCTGAAAGAGCCTTGATCATAAAAGGCCCTCCCGCGAGACCGACGAAAAATCCTCCGACCCAAATTTTATTTGCGATCAAAGTCTTGGCAATAAGCGGCAACTGACTGCTAAGTTGTTTCCAGGATAGTTTGGGGAATTTGGCGGCCATTCCATGTTTTTGCATGACCGCGCCGGTTCCAAATAAAAATGAAGCCAAAAACGCCAACAGTATGTTTAATGCCATGTAGTCCTACCAAATCAGCATAAGCTCGAAATAGAGATTTCCTCACCAAGATGCAAATTGATTTTATTTATTTCAAAAAGCGCACATTCGCTCATTTTATTGTGAAATTCCAGAATGGATTTTAATGAACCTTCAGCAGTGCCTTTTCCGGTATATTCAAACTCGTGAGCAGGGGTATACAACTCTATTCCTGATGCTGATAAATCGCGCGTCTGCTTTATATTTTCCAATTTAATTTGAATATCGAGAGCATTTGAAGCGCTTAGCATTGCATTGATATCATTTGCTCGTTCCGGGTTGTAGCATGCAAACTCGAATTTAAAGAGCGCGTTTTGCACTTTGCTTGCCTGAATTACTTTCAATTCCGATTTAACTGCATGAGACGAGAAATGATCTTGAAATGTTGAATAAAGCGCTTCATCTAATATCAAATGAAAAGTATGCTTCGAATATTTGAGACGTTCAATAATGCGCTCCCCCATACTTTGAAGATGGAATGTTTTTGCGTCTAATATCAACCAAAATCCAATCTTCCCTGTGCCTTCAGTCAATCCTTTCATAAAGCCATTAAGAAATTCTTCGGACCCTTCAATCAATATTTGAAAGAGCTGGACTGGCATCATGTGATCCCTTTCGATGAGTCTAAAAAAAGACATACGTCGTAATAAGAAAGATAACGACTAATACCGGAATGGAATATTTGACCATGTATCCAAAAAAGGACGGCATTCTAATTCCCGCTTCCTCTGCAATGCTTTTCACCATAAAATTGGGCGCATTTCCAATATAGGTATTAGCGCCCATAAATACTGCTCCGCATGAAATTGCCATCAAATAATTGGGATTTTCAACAATTAATGCATGAATTGCCTGCTGTTCGGGCATACCTGCATGGAATTTTCCAAGAGCGGAGTTTAAAAATGTCAAATATGTCGGTGCATTATCCAAAAAGCTCGAGAGAATGCCTGCCCCCCAAAAATAATGAGCAGGCGATCGGATCGAATTGATTAAGAATGCAAACGAGCCTTCTTTGCCGGCTTTCAACATCGCCAAAACAGGAATGATCGTCATGAAAATTCCGGCGAAAAGTATGGCCACTTCTGTAATGGCAGCCCATGTGAACCCATTGTCGCTTCGAATTGTTTTTCGGGTGGTCAATATCGATAGCCATCCGAACAGAAGGATTAGCAAATCGCGTAAATTATTCTGGATCTCAAGCTTGATTCCGTAAATAGAGTAATCGCCCAATTTAACAAACCCGCTCATTAAAATCGCACCGACAACTCCAAGGAGAAACAGAAAATTATGATGGCCTTCCAGGCGGATGGGTTCTTTTATCTTTTCTGATTCAATAATCTTTTCTTTTCTATAGAAATAGCCGTCTATAAGAATAAAAAATACCAATACAAGGCCCGAAACAAACGACATGCATGGGATCAGGTGCAACGTCCAAAAAAACGGAACGCCATGCAAGAAACCAAGAAACAATGGCGGATCCCCTAAAGGTGTCAGACTTCCGCCAATATTGGAAATTAGAAAAATGAAAAACACGATTACATGAGCTTGATGTCTTCTCCATGAATTCGCACGCAGAATCGGGCGAATCATCAGCATTGATGCGCCTGTTGTTCCTATCCATGAGGACAAAACTGTTCCGATTATCAACATAACGAAATTCGTAATGGGCGTGCCGCGGAGCGATCCTCGGACAATCATTCCACCGGATATCGTGTAAAGAGACCATAATAAAATGATGAAAGGCACATAATCGATTACAAAGATATGCAAAATGCCGTACAGCGCAGATTGCTTGTAAGCAATCAAAAAGGGAACGGCCAATAAAAGGGCCCAAAACGCGCTAACCTTTGGATAATGATGGTGGTACCAGTGCGGAGCAAATAACGGAAAAAGAGCGATAGAGAGCAGAATGCCTATAAAAGGCAACGCACTCCATAATGGGAGTTTCTTGCCTACATCTTCA
>Ga0315282_10017251_pt1 | contig 10444 bp, 8 predicted proteins | sample YL17G07_20_MG_FD_203693 | JGI IMG/M metagenome (GOLD analysis project Ga0315282, IMG submission 203693) | Sediment microbial communities from Yellowstone Lake, YNP, Wyoming, USA - YL17G07_20 | ecosystem: Environmental > Aquatic > Freshwater > Lake > Sediment | place: USA: Wyoming | collected... | reverse complement strand
CGGCGGCGGGACGTCGCTCACGGAGATGTCACCCTTTTTGAGCCGCTGTGCAACCTGTTTCATCCACTACCTTCCTATACCATAGTAGGTAAAGCCCTGCTTCGCCAGGAGCCGCGGATCGTAGATGTTTCTGCCGTCGAAGATGACCGGCGTCTTCATTAGCGTCTTCATCCGTCCGAAATCGGGGTGCCGGAAGTCGTTCCATTCCGTGACAAGGAAGAGCGCGTCCGCTCCCCGCAGTGCATCGTAGTTGTTCTCAAAGAAGGTGACGCTGTCGCCCAACAGAAGGCGTGACCTCTCGATCGCGACCGGATCGTGCGCCCGCACGGTTGCGCCGTGCTCGAGCAGCGCGCGGATGATGACAAGCGAAGGTGCTTCGCGCAGGTCGTCGGTCCGCGGCTTGAAGCTCAATCCCCAGACGGCCATCTTCTTCTTCTTCAGCGATCCGAAGTGCTTCTCGGCCTTGTCAACGAGACGAAGCTTCTGCTTCCCGTTGACGGCCTCGACCGCCTTCAGAATTTTGAAATCGTATCCAAGCTCGTTCGATGTCTTGATGAGGGCCTTCGTGTCCTTCGGGAAGCAGGAACCTCCGTAGCCGAGGCCGGGGAAGAGGAACTGAGGACCGATGCGAGGGTCTGCGCCCAGGCCGCGCCGCACCTGGTCGACGTCGGCGCCTGCAAGCTCGCAGATGTTGGCGATCTCGTTGATGAAGGAGATCTTCGTTGCGAGGAGGGCGTTTGCGGCGTACTTCGAGACTTCCGCGCTTCGTTCATCCATCACCATGAAACGGCCGGATGTCCTGAGAAACGTATCGTAGAGCTCCTGCATCACGCGCGAAGTCTCGGGATTCCGCGTCCCGACGATGACACGGTCCGGGTACATGAAGTCCTCGACCGCCGCCCCCTGCTTGAGGAACTCGGGGTTGGAGACGACATCGAACGGGATATCGGTCTTGCTTCTCATCACCTCGCGGACGCGGTCCGCCGTTCCGACCGGCACCGTGCTCTTGTTCACAATTATTTTTGGCTCCTTCATGAGCCCTGCGATCTTCCCGGCCACTTCAAGGACATGCGAGAGGTCGGCGGACCCGTCTTCCGATGGAGGAGTGGGGAGAACGAGGAAGATGACCGAAGCGTTGTCGACCGCATCCCTGAGACGTGTCGTAAATGAGAGCCGTTTGTCTTTCAGGTTGCGATTCACGAGGTCCTCGAGGCCGGGCTCGTAGATCAGGACGATCCCCTTCTTGAGCTTCTTGATTTTTGTCTCGTCGACATCGACGCAGATGACGTCGTTGCCGTTCTCGGCAAAACAGGCACCGGCAACAAGTCCAACGTACCCTGTTCCAATGACGGCAAGTCTCATAGTTCGCGACTCCTGTTGAAGTGTTGAGGTTGTGCCGAAGATCCTTTCGGTGGGGGCGGCTCCTTCAGCGCCTCGGAGAGACGCATGTTGTATTTCAAGAAATACACGAGTCCGACGGCTGAGACCCCGAGGTATCCCATGGCGTGCGTCACCGTCGCGTAGCTGAGAGCCGTCTCGCGGTCCACGCCGTACATCCCGATGAGCACCGCGCTGATGAGCGAGTGGAATGACCCGGTCCCTCCGGGAGTCGGAATGATGACGCTCACCGAGGAGACAACGAGGAGGACCGCCGCCGCGCTGAGGTCGAGGTCGTGCGCCTCCGTAAGCCCGAACGCATAGAACGGGACGTACATCATGAGAAGGTAGACACACCAGAGGAGAATGCTGAAGACGGCGATCATTGTGTAGAGGCGGGGTTCACGGATGACACGGAAGCCCTCGACGAACGTGTCAAGGACCGATTCGGTTTTCTCCAGGAGCCGCGAAGGAAGGAAGCCGAACAGGCGGCGATAGAGTGCGAGGGTCGGGTTCTTTTTCCAGAAGAGGAAGAAGAGGAACAACACGATCGAAAGCGTGGCCGCAAAGAGGATGATCCCCGCCTGCAAAAGCCAGGGGAACACGGCCGTCAGTCGTGCCTCCCCCGCTGCAAAGACTCCGCCGAGAAGAAGGAGGAGTGTCAGCATGTCGATGACTCGTTCCACGACGATGGTCCCGAGCGCACCGCTCTTCGATATCCCTTCAAGGTTGCCGAGCGTGTACGGGCGGACGAGCTCGCCGACCCTGGGGACGAAATTGCTGAGGGCGTACCCCATCATCGTCGACGCGAACAAGTTCGGGAACGACGTGCGTGGCTTGAGGGGAGCGAGGAGATACCGCCATCGCCACGCACGGACTCCGTTTGCGGTGAGGATAAGGGGGATCACAAGCGATGCGACGAAGTAGTTCCCGCGCGAGAGCGCTTCTCCCAGCTTCCCGAACTCCGTTCCGCGGAATGCAACATAGAGGAACCCCAGGGTCAGGAGGATGACTGCAGCGGTCTGGACCGCCCGAACGCGAAGTATTCTCATCTGTTGTCTGTTCCTCGGGGCGGAGGTCAGCGTTGCTTCCGAAGGTCCACCACCGTGGCTCCCTTCGGAGCCTGAAAGTGGAACATGCTTTCGCTGACGCCGGTGTCGAACTTCGCGTTCTTGATCTGGTAGGTGGTTTCAGTCTCGTTCACGTCCGTGATGACAATCTTCCAGGCCACCCACTCATCGGGGTCGACCCACATCTTAAGAGACCGGACGGAGGCTTCGTTGTCCTTCGTGACAAGCTTGAGCACATACACGGTCGTCCCGTGAAGCTTCTCCCTGCCGAGGAGCGTCGCGTAGTAGTCCGATGGGAGGCCGAGAATGAACCGTGCAGGGGTAAACGAATGAGGGTCATCGCGATACGAGTCGATGATCACCTGTTTGTTCGGCGCAGAGTAGGACCAGACCGTTGTTCCGTCCGTGACGATTGTCTGCTGTTCGTTCGAGAAGCGGGTGTAGTTCGGCTTCTTCATCACGAGCGTCCCTCCGAGTGTCTGGGTGGCGTTCGTGAGTGTGAACTTCACAGTCTGTGTGAACGTGATCGTGGCGTCTTCTGCCGTGTTGTATTTCACCTGGAGTCGCTCGAGGACATCCCGGGCCGTCTCGTCGGCCGCGCGTGCCGCGAGACCCGCTCCTGCGACCGCATTGATGAGAAGTCCGGTGATGATGGCCTGCCGCAATGTTCGGGCCGCGTCCATGTACATGCTATTCTCCTTCCAGGGCTTCGAGAATCCGTTCAAGTTCGTCCTCTGTGTCGACGAGCACGAGCCGGGCCTTGCTCCCGTCGAAGGGTCCCACGATCCCCGCCATCTCAAGCTCATCGATGAGGCGGGCAGCACGGGAGTAGCCGACCTTCAACCGGCGCTGAACGAGCGAAACCGATCCCTGCTGGTGACGGACGACAAGTCGGGCTGCCTCTTCAAAGAGCTCGTCGCGAGATCCCTTGCCTCCGCCGAGCCCGTTCATCTTCCGCTCGGCGACGGAGGGGAGCGCCACGGGATTGGAGTACCCCTTCTGCCGCGCAATGGAGTCGACTATCCGCTCGACTTCATCGGTGGACAGGAATGCGTTCTGAATGCGCATCGGCTTCGGGCTGCTGGAGGGAAGGTAGAGCATATCGCCGTTCCCGAGAAGCTGCTCCGCGCCGTTCATGTCGAGGATCGTGCGTGAATCGGTCTTCGACGCGACCTGGTAGGCAATCCGCGCCGGGAAGTTGGCCTTGATGACGCCCGTGAGGACATCAACGGAGGGACGCTGCGTTGCGACGACGAGATGGATGCCGACCGCGCGGGCGAGCTGGGCAAGGCGGGCGATCGGCTCCTCGACTTCCTTCGCCGCTGTTATCATGAGGTCGGCGAGCTCATCGATGACGACGATGAGGTACGGAAGCTTGTGGTGCTTTATATCCTCGGTGTCGTGCAGGCGTCCTTCTCGAAAACGGTCGTTGTAGTCACCGATACTCCTGACGCCGGCCGAGGCAAGCCGGTCGTAGCGCCGTTCCATCTCAAGCTCAAGCCCCTTCAGGACTGCGACGGCGTTCGCCGGTGTTGTGAAGATCTCCTCATCTGCGTCGGGGGAGAGTGCAAGGAAATGGCTCCGGAGCTTCGCATACTGCGAGAGCTCGATTTTCTTCGGGTCGATGATGATGAACTTAACGTCCGATGGGTGAAGCTTGTACACGAGGCTCATGAGGATGGTGTTGATGCCTACGCTCTTCCCCGATCCGGTCGCGCCCGCGATGAGGAGGTGCGGCATCTTCGCGAGGTCGTCGACGTACACCTCACCCGAAATCGTCTTGCCCATCGCCAGTGGAAGGGTCGCCCGTGTCTCGCGAAACCGAGTGGAGTTCACGACGCTTCGGAACCGGACAATGGCGGGGTGCGCGTTCGGGATCTCGACACCGATGGTTCCCTTCCCGGGCATTGGTGCGATGATCCGGATGCCGCGGGCCTTGAGGGCAAGTGCGAGATCGTCCGCAAGGCTCGTGATGCGGCTGATCTTCACGTCGGATGCAGGGACAAGCTCGTAGAGGGTGACGACGGGGCCGGGCGTGACGCTCACGCTTTCGATCTCAACCGAGAAGTTCGCGAGCTTCGCCTGGAGAAGGTCGGCATTCTCCTTCAGCTCGTCGTCGTTGACAACTTCGTTCTGTGTCGAAGGGTCAAGGAGGTCGACCGTCGGCGGGACGTAGTCAATTTCCTCCTCCGCGTCGGGTGCCACGACGGCCGGAGCGGCCTTTCCCGGGGCCTCCTCCTCGGCAGCCGGCATTCGCTTCATAACATTGAGCGGACGGCTCTTCGGCTCAAGCGGAGGCAGCTGGTCCGTTCCGTCCTCCCTATCAAACGTCGTCTCGAGTGGTTCGGCCTCAAGGGGAGGATACGTGCGTGACGGCTTCACGCGTTCAGGCTGCGGTTTCTCCGGGATCTCCTGTTTTACCGCGGTGTCAGGCTCCTCATCCTTCCGGATCTCGACCCGGGTGCTGCGCAACCTGCGTTCTGCAACCGCATCAACCCGAGCGTGGCGAAAGGTGGAGACCCGGTCCGCGATCCGGTCGTAGAGGCGGCGGAGACGCTCGGCTGTGTGCCTCATGTCGAGATCATAGGCGAGGAAGAAGACGAGGAAGAGCGCTGTTCCAAGAACGATGGAGCCTCCGATCGCACCGAGGAGGCGCGAGAAGACGAGTGCGCTGAAGATGCCGATCGTGCCCGACCACTCCTGCGGGATGAACGCCTGTCCGGCGATGTTCCAGATCATTCCGACGATCGCGGAGGAGAGGCAGGCGATGGCGAGGAAGTATGCACTGAGTGCGAAGAACCGGCGAAGCTGCCATTCCCTCAGGATCCCCCAGCCCCAGACGAGGAGGAGAAGCGGGATGACGAGAGAGAAATAGCCGATGCCTCCCTTGATGAACGCATCGGCGAGGACGGCCCCGACCGGCCCGATCCAGTTCTGGGTTCGCTCGAGCTTTTCAGGGTTGGTAAGTGCTCCAAAGAGCCCGAGGTCCGCGTTCATCTCGTCGAGCCTTGAATAGGAGACGATCGCGATCGCGAGGAGAACGCCAACGAGGGCAAGGAGCACTGCGATGAGCTGCAGCTTGCGGTGCGTCCTCCCGTGTTCCTGCTTTGGTGCTCTCCGCTCTTTCGCGCGTGCTGGCATGGTTCCCCGAATCCCTCCTTCAGGCGGAACTCTTCACACCGGTCCGCTCTTCATCAGCGGCGCCACCGCCGGTCGGCGGCTGGGGTTGAAGTATCTTGAGAACTGTATTGTCGACGAGGACCGGGAGAATCGGGACTGAATCGACCGCGGCGCATGATTCGAGGTCCCGAGCGAAGCCGATGGAGGCGAGGTACTTCCCATGGTCGCACGAATTGAGCAGGCTGAGGAGCGATCTCCCGAACCGCTTGTAGAGCCCCTGCGCAGCGCGTGCTCCATCGGTGAGCACCGGCGGCTTCAACTCGCAGAGCCGGTTGATGATCATACCGGCGCAGACCGCATCCTCCAGCGAGAACGTGTTCTGTTTCCCCGAGCAAAGGATCGTCGCGTCGCCATCGCCGCGGCCCGAGAGGTACTCGACGACGCGCGAGAGGTTCACGAAGCTGCCGATGACCATCTCGCGGGAACCGCGAGCCTTCGCGGCGGCAAGGGTCCCGTTCGTGGTGCTGAAGACGAGGACTTTTCCGGTAATCCGCTCGCTGACGTACTCGGACGGAGAGTTTCCCAGGTCGAACCCATCGATGATCCTTCCGTTGCGCTCGCCGCAGAGGAGCGTGAGCTCCGCGCTGAGGTTCGTGCGCATCTTCAAAGCCGTCTCCACATCAAGGACGGGGATTACCTCGCGTGCACCGTTGTTGAGGGCGGTGGTGATGGTCGTCGACGCACGAAGGACATCCACAACCACGATGATGCGGTCGCGGACGCGCGAATCGTCGATCTCGGAAGGGGTAAAGGCGACGTCTATTCTCATCTCACCTGTCGACAGCAGCCATCATGATTACCGATTGACAAACGGAAACTTGACGACACGAGCCCGCACCGGGATGCCGCGGATACTTGCGGCGATCTCCGTTCCAGGCTCCGCGTACTTTGACGAGACATAACCCATGCCGATGCCGCGCTGGAGGAGAGGGGAGAAGGTCCCACTTGTGATATGACCGATCTTCTCGCGGGGAGCGCCCGCGGAGAGCAGGTCGTACCCGTGGCGCGGGAATGCCTTCGACCCGTGATCGGGGTCGTCGACAACGAAACCGATCATCGCGCGGCTGAGACCCTGGTTGTGCGCCTTGAGGAGAGCCTCGCGCCCGGTGAAGTCACCCTTGTTAAGCTTTGTGATCCAACCGAGCCCCGCTTCGAGAGGATGGGTCGTCTGGTCGATATCGTTCCCGTAGAGGCAGTAGCCCATCTCGAGACGGAGCGTATCGCGCGCCCCGAGCCCGGCCGGCCCGATACCGAATTCCTTCCCGGCGTCCATGACCGCGTTCCACACCGCCGCCGCGGTTCCCTCGTTCGCGTCGAAGTAGATCTCGAAACCGAGCTCGCCGGTGTATCCCGTCCTGGAGATGATCGCCTCGGCACCCGCGACGCGCCCTCTGAGGAAGTGATAGTAGTTCAGGGATGCGATGTCGTCGGTCGTCAGCTTCTGGAGCGTCGCGAGGGACTTTGGTCCCTGGACAGCGAGAAGCGCAACGTCGTCGCTCGCGTCCCTGATCTCGACATCATAACCCGCATGGGAGACAAGCCAGTTGAAGTCCTTATCCTTGTTCGAGGCGTTCACGACCAGCATGTACCGCCCGCCCAAGTCGTAGACAAGGAGGTCATCGACGATTCCCCCGTCATCATAGAGGAGGGCAGAGTACTGGACACGGCCGTTGAAAAGCTTCGTCACATCGTTGACGGTCATTCGCTGGAGGAATGCCTCTGCGCCCGCTCCGTCGACGTAGAACTCGCCCATGTGCGAGACATCGAAAACGCCGACGGCGTTGCGGACGCGAAGGTGCTCCTCGATGATGCTTGTGTACTGCACGGGCATCTCAAATCCGGCGAACGGCACGATCCTGGCACCGAGCGCCTGGTGGATGGTGTAGAAGGGTGTGCGTTTCAGCATGCAGGGAATCCTATGCCTTCAGTTTCTTCCAGTCAGCGAGGAACCTATCGAGTCCGGCGACCGTGAGCGGGTGGTGCACGAGCTGTTCGATGACCTTGAACGGCATCGTGACGATGTCGGCGCCCATCATCGCCGCGTCAACGACATGGAGAGGATGGCGGACGCTTGCGACCAGGATCTCGGTTGTGAACCCGTAGTTCCGGTAGATGGTGACAATCTGTTCGACGAGACCCATCCCGTTCTCGCCGATGTCGTCGAGGCGCCCGACGAACGGGCTGATGAACGAGGCGCCGGCTTTTGCCGCAAGGATCGCCTGCGGCGCGGAGAAGCAGAGCGTGACGTTCGTCCGGATCCCCTCGGAGGAGAGCTGCTTCACCGCCTTCAGCCCGTCCTTGATGAGCGGGATCTTCACAACAACGTTCGGGTGCAGTGCGGCGAGCTCGCGTGCTTCGGCAAGCATCCCCGCGGTGTCGGTTGCGATGACCTCCGCGCTCACCGGACCGTTCACGATCGAACAAATCTCCCCGATGAGCTCGCGAAAGTCCCGGCCTTCCTTTGCGACGAGGCTCGGGTTGGTCGTGACACCGTCGAGGACGCCGAGCTCGGCGGCCTCCTTGATCTCGGCCACGTTTGCCGTGTCGATGAAGAACTTCATGGAGGCTACGTCCCCTTGTACTCTGAGGTGATGTCCTTTCCGTCGCGCGGCAGAATGAAGCGGAAGTCGTGCGCGGCGAGGGCCGGATCGCTTTCAAGCTTCAACCGGATGAAGTGCTTCAGCGAGAGCTTCGTGAAGCGGCTGATCGTCCCCTCGTGTAGGTACTCGGCGACCGACGGGTTCACGCGCAGTGTGAGCCGGAAAGTGCGGTGGTCGGTCCGGAAGCGCTTGATCCATCGCTCGATCTGGTTGAGGACAGTGTTCTTCGAGAGAACCATTCCGCTGCCGCCGCAGCGCGGGCACGGCTCGGAGAACGACTTCATGAACCCCTGGCGGACGCGCTGACGCGTGATCTGCACAAGACCGAATTCGGTCATCGGCAGAACGGTGAACTTCGCGCGGTCCTTCCGGAATTCCTTTCGTAGTTCGTCGTACACCTTCTTCTTGTTCCGCTCGTCATCGAGGTCAATGAAATCGACGACAACGATGCCGCCAATGTCACGGAGGCGAAGCTGCCGTACCACCTCGCGTGCCGCCTCGAGGTCCGTCTTTAAAGAGTTAAGCTCCTGCTCCTGTCGGGCAGCGTAGCGTCCGCTGTTCACATCGACGACGACCATTGCCTCGGTCTGTTCGATGATGATGTAGCCGCCGCTCTTAAGCGGCACTTTCCTCGAGAATGCCGTCTGGAGCTCTTTCTCGATGCCGAAGGCATCAAAGATCGGCTCGTTGCCGCGGTATGCCTCGATCCGGTCAATCATCTCCGGGGAGGCGCCCCGGACATACGCGGTGATGTCGCGGTAAAGCTTCTTCGAGTCGACGACCACACGGGCCACCTCGCTGTTGAAGAGGTCACGGATGACGCTCGAGGTAGTGCTCAGGTCCTTGTAGAGGAGCGCCGGCGGCTTCTCGCTCTTGACCGTCTGTTCGATCTCCTTCCACGTTTCCATGAGGCGCCGGAGGTCGGCCTTGAGCGCATCCTCGCTCTGCCCCTCGGCAACTGTGCGAATGATGACTCCGAAGCCGTCGGGGAGCATCCCGTGGACGATCCGGCGGAGTCGGCGCTTCTCGCGGAAGTTCACGATTTTCTTGGAGACGCCGATCTTCCCGTCGAAGGGGAGGAGAACAAGGAACCTCCCGGGAAGGGAGACTTCGCTCGTGACGCGGACACCCTTGTTTGCAACCGGTTCCTTTGTGACCTGGACGATGATGTCCTGTCCCGATTCAAGGTGGACGCCGTTGAGCTGTGCTCCCCGCCGTTGCGCACGTCCTTGTCCCGGGCGCGACCCGTCCCCCGGCTCGATTCGCTGTGGGCGCCTGGAACCAACCGCATGCTGAGCCACGACAGCCTCGGTCTCTGGCTCTCCTTCGTCGTCGGTATCCACGTCGGAATCATCACCGATGAGCGAAGAATACTCGTTCAGAGAGCTCCCGATGTCGGAGAAGTGGAGAAATCCGTCCCGCTTGAGGCCGATGTCTATGAAGGCTGCCCTGATACCGGGCATGACGCGGGCGACTTTGCCGAGGTAGATGTCGCCCACCATCCGGTCTTTTTCAGGAGTCTGGGCAAAGAACTCCGCGAGCCCTCCATCTTCCGTAATCGCTGTGCGGATCTCGTTGGAGGTCTCGTTGATGATGATCTCTTTTCTCATACAATAACACTCGTTTAGTTCGTGACGGCAGCGCCGCTCTCCCGACTCGTCGTGCGAGGGGGGACATGCTGATTACACTTGTGGCATACGTGGGATCTCGGCGTGCGCGGCCGAATGGCAGTCTAGCGGCATCAACTGCTGCCTCCTCCCTTAGGGTGCGCAAGAGGCGAGTCAGCAGGAGAATCGTCGGGCGAGCGAGAAGATCGGGGAGTCTTCCGGACGAGGCCAGTACGGTCAGATAGAAGAGAATGTGAAGTGCCCTTCGGCGCACTTACGTGGCTCCACGTAGAGGAGGGTGCCCGGTACTTGAGGCCCTTTGCCCACAGCACGAAGCTGGAGATTCCCGCGTCAGCGTGTCAATCGCGACGCGAAAGGAGATGTGCGGGACACCCAGTGTACAATGTGCCAGCTTTGCTGTCCCCGTTGGGACAACGGTTTAACAACCAGAGATAAAGTAAGGATTCTAACGATCGATTGCAAGATTCATACCTTAAATCCGATTTAGGCGTGAGTTTTCGCTGAGTTCTCTCTTTTGAGGGGTTGCCGAGGCTTAGGTTGGCATGATCGGGACGGAGAGGGTTTTCAGCGTTGAGTGTCGAGCCCGATC
>Ga0315282_10017250_pt1 | contig 10445 bp, 13 predicted proteins | sample YL17G07_20_MG_FD_203693 | JGI IMG/M metagenome (GOLD analysis project Ga0315282, IMG submission 203693) | Sediment microbial communities from Yellowstone Lake, YNP, Wyoming, USA - YL17G07_20 | ecosystem: Environmental > Aquatic > Freshwater > Lake > Sediment | place: USA: Wyoming | collected... | reverse complement strand
ATGGCATTGATGTCCCCGGTGAGGCCCAGGGAGAAGTCGGTAAGGGGGATGAGCTGGGCGATGCCGCCGCCCGCGGCAGAGCCCTTGATGTTCATGGTGGGGCCGCCGGAGGGCTGGCGGATGGCGCCGCCGACATTCACGCCCCGCTTGCCCAGGCCTTCAATCAGTCCCATGGTGGTCACGGTCTTACCTTCGCCCAAGGGAGTGGGTGTAATGGCAGTCACATCAATGTAATAGCCATCTTTCTTGCCCTTCAGGCGCTCCAGGATGGCCATGTAATCCACCTTGCCGAGTTTCTTGCCGTAAGGGATGCGCTCTTCAGGCAATATGCCGATCTTATCGCACTGCGCGTTGAAATCAAGGTCCTCTTCCGCGATCTCCGCGATCTGCCAATCTTCCTGTTTGGTGGGGTCATACTTATTCATTACACTATCCCTCCTCTTCTTATGAAATTTATGGTTTTTGGGGAAGTTCTGTTTTTGCTTTAAGGTGGGAGACGGTCATTCACCGTCACAATAAATAACAACATAAATCCGCCCGGAACTGAAGAGATCCATCAAATCGACTGACCACCCCCCTCCTCAAAAGCCTTTCCCTCTCACGTCTCGAATCAGAGATTGGAAAGTTCTTGGCCAAAATAACAGTGTTTCACTTGGGCAAGAAATGGTCAGGGGAGAGCAAGGGGCGCGCAAAAAAACCCTTGAAAGAGCCTCTTCGTTCTTCTCGTAGAGGTTTCTTGTAACGGGAAAACGATGGCCCCTTCTTTCTAAACAATCCAACCTGGACAGGCAAAAAGGCAAGGAACTCTCTCCCCTGACCCAAAAAAGAGCTCGCCTTCCAGATCAAAAATTTCTTGAAACGTTTAAGCGACGACTGGCAACCTAATTAAAGGGCAGGCTGAAAAGCTCTTACATTCTCAGCCCCTAATCCCTATTTCGACAATGAATGTCCATCCATTCAAGGCAAATGAATGACTATTCATTCAAGCCCTTTGATAACATACGCCAGAGACCTTGTCAAGCCTTTTTTGCAGCCTTTTTTGCTGGTTTTCTTGGGCTGCTTCTTTTCCTTTGAAGAGCACAGATGACGGATGGTTTTGTCGGGCAAAACGAGCCACCCTGGCGGGTTTACAAAGGCAAAGGATACTCTAAAAAGCAAGGGAATTTCGAAAAAAAGAGACCCGAGAGCCGCCCCTGACTATTATTTAATGTCCATCCAAAACCCCCTCTTCACACCTTAGCGTGACGGGAGAGGGTTCGGATGAGGGGGATCAAATTGGAAGACCTCACCCCTTGAAAGCGCATAAGCCCAATCCCGAACATGAAATAACCACTGTCCTATTTTTCCAATCCCGCAAAGGCGGATTTCCTGCCCGGTCCTGTGAACCACCCGGGATATACGGCCCCTCTCTTAAGCCGGGACTGCGCAAGAAGATTTTTCAAGAAGATTTTCTCCCTTGCCAATAAAAAATGATTGTGCCATGATACCCAGAATAAAAAAGGGCGAGATTGAAAAAATGGCTGGCAAAACCCTCTCCTTCCCGGGAGACTGTGTCACACCTCGAGCGGGAGGGCATGAACCGGGAGGGCATGAACAAGGAAGTATAGGCGGGTCTTCAAAGACGCTAAGCGCAGAGCGCTATGCGAATGGCGAATAAATCCCCGCCGCCATCCATGGAAGAACCACTGATGATCCCGAGGGAATGCTCTTCCGCTCGGACCTCTCGATCTCGGAATTGCGACACAGTCTCCGGGCAGCAGGGTTTTCAATCGATAGGGGGAACCATGAGAATCAAGGTGCGGGACGAAAAAATCGCCAGGGCAATCAAGAAACTGGAGGGGATCGATATCGTTCTCAAGACCGTGGAGGATGCCAAGAAGGCCATGCGTCTCATCCTCCGCAGAACGGAAGTTTCCAAGACGAAGGACTACGAAGGCATCCAGGACGTGGCCATCACGCGGGTCGTCGAACATCCTACCAGCGCCGTGGAGTACCAGACTTTCTATGAAATCGAGTTCGTCGTTGCCGACGACCGCTACCTGGATATGGAGATTGCCCTGATTAAAGAACTTCAGGGAATGTTTGAAAAGCTATAAATAGACCTTTCGGGAAAAAACGCTTCAACGACCCAATTCCTGCCTCTTCTCGCAGAAAGAACAACCTTGAGGATTTTAAATTTCCCAGTTAGATTCTCTTGAGGCAATCCGCAGTCTCCTCCATCAATTTCGTCTCTTTCAGGCGGGTCAAATCCTCTGGGGACTCCTGAAACCTTTCCAGGGTGTTGAAGAACCGGTCCAGTAAATCTCCGCTGAATGTGGGGACGAGAAAAATGTGGGTGTGGGGGATTCTTCTCCCCCGGGCGTACATGCAGACGAAATCCGGGCGGAAGGCCTTCATAATTTTTTGAGCGATCGTCCTGGCCACCTCGAAAAGGCTCTTGGTCTCTTCCTCCATCAGGTCGTGCCACCAAGGGACATGCCGCTTGGAAATGACCAGGCAATGTCCCCGGGCGTAGGGATGGATGTCCAGGATTCCCAAGGAGAATTCGTCCTCATAAATCCGGTAAGCCTCTGCCTTCCCTGCGGCGATATCACAAAAAACACAGTTCTTATGGGTTTCTTTAGCCATACCCTTCCTTATAAAATAAATTCAAGCCTTCAAGCCTTCTCACGGTTTATTTTCCACCCGATTCATTTCATCCCGAACATTATCACACCGCCCCTGCTTTTTCAAAAGCTCCTTTAGCTTTTCGATCTCCCGATTAAGACGGTCAATGTGTTCTGCGTATCCCTGCGCCTGGGCGTTCGCCCCGGCTAAATTCATCTTCAGGATTTTATTATCCTCGCTCGTCTTCCAGGCGATGTAATGGAGGGAAGAGGCGCGACTGTTTTCTTTCGTATATTCTTCCCTGAGTTCTTCATATTTTCGCCGCAACTTTTCATTTTCGAATTTCAAGCTTTCGACGAGTTCGGGCAGACCTTCCTGTCCTTCCTTGTCTGCGGGTTGGTCTTGCGGCGGAACCGGAGGGAAATCCTCTAACTGCTCATCCCCCATAATCTCCCGGTTTACCTGATTGGGGAAGATCTCTCTTTTCCCCGCAACCATCTCCAGCGCTCTCTTCCAGGAATCCCTTTCGGAACCACGGGGTTCTTCGTGGTATTGATAATCCTGCTTGCGGATGAATTCAGCAACCTCATTTCTCAGGGACTCAAACTTTTGCATCTGTTTCTTGATGATCAACGGCATGTTCTTATGCCGGGGGTATTGTTCCGCAGCCTGGGTCAGATGGGAAAAACAGACCCCGGAAGAATGATTGAATTGTCTTTCGAAATCCGCTTCGGAGATAAAATCTAAAAGGGTTTCCAAAAAAAATTTTTCAAAGAAGCGAACGTGCTGGCAGGCCGGGCAGCGCTGTTTGGGACGCAGATAAGGATTCCGAAGAAAGACCTCATCTCGACGGAAAATCTTTGAGATAAATGGAATATCGACAGGAAAGAAGTTCTTAACCTTTGTTAGGCGCTCCTCGACTCGCTTCAGAATATCTCCATAGATAATACCAAGCCCCAGGGAACAATGCTGGACGTCCAGGGCTTTCCAGGCGTGCCAGTTGCAGAATCCCAGGGATGCTCTCAACCTCTCCCGTGTTCCCACGTCATTCACCCGCTCGTAGAGCAGGGCGTCGAGGTAACGGAGACTCTGCCGCTCGACGAGGATACAAACCGCACAGCCCGGTTTCTGGAAGGCATCCCAGAGGTCAAAATAGCATAGCAATTTGGATTTTTCCTGAGAAGTCCGTTTCTTCATTTTATACCGAGAATCGATAAAAGGGGCTGCCAGCCGCTGCACCATCCGACAGCGCTGATCAAGGCGGCCTTATTTTCCTCTGTTTCGGTTCCCTGACATTCCCACCGGAAAGAGCGCGAGTAAAGGGTGATCTGCTGGAAGATATAATTCAAGAAATCCTGATGCGGCAGGAGGCTACCCATCACCCCCTTGGAAACATCCTCGATGAAATGGCGCCGGCAGCGAGGCCAGGACCCATTTCCCAGACATCGACCGCAGACAGTTTCCCTCCAGTAGGATTCGGTCCTCCGGGCGAAAACTCGGAGCTCCCCCGGGTCTCGCCCTCTTTCTACGAGATCCGGGTTGGCCGCACCCCGCGTTTCCGGACCTAAGTCCATTTCACACATCAGGCAACGCCCTTTGTCGCGGAAACCTTTCAAGAGGCGCAAGTTCTTAAGCGGCCCCTGAAGATGTATGGCCTGGACAGCAGGTTCCAGAAGGTCTTCATAGAGGATCGCCGGGCCGTGCATGTAGCCATGGCGCAAAGAGGCTTCCACCAGGATGGCCCCCCAGGCATGCCGTTCACAGAACCCCCAGGCTTTCCGGAGCCGATAACGAACATCGGGAACCATTATACTACCCTGGATGAACCACCAGAGATAATGGATTTCCCCGCCGGACAATTGGACCTTGGTTATGTCCGCGGGAAGAAACCTAACCCCTTTCTTTTTCCATTTCATATCCATCTTCCCCGACCCATGGCCCGTCTTGATGCCGCCCCAAGCCCCTTCGGCGCTCCGGGTCACGGGGCATTTTACCCGACGAGACTTGTGTTGGGTCTTCGACCATTCGACTTAGGAAGGGGTGCCGGGTCCCCCAAGTTCCCGGAGCTCGCGAGTTTCCTGGTCACGACTTCTTTCATTCCCAGCGGGTAGCCTCCGCTCATCTCCGCCAGACTGTTGATTTGGTCTTCGGTCCAATGAAAATGATGAGGCCGCGAGAAATGGCAGAAAAATTCCCGGGCGCTCTTCCTGCTGAGATGGGGAATTTTGATCAGCAAGACCGGGCTCAACCACGCCCGCAAACGGAATAGATCCTTTTCCCCCAGGAAGGTCTCCACTATGGCGATGCACCGAAATCGATCGGCCCGGGTTAAATGGCGAATTAAATCCAGTTTAGGAGAGGATAGTTTTGCAATGTCATCCAAGACGAGCACGGGTTGCCCCCGGTCCTTCAGGGCCAGATTGACGATCCGGAATCTCCTGGACTTATAACCGTTATCCCCGGCTATTCGGTGGACTTCCTCCGTAAAGGGCAACTCGGCCATCAATTGCTGGCATACCCTTCCGGGTGTTCGGGAAAAATCCACAAAGATGAATCGCCATCGGTCTTTGGTGATTCCCGCAACTTGCCGGATGAGGCTGGTCTTACCGATTCCGTATTTCCCCGTCAGGATGACATTCTCCCCCCTCTCCAATGCTTTAATAATTTGCCTGCTTTCCTTTTCCCGACCTACAAAATACATCTCTATGCCTCTGCCATATCTCTGTGACTTTCACCCTTGTTTCATTCTGGGTCCTTCAACCCCTTTTTCCCCGCCCTTTTCTTAATTGCAATCCACCATGCTTTCTTCCCGCGGCTCCTTTCCTGCAAGGTCGTCCCCCCTTGGCCGAGAGACTCTTCCAACTCCAGCCTCAATTGTTTTAATTGTTCTACCTGAGTGCGCAGTAAAAACTGACCCAACTCATTCCCCTCCAGTAAGCTCAAGATTCTTTTCAGATGGATGCGGCATAATCCATCCGTGCGCTCATACTCTTCTTGAAAAGACTTCTCGGGGAGAAGGCTCTGAAACTCCTGCAGGCAGCAATCTTCCCTCTGGCGGACATATCTGCACACGGGACAATCATTCCTCCCGACGGATGGGAGCAGTCCCTCTTCCATTTCCCGGATTTCTCGATCCAGTAGGTCTTTGGCAACAATGGCGTTGGCCATCGGGCTCGTCAACCGGGCCATCTCGTAAAAATGAAAATTACAATACCCATTCGAGGAGATCAGGTCCTGGCGCACTTTATCTTCTTTGATTGTCTGGTACTGGAAACGGCACATAAAATCGTATTCGTCCTTATCCAACATCTGGCAGATTGGACAGCCACGATACTCCAATGCCTTCTTTAACGAATGCACCATCGCCAATCCTCTATGTTACGGGGTCGAACTTCCCTAAAAGCTCATAAATCGGAAGCTTGAAATAATGATCCCCCGTCTGGTTTCTGCCCCGGCAACATTCTATTCCTTCGATGGGGTCAGGCGATCGATTCCATCTGCCGGAGAATGGATATCATCTCGTCAAATTTTGGGTCTAAAGACTCTCTCAATCCCGGAGTGACCGCGCCATACCCTTTCAGGTTATCAGACCTGACCTCCTCCAGTTGCACAGAGAGGTAAACCGAAGTGGCTTTCACAATCCCGCTAAGGATGAAGTTTTTCTGGCTGTGGCGCAGGTCAAAGAATTGCTTCAAGAAAATCAAATATTCCATCAGGTGCTCAATCATTTCATCCAGAAGGCGTTTTTGTTCTGGCTTGAGGTCATCCTCAATATGGGAAAATAAACTCTCTTCCTCACCTTGGCGAAGCACCTGCCGAAGACGCTTCAGCTCGTCTTCTACGATTCCCAGAGTGATTCCCACTGACCTTTTTTGATCCAAATTCAACATACCCTTGCCATCCTTGCTTCTTGGTTTCTTTCTTTACGCGTTTTCAGCAGGCCATTTCCGTACAGCCCTTTGAAGATCACCCAACGTTCAGGTCGGTTCATTTGATCCTATCGGGCATCTATAAGACAAGTGGCCAGGGCTGGGCTGATTTACCGGGGGGCAGCCCCTGAACCAAATCACAAGCTGATTTATAACTATCTTGATCAAACGGTATTTCCCAATATGCCGTAACCGAATTTCGCGCAGCCTCAAGCCTCAGAAAAGACAAGGGCTTATCCTGACATGGTTTTTCACCCAGAACTGCCGATCTAAGAGCTTCCGGAGGGAGAGAGTAGACTTCAACCCCGAAATTAAGCATACCGGGCCTTTGGGGGGGCTCATCTACGGCATAGAAAAAGCCGAAATTTGTGGCCAAAAATATCCCCCTGGGCTTGACACAAACGGGGACCCGCCTCCAGCGTTGCTTTACGGTATTCCAAGTCTCGGAAGAATGAATCAAGAAGATGGGGAATTCCCCTTCCCTCATGAGTAGCTGCAGGCGCTCCATCTGCAATAAAGATGCTTTGGGCCAGACTTCTGCCCACAGCCTGCCGGGTAGCATTCGATGCCCATCGATCGGTTTAAATAGTTTCCGGTACTCCCGCATTGCCCGATGAAAATGGTCTTTTCCGCTCGTAGTGGTATACAGCAATGTAGTGGAAGACAATTCATCTTCATCCGCATATTGAACCGCAAACCATCCCAAAAGGAGAGCGCTGCCCAACTGTACGGAAATCACCCGGTCGAAAGGGATGCATTGAACCGTGGGAGGAATTCCTTGAAGGTGGCGGTCTTCGGATATGATAAACCGCCTCTCTGTAACGGCCACGGCATGGGAAGCCGGATAGGCAGAGAGAGCCAAGATCTCTTTTTTGCTTTCCCAATGCGCACCGGTGAAATGCTGCAATTTTAGCAGTGCCTTTTCACTCTTCCAAACGGGCGAATAGATCAAATAGAGAATCTTCTCCCCCCGGCCAAGTGCCCCTTCGATAAGATCCGCATGGGCGCCATAGAGGTTCCGGGGTTCGTCCACCTTCAGGACGTAAGGCTCTCTCCCGCTGGACCTGGATCGCCATTTTGGGAACTGCATGGAAATCTCCTTATCACCCCTGGGGTGATGTCCGGGACATCAACCGCAGCAAAAGTACGCCCCCGCCCAGCATCGATAAAAGGGCCAGGGGAAACGGCAACGAAAAATTCCCTTGCCAAGCTGCCGCTCACAGACATCGTCTTCTAAGGCCTATACCAGGCAAGGAACCGCCTCAGGTCTTTTGAACTCCCCCAGCGCTCCCAATACGCCCGGCAAGCATCGCTCCTGCGCGAGCCCGAGCAAGAGCCGAAATACTTCTTCCGATCGCCATCTCATTAATTCCCGCGCCGCCGCACTTTTCACCGCTTCCTCTCCCAACCGAATGGCGGGGTCGGCAATATCTTTCTTCTGCGTCAGATATTCAAGAAGGACGTCCCTGGCCCCCAAAGCCGCAAGTGCCTCAACCGCCCAGCGGCGGGAGTGGTAGACCACGCTTGGCTTCCCTTCGAGTAAAGATTGCCGTAATGGTTCAATCGCGGATCGGCCACAAGCGATCAACCTCGTGGCTGCTGCCGCGCCTTCCTTCAGGGAATTTAGCTCTTCTATGTAGAAGCGAATTTTATCGTCTGGCGGAGGATGAGGAAACTTTTCCTGGTCGGGCCTGCTACCATTCATGTTTCACCTCTGGCAAGTTTCGCCCTTTGGTGGGAGCCCCCTGTCCCGGGCGATAATTTTCTTCTTGGCCCGATTACATAATCTCCATAAAGGCCAGGCGACAAGAATGCCGATCCCCGCTCCCAAAATATTGTCGAGGGGGTAATGGATACCGATATAGACACGGGAATATGCCACCACCGAGCCAATAAAATAAAATAGGAAAGTGAACCTCTTCAAAGACTGGGAAAGGAAATACATGGCCGCAAAGATATTAACCGCATGGGAAGAGGGGAAAGAGTAAGAAGTATTGCAATCGGTGAGTACGAGACGAACATGTTCAAGAACATGACAGGGTCGTACCCGTCCCACCCATTCTTTAAGGAAATGACTGGAAAGCTGGTCGGTAATCGTTAAGGTCAGGCCCAAAAAAACTAAAGTCATAATTCCCCTTTGCTTCTCTTTCCAGAGAATCCATATCGCCAGCAGGGGGAACACATAAACAAAATTCTTGAGGTCAGTCATGAAAGGCATAAACCAATCCAAAAAGGAGTTTTGTCCCTTCTGATTTATGAGAACGAAAAGCGCCACATCCCACGAATGTAAAAAGGAGAACATATGAAACCTAACCAATGCGTGAAGATGCTATTTTTAATTCAAAAACCTTTGGCGATTAAATACCCAGGCGACATAATTTGAACTTGCCTTCTTACGCTGGACCATTCTATCTTTCTTTAATCCTTGAGTAACATCGAAGCAAATAAAGCGAGCAGTAGCCACCCGAAGACAAGTATTGACCATGGTAACCACCGCCGTTGACTAACCACTTTATCGTGAAAGAATATTTGCATTAAGCTTCCATTTCTGAAGAACATGTAGGAAAGGATATTCAAAACCAACGGCACAATCAAGACAATCAACACGATGATCCGAAGTTTTTCCATGAGGCTAATTCTTGAATCAGGGAGGATGCTCCCTGCATATCCACGACTGGTTTGGAACCTGCACTCCTGATTTATTTACTGTAACGCGTCTCCAGTCCTTTTTGAGATCATCGGCGGTTTGAATTTACGAAGTCTTAGGGCATTGAAGACCACGGTGACCGATGAAAAGGCCATCGCTCCTGCCGCCAAGATAGGATTGAGCAGGATCCCGAAAAACGGGTAAAGAATCCCTGCGGCTACAGGAATAAGTATTGTATTATAAGCAAAGGCCCAGAAGAGATTCTGCTTTATATTTCGGATGGTGGCTTTGCTTAAAGCAATGGCCGTTACAACCCCTCGTAAATCCACGCCAATCAGCGTTATGTCAGAAAATTCCATCGCCACATCCGTTCCCGTTCCAATCGCGATCCCCACATCGGCCTGCGCTAAGCCGGGCGCGTCATTGAGGCCATCCCCCACCATTCCAACCTTAAACCCAGGCAAAACACTTCATCATACTTGCTTTCCTAATGCCAGATAATTCTATACGATCAGCGCACCCAGCCATGCATCGCGCGAGGCGGCGAGCACCGGCTACGCCACGGATAGCCTTCTGTGCCCCGCCAAAAGCGACAACCCCTGTATGTTGATCGCAGGTGTACTGCTTGGACACTTTAACCCTTTAATTGTCTGTTCCGAATATCCTTTTATACAAATCTTCGCCGTAACTGGTTTGCAACGGTTCTCCTTCGACCAACTTAAACGTTCGTCCTCCGTCAGTTTGCCTTTCAGCCCGCAGGAAGATGGCGCCGTTTTCCATTTTCTTGCCAAGAAAACCATGGGCAAATTTATATAAATGCGTAACAAAGAAAACCTTGAGGCGGTTTTCCAATAATGCGCTAACTATCTGCCTTGCAATCTCTGAGCCTTCTCTTTCATTGGTTGCGGCAAATGATTCATTGAAAAGCATCATCGAATTTGAGGTTATCTTGTCTACGATATCACTCATTCTGCTAAGTTCTTCGTCAAGTTTTCCGCTTTTCATAGTCGTGTCTTCTTCCCGTTTGTAGTGAGTGAAAAGGCCGTCACATACATTGGAAGAGAAGGACTGTGCAGGGGCAAACATACCGCATTGCATCATCAATTGGGACAAACCTATGCTTCGCAAAAAAGTCGATTTTCCCCCCTGGTTGGCACCTGTGATGATCACGAGGTCTTTATTGTCCGCATTCACATCGTTGCCCACAATTTTCTGTTTCATTGTTAGGGCCAGGCAGACATCGTATAAATCAGTAAAAGAAT
>Ga0315282_10017249_pt1 | contig 10445 bp, 8 predicted proteins | sample YL17G07_20_MG_FD_203693 | JGI IMG/M metagenome (GOLD analysis project Ga0315282, IMG submission 203693) | Sediment microbial communities from Yellowstone Lake, YNP, Wyoming, USA - YL17G07_20 | ecosystem: Environmental > Aquatic > Freshwater > Lake > Sediment | place: USA: Wyoming | collected... | reverse complement strand
TCGTGCACGGCGTCGACGACTTCATCGAGGTCGACATCGAGGAGGCCCGCAAGCGTGCCCCGCGGCCGCTCGACGTGATCGAGGGTCCATTGATGGAGGGCATGAAGACCGTCGGCGACCTGTTCGGTGCGGGCAAGATGTTCCTCCCGCAGGTCGTGAAGAGCGCCCGGGTGATGAAGAGGGCCGTCGCCTGCCTCGAGCCGTACGTGGAGGAGGAGAACCTGCACCGCGGGACGTCGGCCGGTCGCGCTAGGGCCAAGGTCGTGCTGGCCACGGTGAAGGGTGACGTGCACGACATCGGGAAGAACATCGTCGGAGTGGTCCTCGGCTGCAACGACTACGAAGTCGTCGACCTCGGCGTGATGGCGTCGGCCGACCTGATCCTCGACACCGCCGTGGAAGAGGGCTGTGACGTCGTCGGGCTCTCCGGCCTCATCACGCCCTCACTCACGGAGATGGTGGACGTCGCGAAGGAGATGGAACGCCGTGGGATGGAACTCCCGCTGCTGATCGGGGGCGCGACCACGTCCCGTCAGCACACGGCGGTGAGGATCGCGCCCGAGTACTCGCAGCCGACCGTCCACGTACCCGATGCCTCGCGTGCGGTCGGCGTCGTGTCCGACCTGCTCGACCGCGGGCGCAAGGAGCGCCTCGATCGCGAGAACCGGCTCGAACAGGAGCGCCTGCGGGAACTGTACGCGGAAGCGGCGGAACGCCCGCTCCTCCCCTATCGCAGGGCAGCCGAGAACCGCACCCCTATCGTCTGGCGCCCCGAGGACCTCGCGGTGCCCCCGTTCACCGGCACCAAGGTCGTCGAGCCGTCGCTCGCCACGCTCCGCGACTCCATCGACTGGACGTTCTTCTTCGCGGCGTGGGAGCTGAAGGGCCGCTTCCCGGCCATCCTCGACCACCCGCGGCACGGCTCCGCCGCGCGCGAGCTGTACGGGCGCGCGAACGAGCTGCTGAACCGGCTTGTCGCCGACCGCTCTCTCGCGGCCCGAGGTGTGTACGGGTACTGGCGCGCGTGGACCGAGGGCGACGACGTCGTGCTCGAGAACGGCATGCGCTTCCCGATGCTCCGTCAGCAGGCCGACCACGGTGACACACAGCCGAACCGCTCACTCGCGGACTACGTCGCTCCGGCCGACACCTGTCTCGCCGACCACATCGGCGCGTTCGCCGTGACGGCGGGTCTCGGCGCCGACGAGCTCGCGAAGACCTTCCGCGCAGAGCACGACGACTACGACGCGATCATGGTGAAGGCCCTCGCCGACCGACTCGCCGAGGCCTTCGCCGAGCACCTGCACGAGGTCTCGCGCCGCGAGTGGTACGAGGCCGGCCCGAAGATGACGGGTCAGGAGTTGATCGAGGAGCGCTACCGGGGCATCAGGCCCGCCTTCGGCTACCCGGCCTCACCCGACCACTCTCTGAAGCGGAGGTTGTTCGATCTGCTCGGCGCCGAGTCGATCGGCCTGGGTCTCACCGAGACGTGCGCGATGACGCCGGGCGCCAGCGTGTCCGGCCTGTACATCGCGCATCCGGCCGCGCGCTACTTCAACGTCGGGCGCATCGGCCGCGACCAGGTCGAGGACTACGCCCGCCGCCTCGGCGAGCCGCTCGCCGAAGCCGAGCGCTGGCTCCGCCAGAACCTCGCCTACGAGCCCCGCTGAGCCGAGCGTAGACGGCGTCGCTGGCCTTGGGCCGTGCTGGTTGCCGCACTCGCTCTCCTCCTCGTCGCGTCGGTCTCGTTCGTCGCAAACTACGAACCGCTCCGGTTCCTCGGAGGAGGCTCAGGCGTCGACGCTCACGTCGTAGCCAGACAGTTCGACGCCTACGTGCCGACGGGCGAGAGCTTCACACAGGTCGAACTCGATCACCATCCTGGCCAAACGTTCTTCTTCGCCTTCGATGTGACGAACGATGGCCCGCTGCCCGTCACCATCACGCACATCGGCCCATCGAACGACAACACGGGCCCCTACCGGATCAGCGGGGTCCGGCTCGGACCTCCTGTCATGCGAGCAGACACCTACAGCCGCGGAGCGTCGACCCCGTTCCAGCCCTTCGCGCTCCCCGGCCACGCGATGCGCTACGTGTGGATCGACGCCGAGTTCGTCGGCTGCCTCCAGAGGAGCACCGGGGCCATCTTCGGCACGATGCCGATGACCTTCACGGTCTTCGGGGTGACGCGGCAGACCGAGTTCGTCATGCCCATGACGATCGTGATCAGCGGGACCGCGGACCCCTCCTGCCCCTAGCGCATCGCGGCTGATAGCGTGGTGGCCCCATGGGCCACCTGTGGCACCCCTTCGCCGACATGGCCGCCGTCGAGTCCTCGGGCGAGCTCATCGTGGAGCGCGGCGAGGGCATCCACATCTGGGACGAGAGCGGCAGGCGCTATCTCGACGCGACCGCGGGCCTCTGGTACTGCAACGTTGGCTACGGACGCACCGAGCTGGCTGAGACCGCGGCCACGCAGATCCGCAAGCTCGCGGCCTACTCCACGTTCGGCGACGTCTCGAACCGGCCGGCGAGCGAGCTCGCCGAGCGTGTGAGCGCCCTCGCCCCGGTTCCCGACAGCCGAGTCTTCCTGACGAGCGGCGGCTCGGATTCGATCGAAACCGCGGCGAAGATGACCCGGCGCTACTGGCACCTCGTCGGGCAGAGCGACCGAACGCTGTTCATCGCCCGCGAGCGCGCCTACCACGGCATGCACATCGCCGGGACGAGCCTCGCCGGTATCGAAGCCAATACCGCCGGCTATGGCACGTTCGTCGGCGACGTCTCGAAGGTCGCGTGGGACTCACCCCAGGCGCTCCGCGACGCGATCGCGTTCGCGACGCCCGAACGGGTAGCCGCGTTCTTCTGCGAGCCGGTGATCGGCGCCGGCGGCGTGTTCGCCCCGCCCAAGGGCTACCTGCGGGAGGTCCGTGAGATCTGCCGCGAGGCCGGTGTGCTGTTCGTGGCCGACGAGGTCATCACAGGCTTCGGGCGCCTCGGCGACTGGTTCGCGAGCCGCCGCCTCGACCTCGAGCCCGACATCCTCACGTGCGCGAAGGGCATCACGAGCGGCTACCTGCCGATGGGCGCCGTGATCGCCTCGCCACGCGTCGCCGAACCGTTCTGGTCGGACGGGGCGGGGATTTGGCGGCACGGGTACACGTACTCGGGGCACGCGACCGGCGCGGCCGTTGCGCTCGTGAACCTCGACATCATGGAGAGGGAGGCACTGCCGACGCGCGCGCTCGCGCTCGAGGCCGAGCTGGCCGCTGCCCTCGCGCCGCTCGCCGACCACCCACTCGTGGAGCAGGTTCGCGCCGGGACCGGCGTTCTCGCCGCCGTCCAGCCGTCGGCCGAGGCGATAGCAGACGACCCGACGCTCCCCTCACGCCTGGTCGCCGCCTGCCGAGCGAACGGGATCATGACCCGCACGCTCGCCTCGGAGGCGCTCCAGATCTCGCCGGCGCTCGTGATCGACGAGGCCGGCCTCACCGAGCTCCGCGAGGGTATCGCCGCCGCGCTCGACGCTTGCCGCTGAGTCCCCGGCCGCGAACGGGACCCAGCCGCCATCCTCAAGACTCCGGCCGCTGCCCTACAGGCAGCGGCCGGAGTGGGGGGGATAACGGTCGGAGCGACGAGGGTGAGAGACGACGGCCAGCGCGTGAACCGGGCTGATCGCCCGTCGACCCGTCCGCATCTCCCCTGCGTCTGCCCAGGCCCTTATCACCTTCTCTATCGGCATCAGGAACACGCAGGACTTGAGCGGACCCGGTCAGGTCTCCTTCAGATCGGCCACCTCGGCCTGTGCCGCGCGCCGCAGCTCCTCCGGCGTGGTCCGGAACAGAGAGTCGGATGTGCCGGCCGCGGCCCAGATCTCTTCATGGGCGGTGAGATCGCGGTCGAGGAACTCCCGAATGGGCTCCGGATACCCGAACGGTGGTGTCCCGCCCACGGCGAACCCCGTCGCGGCGCGGGCCTCCTCCGGTGTCGCCGTTCGCGCCTCGGCGGCGCCGACCAGGACGGCCAGGCGAGCCGTGTCGACCCGGTTCGCGCCCGACGTGAGCGCGACCACAGGCCTGCCCTCGGCCACGAACACGAGCGACTTCACGATCTGCCCGACCTCGCAGCCGATCGCCCGGGCGGCGTCGGACGCGGTCTTCGTTCCCTCGGGGGATCGGCGAACCTCGATCGGATGTAGGAGCACACGCGCCGCGTCCAGGAACCGCTCGATCGGGTCACTCATGCTTTGGGAGAAAGCTCCCCCGCCCGGCCGGCGAGCTCCGCGGCCAGCTCCTCCAACGCCCGCCCCGTGTCCCGCATCGCGCGCTCCTCGCCGAAACGTTCGACGAGCGAAGCGACCGGAACACCCTCGGGACGGATCTCGACGCGGCCGCAGACGAGCGCGACGGGGACATCCAGCTCCCGGGCCGTGCGGATCACGCCCTCGGGGGTCTTGCCGTGCAGCGACTGCGGATCGAGCTTCCCCTCGCCCGTGATCACGAGGCCTGCCCCGAGGAGCCGCTCCCGCAGACGTACAGCCTCCATCACGACCTCCACGCCGGGCCGCAGGCGTGCTCCGAGGAACGCGACCAGCCCGGCGCCGAGGCCTCCCGCGGCGCCGGCGCCGCGCACGCTCCGCACGTCGATCCCGAGGTCGCGGTGGATCACCGCTGCGTAGTGCGCCAGCGCCCGGTCGAGGAGCAGCACGTCGTCGCGCGAAGCTCCTTTCTGCGGTCCGTAGACGGACGATGCCCCCTGTGGCCCCGTCAGTGGGTTGTCGACGTCACTCGCCACCACGAACCCGACACCGCGCACCGAGCGATCGAGCGCGGTCGCATCGATCCGCGCAAGGTCGAGGAGCCCGGCCCCGCCGGGACCGATCTCATGCCCCTCGGCGTCGAGGAGACGCACCCCGAGCGCCTGCGCCATCCCGGCCCCGCCGTCGTTCGTCGCGCTCCCGCCGATGCATACGACGACCTCGACGGGGCGCTCCGCACAGGCCGCGAGGATCAGCTCGCCGGTGCCCCGAGTGGTCGCTTGGAGCGGGTTCCGGCGGGCCTCGGATACCAGTAGGAGACCCGACGCCCGCGCCATCTCCACGACCGCGATGGTTCCGTTCGGTCCGGGTGCGAGACCGAACTCTGCCTCGACCGGGTCCTCGAGTGGGCCCGTCACCCGCGCCGTTCGCCGCTCGCCGCCGAGCCCCTCGACCAGCGCGTCGAGCGTCCCCTCCCCCCCGTCTGCCATCGGAACCTCGACGACCTCATCTTCCGGCCGGACGCCCCGCCATCCGGTGCTCACCGCGCGCGCCGCCTGCGCCGCGGTCAGGGTTCCACGGAACTTGTCGGGCGCGACCACGACTCGCATAGCACGTACGCTACCGCGTGACCGGTCGCGCACGATCACCGAGTGATGACCAGCCGTTTCACGGCCCGCGGTCGCGCACCGAACCGGTACTTGTACGCGTAGTCGCCCTTCAGCAGATCGAACGCCGAGCAGCCGCCCTCGATCGCGATGCGGATGTCCTCGGCGACGAGCACCATGCCCGGGGACAGGCGTCGCGAGCGGGTATCGAAGGCGGAGTTGTACAGGGAGTAGGTGCCCTCGAACCGGAACCCGATCGTCCCGGCCATCTTCACGCCGTTCGCCTCGATGAACGTGAGACTGAAGATGCCGCGGTGCAGGAACGCCTCGCCGAGCCGGCGGAAGAAGATCTCCATGCCGGGTTGCAGGAACACACCCTTCGGCCCCTCGCTGGACTTGTGGAGCTCGACGAACAGGTCGAGATCGTCGAGGAGCGTGGCCTCGGTCGCGACCGTGACGTGGTACGGCCCGACCTCCGACTCTAGCCGCCGGGCCTTGCGTCTGATCTCGTGGCGCAGTTTCGATGGCAAGCGCGCGAGGTACTCCTCGTACGAGCCCGGGATCTCCAGGAACGGCGCGACACCGTTCTGGTCGTCGGTGACTTCGACCGAGAAGCCCTGTGCCGCAGCCGCTTCGCCCAGGCGCTCGAGCCACGGCTTGTCCTCGGCCAGGCTCCTGAGGTCTGCCACAGCCCAGTCGTCCCGGCGGCCGAGGGCGGCGAACAGCTCCCTCGCGAACGCGTCGCCCAACTCGGGCACGCTGACCGGACCCATGTAGTCGGTGACCTCGGTACCCCCGAGGAACCGCAGCGTCGTGTCGAACCGCTCGAACGCGACGGCGCCGACCTGTGTTCCTTCGACCTCGCCGAACGCGAGCAGCAGGTGCTCGGGCCGTTCTCCGAACTCCTCCCAGTACAGCTTCAGGAACTGAGGCGTGTGGAAGAACGTACCCGCGGGGTCGGCCGTCACGAGGTTCGACCAGTCTCGCCGCACGAAGTCGCGCCCGTCCTCCGAGAACGTGATCCGCATCCCCAACTCCCGATGCAACCGCCGATCCCGGCGGAGCGGCCGTCTGGATGTTCGGAACGCAACTCTACCCGGCGCTACCAGGAGCCTCCGCCGCCTCCGCCGCCTCCGCCGCCGGAGAAGCCGCCGCCCCCGAAGCCGCTCGAACCCGAGCCGCCCGGCGTCGCGGAGATCGTCCCCGCGGTCGTTACGGCGAAACCGTCGATAGCCTCGCTGAATTCGGCGAAGACGAATGGGCGTGTCGAGACGTACCAGGACATGTCCGACGGCTGCTCACCGAGCGCCGCGAACGCGCTCGCCCACTTGTCGGTCAGACCGAAGACGATCGCGTACGGCAGGTAGCGCGTGAACAGGTTCTCCTTCTCCGCGAACCGCGCCATGTTCGTCTCGGCCGTCGCGATCACCCTCCGGAAGCCGCGGACCCGCCGGGCGAGAGCGGTGCCCTTGGCGGTGCGCCGCGGCATCCAGTGCGAGCCGATCACGAGGAGCAGGCCGCCGAGCAGGATCGGGAGCGGCACCAGCGCGAGCTTCGTCCAACGGATCGCCACGCCCTCGAGGGCTCCGCCCAGGAGCAGCACGGCGACCCCAACCCCCGCCCATCGCTGCCGCGCGCGCTCAGGGCTGCCGGAGAACCATCCCTGTCCGACCGCGTCGGCGTACAGGGCTTCCTGAACCTTGCGGAGGCGCGAGACGAACTTCACCTTGAGCTCCGACAGCTTGACCTCGGCTCCGTCCTCGAAGAGGCCGTCCACCAGCACGCGCTCGAATCCGAGCAGGTTCTCGTCGGCGCCCTTGAGCTCCGTCAGCCTCCAATCGGGCTTCCCGAACCGGGTCGCCTTTGGGATCTCCTCGATCACCAGGTACTTGCGAACCGCGAGGTCGATGATCGTCGCGGTCACGTCGAGCGGGTTCGCGGTCTCGTCCACGAGCGTGCCGATCTGCCCGGGACGAAGGTCTCCCGGCGGAGAGAACTCGACCGGCGCCTCCCCCGATTCGAACAGAGGAACGGCCTGCTCCTCGCCGCTCGCCGAGCCCCGCACCGCGTCGACCGCTGAGCCGACGTACCTCCGGTCGCGACCTGTGCGCCACGCGAGCATCCCGAAACCCACGGCGACCGCGAGCGCCAGGGCGGCAGTGAGCGCGACCGTCAGCGGGTTCGCCTCGAACGCGCGCCCGAGCGACCAGCGCTCCTCGAGGATCGGTTCCGGGTTCGGGACGGTCCCCTTGTGGAGGCCCACGACGACCGTGAATGCCGAGTGGGGACCGAGCTCCCCGTTCGTGAACGTCGCCTGTGTGCCGTTCAGCTTCACCCTCGTGCAAGCGCGCGTAGACCCCTCAGGCCCTGCGAAACATGCGATCCGGGCGATGGGCGCCGGTGCGGTGACCGTCACCTCGGACCCTTCGATGGGCACGTCCCACCCGGGGCCGATGGCGTTCCAGTACAGCTCGTCGTGATCGGAGAAGCCGTTCAGGGCGCCCTCGACCCGGTACTCGATCGTGTAGGCGTGGCGCCCGCCGACCAGCGTGTTCGGGTCCCCGATCCGGATGCGGAACCACCCGTTCTCGTGCAGGATCGAGTAGTCGGGGGACGCGCCTCCCGTCGCCGTTAGGGACAGGACCTCGATCCGATAGACGCGATCGAGCCGAGTGTTCCGGTACGGGACGCGCTCGGTGATGTCCAGGAAGATCCCGTGTCGCTGGTTCGAGCCGAAGTCGTAGTCGATCGTCTCGGTCACGAGGATCGAGCCGCTCGGCTCGACCGCGATCGCGACGTCGTAGCGGTGGATGACCTCAGACGTCTGCGCCCGCGCCGGAGACGCAAGGGCGAGCGCCCAGGCGGCGACCAGCACGAAGACCGCGAGCCGCTTGCCGATCACCGTGAGGAAGCCCGGCGTCTCCAGCCGGGCCGCCGGCCGAACGCCCACGTCAGTGGGACGCGGAGCCGGCGGCGGTGCCGCTGTCGCCCCCCAGCGCCTCCTGGAGCACGTCCCAGGCGAGCACCGCGCACTTGATACGGATCGGGTACTTCACGACGCCCTTCAGGGCGACAAGGTCACCGAACCCTTCCTCGGTCGGATCGACCTCGCCGGCCATCATGCCACGGAAGTCCCTGATGAGCCCCTCGGCCTCCTCGACCGACTTCCCGGCCACGGCCTCGGTCATCATCGAGGCCGAGCTCTGCGAGATCGAGCACCCCTGCCCCACGAATGACACGCTCGCGACCTTGCCTTTCTCCTCATGAACGAAGACGGTGAGCTCGTCCCCGCAGAGCGGGTTGTTCCTTGAGCACGACCGCTCCGCCTCCGGCATCTCCCGCTTGTTCCGGGGGTTCTTGTAGTGGTCGAGGATGACCTCTTTGTAGATGTCGTCGAGCGCCACTGGGTCTCTCCCTCTAGAACGCGAGCACGCCCTCCGCGCGCCGGAGCGCGTCGACGAGCGTGTCCACCTCCTCCTTCATGTTGTACACGTAGAACGAAGCCCGTGCCGTGGCCGGGACCCCGTAGCGTCGCATGACCAGCTGGTTGCAGTGATGCCCGGCCCGGATGGCGACGCCCTCCTCATTCAGGATCGTCGCCAGGTCGTGTGGGTGGATGTCCTTGTACCAGAACGAGACCGCGCCGCCCCGTACGCTCACGTCCTTCGGGCCGAAGACCCTCGCGCCGGCCTCGGAGAGCCGCTCGATCGCGTAGGCGGTGACCTCCTTCTCGTGCTCACGCACGGCCTCCATCCCGAGCGCCTCCAGGTAGTCGATCGCGGTGCCGAGCGCGATCTCCTGAGCGATGTTCATGGTGCCGGCCTCGAACTTGTAAGGCACCACGTTCCAGGTCGAGCGGTCGTGGAAGACCTCGTCGATCATGTCCCCACCCGTCAGGAACGGCCCCATCCGCTCGAGCAGCTCGAGCTTGGCGTAGAGCCCACCCGAGGCCGTCGGACCCAGCATCTTGTGTCCGCTGATGGCAAGGAAATCGCAACCGAGGTCGGCCACGTCCACGGGAACATGAGGTACGAGCTGGGCGCCATCCACCAGCACCAGCGCGCCGACCGCGTGCGCCGCCTCGACGAGGCTCTTCACCGGCGGCAGCGTACCGAGCGAGTTCGACATGCCGGTGACCGCGAGGAGTTTGGTCTTCTCCGTGAGGAGCGAGCCGAGGTCCGACAGGTCGAGCAGGCCGTCGTCGGTGAGGGGGATGTACCTGAGCACCGCGCCGGTATCCCGAGCGGCGAGCTGCCAGGGAACGATGTTCGAGTGGTGCTCCATATCGGTCAGGAGCACCTCGTCGCCCTCCTTCAGGGACCGACGGGCCCACGCGTACGCGACCAGGTTCGTGGACTCGGTCGTGCCGCGGTTGAAGACGATCGTCGCCGGGTCGCCGGCGCCGATGAAGCGAGCGAGCTTGCCCCGGGCCGCCTCGTACATCGAGGTGGCCTCCTCGGCCAGCATGTACAGCCCGCGGTGGGCGTTCGCGTTGTGGTTCGAGTAGAACTCCGACCCGGCGTCGATGACCTGCCGGGGCTTCTGCGAGGTGGCGGCGCTGTCGAGGTAGACGAGCGGCCTGCCGCCGACGGTGCGGGAGAGGATCGGGAAGTCGGCCCTGATCCGTGCCACGTCCAGCGAGCCCTTGCTCTCCTCCGTCAGCGACATCGCTCCCTCATACTCTCAGACGCCCTCCCCACCGTTCTCCTCGACCCCGAGACCCTTGCGGATGCCTTCGTAACCCTTCTCCTCGAGCTCGTGCGCGAGCTCCGCCCCGCCCGACATCTCGATCCGCCCGCTCAGCATGACGTGCACGAAGTCCGGCGTGATGTAGTTCAGGATGCGCTGGTAGTGGGTGATCAGCAACACGCCGAGGTGCGGTCCGACGAGCTGCTCCACCCCGGTCGCTACCTGCTTCAGCGCGTCGATGTCCAGGCCCGAGTCGGTCTCGTCCAGGATCGCGATCTCGGGCTCGAGCACCGCTAGCTGCAGGATCTCGTTCCGCTTCTTCTCGCCCCCCGAGAACCCCTGGTTCACGTATCGGTTCACCATGGCGTCCTCGACGCCGAGCAGGTCCATCT
>Ga0315282_10017248_pt1 | contig 10445 bp, 10 predicted proteins | sample YL17G07_20_MG_FD_203693 | JGI IMG/M metagenome (GOLD analysis project Ga0315282, IMG submission 203693) | Sediment microbial communities from Yellowstone Lake, YNP, Wyoming, USA - YL17G07_20 | ecosystem: Environmental > Aquatic > Freshwater > Lake > Sediment | place: USA: Wyoming | collected... | reverse complement strand
CACCCAGAAGCGCAACGCGGCTCTGGTGAAGACACCGGCAGGGGCGCGTGTCCTTTGGGCGTTGATTGACACCACCGGATACAGTTCTCAGATCCAGCAGAAGTATGAGGGGATGATCATCAGTGAGGGCCCCCTCACGGTGTGCGGAATCAAGGTGGGCGTGGGCAGCTTCGGTTTCGGGCACACCAAGCCGCCGGCGACAAGCAACGAAGACATGAAGTTCTTCGTCTACGACCAGGCTGGCGGGAAGGTCGGTGAGTGCGCGGCTAAGAAAGACGCCGGCATGGCTCAGCCCAAACCCTTGCAGGTCGTCGTAGGCCCAGGTCAGCCGGCGAAGCTTTATCTCGGCCGATACGAGTTGGAGCTGAAGTAGGTTTTGCCGTCGCCCAAGTCGTCGGCGTCGAAGTGAAACGTCAGCACGCCGCGGCACACGATACCCGCGGACCGGATGAGGCTCCCGCGGGCAACGGAAACGCCAGACGCGGGTGACTGTGTGCCCGGAAAGGGCGTCTGCATTTCGACTCAAGTCACGGCCTTCCATCCTTGCCACCCGGACCGGATGCACATAGAATCACCGAGCACCGGTCGGGCACGCGGCGACTTCACATCCTGCCCAAACATGGTCCTGGGGCCTGGCGGGTGCGGCGCGAACCAGGGGAGGACTTTGCCTTTGGGCAATTCGGCATCAAGGCTTCGCAGCGACCGGCGAGTCGTAACTTGGCTGCTTGCCCTGCTGACCGTCAGTGTGCTGGCGTTCGGCCTCCCGTGCGGACTTCGTGCGGTTGAGAAATCCGGCAAACCTCGCAAGATTAACGGCATCGTCACCGAAATTGAACCGACGCGCGTGACCATCCGCGACAGCAAGGGCAATGATGTGACGATCCAACCCAAGGAGGACTTCACCCAAAAGGTAGCCGTGGGCTCGGAAGTCACCGCCTGGTACTACCCCGGCGATGCGGTCAACGACCTCCAGTGGCTTGAGTATCCGCTGGAGAATTTCTTCGTCTCGCCAAAGCAATTCCTGGGGCAGATCACAAAGATCATCCTCCTGCCGAGTTCGAGCGCCGGAGACGCCGACGGCCTCTATGCCGCTGTGGAGGGTTTTCTCCAAACCCGGATGGCTTGGTTCGTCGCCCATCGGATGCTTGCGGAGGAGATTCAACGGAGGTCGCAGAACGCACAATCCACTCTCGATGTGATCGATCCCGCCACCGGGAATGTGGACCTCACCCGCTATGCCGCCGCGCACGGCAATCTGATTCAGAAGATCGCGGATGAGACGCGCGTGGATGCCGTACTCCAAGTAGATGTCGAGCTTGTGCAGGTTAACTTTCGTTCCCAGGTGGCCACCTGGGATGGCGCGCAGCAGCTTGTTTCAAGCAAGGCCTCGCGCACGCTGACGCTTCTTGCTGCCATCCCTATTGACGGGCACGTCCCCGCCGCCACGGGCGTCTTCAAGCTCTGGGACGCGCAGGGCAGGCTGCTGTGGAGTCACCGGCGCGGCTTCTGCGTCCTGGCGCTCCAGCAGGGCATTGGCGGCAAGTTCCGCGAGCGTCCGATCTCGGAAGCCGTCCAGGACACGGAACGCGTCGAGAAGTGGCTGCATCTAGTTTTCGGCTCGTGGCTGTCCCCGGAACCGAGCACCCGCGCCGCGCCCTCCAAAGATTAGTCCTGAGCGCTCTCCGCCCGACTCTCGACAACACCCAGCCCGCGCGGCGGCACGTAGTGTGCGGTTCTCTAACCGCCGAGGGACATCAGGAGCGCATCGAGCGCCGCCACAGGCCCGGAGCCAGTCGTCACAATTCAACAGGACTGCGCGTGGCCGTTGCGGGCGAGAACGCGGGTGCGAACATTGTCTTTGAGGAGCGTCCAGAAGGAGGCGTCCAGATACGCACGGATGGAGACGTAGCACCCGCCGCAATCGTTCCTAGCGACGAACTTCTCTAGGATTTCCTTCTGGGACGGGTAGGTAGGTTCGAACATCGAGCAGGGGCGCAGGCCACCATCGGGCTTCACCACCAGGAACCGCCGCCCGGCTTGGCAGCCGGGCACGCTGCCGTGTTTGTAGAATTCGTACGTTCCTGAGAGCGTCCAGGGCGAATTGGTGATGTGGCCGTTCTTGGCCTGCATTTCGAGGAGCTCGTCCATGGTCCGGCGAAGCAGCTCCAGATCTTCGGGCGAGCTAATGTAATGATCCAGACTTCCGGTGCGCAGCGGCGTGTAGGCGCTATAGGAGATTTGAACCCCCCACTCCTTCGCCTTCTCGTAACCTGCGCGCAGCGTGGGCAGATTCTCGCGCGTAATCGCCGTGTTCAGGATCACGTCGCCGAAGCTGTGCCGGGCGAGCTTGGGGACGAGTTCCGACAAATGCTGGAAGAGCCCGGGCGAGCGACGGAAATCGTCATGGCGCTCGTCGGGGAAATCCATCGAAATTGAAAACTGATTGACGCCCAGATAGCGCAGGGAGAGGTATTTCTCTTCCGTCAGCAGCCGGCCATTGGTGACCAAGATTGTGTACGGCAGGCCGCTCGGTTCCTTCACGGCGCGGACGATTTCTTGAATATCCTTCCTCAGTAGCGGCTCGCCCCCCGAGAGTTGCACGGCCAGGGGCTTGAACTGCGCGCGCAGACGTCCGTAATCGTCGGCGCGGAGCAGGCCCGGAGGCTCGGGCTTGATGCCGCCTTTGTCGCAGTGCCGGCAGTTGGCCGTGCAGGAGTGCGTCACTTCAAAGGAGACGACCAGCGGCCGGTCGGTGACAAAACTCCACGTCCCTCGCGCCACCATGCGCGCGGCGCGGGCAAACGGTATTGATGGCACGAACTGCTCCTTCTAGCACGCGCGTCCTGCCCCGTCAGCTGACGGGCCGAGACGGCCGTGTTACTACTTCGGCGCGAAAAGAGCTGAGGAGCTCAGACTTCGAGTCGGAGAAGTGTGGCCACCCACACTGCGAGCGAGGCTGAGCATACTCCCCCACGCACCGGGACGCAAGTACTCGGAGCATTCTGACTGCCAGGGCCGAGCCAAGCCCGCGCACCCGCCAAAGGGCACTGGACGGGAGAACGTTCAACTCCCAAAACTGACATTTCGGGGGCCTGGATTCGCCATTCGGGGGTTTCCAGTTCATTTCGGGGCTTCTTCGCCATAAGCTAAGTTTCTTGTTTACAGGCTGCTAGGGGCAGCGGCTGTCTCAATGAGGGTGCGCAGTATCACCCCGAGCAACCTCTGGTTCTCGAGTCAGGGCACCCAACAAGCACAGAGCCAAAGACTTTGGACGCGATCGCACCTTTGACCAGGATCAAAATCCGGCGGCAACTCCGCTTCCTCAACACGCGGCTGCGCGAGCTGCGAATGATCGCCAGGGGCTTGCTTTCGACGCGGCATCCCGTGCTCGTCCACCTGATTCCCATTCGCCGCTGCAATCTCTCCTGCGCGTACTGCAACGAGTACGACAGCTTCTCGAAGCCCGTGCCCACGGAGGTGATGATCGGGCGCGTGGACCGGCTGGCCTCGCTCGGCACGACAATCATCCGCCTGAGCGGCGGCGAGCCGCTGCTCCATCCCGAGCTGGAAGAGATCATCCGGCGCATCCGCAGCCACGGCATCCTGGCCGGGATGATCACCAACGGCTACCTGCTCACGCCGCAGCGCATCGACTGGCTAAACCGCGCGGGGCTCGATCACCTGCAAATCTCGATCGACAACGTCAAGCCGGACGAGGTCTCGAAGAAAAGCCTGAAGGTGCTCGACCGCAAGCTCCAGATGCTCGGCGAGCACGCCATCTTTCACGTCAACATCAATTCCGTGATCGGCACCGCCGTGCGCAATCCCGAGGACGCGCTGGCGGTGGCTCGCCGAGCCCTTGTGCTGGGCTTCACCTCGACGGTCGGCATCCTGCATGACCACACCGGCCAGCTCCAGCCGCTCAGCGAGCGCCAGCAGGAGATCTATAGCGAGATCATGCAAATGGGGAAGCGCTCCTACTCGCGCTTCAACCAGTTCCAGCAGAATATCTCGCGCGGCCTGCCCAACGAGTGGCGTTGCCGCGCCGGCAGCCGCTACCTTTACGTTTGCGAGGACGGCCTGGTGCACTACTGCTCGCAGCAGCGCGGCTTCCCGGCCATCCCGCTAGAGAAATATTCCCCCGCCATCCGCGAGCATGAGTACTACACGCAAAAGTCCTGCGCGCCGCGCTGCACGGTTTCGTGCGTGCAGCAAGTGGCCATGCTCGACAACTGGCGCCACCCGCAAACCCGCCCGGCGTTTATCCCCGTCGAATCGCTCGTCCGACTCCCTGGCTCGCTCAGCGAAAGTTGATATCAATTTGGAATTGTGAGTTTTGAGTTCCGCCGGAGTGTTGCCGCGAGGCCCGGAGGCCCGAAAGAATGTAGTCCAGGACGTGGGCAGCGCCAGTGCGTAATGAAGAATCGCGTTGCTCCCGTGATAAAAAGCCGGCAAAAGGGATTTGCAGGCCTTTAAGGAGGGACCATGAAAAAGATATTTCTCATGGCGGTCCTCACGCCCGCTGTCTGGGTCATCAGCGGTGGGATTTTCAAAATGCTGAACCTTTGGGCACAGGAGCCGGGGCACAAAGCATATGTTGCGAGCGTTATCGAGAAGCGTTACGCGGGGGATGGGAGTTTGGGAATTACCTTGTACAGGCTCCACGCCGTCAGAAGCGACGGGTCTCAGGTGGATGTTTTCAGGCACGAACTACCCGACGGCGAAATGGTCATGGGGAGAAAAATCTTTGATGTTGCGTCAAAGCGCGAACTGAGAGTGGAACCAGCGACCGGATCGGTGATCAGGGTTCCCATGTCCCAGGAGGAGTTAGACCGCCTGCTCGCGCGGGACGAAAACTGTGGCGCTGAGCCCGATGCTGAGCGCAAGAGGATTATGGGATACGAGGCTGTCCGATTCCAGCATCATTCCGATCTCCCGGACGGGCAGGTTGTGCGTAACGAGCAATGGCGTGCCCCGGCCTTGGGCTGCCTCGCTCTCCGCGAAACCGCCAGCCTGGGTTTGCCCCTTGGGCCAACGGCGCAGAACGTTCACGAGGTGGTGTCGGTCCTGGAAGCTGAGCCGCCCGCGTCGCTTTTTGAGGTGTCTTCGAGCTACGCGGACCGCGTGCCTTCAGAAGTGGACAGGTTATTCAGAAAGCTCTTCCCGGGGCATGGGATCTTTGCGGATGGTGGGGCCAGAGACGACGAGATATATCACAAGAAGAAGAATGGCGATTACGCCCGGTAAGAGCCGGCCTGGCCCCGCAAAAGGGGCTCAAGCTCACCGTGCGGCAAGTTGCCCGAGAGATTTCCTAGCCCGCAGCACAGCGTTCACTTGTCCGCTTTACGGCTCTTCGAATGCTCCAGAAGAGTGGGAGAGCCCCCCGGCTCCGCGCCATTGTGATAGGGGGCAGGGCCAGACCACAGGCCAATGTCTAGCTAATAATTCAGCTTTCAGCAATCAGCCATCGGCTTTCACAATTCAGAATTCACAATTCACTATGCGGGCGAATCCACGGTTGATTCAGACCTCGAATCAACCGTGGCCACGACTGCTGCATCTACTTATTCACCATAGTGTCGATGCGTGCCAGGAAGTCGCGATGTCCTTTGCGCTCGACGGCCGCGTGGAACGCGGCCAGCAGCGCGGGATTCTTCCCCAATGCCGAATCCAACGCACTTTCAACCTTGTCGACCCCTGTGGCGTCCGCAGCCGTGTAAACGAGGGTGACGCGACCCGGATCCTCCGAGTGGAACTCTTCGGTGTCCACGGAGTAGGAGGTGACCGCGCCGTCAGCCAAAAGCTTCTCGAAGATCGGCACGAGGTTGTTCTTAATCAGCTCGGAGAACTCGTGGCCGTGGCCCGACGTCACATCAAATCCGCCGCCCGCCAGATAGCCACCCTTGAAGTTTCCGGAGCGCTCGTTGTGGGCTTCGCTGACCAAGAAGAAATCCCAGTGCTTGGAAGCGGCAAACACCGGGAAGGTCACCTGCGGAAGCTTGTAGATGGCCTCGAGAGCTTTCAGCAGGTTGGTGATGGAAGTCGCCGTGAACCAACTGCCGTGGGTCGGGTGGCCTTCCTGGTGAAGGATGTTTGCAAAGTCGCCGTAGCTGACGATCGTGCCGTCGGCAATCAGCTTGTCCATCGTGGGCTTTTCATCGGCGCGCACTTTGGCAAAGTCCCTCCACTGGTCCCGCGGCACGGCCCATTCGGACACGTAAGTGTAAATGGGCGGCTTGCCACTCTCGCTCCCTTGCGCCTGCGCGGGCAGTGCCGCCGTCAGCGCGGACAGAACCATCAAACAACAGAGCCCGACTATACGTCTTTGCATCGTGTGCCCCCTTGAACGTGAGATTCCGACGAGTATCCCTCGCCGGGATAATTCCAGACCTAGTATGGTGGAGATGCGGCAGCCCTCAAAGGAGAGGCGGAAACGCACCCTAGGCCTTTCCCCTCCTCTTGTCAAGGCCGCGTTTGCTTTGGATGGATTCTCCGAACGTCCTCTGCGGCGATTACCGGTCGGCCCCGGCGCCCAACTTCCATTCAATCTGCGCGAGCACGCCGCCGAGGATTCTGACGTCGTTGTTGGTCAGGCCGAGGTCGAGCAGCAGCCGGCGAAGCTTGACGAGGGTGGCCGCGCGGGTCTTCGGTTTCAAGTAACCGACGGCGTCGAGGACGCGGGCGGCGCGCTCGAAGACGTGTTCGAGCGAACGGAGGTTGGCGGGGTTGGAAAGATGGACGCGCGAGGCGGGGGGCCGGGCGGCGACGGCTCCGGCGCGCGCCAGTTCGTAGCCGCAGACCGCGACCGCTTGGCCCAAGTTCATCGAGGGGCAGCCTGGAACGGTGGGAATGCGCACCAGCGCGTGGCAGTAACTCAGGTGGTCGTTCGAAAGGCCCGTCTTCTCGGACCCGAAGAGGAGCGCAGCGCGGCGATGGCCGCCGGCACGCGCGCCCAGCCACTCCGGCAATTCCTGCAGCGGGATGAGTTCACGGTCGAGGGTGCGGCGTGAGCCGGAGGTGGTCCCCACCACGAGCGTGGCATCGCCAATCGCCTCGAGAAGATCGTCCGCCGCGTGCGCCGACCGGACAATCTGCTCCGCGCCCACGGCAGAGCGCGTCTCCTGCCAGACGGGATCGTAGGGCTTGACGACGACCAAATCGCGGAAACCGAAGTTGGCCATGGCGCGCGCTGCCGCGCCGATGTTGAGGGGATTGCGTGGCCGCACCAGCACGATCCGCCAGTTGAGGCCCCGCTGCTTCATGAGACAGATTCTATCAGGAAGACGAGAGCGAGAGTGGCGGGGTGACAGGCCACCCCTCGCAAGGAGCGCGAGACGCGCGCACCCGGGCCGTCACTTTTTAGCTTGTGGTTGTGCGTTCGATTGGGGCGAGGGCGCGTCCGTGGCTTCCGTCGCAAGGATGCGAACCTTCGACTTGAACTGTTTGTAATCGGTATAACGGATCACCTGCTTGATGTCGCGGGCGCCGGCAGCGAAGTAGAGCGTGTCCTTGGCGTAGGTGTACGTCGGGAACCAGAACTTTCCGTCGATCTGTTCCCGATAGGTGGTGAAGCGCGGGAAGAGGTTCTCGCCCTTCTTGGTTTTGAGCTCCGGGACAATCCGCCCCTCGGTCTTGACGATCTGCAGGTCGCGATCGTCCACCCAGGCCGTGCCCTGGAAGTAGAGCCGATCCTTCTTGATCTCCTTGGGTCGAATGGAGAAGACGTACGCGGTGATCTCATCCACCCGCACGTGGCCCAGGAATTTGACGTCGTATTCGGGCAGCTCATCGGTGGTGAGGACGAAGGGCTGGATGTTGCGCATGGCGTCGTAGTCTTCTTTGGTGACGATGAGTCCCTTCAGGGTATCGGGCGGCGCATAGGTGACGCGCTCGATGCGCTTGCCGGCGTCGTCGTAAAGGATGTCCCACTCCTGTTCGAAGGTTCCGATCACATTGCCGTCAGGATCCAGCTCCTGCACTTTGTTGATCTGGTGGAAAGTGTAGTTGTCACGGGCCTGTTTGAATATCTTCTCCTTGGCGGCGAATTCCTGGATGATGCGCTGAACCTCCTCGGGGCTGGGATCCGGAAGACTGCGAGAACTCTTGGCCTTCGGCTGTGTTCCGGATGCTATGGCTGCCGCCGGACTGGTGGCCGCAGGCGGAGTCGTCCCGGCTTGGTTGGAGGCGATTTGCTGCTCAGCCGGCTGCTCGGCGAGGAGTCTCTTGATGATGCGGTCGAACTCCGTCAGGTCCGCAGGAGCGCCGGCGACTTTGGCGTAAACGCGGCCGTCGCGGCCGATGAGCCAGCTTGCGGGGAGGGCAGACAGTCCTCCGTAATTCCGCCGCATGTCCATTGTGACCATCGCCACCGGATAGTTCGGCCGGATCATCTTGAAGAACTCATTCACCGCGTCTTTCGTGTCGTTCACGACGATGCCGAGAACTTGAAAGCCCCTGCGGCCGTACTCGTCCTGGAGTTCGATCAGCTTGGGAATCTGCGTGCGGCAGGGAGGGCACCACGTGGCCCAGAAGTTGAGCAGCACCACTTTGCCGCTATATCCGGCCAAGTCGATCTTCTTGCCCGTGAGATCCACCAGCGAGAAAGTCGGCGCCAGTAGATGCTCGTTTGGGTCGCGCGCGTAAGTGGCGGCGACTTTGCGATCCAGGCCAGCGTCGCTGGAGGCGGCGGGTGCAGCGCTCGGGGTAGCGGCCGGCGTGGCGGGTGGCGTGCCTGCGGCCGGCGTGGCGGTCACCTTCCAGGCAGCCTTTTGGAGCGCTTCGATGACGATGTCATCGGCGCCGGCGTCGTGGAACTTCTTGGCGAGGTCGGGATTCATCTTGAAATCGACCCCGCGCTGGTCGATCAGCGTCACCATCTTCTCTGTGGGCGCCCCGCCGAGAAGCAGGAGCAGGACGTCATCCTGGCTCAAAGGCTTTTCCGTGGCACGCGCGCCGGTTGCGGCCATGCACGCCAGAGCCATTGCGGCGACACCGGTGAGGATATTCTTCACGACGCGACGCTGGAAATTGCTCCTGTTCAACATTCCTCTCCTTGAGGGCCCTGCGATGAGAATCCCCCCTATACTAGAGTCTATCACGCTGAGAAGAGTTGCATTGGCCGCGAATTACCCGGAAGGGCCGGAGCTGGAAATAGTTACGGTTTGGGCAGCCGGACTCTGGTGGGGTTCGACGGGATACCCCAATTCCACCCAGGCGTCGAACCCGCCGAGCAGCGGCCGGACGTCTTTGTATCCGTGGTCGAGCAGGAGCCGCGCCATCCTGGCGCTGGTGGCTTCGTTCGGTCAGGTGCAGTACATCACCACCGGCCGACCGGTCGGGATCTCCCCGTAACGCGTCTGAAATTCCCGGGGCGGAATGTGGATGGCGCCGGGGATCTTCAGGCCATCGGTCCGATAGGTGAGGTCGGAGCGGAGGTCGACGACGATAACCGGCTCGCCTTGCGCGAGCAGCTCCTTGAGTTCCGGCGCGGAGACGCGCGAGTGCTCCAGGAACCGGTAAAAGCGCCGTCGTTCGATCCACTTCAGAAGCAGCCAGCCCGTTACGGCCACGGCGACAATCAGGACTCCCGTCCGGCCAAACGCGGCGAGCCATTCGAGAAGCCACTCGATCTGGGATTGGAACGCCAGGCCCAGCGCCAGCGCCGAACCCGCCCAGAGCGCGATTCCGCCCAGATCGAACAGCGCGAACCTCAGCGGCGACATCCGCAGCATGCCGGCGAGCGGGGGCGCCACGGTGTTCAGGCCGGGAAGGAACTTGGCGATCAGCAGCGACTTCAAACCGTGTCGCGCGAACAGGTTTTCCGTGCGGCTGACGCAGGAATCGGGATTGAGCGATACCGAGCAGAGCGTGCGCAGGATGGGCCGTCCGCGCTGGCGGGCAAGGAGGTACCAGATGCTATCTCCGACCAGCGCTCCTAGGACGCAGACGAGAAGGATGCCTCCCAGGCGGAGGTGGAGCTCCGTCGAGAGCGCCGCGGCGACTAATACCAGAGCGTAACTCGGCACTGGAAGGCCCAGGTTTTCCGCCAGGACTGCCACGAAGATCAGCCATTGGCCGTATTGGCGCAGAATGTGGACCATCGGTCGGGTTCCCGCTGCTCGCCCAGATGCTCGGCCGAGCAAGGAGGCTCAGGAGAGTCTCGCGCCCGACGCGTTGCGGGGTGGATCAACGGGGCCGCGACCACTCTCGGAGCCACGAGCACAGCTCAGGTGCACCGCAGCTCCACCCACGCTTCAGGAATCTGTCAAAGGCCCTCGTTAGCCTGGGAGCGAGGTTGCCTGATCAAGCAGGCTGTCTCTCTCAGCGCGCCCGCCGCTTGTTCTTTAGCCGTGACTGGCGCAGCTTGCGCCGGTTGCGCTTGGGTTTGGAAATCGCAAACGTGGTGCTTCCCACCCGGCGGACTTTCCATTCCTGGCCGGCGGGCG
>Ga0315282_10017246_pt1 | contig 10446 bp, 10 predicted proteins | sample YL17G07_20_MG_FD_203693 | JGI IMG/M metagenome (GOLD analysis project Ga0315282, IMG submission 203693) | Sediment microbial communities from Yellowstone Lake, YNP, Wyoming, USA - YL17G07_20 | ecosystem: Environmental > Aquatic > Freshwater > Lake > Sediment | place: USA: Wyoming | collected... | reverse complement strand
ACTTCGTAGTCGGGACGAGGATCCCGCCTCAAAGATTTGCCTGAGGAGGCGGGACCTGGTCCTTTGTGCACCCAGGAGGACTCGAACCTCCAACCCACTGATTAAGAGTCAGTTGCTCTACCAATTGAGCCATGGGTGCAGACAGCGAGCAGAAGACCACTACTTTGTAGGGGGTGTCTGAGTCGGCGTCGGAGCCGGCTGAGTCACGGGCGGCAGTGAAGTCGGTTGCGGCGATGACTGGATGATACTCTGTTCCGCTCGGGGTTCTCGGGGGAGCACTACCAAGTTGATGAAGAGCGCGAGAACCATGAAGATGGCCGCGAGGATGGTCGTCGTTTTCGTCAGAAAATCGGACGTTCTCCGCACCCCGAACACTGTCCCGAGATTGCTCGTGCCAAGCACTCCTGCCAAACCGCCTCCCTTGCTTGCCTGCATCAACACAACAATCATCAGGAGGACACTGATAAGGATTTCGACCGAAATGAAGAATGTATACATACCCATTCCTTATTGACAGAGAAAAACCCCAATCTGGCTGGGGTTCGCTGTTAATATACCCAAACCTGGCGTGAAAAGCAAGATGTGTGTTGGCTGGCTGCCTTCCCGCATTCCTACGCAGTCACGCTCGATGCCGAGAGTGCTTCTGCGGTTTCGTCGTTCCGGTCACGAAATCCTCCCTCGCCGACTCACCGGCTCTCCTCATCGGCAGGCGGGGGTCCGTGCCCCCCTGAATGAAATTCAGATTAGGACGCCACCCATCGCTCACCGCCTCCGAGCCTTCAACAACCGTTCAACATATTTACCGAGCATATCGAACTCAAGATTGACCTTATCACCCTCCGCCAAGTGCTTGAAGGTTGTCACATTCATCGTATGCGGTATGATCGAGACGGCAAACTCATTGCCCTTGAGAGACGCCACTGTTAAGCTCACTCCGTTCACTCCGATCGATCCGACGGGGACCAGATATCGGGCGAGCCTTCTTGGCGCCCTGATCCAGAAGATCCAACTGCTCTTTCGAGCCCGCACTTTCGTCACGGTTCCCAGGCCGTCAACGTGCCCCAGAACGAAGTGGCCTCCAAGCCGTTCGTTCGGCAGCAACGGGCGCTCAAGATTCACAGGATCACCGACATCCAGCGTGCCGAGGTTGGTCTTCCGGAGCGTTTCCTCGACTGCCTGGACTCGAAAAGTTGCTCGCGTCGAACCAATCACCGTCAGGCACGTTCCGTTGATAGCAACGCTTTCATCGATCTTGAGATTCCGAACCGTCGTCCTGGCCCGAATTGTGAAAATAAGACTCCCTCTCCTTTTCTCAATCCGGTCGACTCGTCCTTCTTCTTCAACAAGACCTGTAAACATGGCGTCACCCGTTCTTCTTCAATGCACGCGAACGAAGGTGCTCACACATACTGCAGCGAGCCTTCCATGAGAAGATCTGAGCCAAGCTCTTTCCACCGCACGTTCTCCACGCGGATCGCCCTGCGAAGCCCCAAGTGTGGAACGAGGGTCAGAGAACTCAAGCCGCCGCCGAGGAGTTTCGGCGCCACGAAACAATGAATCTTTCGAGCCAGTTTCGCTTTGACGAAGTCACTCACCGTAGCGCTGCCTCCCTCGACGAGCACGGAGGAGATCCCCAGCGCAGCGAGTGTATGGAGCATGCCCAGCACATCAAGCCTGGTGCTTTTCCCGAGCGCCAGAACTGGAACCCCGCGTTTCAAGAGCGTCGATACCTTTTCACGCTTCGAAGAGACCGCTCGGAGGGACGTGAACAAGATCGTCTTCGCGCTTCGTGTGTCGAATACGCGTGATCGGGTCGGAACGCTGAGGCGTCCGTCGACGATGACTCGCAGAGGATGACGTCCCTTCGTGAATCGAACCGTCAGATGCGGGTCGTCATGCACGATCGTGTTCGCTCCGACGAGGATCGCGTCGTACGTCGACCGAATCCGATGCGCCTCCGTCCTGGCCTTATCGGACGTTATCCACTTCGATGTCCCGGTGCAGTCGGCGATGCGACCATCCAGCGTCTGCGCGATCTTTACGCCGACGAAGGGGATCCCCTCACGCATGAACGTGATGAACTGCTCGTTCAAGCGTTCCGCCTCATGCCGGAGCACACCCAATCGCACGGTCACACCTGCCCCCCGCAGCCGTCCAACACCTTTGCCCGACACAAGGGGATTGGGATCTGTGGATGCCGCCACCACTTGCTTCACGCCGGCTTTGATGATCGCATCGACGCAGGGGGGCGTTTTCCCGTGATGTGCGCATGGTTCCAAGTTCACGAAGAGCGTAGCGCCGCGAGCTTTCCTGCCTGCCCTGCGCAGCGCATTGACCTCAGCGTGGGGCCCTCCGAAGCTCCCGTGGAATCCCTCCCCAACAATCCTGCCGTTCTTCACGACAACGCAGCCCACCATCGGGTTGGGGTTGACCCTCCCCCTTCCCTTGGCGGCGAGCTCGAAGCATCGCCGCATCAGTCTCCTTTGTGTCGAGTTATTCAGATTCATTTGCTGAGGACTCTGAGCGGCGTCGTGAGATCAACTTTGAGCAGGTCGGCAGCGCTCCCTCTCTTGACCGCAATCTCGACGAGACCGCTGCTGCCGATCATCAGGCATGGCGTCTCTGCCGGTGCAGACTCGTAATTCTGGGACCATCGGGTCACCGCGTGTCGACGGATGCCGATGCCGCGGACGGAACGGCCAATGAATTCGCGATCCCTTCCGGAGACGTTCGTGATGATATTCCCGAACCTGTCGATGTGGAGAATCGACGGCCGGACATGCGGCGTTCCTTCACTCACGAAGGCGGGCGGCGCCTCGGCGAGCGTGATGGGATCACCCAACGCGGTCAGTCTCGCCCCCCGGGCGATGCGTGCCGCAACAGGTGCGAAAACGTCGCGACCGTGAAAGGTCGACGAGACCAGAGGCGAGATCGAACCATCCTGCTTCAGCCGACCAATGTCCACTGCGACCGCCGATTCTGCCTTCTCCTGCGACAGAACGATGTCAAGAAGTCCAGCGTCAGGCGCAAGAAATGTCCACTGTGACGTCCGCACGACGATAATCCGGCGTGAGGTCCCGACAGCGGGGTCAACGACACAAACGAAGAGCGTCTGCTTGGGAAAGTACCGATAGGCTGCCCACAGCAAGTACGACGCCTGACGCACATTCTGCGGCTGAACCTCGTGCGTGATATCCAGGATCGTGAGCGACGGCTCGATTGAAAGCATCACTGCCTTCATCGTGCCCACATAGTGATCATGGAGTCCGAAGTCAGTCAGGAGGGCAACGATCGAAGACGCCTTGCGCATCGGACCTGGTATTCGTAGACGTTGGGAGGTTGAACGAATGACCGGCTCAGAGCGACAGTGAACCGCCACGGCAGCACCATCGCGGTCCTCACTTGAATGCGATGCTCTTCCCCTTCTTCGACGAGTGATAGATCGAGTCGACGATCTTCATCCGGTGGATCGCCTCCTCTCCTGTGGAGACAACCGGGTGAAGACCGCGCAGTGACCCGACCCAATGCCTCAACTCGTTGTCGTACGATTTCCAGTACAGCGTTTGGGGCGTTTCATGTGTAACGGGTGTGACATTCACCAGGTTGCCGTGCATTCGCTTGAAGATCCTGAAGGGATTGACCGACCCGCTTCCGTCGGTGCCGAAGCAATCACAGTAGTAGAAGTCCGCATCCGATTCGAACGACCAGCTCGACTCGATGGTGAGCGTCGAGCCGTTCTTCATTCTGACAAAGACCACGGACGAGTCTTCGACCCCTTTGGTATTGTGAGAATAGTTCGACGCGATGACTTCCTTTACCTCGGGGTAACCCATGAGCCAGAACCCAAGATCGAACATCACGATGCCGAGATCGAGCACAACGCCTCCGCCCGATTTCTCCTTCCGGGTCAGCCACGGGCTTGATGTTTTCAGTTTTCTAAGCCAACCCGACTTGACATAGTAGATCTTGCCCAGCTCGCCCCCCTGGATCATGCTCTTCAAGATCATCGAGTCCGGCCGAAAGCGGTTGTTCATCCCCACCATCACCTTCCGCTGATTCTTCTTCGCAGCATTCACGATCTCCAGCGCTTCCTTCTGTGTGCGTGCGAGCGGCTTCTCGACCAGGACATGTTTCTTGGCCTCCAGCGCGGCAATGGCGACATCTCGGTGAGTAAACGTCGACGTGCACACGTCGACGCCGGTGATATCTTCTTCGACCTTCAACATCTCCTCGAGCTCCGTGTAGAAGCGCGGGATCTCGTACTTCTTAGCCACGAACTCGGCCTTTGACGCCTCCGCGTCGCAGACAGCGACGATTTCAGCGTCTGGGAGTTTCGAGAGGATTGGAAGATGGACGGACTGGCCGATCGTGCCAAGCCCGACGATAGCGATCCGGACTTTTTCCATGCGGGATTGTCGATTGCTTAGGTGGTGATCAGCTCAAGTGCGGGTCTGCCTTGTCTTGAGGCAAGAAATTCTTTGACAACTTCAGCGATGCCAGGTCCATCGAGCCGAACCATTTTGTGCAGCTCATTCGGCGACCCATGCTCGACGAACGAATCCGGCAGACCATGGAGTCTCACCGACACGTTGGTGAGTCCCTGCCTGCTCAGCGACTCGAGAACTGCGGAGCCGAAGCCGCCGAAGATGACATTGTCTTCGACGGTTACAATGGAATCAATGCGAGACGCTATGGAATTGATGAGCGCATCGTCAATCGGCTTGACGAAACGCATATTGACGACCTCCGCCTCGATTCCGTCCTTCGCCAGGAGCGCCGCAGCATGGAGAGAGTTCGGGACCATATTGCCGAGCGCGAGGATCGCAACGTCCTTCCCCTGAAGCACCGTCTCCCCTTTTCCTATCTCAAGCTTTCTGAAGCCCTCCCGAAGAGGCACACCGAGAGCGTTCCCCCGCGGGTACCGAAGAGCGATAGGGCCGCCCCTGTACTCAACCGCCGAGTACAACATATCGCGCAGCTCCTGCTCGTCCTTCGGCGCCATCACAACCATCCCCTGAATGCACCGGAGATACGAAAGATCGAGCGCCCCGTGATGGGTTGGACCGTCCGACCCAACCAGGCCGCTTCGATCGAGAACGAACACGACGTGCAGGTTTTGGATTGCGCAATCGTGAACTACTTGATCATACGCGCGCTGCAGAAAAGTGGAGTAGATCGCCGCGACGGGTATGTATCCCATTGTCGCCATCCCGGCCGCGAACGTCACCGCGTGCTGCTCTGCGATCCCGACGTCGAAGAAACGCTCCGGCATCTCCTTCTGCAGCATCGTCAGCCCCGTCCCATCAGGCATCGCCGCAGTAATACCGACGACTTTTGGATTCTGCTTACAGATCTCCACGATGGCGTTGCCGAAGATCGTGGTGTACGCGGGCCCCTCGTTCGGCTTCTTCGGAGAGATCCCCGTGATCTTGTCGAACGGCGTGACGCCGTGAAGCCTGGTCGCTTCCTTCTCCGCCGGCGGGTACCCCTTCCCCTTCACCGTCCGCACGTGAATGAGGATCGGCCCTTTCAGATCACGCACATGCTTGAAGATCTCCACAAGCTTGATCACGTTGTGACCATTGAAGGGACCAAAGTACCTGAAGCCGAGCGCCTCGAACAACATCCCGGGTGTAACGACCGCTTTCACGCCTCGTTCGAACTTCTGCGCCACCGACCGCAGCCGATCACCGAAACTATCCAGCTTCCCCGTCAACTCCCAGACATTCGCTTTGAATTTGTTGTAGGTGGGATGCGTCAACACTTCGCTGAAGTAGTTGTAAAACGACCAGATCGCCGGGTTCACAGAGGAAAGGGAGACCATCCCGTTATCGTTGAGCACGACGATCATGTCTTTCTTCAGCACGCCGGCATTGTTCATCGCCTCGTACGCCATACCGCCCGTCATGGATCCATCGCCAACGATTGCCACGACCCTGTACTTATCGCCGGCGAAATCTCTCGCTGTTGCGATCCCAAGGGCTGCAGAGATCGCCGTGCTCGCATGACCGGCGCCGAACACGTCATACTCACTCTCCGACCGTTTCAGGAATCCGCTCAGGCCGTGAAGTTGGCGCATCGTGTGCATCCGATCCTTGCGGCCCGTGAGGATCTTGTGTGGATACGCCTGGTGTCCCACGTCCCAGATCAGTTTGTCCTTCGGAGTGTTGAATGAGTAATGCAGCGCGACAGTGAGCTCCACTGCCCCCAGACCGGCCCCAAAATGCCCGCCTGTTTTCGAGACAGAGTCCACGAGATACTCCCGAACCTCTGCACAAACCGTACGAAGATCCCTCACGCTCAGCCTTCTGAGGTCCTCAGGGTAGTCGATCTTATCCAGAAACTTGAAATTGAAATGCGAATCGCTCATTCTTCCTTCAACCCTTCCGTCTCAAACTGACCGTCCATCGCTTTCGTCAGCTTCTTGACCTTCAGCTCCGCCACTTTCAGCTTCTCGGCACATTCCTTCGCCAGCAGGATGCCTTCTTCGTAAAGCTCCGTCGCCTCATCCAACGACACAGTGCCTTGCTCGAGCGATTCTACAATCGCTTCAAGTCGCTTCAGCGATGCTTCAAATGACTGCTTCCGAGATTTTCCAGGACTCATGATTGGACCTTGGTTTCCACGGTTCCATCGTGAAACTGAATGGTGGCGTCATCCCCCTCCCCGAGGCTGCGGGCACTCGTTATCAGGTCGCCCTCTTTCCGAACCAGCGCATACCCTCGCCGAAGGACATTCTTTGGATTGAGTGCCTCCAGACGATGCTGCAGCGTTAGCTGGCTTTGATGCAGAAGTTGCACAAGGTGGGAAAACTTCAGCGTCAGACTTCGCTCGAGCTCATCCACCCGCTGGGCTGACTCCCGCAGGAGATCCTTCGGTCTGTTAAACGAATAGCTCGACAACAAGCCTTGCACTCGATCGCGCAGCGTAGAGAGCTTCTCCTCCAAACTTCCACGCATAGTATAGCAATAGTTGCGCAGAAGTTCAAGGAGTTCCGCTCGATCATGTACGACCAGTTCCGCTGCGGCTGACGGCGTCGGAGCGCGCAGATCAGCCACGAAATCAGAGATGCTGAAGTCGATCTCGTGTCCGACAGCGCTGATAATGGGAATGCGAGATGCATAGATCGCCCTCGCGACGATCTCCTCATTGAAGGCCCAAAGATCTTCGAGGGATCCGCCCCCGCGCCCCAGGATGATGACATCAACCTTCCCATAACGGTTTATCTCCGCGATCGCCTGGACAATCTCCTCCGCCGCGCCCACGCCCTGCACGCGAACCGGGAGGAGAAGCACTTCGACCGCAGGGAATCGCCGCGCGAGAACGCTTCGGATATCCTGCAATGCCGCTCCGGTCTCCGACGTAATGATACCGATCGATTCTGGAAACTCAGGGATCGGCTTCTTGTGATCCTCGTCGAACAAGCCTTCCGCCGCGAGCTTTCGCTTGAGCCTTTCGAAGGCCAACTGCAGCTCACCGATGCCCACAGGCGTCAGTTGATCGACATCGAGCTGATAGTTGCCTCGCGGCGGATACACCGTGATCGAACCTCGCGCGATCACCTTCATTCCCGCCTCCGGCAGAAAGAGAAGGGCCTCGGCGCGGCTCCTCCACATGACGGCGGAGATCTGGGCGCCCTCATCTTTTAGCGTAAAGTAGAGGTGGCCGGAGGTGTGATGCTTGAAGTTCGATATCTCTCCCTGCACCCAAACTCTCGGAAAACGCTGCTCAAGGGAGAGCTTGATCTGTCGAGTGATCTCACTGACGGTGAGGGCCTTCTTTTCCTCAGCTATGAGCGGTAACTGCTCCATCGGGCCTTTGGGGGTATTCAAATGACGTCGTTCCGACGCAGAACTCCGTCATGGTACCGAACATTCGTTCCACATTCAAGGTCTCTGCGAGTTGCGCATGGCAAATGCGACAAAACCTGCCAGGGGAAAAGAGTTGCGCGCTGCTTACAGTTGAGTAGCTGTCGACCAATACCCGCACGACAAGTCCATCCTCTGGACTGTGTTGCATATCGAGACTAAGGAATTCCAGACTTTCTTGTCTTTCACGCCACCGTTGGCTATATTGGCACACCGTTTTTGCCCAAAGGAGACTCCATGGCAGTTGATGTACTGGCATTCGGCGCCCATCCGGACGACATCGAGATGTCATGTGGCGGAACAGTCGCAAAGCTTGTCAAGCAGGGGTACAAGGTGGCTCTCGCGGAGATCACGCAGGGGGAGCTCGGGACGCGTGGGACAAAGGAAATTCGGGCAAGGGAGGCCGAGCAGGCCGCAAGGATCCTTGGTGTCGTTACCCGAAGAAACCTGCAGATCCCGGATGGTAACGTCGAAGTCAATCAAGAGAACATCAAGAAGGTCATCACACTGATCCGAGAGCTCCAGCCAAGCATTCTCATCATACCGCACTCGGTCGAGCGACATCCTGATCACTCACACAGTCATCACCTATGCAAAGAGGCCTGGTTCTATGCCGGCCTGACAAAGATCAAGACCAAACTCAAGGGAGCGGAGCAGCAGCCGTTCCGGCCCCGTCATTTCTTCGAGTTCATGCAATGGCATGAGTTCGAGCCCTCCTTCATCGTCGACATCAGCGACACCTTCGAGACGAAAATGAGCGCGATCCGTGCCCACGCCTCCCAGTTCTACAATCCCAACAGCAAGGATCCGGAGACGAAGCTGAGCAGCCCGGAGTTCCTCGGGCGGATCGAAACTCAGTCGCGCTACTACGGTATGCGCATCGGCGTGCAGTACGGAGAGCCGTTCTTCACACACCTCCAGATCGGGGTCGCCGACTTGTTTCACGTGCTTGTCAACAAAGGGTAGTCGCCATACGCGGAACGGCTCACCCCTGACTCGTTGCAGCTTTCTCCGCACCTCAAGCGCTTCCGAGATGAAATAGAGAAACACGAACGTCAATGCTTTTTCCGGCTTCCCAAGGAGATACGCTGCAACAGCAGCAACCCTCATCAAGAAGTCGATGCCGATCTCGAATTCTTTCAACAGTTCTTCGTTTGCTCCGGCCCTTCTAGTTGGAAGACCAAACACACGGTTCCCATTCTGGTACGCAATCGTCGAGCCGCGCGAGTGCGAAGCCGGACGGTTGAGAAGAGCGACTCGATGGGATTGGTGGTCTTCAGATGTATCCAATGCCGCTTGGGAAAGCGCATGTAGGTGAACAATGCTTCGCCGGCTTCCAGCAACGACTCCACAGCTTTGGGATAGAACTGACGATAGCGACGGATGAAGGCCGCACGGAGACGGAGTGCTTCTTCATACGATTTGGATCGATACATCTCGCGCAAAGCATCGAGGACCTCGTCGTGAGCCTTCTTGGGAACCTTGTCCAGGATATTACGCATCTTATGCACCCAGCAACGCTGATGAGCAGCCATGGGAAAGGTTGTTCGAAGGCTCTTCCACAAGCCGCCGATCCCGTCGCCAATCGCCATGCCGATCCATCGCACTCCACGACGCTTCACATCCCGGAAAACAGCCGTCCATGACTCTTCGCTCTCCCGATAGCCTTCTTCTAATGCCAGAAGCTTCTTCTGCCCCTTCCGGTTCACCCCCACAACAATCTTCGATTCATACCTCTGTCGCAGGCGGGGCACCTGGACTTGCACAGTCCCACATCCGCAGGTCAGCAAGCGAGGGTCTGCGTAACCGTTTCGATAGTGTTTGTCCAAGCCCTCGGCGTGATGCTTATACCAGGCTCGTCCGACAATCTCGTCTCGCTCTGCTTCCAAGGCTTCCTGCAACTCCTTCTGGACCCGAGCCCGAATCAGCTCGTCGATGTATGAACTACCCGCTTCCAGAACGACCGGAAGCGCCTCAATCTTCTTGCGTTTTGTGCTTGAACCTGAAACTCCTTTGTGATACTTTGCCATTGGCGTATCCTCCTTGGGTTAGAGAGTTTGTGAAAATGCACCCCAAGATACGGATGCGCCGCTTTGTTTTCTACCAGTTCAAATCGGTTCCGAGTTTACACAGCTTTCCAAGATAACTCTTCAGCGAGAATGCCAATGGGCATGTGCTCGTGTTGTCAAATGTTCATCATCTCCTCCCCCTGCTGAGAGGCCGATCACTTTACCTCGTACTCGAACTGGGCATGCTCCGTCTTGCCCCCGGTTCTGAAGGAGAGCGAAAGCTTGTACGGGCCCTTCTCGGTCAAGGATATCCCTCCGCCGAAATGATCCTTCATCGGAGAGAGGTGAACAGTGAAATCCTTTCCGGAAGGTGAGGTCACATCAACCATGACGTGCCCCTCACCGATGGCTTTCCCCGTCTTGTCATCAAGCAACTCGACCATGAGGTGGTGGGTGCCCGTCATCATCGCTTCCATCATCTTCATATGGTCCGGACTCTTTGTCTCCGGCTCCTTGCCCGACTCCATTTTCTCGCGGCCCATGCCTTTCATATCGTGGCCCATCATACC
>Ga0315282_10017245_pt1 | contig 10447 bp, 8 predicted proteins | sample YL17G07_20_MG_FD_203693 | JGI IMG/M metagenome (GOLD analysis project Ga0315282, IMG submission 203693) | Sediment microbial communities from Yellowstone Lake, YNP, Wyoming, USA - YL17G07_20 | ecosystem: Environmental > Aquatic > Freshwater > Lake > Sediment | place: USA: Wyoming | collected... | reverse complement strand
CGCTGCGAAGGATTTCTTTACGGAGGAAGACTTTCCCAGAGAAATGTTAGAGGGCGTCGCCTTACAGCTTGAGGTCTCCAGCACCGAAGTTGTTGGCAGTGGACTCTGCGTAGGCAGATGATAGGCACCAAAGCCTGCGCCCTCAACGGGAAAGAACTTGGATTCGATAAAAACCTTTAGAAAAAATCTTTGAGAAAAATTATTGGTTCAGGCTTCCTCGTTGCGGACGCAATATATGCGGTGTTTTAGGCCTCCGCTGGATATTAACAGATGCATTACAATAATATGGGTTATATTTCTTTTAAAAATAGCTAATTGATAGGGAAGCGTAACTGAACGTGCATATACCTTCACCGTCTAAGGTGTTTGCCTAGGTGGGAGCGACCGAAGGGTCAGAGCAGCGGAAGACCCAAAAAGTCGCGGAGCCGTGAGGAGTGGGCTGCGAAGGACTCGGCTGGCTTAGGCTGGCGGAGAAACCTACGCTCCTTAGCAGATCTCGAGCGCACGCGTGACGTACCCGGGAACGGGATATAACCGCGCGGGAGCTGCCTCTCGGCGATCTCGCCTGGGCACCTTAATTCTTGGGGCGCACTCAACTCAAAAGGAATATAATAGATGCACGCTCACACGTACAATATCAGATAATTTCTTCACTGCTCCTTCCCTGAGACCTCGGTTCGCCAGCGTCGCCTCCGGTGTGCCTCCTCATTATCTCCTCGATCTCCTCCTGCAGCCCGGGGTTCTGCTCGATGATCTCGCTCAGCCTCTGGACCGAGCTGCTCCACCTCTCCCTGGTCTCCTCGCCGTACTCCCAGGCGAAGTCGAATAGCGCCGAGAGGGCCTTCATCGACCTTTCGAGGGACGAGCAGACTGGCTTGAGGTCGACTGGAGTGTTCCTGTCCTGTATGAGCATCTCGAGGACCGGGAACTGGATTACCCCGGCGTCCCCGGAGAGCTCGACCCTGACGCCGTCCCCCAGCCTCGTTATCCTATCCTGGGGCACCCCCATCCTGACTAGGAGCTGGACGGCGTTCTCCAGTGAAAGCTCCATGACGTCCTGGGGCAGATACGTGAAGCGCTCCGTGTAGGCGAGGCTGAAGCCCTCTGCGCCGCGCCTCTCCAGGCTTATGTCAAGCCTGTCAGGGACGAATCCGATCCCCCTATCAACGCCATACTTTTTGAAGACCTCGTTGATCTCCCTGAACAACGCATCGGTGTCTACCTGCTTCAAGTGGCTCAACCAACGTCGATAGGTGGATGATCGGATATAAACAGCTAGGCTGAGGTGGGAGGGGGAGAGCCCCCGATGGTCACTCGACGTATATCGCTGGGCGGAATGGCTTCGCCCTACCGGCCCTCTTCGCCGGGTCCTTTATCCATGGGTCGCTCTCAGCCGAGACCTCGACGTCGCAGCCGAACTCGGCCCTCAGGAAGCTGGAGGCGTCCTCGAGGAGGGTCGTCTCGTTCACGTAGCCGAGCTCCTTCCTGAGCTTCATGGTCTTCTCAGGCATCTTCTTGATCTCGTCGGCTAGGACCCGGGCGTAGGCGGGGACCTCCTTCGTCCTGGTCTTCATCTCCTCGTCCTTGAATGCCTCGCGGATCAGGTTGCCTATGTCGAGTGTCCCCTTGTCGTTGAGCCGCATCGCCTTCTCCTGGAGCTTCCACTTCCAGCCGTCGGCGGCGTAGAAGCGGATGGTCGCCGGCTTTATGCCGGTCACCTTGACGATGTTCTGGACGTCCTCGACGCAGGTCCTTATGATGGATTCGAGCTCCTCCGCGTCCTCCCTGATGAGGGCCCCGTCGACCGTCGGCCAAGGCGCGTATGCGACGAAGTTCTCGTTTCCCATCTGCTCCCAGATCTCCTCGCAGAGGTGGGGCGTGAAGGGGGCGAGCATCCTGACCTGCGCGTCCAGTACGGTCCACTCGACGTGGGCTATCGCCTTCTTGCGGGCTGAGTGATCCCTGTCGAAGGCGACGCGTTTCAGGTACCATTCGAGGTCCTGGTTCAGGTCGTAGAGGGCGGCGTGGATCGTCTTCCTCACCCTCATCTCCCTCATCGCGTCGTTGGCTTCGGCGATGTGGCTCTGTAGCTTGCTCAGCATCCAGAGGTCGATCTCTTCCAGCTCGTAGTCGTCCTTGTCATGGTCCTCGATTATCTCGGTGGCTCGGGCGTTGAACCTCTCCAGGTTCTCCACCATGTTCTTCGCCAGTTCCGGGCTGAAGTCGGCGTCCTTCAGCGGCTCAGCCGTGATCATCAGCGACAGCCTCAGCGGGTCCGCGCCGTACTCCTCGACGGGTTTTATGAGCGGGACGATGTTGTTGAGGCTCTTACTCATCTTCTGCCCCTCCATGAGCACGCTGCCGTTGACCATGATGCCCCTCGGCCACCTCTGCCTCGGCCATATGGCGTCGTGGATGAAGATCATGAACGTCAGGTGGTTGGGGATCAGGTCTCTGCCGGAGTGGCGGGAGTCCAGGGGGTAGAAGTAGTCGAACTCCCCGCGGAGCTCCTCCACCTTCTCGACCGGGATACCGGTCCTCTCCGTCACCGCCTGGGCCGAGCCCTGGCCGAGGAAGACGTAGTCCCAGAACTGCTCGGTCAGCTGCTCCGGCTCGGGCTTCAGCTCGTATAACCCCTTCACCACCGTGTAGTAGGCCATGTAGATCGTGGAGTCCGAGAGGGCCTCTATGATCCAGTCGGGCGCCCAGGGCAGCCTTGTGCCGAGTCCCGCCTTCCTCGCACATGCCTTCGCCTTCAGCCAGTCTACGACGTTGTAGAACTCCTGCCTGAGCTCGGGTGGGATGATCTCCATGGAGTCTATGTTCTCCTTCGCCAGCCTCTTCCAGGCTGGGTCGCCATAGTTGATGAACCACTGGTTCTCGAATATCTTGACCATGACATCCGTACCGCAGCGGCACGTCACGGGCTCCACCAGCTCGTACATGGTCGAGGCGTTGCCCTGCGCGATCAGGTCCTGCTTCACGGCTTCCTTCGCCTGCGGGACGTTCATGCTGGCGTATGAGCCGGTGTTGCCCCGCATCCTGCCACCGTGGAACTCGCTGCTGTAGACCTCCTTCGTCGCCTTCTCCAGCTGAGGGTCGTTCTGGTCCTTTATGCCCCTCCTCTCGACGATGTCGACCGCGGGGCTCTCCCCCCAGCCTGGGAGGTCGATGACAGAGATGGGCTCGAGCCTTTTCATGTCGGTCGCCTTCACCTTATACTTGGTGGGGTTCTTCCTGACATCCTCCTTCAGCTGTTCCAGCGCCACGTAGTCGAAGGGAGCGTGGGAGGGCACCGACATCACGACGCCTGTGGCGTTCCTAGGGTTGACGAAGGGGGCCGGCAGGATCGTGATCTCCTTCCCCGTGGCGGGGTTGATCAGCTTCCGCCCCATCAGCCTCGAGCCCTGGAACTCCGAGGTTATCTTGACGTCCCTGCCGAGGAGCTTGAGCTTCTCCGCCGCCTCGGCGCTTATCACCCAGGTCTCGCCCTCCACCTCCGCCTCCACGTAGAGGGAGTCCGGGTTGAGCCACATGTTGGTGACCCCGAAGACGGTCTCGGGGCGCAGGGTGGCGGCCGGGAAGACGTCTTCGCCCATCCTGAACTTGATGAGGGTGTACTCCTCGATCTCTGGCTCCTTGTCGCCAACGGTGTCGTGCTGGCCGACCGGGTTCCCGCAGTGGGGGCACCATCCTACCGGGTGGCTCCCCTGGGTGATGTAGCCGCGCTGCCTGAGCTTCGCGAACTGCCACTCTATAAACTTACTGTAGTACCTGTCTACGGTTGTGAACTCGCGGCGCCAGTCGATGCTGTAGCCTATGCGGTGCATGCCGTGCTTTATCTCCTTGGCGAAGTAGTTCGCCATGGAGATCGGCGTCTCCAGCTCGGGTAGTTTCTCCTCGGGGATGTTGTAGAGGGTGAGGAAGGTGTTGACGAGCTCCGGGTCCCTCTCCTTCAGCCGCTCGACCATCGCGAACAGGGGCGTCCCCGTGAAGTGCCAGGCCATGGGGAAGAGGACGTTGTAGCCCTTCATCCTCATGTAGCGGGCGTGGACGTCAGTCATGGTGTACGTCCTGCCATGCCCTATGTGCTGCGGCGAGTTAGGGTAGGGGTAAGCGACGGTGAGGTAGTACTTCGGCCTCTCGGGGTCCGGGTCGGCCTCGAAGGCTCCAGCCTCGTCCCAGCGCGTCTGCCACTTATCCTCCAGGCTCCTCCAATCGACCATGCACAGTAGCCTCTAATTCTGATCTAACTTGGGTGCCGTCAGAATAAAGGTTGTGAGCAAAAATAGTTACGCATCTCCTGACCAAGTGGACAAGAGAATTATTCTACCTTAATTCAGCGATACGCCAAGACCCCCAGAATGACGATGCTGATGTCAAACTACATTTTGCACAGAGGTGGTGGAGTAGGTTGGGAACCCAATTATTTTAAGACTGCTCTTATCCTCCGCACGCCCGCGGAAATCCCTTCTTCCTTTATTATCTTAAATCGTCCAAGCTCACGCGTATTCTTCACATGCGGGCCACTGCACAGCTCCGTTGAGAAGTCGCCTATAGAGTATACAGAGACTTTTTCTCCGTATTTTTGCTCGAATACTGCTTGGCTCCCCATCTTTATTGCTTCGTCTAACGTAGTCTCGATTCTCTTAACTGGAACAGCCTTCTTGATCTGCCCGTTCACTAACTCTTCTATAGCCTTTATCTCTTCGTCGGTCAGCTTTCGATCGAAGTTGAAGTCAAACCTGAGACGTTCCTGTGTTATGTTTGAACCCTTCTGGGCGACATCTTTCCCCAGGACCCGTCTCAACGCCTCATTGAGTAAGTGCGTCGCGGTATGTAGTCTCACCGTCGCCTCAGCCGTGTCAGCTAGACCGCTACCAAACTTTTTATCGGCACTGGCTCTGGACACTTGTTGATGCTTCTCGAACTCCTCGTGGAATCCGTCTACATCAACGAAGATGCCGTTCTCCCGCCCCAGTTCCTTCGTTATCTCTATTGGGAAGCCGAAGCTCTGGTAAAGCAGGAACGCGTCCTTGCCGTCGATTCTCTTCCTCTCGCTGGCTATTCTGTTGAACCTGTTTAAACCCCTTGCCAGCGTGTTGTCAAATTTCTTGTACTCCCTTCTCAGCTCGGTTACGATGAAGTCTTCATTCGACTTCAAGTGAGGGTAATCCCTGGAGTATGTTTCTATCACGATCCGGGATAGTTCACTTAGGAACTCTTCTTCTATGCCTAACAGTTTTCCGTGTCTGATGGCTCCTCTGATGACTCTCCTCAGAACGTATCCTTGCTCCACGTTCAAGGGAACTATTCCTTCAGCTAGAATAAACGTGGCTGCACGAGAATGATCACATATTATTCTTGCGCTTCTGGTTTGGTTTTCAGGGACTACTTCAATGCCCGCTAGTTCCTTGATTTTTTCGATTAATGGAGTGAATATTTTGGTCTCATATACGTTATCCTTTCCCTGTAAGACCGCGACCGTCCGCTCGACACCCATCCCCGTGTCAACGTTCTTCTGCTCAAGCAGCACATACTCTCCGTCCGGGGTCCTATTGTACTCCATGAAGACGTTGTTCCATATCTCGTCGAATTTTCCACAGAAGCAACCAGGCTTACATTCGCTTCCACACGGCTCCTTACCAGTGTCATAGAACATCTCCGTATCAGGCCCACATGGCCCGGTGCTACATATGGGCCCCCACCAGTTGTCCTCCCTAGGCAGATAGAATATCCGATCTCTGGGGACTCCTAGTTCCTCCCATATTCTTGCGCTTTCAGTGTCCCTGGGTATCTTGTCGTCCCCGGCGAAGACCGTGACGTAGAGTCTATCCTTATCGATGTTGAGCCATTCCTTGCTCGTCAGGAACTCGTAGCTCCACGGGATTGATTCTTCCTTGAAGTAGTCTCCGAGAGACCAGTTCCCCAGCATCTCAAAAAAGCTCAGGTGGAAACTATCACCTACCTCATCGATGTCACTGGTTCTGAGGCACTTTTGTACGTTCACCAGCCTTTTCCCACTTGGATGCGGTTGACCCAGCAGATATGGTACAAGCGGATGCATTCCAGCCGAGATGAATAATGCGGTTGGATCGTTTTCCGGTATGAGAGACGCATTCGCAATTACTTCATGTCCCTTTTTTTTGAAAAACTCCAGGTACATCTTCTTCAACTTGTCAGAACTAATCAATCAAACCACCTTAGCTGCATTTGTAAATCCTTCAAGGATATCTTAGGCACATAAACGAGATCTAAGCTATCTGTTAGTACCAGCATACGGTCAGGCTCCTAAAACTAGGATAGGGTGGGTATACCTAAAAGAAACTTGGGGAGACTTAGCCGAATAGAGCTCCGAGGCCTTGGAGGTCCTCCTCCTTCTTCTCCTCCTTCTTCGGGGCTGCCGCGGCTGGCTTCTCCTCAGCCTTAGCGGCGGGGGCGGCTGCGGCTGCTGGGGCGGCGGCGAAGACGGGGGCCTTGAGGGCCTCGTCGATGTTGACCTCTGCGAGGGCGGCGACGAGGGCCTTGACCCTGACCCCGTCTGCCTGGACGCCCGCGGCGCCGAGGATGCCTGTGACGGCCTCCTCAGTGATCTGCTTACCCGCGCTGTGGAGGAGCATAGCGGCGTACATGTACTCCATACATTTCACCTTGAGTCGATGGATTCTATCTCTCGAACCGTGAAGATACAACGAGACAACCCCTTTTTATTCTTTCCTATCAACCCCCGTCGCGCCGGACGGGAACCGTTTAATCCCCATACCCGTATCCTGATCTGAATGACTCATGGTCACAAGGATCAGGAGGAGACCCTGGGAGGAGCTCAACCCGTGGGAGAACTCGACTCTCAACCCCAGCGTGAAGCCGGTGGCATCTGTCGGTTGCGGGGAGGTCGTCGAGGTGGAGACCTGGGACGCCTTCGGAGGCGCCGTAAAGCCCGGACAGACGAGGCAGCAGGCTCTTGAGCGGGGCATCAAGGTGCCATCTAACCCGGTGACGGGCCCCATCTTCATCGAAGGCGCCGAGCCAGGCGACACACTCGTCGTCGAGATACTCGGCATAGAGCTGCCTGAGCGGGGCGCCACGACCATCTCCCCAGGCTTCGGCGGCCTCGAGGGGTGGCTCAACCTGATGACGCCTAAGACCAAGATAAGCGAGATCAGGGACGGCGCCGTCCACTATGTCACCGATAAGGGCGCAACAGTCAAGGTGGACGTGGATCCCTTCATCGGCACCATAGGCGTCTCTCCGAGGAGCGAGGCGATCAACACCCTCACGCCGGGCACCCACGGAGGGAACATGGATTGCCCCGATGTCCGGCCGGGGAACAGGCTCATGCTCCCCGTCTACCAGAGGGGGGCCCTCTTCGGCCTCGGCGACGTCCACGCGGTGCAGGGCGACGGCGAGGTCTGCGGCTCCGCCATCGAGGTCCCCGCGGTCGTCAGGCTCAGATTCGAGGTGCTGAGGGGGAAGGCCATAGCCTGGCCGAGGGTCGAGTCAGACGCTGAGATCATGACGGTGTGCAGCGCCCGTCCCCTCGAGGACGCGGCACGGCTCGCCTACAGGGAGCTCACCCGCTGGATGGTCGAAGACTATGGCTGGGAGCGAGACGACGCGTACATGTTCCTGAGCATAGCCGCCAAGGCCAGGATAGCCCAGATAGTGGATCCCCTCTACACGGCGGTGGCAAAGCTCCCCAAGAAATATCTTAAGCGATGACGCAGTGTGGATGATGATAGCATGGACTCAGGCAAGGTGTGCCCGAAGTGCGGCGGCGAGATGAGGCGGGGCGAGATGCTCTTCGATGTGAGCATACTGATGGCGAACCCCATGAGCCCGATGGGAGGCTTCTCCGCCTACTCTGCGGCTACCATGTCGGATCAGACGACCGCTAGCCCCCACTGGGAGGAGAAGACGGGGAGGAGGAAGGGCTTCATATTGAAGAGCGACGAGACGAAGAAGATGACCGTAGAGGGCTACAGGTGCATCCTCTGCGGCTTCATAGAGCTCTACGTGGTTGAGGAGAAGAAGTAGAACTGACCCAGTATCCCTCATAATTTTATCCGAGACCTCTGCTGCGCTGGCCCGCGGAGACGAAGAGGAAGTAAACCTAAGATTTCACCGGCGAGGTAGCACATCATCTACCTGAATGTATTAGGAGCTGCCCTAGATCAGCATGGCGCACCTATTCACCGTCAGTATGCGACTCGACCTTTTTATGGGTTAAATCGTCAACCCCATGCAATCGGCTCCCCTTAACACGATTATTTTCAACGCGCAATCAATGCCCGACCAGCACTCAAAACGAGATAAAGGCGAGACACATGGGTGCGCTGGGCTTTGGAAGAATCTCTGGGAATCTAAAACTTGAATCATCTCCAGATCCATGCTGTAATTGTTTTTAAGCTGGGGTGTGTGCGGAGGTAATATGAGCACAGAACCGGATAACGAGAAGAAAGGGCAAGAGGAGCAGGAACAAGGATATTGTGGGCCAGGCTGTGGAAGCCATCATCACTGGGGCCACCATAGAATGCACATGATGCGCTTCGCTACGATGTCTTTAGAGGAAGAGATAGAGTTCCTTGAAGCCGTCAAAGAACGATTGGAAGAAAGGCTGTCATCTGTAAACGCGCGTCTCCAGAAACTTAAAGCCTGACACCTATTTTTTTTCACCGCACCTATCCGTTCTCGTGACGTTTGAGGTTAAAACATAGCCATTCTAAGACGGTGGCACCCTAAAATTATGCCTTGAATTTTTTTCATGATCATAGCCAAAGTTCTACCTGATACTTCCCTAGTGGACGCGCGCACCAAGATGTTGCGTTAATTCTATATGTAACAACAGTCAAGCAATAAGTAGAGTAAAAGAGGCCGTGCGAGGCATAGCCGAATCTATGGAGCAATGAACGAATGGAGATTTGATTAGGATGCCGAAAAGAAAGGTAAAATGCGAAAGATGCGGATTTGAGTGGGAGACTCAGGCACCCTTCACCAAAACGATGTGTCCGAGCTGCCACCAGCAGACGAATGTAGCGCCGCCGTAAGAAAAAACGAGTAAAATTATTTTTTCAGCCCATATACGCAAAGGCCATACGTTCTCCATAAAATAAGGAAGTTCACAAGAAAGAGCTTCAAAAATCGTAACCGCGCGCGAAAATTTACAAAAAGAAATATTTAAAAAGCGTCGCACGCTAAAAAAATAGAAGATGATATCATGGATCTATTCTGGACCGTAGCCGTAATTCTCGTGGTTCTCTGGTTACTCGGGTTTATTGGCAATATTGGTGGGGCGTTAATCCACTTATTACTGGTAATCGCAGCAATTGTGGTGCTGATTAGACTTATCCAAGGAAAGAATTTAGCGACAGGTAAATGACTGCACGCTAAATCGAGGACGAAAATGGCCTATGTAATGGTGAGAACTTGATATCCCTCGATCTTTGCTTAACCATGTTGCCTTCATTACTTCTAAACAAAGTGGGGGTCGGCTTAGAGACCATAGTGGCAGTGGGTGTCCTCGTTTTAATCGGCGTCATAATCATCATGATGGTCGGGGCTCTACTCTTCTTTCTCCCCGCAGCTGTAATAGCCGGGGTCGTGTGGTTCTTAACGGGTAATGAAATCTATGCTGCTTTAGCCTTCCTCGCCGTAGCTGTTCTCTCTCTGACTAGGAAAAAATAAAGAATCTATAGAAACCCACTTTTTATGCGCGCTGGCTTGTCTCTAATTTGGGATAAAATGGTTTCAAATACGCTTTCATATTATAAGTCGATTAATGGACCCCTTTGATCAAGCCATCCTACAACTGCTGAGAGACGGCAAACCAAGAGAATTCAAACAGATCCTCTCATAGGTCAAGTTCTCCCCCAACACACTAAGGCTCCACCTCGACTCGCTGGCGGAACGGAGCCTGATCTTAAAGGATAAGCAACCTGTGAAGAGACCAGGTAGGCCTAAGATCACCTACTCGAACCCAGTTGGCTCACGAAAGTCTTCCGCTGCGCTGCCAAACCCGTCGACGGGGTTGATCACGTTTAGCTTCAATAAGTTGAGCAGGGTCTGCAGGTTCGAGTAGGGTGGGTTCTGCAAGAGGATCAAGGGACCGTGCAACGCCCGGAGTTGCCCCCAAACCCTGTGATGGGGATAAAGACCATTTAAAACCAATATCGGGACAGGGCAGCGCCCCGAGGCCTGTGTCAATGTCGACTACGAGATCAAGACCACGCTGAAGGAGAGCCTCGCCGAGTGTGAGGCTTGGCGAAAGGACTTCACCAAGTCCCTCAAGTAGACTCCCCGATTTTCCTCTTCAACTCCTCTTCCAGGTACTTCCTCTCGTCCAAGCTCTCCCTCCACCTCTTCTCCATCGCCCTCCGCTCCTCCGGGGAGATGAAGCCGCCGCCTCGAGCCCTGTTGAGGAGATCCACGAACCCACGGTACAGGTTACCCT
>Ga0315282_10017244_pt1 | contig 10447 bp, 11 predicted proteins | sample YL17G07_20_MG_FD_203693 | JGI IMG/M metagenome (GOLD analysis project Ga0315282, IMG submission 203693) | Sediment microbial communities from Yellowstone Lake, YNP, Wyoming, USA - YL17G07_20 | ecosystem: Environmental > Aquatic > Freshwater > Lake > Sediment | place: USA: Wyoming | collected... | reverse complement strand
CCGTATACATCCAGCTCGCCAGACTTAATTCGCTTAAGTCACTGCGGCCGTAGTCTAGCCTGGTCTAGGACATAGCCATCAAGCGTCCATTGGCCTTCCAAGCCAACGACCCGGGTCCGAATCCCGGCGGCCGCATCAACATTTCATGCTTGCGGCGGGGGTCGAAATAGACAAGTCAACAAAGAACATTACCACGGGAGATCGATTATTGCGAGTCCTAGCAGGCAGATTCTCTCAAGTCGGCATTGAAGTCTCTGGAGTTATCTGATAATCAGCCATGTCCCAAGACGATCTCGAAATCCATCCTGCCGATGGTTTCCGAGTCTTGGGATTCGACGCTGTTCGCGTTGGTGTGCTCTCTTAGGAATTCTTTGTCAGCATATGGCGCATTATTCGGCTGAATTCCTCGATTCTCTTGGCGCTCACATATTCATCGGGTTTGTGTTCGACGAACGGGTCGCCTGGTCCCATGATGACCGTCTTCACACCGCCCATCTGATCGAGGTATGTAGCGTCGGTTCGCCCCGCGTCGACTTTGAGCTTTGGCGTGTACCTAAGCGCATGCTGAACACTATCTACACCAAGGGTCACTGCGAGGTTTCCGCGGTCGATCAAATATGACCTCGAAGGGGGGAAATAGTATACTTTGAATTCTATGCCTCGCAACGTACGCAATGCGTTCTCAACTTCTTTTTTGACCTCATCCCAATCCTCGTTCGGGAGGACACGTCGCTCGCAAGTTATCTTGCATTCGCTTGGGACTACGTTGATCGCAGTTCCGCCTTCAATCATGCTCACGTTCAGTTCAGTCCAGACTTCGTGGTCCTCAATGGCCATTCTAGCTGGGGGCATCCTTCGTAGCGCCTCGATGACTTTCATCATATCGTAGATTGCATTGTGGCCTAGGGTCCGCCAGGAAGGCTCCATTGTATGCGCTTGCTTTCCAATGGTTGTTACAGTAAATCCTACCCGCCCTCCACAACCGAGCGACACCATAAACCGATCTCCCTGTTCGGTTCCGTCGACGTTGATTCCGATTCTTGCTTCAAGTTTGTTGTGTGCCAGAAAGTATTCTGTGCCAGCCACGCGTTTCCCGTCCAAGACCGCAGACGTGACTACATAGTTCGAGAAGAGTACCTCGAGTTTTCTGAACCTGCACTGGTCCAAATTCTCTAGGACGTGAAGAATAGCAGCGATTCCTCCCTTCGCATCTGACGCCCCAAGTCCATAGAGTCGGTCGCCTTCCACGGATACACACAATGGATTCCTAGTCCAATTCGCTGTAGAGGGTACTGTGTCGAAATGTGTGTTAATCAGAAACGTGCCGTTGCCAAGAGCGAATTCTCTCGTCCCGTAGACATTATTCAACTTGTCAACAATAACGCTGAAACCTGCCCTACTCAATTCGTTCGAGAGGAATTCTGCACATTTGTGCATTCCGTCTGGCTCATAAGTCGGAAATTCAACGAGTTTCCGGAGAATGTCTACATACGACATAGTTCAACCAACCTTGGAAGAGGCAGATTATCTCTTAGGGTTGATATGGAGCCTTATAGTGAAAGTTGTCCCTTTTCTAGGGGTGCTTTCAACTTCGATGGACCCGCCGTGTGCTTCTACTATGCGTTTGCAAATCGCTAGTCCTAATCCCATTCCCTTTGTTTTGGTTGTCTTCAGGGGCTTCCAGAGATCTCGCATCACGTTGTCAGGGATTCCTTCGCCTGTATCCGCGAATCTGATCTCTAGAATCTCGTTGGATTCTGTGCTTGTTATGCTCAAAACCCCGCCAGCAGGCATAGCGTCGACTGCATTCCCTATGAGGTTAACAAAAACCCGCTCGGTTTTTCCGGCGTCGACTAGTAGGCTCGGTGTTTGCTGTGCTAGGTTTCTGATCTTGACGTTAGCCGGTATTTTGACTTGCTGTATTGCGGCATGAACTACTTCCTTTGCGTTGGTTTCCGTCAGTTCAAGACGGATTTCTCTTGAGTAATCCAGGAGTTCCTTGACGATCTTGTCTGCGTGTTCCACAGCCCTCTCGATCAGTCCCAGCATCTCTATGGCTTCTGCGTCCGCTGTTGAACCTAACTTCTGCTTGAGGACGTAAACTGCTCCTGAGATTCCCTGCAATGGATTGCGGAGGTCGTGACCCACCATGGCTGCAGTCTCCCCTATCGCAGCCATCCGTTCAGCCTTTCGAAGGCGGTCCTCATACTGGTAGTGTTCGGTGAGATCTCTCGATATTGCGACAAATGCGGTTGGGTTTCCTGCGGCATCTCTTATGATTGCTCCAGAAAGTTCGGCAGGAAACTCTCTGCCGTCTTTTGTTATGAGAGTATATTCTTCGGCACGGCTAGAGATGGCCTCATGGTTTTCCAAGGCCTTTTGAAATCGTTCAGCGTTCTTTTGTCGGTCCTTCGGTGCGAATAGGCTCATCCCGCTTTTGCCGATTAACTCATCTTTTGACGGGTAGTGATGCATGTCCAATAGCGCCTGATTACATTCAACAATGTTGCCGAATAGGTTACTGACGCTGATTGGATATGGGGAGACGTTGAGCATAGCTCGAAGTCTCTCCTCATTCTCTCGGAGATTCTTCGTTCTCTCTGCTACCAGCTCCTCCAAATGCTTTGAGTACCGTTCAAGTTCATACCGCATTTTCACCTGCTCCGTGACATCTCGGCCGAGATTGACAAGACCCATCGAACGATTATTCTGGTCGAATATGGCTCGAGAGTTCCACGACATATTCCTAGTTTCGCCGTCCCTGCATTGGATATTCGTTTCAAAGTCCTCTTCACGCAGCCCTTTCGCGATGATAACGTCGGCAGTTGCTCTAACCCACTCACGATACTGCTCATCAGGATAAAGCCACTCCCATATTCTGCCGTGTCCTACAACTTCTTCACGAGAGTACCCGCTAATCTGCTCAGCGGCTTTGTTCCATATGAGAACGTTCCCTTCTTGGTCTAGGACGCTGAGCCAAACATTTGCACTATCAATAACGCTCTCCAAGAATTGGCTGAGGCGATGGATCTTCGTCTTAGCTATCTTTCTGGCGTTGATTTTCTGGCCAAGCCCCATCATACCGTCCATCATCTCATGCTTCTGAAGTGTATTGAGGACCATTCGTCGCTACTCAGTCTCCCTAGACAAAACTAGCGGGACCTCGTCGAGAAACACCGCCGCGTATCCACTAGCCACTTTTTCCATCAATGACCAAGCCGTTCTAATAGCTGTGACATTCATACATTGACGCACTCCGGTAATTGATTGGGTGCATGGTAACATGTTACATTCATTTGATTGTTTGCGCTAGGGCGGTCGCACCAACTTCCACTCCTGTTCCGGCGTGTTTCTGGTCTGTTTCGGGTAACCGCGGCGCATTTTTGGGGCTACCCGTCTTGGAGGTGTTGGTCGCGTTTCTTGGTTTGCGTCTGGGTTTTTGGATGAGGGAGCCTGTGCGTTCAGGTTTCCTCTCTGCTGTAGGCGCTACTGTCAAATTCACGCTTAGGCTCCGGTTCGCAATCAAAAGGTTTAGACATCGTGACTCGCTTGTGTTCGACGATGCTGGCGTGGCATCGCTCTATGAGCAAGCCTTCGAACAGGCATTCACGAACGAGGACGAATTCAAGAAATCAGCCATCTCAATGCAGTGGTACGACGTGAAGAAAGGTGGCATCCCGCAATTGTCGGTGAGCTTTGCTCCGCACAGCACGCCCTTCAGTCTCGACAAAGTTGCACGCACGATAGACTCCGCGACGAGTTCGGTCTTCTTTGCCGTCATGGAGATGGTGGGTAAAGGCGCGGTGATGACGGCACTTCAAAATCTTGGATTGCGGCAAAACCTCTTTTCCTTGGGTACCATACAGTCCGAAGGTTAGCTCACACTGTTCAAACCAGGAATTGACAGCAACAGCGCCGTCGCCTCCTTCGACTTTCTCGAGAAGAATGTCCCAGAACCATTCAAGAGGAATGGCGTGGCGGGCAAGGCCAAGTGATTCATCACAAATTCGTTGTCTGTGATTTCAACGGCGGATCACCAGTCGTGTTCTGCGGCTCATCTAATCTCGCCGCAGGCGGGGGAACGTCTAACGGCGACAATCTGATCGCTATCTACGATCAGAAGATAGCCACGATCTTCGCCGTTGAAGCCATACGTCTCTTTGATCACTATCGATTCGGAAGCCCTCGCGAGCACAGCACATCAAACGCGCCGCTAATGCTTAACTCCACAGATGCCTGGCGAAGCCCTACTATGATCCCAAGAACGTCAAATTCCATGAACGCCTGGTCTTCTCAGACTCATAAACCACTGAATTGTTCCACCACAGTGAGCGGGTCATATCCCACCGGCCCCACCAGAAAACTCTGGTGCGTGGCCATTCTTATTGTCGATAATAGTCTTTGAGGTGAATGACCTTAGTTATGCCCTTGCTGGCAACTATCTGGAGCTCGTCAGCTGTAAGCAGCGCCGTGTCTAGTTCCTCGGCGGCTTGTATGTATAGGGCGTCGTAGAAAGTTGCTTTGTTTATCCTTGCAATCTCCATGGCCCTGCAAGTTCCTTCTGTCTTGGGCTCAAGTAGCTCCATCCCTAAGCGGAGGAGGGAGGAGATTGCCTCGTTGGCATCTTGGGCGGTGAGTTGCTTGTTTTTCCAGATAGAGTTCCCCACCTCATAGATGATATGGAATGGTGCGGCCAGTTGCAGGTCGCCCTTAACGTATGCTTCTTTGACCTCTGCTGCCCTTTCAGAAAGTTGCTCTACGTTGTACCATTTGGCCGCGACGCTGGCATCTATGACAAGGCTCACTTTTCATCTCGGTCCTTGCGTATGGCTTGGGCGGCGCTGTATCTACCGGCCACTGTCTTCGATCGTATCTCATCGATAGTTCTTGACGCTTCCATCCTGTCATACTGCCGGATTCTATGCTCGATCATCCGGCGAAGATACTCCGCCCAATCTTCCCGTACCCTATTCATCCGATCCTTGAGTTCCTTGGTCACGCGAACGCTAACCACGGACAAGGCGTATCTAGGATAATGATATACAGATATGTAATATAAGATTGCTTACATTCGCGTAATGCATGACAGTAAACATACGTCTGAACGATCTTTGATGAAAACTCTGCTAAGGCGAAAATTGAAACTAACGCGTTCGCTGCTCAGAGCCCGTTAGTCCACGACACGGTCGGGGCACAGTTCTTCGTGCAGAGAGACGCGAACTCTGCGCCAGTTGGTTCGCACGGTCGTCGAAAGGTGCGGCCAGAGTCCCAGCCGAGAGGTGATTAGCCCCATCGCGATCAGGGGGTCATATCCCATTGACCCTACCAACGTCCCCAGCATTCCCCTTCCGAACGGCTGTCGTTCTCGCATAAAGTGATGTGTGCATGAGAGGGAGGCAGGCTCGCTGAAAGGTTCGACTAAATCGTCTTTCGCGTCTGAATACACGAAAAGCACCCATCGCCCATTGACATACAAATAGTTGGGATTACTCACGAAACGATTCCTCATGCAGAGCAAGTCGGCCCGAATTGTCTCTACGCTCGGATCACCATCGCCTTCCAACTCATAATACGCTGCCCATCGAAAACGTTCGAAAACATCAAGGACCCACAGGGCTTGAGGCAGCTAATTCAGGCACTGAAACGAGCACATCCTGGCCCAATGGGAAGAATGTAAGCAGCACAGAGAATGAGGAAGCCATTTCAGAGATTTCCAGGGCAGAGCGGGACACCAGACACACCATAATCTAGCAACTCGCGGCCAAGTGTCGTTATGTGACAATACCGTCCGGAGTGCCGGACGACATCAGGCTTCTGTCTACGAAAGCCTTTAAAACTCAATGTTCATCATAATGAACATATGTTCAAAATAATGAATCGAATCACGCCGACCTCTTTGCGCTTGCTGCATACGCTACTAGGAGATCCAATGGGACGATATCACGGGAGAGAGGTCGTAAGGCGCACTGGAGTGAGTGTGGGAGGGGCAAACCAGATGTTGCGTTCATTTACGAATCTTGGCTTGCTCCTGAGGGAACGACAGGGAAGGATGCTGTTTTACAGGGCAAACATGAACAATGCTGTTGTCAGACAGCTCAAGATACTCTTCACACTTTTTCAACTGGATGATCTGATAAGGCAGACGAACTCATCTTCAGACCGCATCATCCTGTTCGGAAGCTCCGCAGAAGGCACTGACATCAAAAACAGTGATATTGACCTCTTGTTCTTGACTAGTGAGAAATCCTACCTGAGAGACATTGTTCACAGATTCAACGCCAAGTCTCAGAGGAGAGTTGCTCCGATCATACTCGACCCTCAAGGATTTTCAAAACTGAGAAGAGAGGATACTGCTCTATTTGACAGAATATCGAGGGGAATGGTACTGTGGCAGAAAGACTAAGCCTGCAGTTTAGAAGACTGTTAGAAGAGCGAAAGCCCCAAAGAATCCAGCCAAATAACGACATAATTGCCAAAGAGATAGTGTCTTCAGAATACGACCTTGGGAAATCAAAGAATTCATTCGAAGGCAAGGACTACAAATGGGCGATTATCCAAGCGTATTACAGCATATTCCATGCAGCACGAGCCTTAATCTACAGCAAGGGATATCGCGAGAAAAGCCATCGGGCATGCTTGGTCGCCTTGAAAGAGTTCTTTCTTGATTCCCTTGGTGAAGAGCGGATCAAGGACTTGGAGGAAGCAATGGACCTACGGAAGTCAGCGGACTACGGCTCCGCATACACAGATGAGGACGCTAGAAATCTAGTTGGGAAAGCTGAAGACTTCCTAGAAAACGCTAAACGAATCTTGAAGACCTGAATGCATGCTGCCGTGCATCGCTAGTGCTTTCTTGACCTTCAGACAGGGCGTCGAAATCGGAATTCAAGAGTACAATATGCTTCCACGAATCAGCGAACTGCCTGCCTCGAACAAGTGGCCAGTCAAAGGTCTGAGCTTGGGGCCCTGTGGGATGCTCAACTTCCCAATGGGGTTAGCCGTATTCGAAGGGCACTATGTCCTCGCTGACATCGTTGAATACTGCGACCAAACTCGCCATTTCTCAGCTATCGCAGCACATCTCAGGAATAGGAACCCGAATTGTGAAGCGAAGGAATTGAAAAGCTATTTGGGCAATTTGGTAGAATCTGGGATCGTTCTGGAAGATGAGGGGAATTATCTGAGCTTACCGATTCTGCAATAGAACACGTCATGGAATAGTTGAGCTTCCCGGTGGGGGGAGGGACGGGTAGGCATTTTCTCCAACCCCAAGCAAGGTGAATCTTCGTTCTTAGTGGATTTGGTGGCAGTCCGTGTCACGCAATAACCTAAGCGCGCACCTTTGTGCCGCATTTTCCGCAGAATTCATTGGTGACAGGATTTAACGCTCCACACTGAGGACAGTAGACGGTTCCAACTCTTGGCCCTTGGGGAGCCGGTGCTGGTCCACTTGGTTTTCGTCGTCTCGACGCGACGACAGCCAAGAGGGCTATTATGACTATAGCTGCGAGTATCAGCAGGCCGTTTTGTTGAAGCAGGCCCATCAGGTCGCCGACCGGCGGACCGGAGGTCTGCGTGCTTGTTGTTTGAGTTGATGTCTGGGTGGCCTGATTAATGGTTAGGACCACATTGGCAATTCTGCTTTGTCCGCCACCATTGCCGGTTATCCTCAATGTGAATGAACCGGTTGATACGCTCGCGGGAAGCGTAACTGTAAGCGTCGAGGCGAAGTTGGGTGTTCCTGAGGGAGAGCTGAAAACTCCATTGCCTCCAAAGGGTAATCCTGATACAGTCAAATCAACCTGCGAGTTGAAACCATTCAGACTAACAACATTGATCGAGAATGAAGTTGCCTGGCCTTGAGTAATAGTCTGAATTGAAGGATTCACGTCAATTCTGAAGTCAGGTGCCTGCCCAATCGACAAGGTAACTGTGGCAGGGTGAGTTATGGCTCCCGCGGTACCAGTGATCGTCAGCATGTACTGTCCAGGAGCTGCAGCTGACGTTGGTGTGATAGAGAGTATCGAATTGAATGTTGGTGTCCCCGATGTCGGATTGAGCGATGCTGAGACGCCGTTCGGAGCACCAGACACCGTTAAAGCGACGTTCTGAGCCGTTCCCGATACCAGGCCCACCGTAACCGTGTAGGTTGTGCTGCCTCCAGGTGTGATAGTCTGTTGCGGCGGCGAGGCCGATATGGAGAAGTCGAAAGGTTGTGGGGGCTGCTGCACCACAACGAAAGCGGCCGCCTGATGCATAATGCCATTTGCAGATCCGGTGAGGGTGATGGGGTAGTTGCCCGGCGGAGTTGACTGAGAAGTCAAAATCCTCAGGGTAGGAGGGCTTGTAATCAGCTGAAAGTCCATTCCCGGCCCCAGACCCGTTACTCCTTGAACCGTGATAGTCGTACCGCTGTACGAAGGGTCACTATAGGTCAGGAGGATCTGAAATGTCGCAGTTTCACCCGGTTTCACTGTGATACTGGGAGGCGACAGTGAGAGACTGAAATCGAACGGAGTTGTCGAACCCACCACTTGGAAACTTGCATACCCACCTATCGCCGTTCCGCCCATCGGGCCTGGAATTATGACCGCGACAAATGCAATGTAACTTCCAGGTGTGCTCATGCCAGAAGGGTACACGTCGTAGCGATGCCCATAGACAACCGACAACGGTCCGCTTGACCAAATGTCTGAACAACTGTTGCAAGCCCGAATATGAACGGTGGCGGTGGCCGAACCAGAAAAACTTTGAGTGACACGAAACGCAATGTCAAACGACTGACCGACGGGTATAGTCGATGGGTTAACGCTCACGTCAACTGGTCCAGCTGCCTTTACGGTCTGCGAAATACTGACCACTGAGATAACCAATAGAACTAAGATCGCGACACTCGTCTTTACTCGCAAATTCTCATTCCAGATCTCGCGATTAACGCAATAAGATTGATCACGAAAGTGCTATTTGAGACTTTGCGCAAGCGGAATTTGCGAATGCGGCAGACATGGACCCGATGCGAGTCAACTAACCATTATTGATGGACATGCTCGGCAAAGTTCACTTCGAAGACTCGCTCTTGACATATTTGATCAAGCCCTTGTAGTCGGGTGACTTTACCGTTCAACGGCCACCGACGTATCGAGCCCCGAGGTCAATGGCTCAAGGGGAGTGGTTACCTCATTTCTCAGAACCGCGATATCCCTGTCGACTACTCACATCACGTATTCATGAGACCCTATTGTTGAGAACGCCTCGAGCACTCGACATTCTTTTTCGATGAAAGCGAGCAATTTCTTGCGGTCCGCCCTGTAGTTTTCGAATTAGAAGCGAAACGGAAGACGAGCTAGTTTCAATGATGCAGCAGCATGCGAAGAACATGCACCAGATGAACCTGTCAAAAGACGACGTACTCAAAATGGCGAAGACCGTTTAGAACCTTGACAGGTCCCCGTCTTTTTCTTCGAACCGCACATGTCTTTCGGCGATGGAATTCACCAATGTCATCCTGAGAAGATGCGCTAGTAGGCCAAGCTAGGCTAGAGAGTCTTTTCATAAAATCACAGATTTTCGATCTCTAACTAGGCTCACCGACGGCTCTCCCGAAGACTTAACTTAGATTTCAACACGTTCTAATTGACCAAATCGAAGGTGCCTAACGGTGGGAATCTACATCTCCTTCGCGGTCGGCATTGCTCATTTTTCCTCTGGGAGAAAGAGGCTTGAAGATCATGTTCATGAGATTAACCAGCGACTAACCCTACTTTCAACCCCTACCAGAGTGATCGACTGGTATCATTCTACAGGCAACCTTGTAGCCAAAACCCCAAAACACAATCGCCGGGAGATAGCTGACGAACTATCACTTGCCTTAGGCGTACCGTGCACGGTTCTGACAGCTGATGAAGTCATATCGTGCATTTCCATCGCGGAAGAGGCAAACAGCCCACCCGCTGATGCTGGAATTCGCTGGAAGAAGGGAATCGCCTTCGAAGTGAAGGGCAGGCCGTGTACAGTGGATCTGAAGCCTACGCCTCGTGCAGTGTTCTTTCGCATTAACGGCTTTACGCTGGGCGTGAACAAGAAAGAAACGCTTACTGATCAAGGAGCCTTGAACAAGGATGATCGGGTCGCTGGATGGGGAGACGTATCGGATGATGTCGCAAAGGAAGTCGGCGGCTTATGGACTGCTCGCAGCCTAGTTGGAGTAAAGGGTGTCGTCGAGAAGGCACGTAAGCACGTCAGCTGAACTGGTTTCGCTTGTTGACTTTTGCCGACCGAGGCTTTTACGAATCAAGCTTATTATTGGAAAGCAGAGGGGTAGTTGGTTCTTGGCTCAGGCTTTGTGAGGAGATGCGGCCGTAGTCTAGCCTGGTCTAGGACATAGCCATTAAGCGTCCATTGGCCTTCCAAGCCAACGACCCGGGTCCGAATCCCGGCGGCCGCACCA
>Ga0315282_10017243_pt1 | contig 10448 bp, 9 predicted proteins | sample YL17G07_20_MG_FD_203693 | JGI IMG/M metagenome (GOLD analysis project Ga0315282, IMG submission 203693) | Sediment microbial communities from Yellowstone Lake, YNP, Wyoming, USA - YL17G07_20 | ecosystem: Environmental > Aquatic > Freshwater > Lake > Sediment | place: USA: Wyoming | collected... | reverse complement strand
CCCGGGATGCCAGATCGAGCTCATAATCAAGGAGGACGTCTCCTTCGCCTGAGGGAGGTCCTCCTCCAAGGTTCAATCATTTTTTTTCCAGTCTCACAATAGGATACGCTCAGCGTTGTCTAGGCCTTGCGCTCCTCGACGACCTCGAGCTCGGACTTCAGAAGGGCCAGCTCCCTGGTCTCGATGGATTCCTTGTTGAACGGTATCACGAGGATGACCTTGTTGGTGACCACGTGCTCGTTCAGGTATTGGATGAAACGCAGGACGGTATCGAACCCGTTCTGGATTATAAGGTACTCGAGGCCTTCCAGAAGGACGATGCCCCGCTCGGTCTTGTTGAAGAAGTCCCGCAGTATGTTGGTGAGGACGCCTAGGTTGCTCGGGTCCAGGTGCGATTCCTCGCTGTCCGTATGGCTGAGCCACAGCATCGGTGTCTTCTCGAGGCCGTACTTCTTCCTGATCTTCATTGGGAAATACCTCGAGATGCACAGGCCGTTGTAGCCGTCCTTCACGTAGGTCGCGAATATATCAAAGGTCCGCTCGGATTTATCGATGAGGAATATATAGGAGTGGCCCATCTCGAGCTTCTCGCTGAGGGGCTTGGCCCTGGCCATCCCTATGATCTCCTTGATCGGGTAGACCACGAGCCTGCGCGAACGCACGTTGTGGAATATCTTCTTGTAGACACCCAGGTTGGCATCGTACTTCTTCTCGACCTCGACTATCTCGTTGTGCAGCTTCTCGGTCGTCTTTTCATCATGTATGTTCTCTACGCTGTCGAGTATCTTGAAGACGAGGTCCGTGTAATGCATCTGCAGCAGCTCGAGCCTCACTCCCGTGTCCACGGCCTTCTCGTAAAGCCCCTTCTTGGAAAGGAAGGCGATGTCCTCTCCTGAGAAGATGTTCTCGGAGTGGATCATTCCCGAGGCCAGCTTGAAGATGTCATCGACCGTCTCCGGGTCGGCCTTCTTGAGGACCTCGTAAATATCCTTGAGGCTCTTTTCGATGTCCTCACAGACGTCCTCGAGCTTCATGCCTTCTGGATATCAAATTGAACCTATTAATATTATAGGTAAACGTGAATATAACTGGCATTAAAATCCTTTTCTTCCTCGGCCGACATCGGGCCTTTCGACGGGCGAGTGGCCTCTGTGGCAGGAGAAAAAAAAAAGGGGGGAAAGGGTTATAGGGAGATGTCACTTCTTGAGGAACTCTTCTTCCAGGGCCTTTATCGATATCATCTTTTCCTTCAGGTCCTGCATCCTCTTGGCCTTGTCCATGACCATGTCGAGGCGCTGGTATATCAGGTCCCTCAGGGCCGTCCGGATGGCCTCGGACCTCGATGGGAAGTCCTTGACCCTGACGAGGAAGTCCAATGCTGTGAGATAGTCCTTGGGCAGACGAACGGTGATCTTCTCGGTGTCGAGCTCTTCCTTCATCGTCAAACCCCGGGAGTCTGATAGACCTCTTTTGCCAGACACACGTCTGACGTGGTATTAGTATAGCCATATAAAATACTTACGGTCTTTGTTGAAATGCCTGCTCGTCGATAGGAATTGTGTGGCCATTGACAGCGTAAGTGGAGCATTTTAACAAGTAAAATCCCCTTGAGTTAACACACTGTTAGCAAATTTATTTATATCGAGAACTCGAACAGGACACGGGACCTTGGACCCTCGTCTGTCGGACAGGTGAAGAACGATTGAGCCCCCCAAAGCCCATCGATCAGGACATCGTTGACCTCTTGATCAAGTTCATTGAGAAGGAGCGCCCGGCCCTCGTCAAGGAATGGGTCGAGAACCTCCAGAAATTGGATTCCAAGAGCTATACCAGCCTACCCAAGGACGATGTCGCGGCGGGCAGCGACCATTTCCTCAACACCCTTCTCGGCATTCTCAACGAAAGGGAGGAAGGTCGCATCATTACCATAATAGAAAAGAGCATGCGGCCGGTCATACAGAAGAGGATAGCCCAGGGCGTGAGCCTCGAGTACCTTCTTATAGGCTCGCTGCTCCACAGGGACCTGTTGATGAAGAGGCTCGTCACGGACGAGGTCTACAAGGGCCTTCCCGAGGAGAAGAGGAGCGTACTGCTCAACCTCACATATCGTAGCTTCGAGGCCCTCCACAACGCCATCGCGAAGATGGCCCATGAGGTGGCCATCTCGGAGATAGACCGGCTGAGGCGATTCAACGAGAACATAATCACGAGCGTGACCGAGGGGATCATCATCGAGGACCAGAACGGCATAATGACCTACGCGAACCCGAGGTTCGTGAGCATGCTGGGATACAAGAAGGAGGAGCTCCTCGGTGAGCATTATGAGATCTTGGTGCCCAAGGACCACCTGAAGCTCTTCAGGGAAGAGGCCAGCAAGCGGAGCATGGGCATGGAGGGGAAGTACGAAGCGAGCCTAAGGACCAAGGACGAGAAGATCCTCCCCGTGCTCATCAGCGCGCGGCCGCTCTACGAGGCCGGCCGCTTCAAGGGGGCCCTTTCGGTGATAACCGATGTCACCGAGATGAAGCGGATGCATGAGGAGCTCGAGCGTTCCAAGAAGGAGGCTGAGCGGCTCAACGCCGAGTTGGAGAAGCACGCCAAGCAGCTCGAGCAGGACAACATAAAGCTCAGGGCAACGCTGAACATAGAGCCCGCCAAGGAGGCGCAGGACTCGGGCGAGACCGTCTACGCCCTTGAGCCAGGCTACATGTACATGTTGATGTCCGGGGAGACCGAGACATCGTTCAGGATATTCCAGGACCTGGTCAAGCACGGGCACCCGGGCCTCTGCGTCACGAGGATACTGCCCGATACCGTGAGGAAGGCCTACTCGCTCGAGAAGACCCCGATACTTTGGCTCACAACGAACAAGATCCCGGACCAGCACTGCGTGATGCCCACCAACATAGTCGACCTGAGCTCCGCCATCATCAACTTCATGGAGAGGACCCAGGACGGTGTCGTCCTTCTCGATGGCATCGAGTACCTCATCACGCAGAACAACTTCAGGTCCATCCTGAACCTCATGCAGCTCCTGAACGACAAGATCATGCTGAACAAGTCCATGATAATAGTTCCTCTGGACCCCGAGATCATAGACCCCAAGGAGCTCCACCAGCTCATGAAGGAGGTCCATGTGTTCGAGGACCAGAGGTTGAAGGACCTCAGGCGGCTATCGGGGCCGCACTTCTGAGGGCCCGGCACGGCCCAAGGAATATCTTTTCGTCCGCCGTCAGGATAGATACCTAAATAAGACGGAAAACAATTCTAGGACTAGTGGTGCATCCCAGTGGCCCACAAGGAAAGTAAGAGCTCAGGGGAAGGCAAGGCGCCAGGCAAGGGCCTAAAGGAGTACATGGAACGGCTCGCCTACATCATGGACGATTCCCAGGAGGCCGTCTATGCGCTCGATTCCGCGGGCAAGTTCATCTATCTGAACAAGAAGGCCCTGAGGAAACTGGGCATCCGCGATAGTTCCGAGATCCTGGGAAAGGACTTCAGGGAGACCATCTCGCCCGAGGACCTCCAGCGCACCGTGAACAACTTCCTCAAGCGCCTCAAGGGCGAGGACATCGAGCCCTACGATATCAGCCTTACGAGGCCCGACGGGGACAGGATCTGGATCGAGCTCAAGAGCTCGCCCATCGTGATCGACGGGGCCGTCGTTGGCGAATGGGGCATCGGCCGGGACGTCACGGACAGGAAGAAGGCCCAGGCTGAGAACGACCAGCAGTCAAGGATCCTGAAGGAAGAGATCGAGGCCCGCATAAGCCAGGCCCGGGTCTACGAGCGCAACATAGAGATCTTCATGCGCGACTCGAACGACGCGATTCTCATCCTCGACCCCGAGAGGAACATCACGTCCTGGAATCGCGGGGCCGAATCCACCTTCGGCCACAAGACCGAGGAGGTCATCGGCAAGCCCGTCACCATGATCATCCCCCCGGAGCTCAGGATCGAGCTCGACGAGGTCCTCACGGAGGTGGAGCGCAGGGGCTACATCCGCAATTACGAGACCGAGCGCCTGAAGAAGGACGGATCGCGCATCTTCATCCAGTCCACCATAAACGTCATCAGGGACGAGAAGAGCCAGCTCCTGGGGTTCGCCGAGGTCGCCAGGGACATCACCCAGGCGAAGGGCATGCAGCAGGAGCTCGTCCGCAGCAAGCTCGAGCTGGAGCAGGCCTACGAGAAGCTGAAGCAGCACAACATCAAGCTCGAGGACAGCGTCAGGATGCTGGAGAGCTCCCTGAAGATCAAGCCAGTTAGGGAACTGGCCAGCCTCGAGGAGGGTGCACCGGGGACGGATTACAAGCTCGACCCGCGGAGATGCTACCTGATAAAGGACGCGGACCCCAGCACGGCCCTGACCATCTTCTCGAGGATTGTCCTGACACAGGGGATGCACGGCCTGTTGATAACAAGGACCCTGCCCAAGCGCATCAGGGAGAAGTACAACCTACTGAAGACCCCCATCGTATGGCTGACAACGAACCGCATGCAGGGAGAGACCTGCGTCACGCCGTCGGGGATCGCCGAGCTCTCCGGGGTCCTGGTCTCGTTCCTCGACCAGACCAAGAACGGCATCATTTTGATCGAGGGCCTAGAGTACCTGATCTCCCAGAACAACTTCAGGTCCATCCTCAACCTGCTGCAACTGATGAACGACAAGATCATGATAAGCGATTCGCGGCTCATGATAACCCTGGACCCGGCGACCCTCGAGGAGAAGGAGGTCCACCTGATATCGAAGGAGGCCGCAGAGTTCCTCGAGAGCAAGGATGAGGTCGATTTCTCGAGGAGGTACGAGCACCTGGTGGACCGGTTCAAGTACGAGCCCGAGCGGCCCGATAGGACGCCCTAGGGCGCTCCGGGGCCCCGCAAACCTTTTCAAGGGCTTGTGATTTAGGGAATGCCAAGGAGACCGTCCGAGATGAAGATACGCTGGCTGGGCCATTCTTGCTTCCTGATAACCGGCAAGGACAAGGTCCTCATAGACCCGTACCTGACCGGGAATCCGGCCGCTCCGCTCAAGCCCAGCGAGGTCGAGTGCGACATCATTTGCGTGACGCACGGCCACAGCGACCATATCGGTGATGCCGTCGAGATCGCCAAGCGGACCAAGGCCCCCATCGTGACACTCTTCGAGGTCGCCAGCTACGTCGGCCAGTGGACCGAATCCCTCGGGATGAACATCGGTGGCTCGACACGCGTTAAAAACACGACCATCAAGATGGTCCAGGCCGTCCACTCGTCGGGCATACCGGGCTCCGAGTTCAAGCATTCCGGTGGGAGCGCCGCGGGGTTCATCATCGGCAACGACAAGAAGGTCTACCACGCCGGGGACACGGCCCTGTTCCAAGACATGAAGACCATCGGCGAGTTGGACCGCCCGGATGTCGCCATCCTGCCCATCGGAGACCTCTACACCATGGGGCCCAAGGACGCCGCCATGGCGGTCTCCTGGATAAATCCGCACATCGCCATCCCGATGCACTACAACACGTGGCCCAAGGTCCAGCAGGACCCGGCCGAGTTCAAGAAGCTCGTGGAGGCCAAGACCAGCACCAAGGTCCTTATCCTCAAGGTCGGCGAGGAGATCGAGCTCTGAACTGGCCCCCGGATTTTACTTGATGTGCTTTATGATGGAGTCCGTCACGGCCTTGGTCTTCCCCTTGCCGCCGAGGTCAGGGGTCCTGATGCTCGAGGACACATAATGGGCCGCGACTGCAGATTCCACAATCTCCGAGGCCGCCGAGAACTTCCTTTCGCCGGTCCTCTGGCCCAGCCACCCCAGCATCATCCCGACGGAGAGTATCATCCCGGTCGGGTTCGCAACACCCTTTCCCGCGATGTCCGGGGCGCTCCCATGGATCGGCTCGAACAGCGCCTTCTTATCGCCTAGATTCGCGCTCGGGGCCATGCCGAGGCCGCCCTGGAGCAGCGCCGCTAGGTCCGTCACTATGTCCCCGATGAAGTTCGGGGTCACGACGACATCGAACCTGGCCGGGTCCTGAAGCAGGGCCAGCTGGAACGCATCAACATAATATTTCATTGTGGGAATCTTCTTGAACTCGCTGGACATATTCTCGAAAACGTCCCGGAACAGGGCGCAGCCCGGGAAGGCGTTGCTCTTGTCGACGCAGGTCACCGTGGGGCTGTGCCCCTTCCTGCGGCCGCCTTTCACCGACCGCTTTATGGCCTCCTCGAATGCGAACCGGATCGCCCTTGACGAGCCTTTCCGCGAGGTGGTCCTCTCGTCCACCTGAACGTCGGTCTTGTCCGTCGGGTATGGGGTGCTTATGGCCCCGAAGTACAGGTCCTCGAGGTTCTCCCTTACGACTACCAGGTCAACATCGTCCGGTCCCCAGGCCTCGACCACCTTCTTGTTGAGCAGTATCGGGACGCCCGGTAACAGTCGCACCGGCCGGACATTGACGTAGAGCTCGAGGCCATATCTCAGATCGAGTATGACGCTTCCGTCGTAGGTTCCCCACCGCTTGGGCCTGGCCCCGGGCCATCCCACGGCGCCGAAGAGAACGGCGTCGGCCCAGTCCTTGCATGCAGTGAAGGTGCCCTCCTCCCACAGGCTCGTGTGCGCCTTGAAGTACTGCCAGCCGCACTTGAAGCTACGGACCTCGAACTCGAGGCCCACGGAGTCACCGACGGCCGAGAGCACCCTGAGACCCCCATCCATGACCTCCGGGCCTATGCCGTCCCCGCCCAGCGCCGCTATCTTGGCATTCATTTCAGGTCCCTCGGGTCCGTGATCTTTCCCTTGATGGCCGTGGCCGCCGCGGTCTCGGGCGATGCCAGGTAAATGACCGCGTCCTTGGCGCCCATCCGCCCGGGGAAGTTCCTGTTCGTCGTGCTGAGACACACCTCGCCGGCGGCAAGGAGGCCCTGGTGCCCACCGAAGCACGCATTGCATCCCGGCGAGATTATGACTGCGCCGGCCATGACCATGGTCTCCAGCGCCCCGGACCGGATGGCGTCCAGATATGTCCTTTGGGACGCTGGGCTCACGATGAGCCTTGTCCTTGGCGAGACCTTGTGGCCCTTTAGAATCCTGGCCGCGGCATCTATGTCCTCGAGGCGCCCGTTCGTGCATGAGCCTATGTAGACCTGGTCCACGGGCGTTCCGTCGAGGTCGCGCACGGCCTTGATATTGCCTGGGTTCGGCGGTTCCGCGATGAGCGGCCCGAGGTCATCAATGTTCAAGTGGGCGCTCCACTCGAAGCCCTGCCCGGGGTCGGAGTTGGATATGAAATATTTGCCTCTGGCCCTGCCCCGGAGATATTTCCCTGTGGTCTGGTCGGCAGGAATGATGCATGTCACGGCTCCGGCCTCGGCGGCCATGTTGGAGACCGTGAACCGGCCGTCCATGCCGATGGCCCTGATGCCGCGGCCATAGACCTCGAGCGCCTTGCCCTCTGCGCCGTTGATGTTGAGCATCTCGAGGAACTTCAGGGCCAGGTCCTTTGCGGACACCATCGGTCCCAATCGCCCTTCGACCTCTATGCCTATTGACGTCGGGACCTGCAGCCATATCTTGCCCTCGACGAGCGCCCCTGCGATGTCCGTTGGCCCGACGCCCATTGCGAAGGCCCCGAGCGCTCCGAGGGTCGTTGTGTGAGAATCGGAACCTATGACGAGGCTACCTGGAAGGACGAACCCCTCTTCTGCAACCAGCTGGTGGCAGACGCCGCCGCGGCCGACATCGTAGAAATGTCGTATACCGGCCTTCTTCACGAACTCGCGAATCCGTCGGTGGTTCTTTGCAGATTCCTCCTTTGGGGCCGGGACCCAGTGGTCGAGGAGGACGACGACCTTCTCGATGTCCCTAATCCTACCGCCGACAGCGGCGAGCTCGTCGAGCGCCCCGATGGCCCTGCCGAGGGACTCGTGGAGGAAGGCCAAATCGACCTCGGCCTCAATGGTGTCACCTTCCTTGACCTCCGCTAGACCGGCGGCATGGGCCAAAATGGTCTGGGCCAAGGGCATCTTCCTTTCCTCCCGGGGGACACAGCATGTCTGTCCTGATAATATTTATCTTTCTGCCTCGGAGGCCTGGGTCGGGCCATAGATTTTAATATGTCACAATAACATCCTATTTTTGGTACTTAGTATGTATCATATTCCGAATAATTCAAGAAAGAAAAGAACCTATCCCTTTATCATTTCTCTTATTTGTATAATATCAATTATCATTCCATCTTCCGGATGCGTTTATCTTGTTCACAACAACTCGAAAATAGCATTATGGACACGGACTTTAGATATTGATGCCCTGACCCCATCAAAGATTGTAGCGGATTCGACTTCTGTGTATCTGATAGGTGATATGTCCATTCCTCATCATCCTAATCATTATAAAATAGCAATTATGAAATACAATATGGACGGAAATCTTCTTTGGAATCACACCTGGGGGAATGATCCAAACACTTGGTTTGGAGATATAGCAATCGACACGTCTGCCATCTATATTACAGGTGGGATTGAAGCAAATATTTCGAGCTCAAAATCTGCAGCCTTCCTCCTTAAATATGATTTTAATGGGAATCTTCTCTGGAACCGAACTGGTATTGGTAGGACAGGCGGGAACAGAATTGTCCTGGATTCGTCTTCGATCTATATTTACAGCTATGATTATTTTGAATATTTTGGTGGCCTGATAGAATTTACAGTATCATTATATAAATACGACCTCGATGGGAACCAAGTCATGAATGAAACATGGACCAAAAAAGTACAAGGAAATCATCTAATGGATATTACATCGACCTCTTCGTCGACATTTGTCGCCACTTATATTTATGGAAATAAAACGACCCGTGGTGGTGGTTTCCTGGCCAAATATGATTTGGCCGGTAATGAATCATGGAACCGTCCATTGAATGAAACCATTATTGGAAATTCAACATTTATTATAAATGTAAATTCTTCTGCTATCTATACGACGAGTTTGAGCAATCACATCTTTCGTTACGATGTCACCGTATCCAAATACGATATAAATGGATCCTTTCTTTGGAATCAGACCATAAAAAATCTGGACCAGGGTTCCCTGACAATATATTCGTCTGCGATCTATATCTGTGGAAGCATTGTTGGGAATGGAGACGGAAAGTACTTTATCATCAAGTACACCGCGAATGGAGATTTTCAATGGAAAAAGACCTGGGGGAAGAAAATATTTTACCCTAAAGCAGAAGGCATGGTTGTAAACACGACTGGAATATATGTAATAACCAGAGCTTTCTTGGCCCTATCGCTAACACGAATTGCCAATAAGTAATCCCGATAATCCTGGTAAGGCATAACATGGTCCTTGGTTGGTTCCCAAGGACCTGCTTGGAACGATAAATTGTATTTAGTTAGAAAAATATCCTCCCTCGATGAACACCATAGAGTCCGTTCTTGGGATGCTCCGTCAGAAACAGAAGGTCTCCGGCGAGGCTATCGCAAAATCTCTGAAGGTCTCCCGCACGGCCGTCTGGAAGGCAATCAACGTCCTCCGGGAGCTCGGATACGTCATCGAGGGCGACCCGAAGGGATACCATCTCGCGAGCGCCCCGGACCTGCTTCATCCCTTCGAGCTTGCCCCGCTGCTCAAGACGAAGGTCTTCGGCAGCAAGATCGAGCATCACATGACCATCGGGTCTACGAACGAACGGGCCAGGGAGCTTGCCGAGCAGGGCTGGCCCGACGGCAGCTTCGTGGTGTCCGAGGCGCAGGAGACCGGAAAGGGCCGGCTCGGCCGCGAATGGTCCTCTCCACGCGGCGGCATCTGGTTCTCGCTGATATTGATACCGGACATGAGGCCCAGCGAGGCCCCGATCCTGACGCTCGCGGGCGGGACCGCAGTCGCCGAGGCAATGGCGAAGAACGGCTACGACGCGAGGCTGAAATGGCCCAACGACGTCCTTCTCGGCGAGAAGAAGGTCTGCGGCATCCTCACCGAGATGAGCGGCGAGATGGAGAGGATCGACTACATCGTCATGGGCATAGGCATCAACGCCAACTGCAAGGTCGTTGACCTGCCGAAGGAGGTCCGGGCCAAGGCCACGACGCTGCTAGAGGCCAAGGGCGCCCCCGTCGACAGGAAGAGGCTGCTCGCGGACATACTGACGGCCTTCGAGGGATTGTACGGCCTCGGCCCCGAGGACATGATCTCGCGCTGGAAGAAGCGGAGCGCGACCCTCGGCAAGAGGGTGCGTATCCATACCCAGAAGGAGGACATCGAGGGCGTTGCTAAGGACCTGGACGCCACCGGCGCGCTGATTCTAGAACTGCCATCGGGCGAGCGGAGGACCATCTACTCTGGCGATTGTGAGCACCTCAGAAATGCCTGAGGAAAAAGGATAATCTCAGCCCAGGTCCCGCTTCAGATTTTCCTCGGCGAGCACCTGGGCCTCTTCCGTGGTCCAGTCCTCGACCATCAG
>Ga0315282_10017242_pt1 | contig 10448 bp, 7 predicted proteins | sample YL17G07_20_MG_FD_203693 | JGI IMG/M metagenome (GOLD analysis project Ga0315282, IMG submission 203693) | Sediment microbial communities from Yellowstone Lake, YNP, Wyoming, USA - YL17G07_20 | ecosystem: Environmental > Aquatic > Freshwater > Lake > Sediment | place: USA: Wyoming | collected... | reverse complement strand
TGGGGTTGAGTTCCTTCAAGCCCTGCGCCAGCTGGCGCGCCTGCGCCTCGGGCGTGCTCGCCTTGAGTTCACCGGAGAAGGTCTTGGTCACCTCCAGGGTGATGGGTTCCTTCTTGTAGTTGTGCACCTGGAGTCTGCCTTCGATGGTGACCCGGTCATAGGCGCGGCCGTAGAGCGAGACCGCCTGACGTTCCCGCTCCACCTCGTTCTCCTGCTGGCGGGCCCCCACGCCCACCGCCTGGGTCACTTTCACCGTCACTGAGCCGCCGACGGGGGTGTAGGTGAGGGTGTCCTGGCCGAGCACCTGCCCCTGGGCCACGGTCATCGCCGGGGCCGTGGTCCAGGGGAGGCCAGAGGTGTTCTGGAGTCGGAGGCTGTGCCAGACCACCTCTCTGCTCTCCGCCTCACCGGGACGGCGCGGGTTTTCACTGCTTCCCACGTAGTCGGGAATGCTCCACTGGTAAATGTGCTGGTAGGGGACCGAGGCGCTGAAGAGGGGGTAGTAGCCCACTTCGCCCTTGGCGAGGGTCACCTCTTTGATGGGGTAGAGGAAGAGGTCCTCGGCCGCCCCTCCCTCGCCTGCGGCCGCGAGTTGCGGGAGAAGGGACATTCGGCCTTCGCCGCCGGACGGGGAGGTGGCCGACTCAAGGAAGTAGTACGGTGCGTTGCTCAGGATGGCCTCTCTCTGCTGGACGACGTCCGGTCTCTGCTCGGGTGGGCGCAGCAGGTACTGGAAGAACTCAGCCAGGCTCAACTTGAGCGAAAGCGGGCTGGGGACGTCAGCGAACTGGAGGTTGGGGAAGCCCGTCACCAACTGGAGGGTGACGCCCTTCAAGTCCTCCACCTCGTTTACGACCTCTGCTTTGGCGGAGATGACGGCCGAGTCGGCCTGCGAGATGTCTATCTGGTAGGAAGGTGCCCAGGCGATGCCTTTGGCCAGGTAGGTGAGGGTGAAGTTTCGCTTCCTGGCGGGCCCCTCCACAGTTCCGGCTAACTCAACCGTGTCCACCTTTCTCGACAGCGACCGGCTGACCTTTCCGCCCAGGAAGTCCGCTTCCTGAACCAGGGACACGTTGACCCCGACGGTGCCCGTATCAGTCTGGAGAAGGAGAAGTTCCGGCTGGAGTGCTGGGGGCATGTAGCGTTCGCTGGAGACAGCGCCCCGCCCACTGGCATAGGGGTCCGGTCCGGGCGCCTTCTTCACTTCCGGGAATGGCAGGATGACGCCTTCGACAGTACGCATCTCCGCCCCTGTCCCCGTGCCGCGGAGGTACAGCCGCACTTTCTCGCCCGGATTGGCACGCAGGAGGTCGGCTACGGAAGCCGCCTCCGTGGGCTCCGCCCCGACAGCTTCCCGCGCACGCAGGTCGCGCACCTTGACCTCAGCGTCGTAGGCCAGCCAGAAGGAGCCGTGGGAAGACGCGGGGAGGGGACGGATGACGAAGGCCCCACCTTCCTCCCCCCATTGGCCCGCTCTCAGAAAGTAGCCGATGCCGTTCTTGAAGAGCGCCACTTGCTTGACCTGGGCCGTCGTCTCCTTCTCGTCCGCTGCCCAGGATACGGCCCGAGCCACCACGACCAACGACACAGCCAGGAAGCACGCCGCGCGCCCACGCCCCGACCTCATTGCCAGCCCTCCTACCCTCGAGTCCGGGACAACCCCGTGCCCCTCGCCCCCCTTCGGGTCGGCGAAGTGAAGAAGTGTTGTCGCCGTCCCTCAGCTGACGGATTGGTGCCCTCCCTCTGTCGGCCCTTTAGACGCACGCTCGAGTCCTCCGGTTCCCGCAAAGTCTTCCCCGCGCGAGGAAGAGGCCTCTCTGCGCGGGGGACGCCTCCAGCCGATGCAGCGTAAGACCGCACGGCGCCCGTCAGCTGACGGGCGCGGACGCCTATCTTCCCTCGTCAGCGAGACGACTCAAAAGTCGTCGCCCTGATACACAAAGGGCCAGCCCTTGGGGAAGAGGATGTTGAGGACCGGCTTGAGTTCGAGGGGAATGTGCGCCCCGGTGCGTGGAGAGATGTCGTCCACCGAGTAGTAGCCGGTGAGGAGCCCGGAAAGCCAGCGTTCGGGAACCCGGACAGCGGGCTTGCCGACCGGCTCGCCCACGGTGACGCCCGTACCGCTCACCTGAAGCCTGACCGACCCGATCTCGCTTTCCAGGGTGAACGCCGGCGGGCGTAGGGCGCTGTGGGCTTCGGCCCACCGTTTCGAGAAGAGAGGCTCCAGCCTTTTCATCAGGGTGGGGAAGTTCACCAGGAGCATCAGCGGCCCGCCCGTGGGGTTGCTGTTCAGGGTGAACTCGGCGCCCACGTACTGGCGGAGAAAGACGGCGAGCGGGTCGTCCCAGGGCAGTCGGGCGAGCGTGACCTCTTTGACTTCCCGCCTTTTCGCCTCCCGCACGAGGGCGCCGAGGGCGACCCGGCAACTCCTCTCGTCCAGCTTGACGACAATCTCTCTCGCGCTGAAGCCATCCCGGTCGGAGGTGGTCACGTAGCCACACGCTGCTCCCTCGCTGTCGAGGATGACCCGTGGGGAGGGGAAGACCCAGGTATTCTTGCCGAAGCGGAGGAGCCAGTTCCAGACTTCCTGGTCGCGGACCCCGGCGCAGATGCGCCCGGCGCTCGCCGCATCGTAGAGCCTCCGCACGACGGGGAGGTGCTGCTTCGTCAAGGCGCGGAGCCGGCCGGGGAGCGACACCTTCGCCGCGTCTTCCCGCCTGAACTTGGCGCTCGAACGGGCGAGGAACGGGTAGTAGCCGAAACGGTAGTAGAAGTTCGGGATGCCCTGCAGGTACGCGACCAGGATGCCCCGGTCCTTCATGGAGCGGGTGGCGTCCTGCATGGAGAGGGAGGCGAGGTTGCGCTTTCGGTACTTCTCGTGCGTGGCGACCGGCCCCACGGTCACGGCCGGCACCGTGACGGGGCCGAAGCGCATGGTGCGGGGCGTCATCACCACCGTGCTCACCACCCGCCCGTCGGCGACGACCACCCGGGTGTCTTCCGGGCTGACAGCGGGCCCTCGCCAGAGCGCCTCCACCATGTGGCGTTCCATGCGCTCCACCCCGGAGAAGGAGCGGCCGATGGTTTCGAGCGCTTCGGCTCGGTCCGTCGCCTTCCGGAGCCCGCTGGCCCTTTCACACGCGACTCGTTTCCGGCTGCTTTTCACAGGCTGTCGGTCCTTTCTTTCATCTTGTTGCGGTGCCGCCGCGAACTACCGTGACGGGAAATGCGGCCCTCGTACGCCCGGAAATCGGGACTTCGCTCTCCCACCCATTACCCTCGCCTTGGCCCTCCCCCATTGGGGGAGGGGAAGGGAGAGGGTCGCCTTGGGGCGGGAGGAGCGACGCTCCCGGTGGCACCCTCAGAGCCCGGCGATACAAGCGCGCACGGCGGCGATGCATTCCTTGACCTTGGGGAGCGGGTTGTCGGCGTCGCCCTCGTATTCGAGCGACAGGTAGCCGTGGAAGCCCATCCGCTTCAGCGTCTCCATGAAGGCAGGCAAGTTGAGGCCGCCCGTGCCGATGATGACGTCCGTGGGGCGTCCTTCCGCGTCGAACACGAAGTCCTTCAGGTGGACGCCATAGACCCGGTCTTCGTACCGGTGGAGGGCCTCGACGGGGTCCTGGCCGACCTGAAGGAGCCAGGCCGTGTCCAGGCAGAGCCCGACGCGGGGCGACGTCTTTCCGAAGAGTTCGTCGAGTTGGTCGAAGCGGCCGTAGCGGTGCGACTTACCATGGTTGTGCACGGCCAGGTTGACGCCATACTCGTCCGAGAGCGATTCGAGCGACCCGAGGGCGTCGGGGTGGGGGTCGGCGGAGACGGCCCGGAGACCTGCCCTTCTGGCGAAGTCGAAGATTTTTCGGTTCTTGGCCTCGTCGGTGTCGAAGCCGATGACGCCGTAGGAGTCCAGGGTGATGCCGTTCTTCTCGAGCGTGGCCAGGGCCTCCGCCTGCACCGCGGCCGGGGCATCGAAGGGGATGTGCCGGGGCCAGACTTCGACGTAGGAAAGCGCCGCCTGTTTCAGGGCACCGATGAGGTCGGGCAGAGGGAGAAACTTCCGGAAGCAGTAACTCTGGATGCCCAACCGGAACTCAGCAGCCATCACTCTCGTCCTTTCTGCGTGCCAGGCCCCGTGACCATCTCAGTCGGTCCGGGGCCGCCCGAAATTCTTGCCCTCCGTCCGTTTTCAGCCCGGAGATTGGCGCCACACTGTAGCGAGGGATGGGTTCCGCCGCAAGGGTTTCTCTTCTGGCGAAAGCCCCCGGCCCATTCTGGCTCCGCGAGGGAGATCCGTACGTCAGCGCGGAGAGTGGGGGGCATCGCCCCAGTCGGGCACCTCCAGAACTTCACCGTCGCGGAGCGCCGACTTGTGGGCCATGACGCCGGGGACCATGTAGCGCACCGCCTCCCAGGCGTTCGTGGTGGGTTGGCGCTCGTGGGCCACCGCGTCGACGAACTCGTGCACCAGGTAGGCATGGGAGCCGCCATGGCCGCCGTAGACGTCGGAGGTGCCCCGGCAGGTGGCGAACGCCTGATAGACTTCCGGGGGGAGGGGGGTGCGCATTTCCTCGATGGTGAGCGGGGTGGCGCTGGTCTTGGTGACCCACGTGCTCTTCCCCCGGCTCTCCTCCTCGCCGTAGAAGGCGCCCTCGGTGCCGAGGATGTTGAACATTTCTCTCCCCATGACCCCGACCAGCCGGTATTCGCAGATGCGCATGGTGGCGCCATTGGACATCTGGAAGAGGGCGGTCTCGTCGGCGAAGGGCGTTCCACGGAAGTAGTCGTCGCCTGCGGGGGCGGGGTAGCCCCAGGCGCACACCCTGGTGGCGTGGGCCTTCATCACCGAGATGGGTCCGCTGGTGGAGTGGGTGGGGTAGTGCATGGGGCCGTCCGCGACCCCTCGCTCCAGGTACTTCTGAACGACCGGGAGCCACTCCTGGCCTGACCGGCTGCTTGTCCGGGCCCTATGCACGTCGCGGAGATTGCACGCCGGCAGGTCCACGTCGTGGAAGTACTCCGCCTCGGCAAAGACGAACCTGCCGAAGGCCCCTCCGGAGGCCATGGTGCGACAGTACATGGTCTGGGGTTTGTAGTAGGTTGTCTCCCCGAGCATGTAGAGCATGCCCGTCCGTCGGCAGGTCTCTACTATCCGGTCGCACCAGGCGAGGATCTCGTCGCCGTCGGGCAGGCAGACCACGGGCACGGCGCTGTAGACGTGCTTCCCCGCTTCCATGGCCCGCACCGCTTGCTCGGCGTGGAGCCAGGGCTGGGTGATGACGACCAGCGCGTCGAGGTCGGCGGTGAGGATGTCGTCGAAGGACGTGTAGGCGTCGCTGAGGCGGAACTTGTCCTGGAAGGACTCTTTCCTGGCGAAGGCGTCGACGCGGTCGGGCTCGCGGTCGCACAGGGCCACCCGGTCCACCAGCGGGTGGCTCTTGAAGAGATCGGCGAAGGCTCTGCCAAAGGCCCCAAGTCCCACCAGACCCACACTGATGCCCACTGGTTGCCCTTTCTCTCGTCACCACGGCGACCGGCTCTACGCCCAGTAGGAGCGGTCGAGGCTGCGGTACTGGACGGCTTCGGCGATGTGGGGCGCGTCGATATCAGTGGAGCCGGCAAGGTCGGCGATGGTGCGCGCGACCTTGAGTATCTTGTAGTAGGCGCGGGCGGACAGGCGCAGTTCCGCCATCGCTTGCTCCAGGAGCGACTGCACGGGCGGCGTGAGGGCGCAGAAGCGCTTGATCAGGCGATTGGTCATCTGCGCGTTGGTGAAGATGCCCGAGGTGGCGAAGCGCTCCCGCTCGACCTGTCGGGTGCGCTCGACCTCTTGCCGGAGGGTGGCGGAACCCTCCCCCTCCGGGAGGCGGGTGAGTTCTTTGAGGCGGACGGGGGGGACGTCGATGTGGATGTCGATGCGGTCCAGGAGCGGTCCGGAGATGCGCTTCAGGTAGTTGCGGATCTGGGTGGGGGTGCAGTGGCACTCGTGGTACGGGTCGGTGTAGTAGCCACAGGGACAGGGGTTGAGGGCGGCCACCAACATGATGCGCGCGGGGAAGGTGACGGAGCCCGCTGCGCGCGAGACCGTGACCGTCCCGTCCTCCAGGGGCTGGCGGAGCGCCTCCAGGGTCGCCCGCTGGAACTCGGGCAGTTCGTCGAGGAAAAGGACGCCGAAGTGCGCCAGGCTGATCTCGCCCGGGCGGGGCACGGCGCCGCCACCCACCAGGGCGACGTTGGAAATGGTCTGGTGCGGGCTGCGGAAGGGGCGGGTCGCCAGGAGCGACTTCCCCTGGCGGAGCAGTCCCGCCACCGAATAGAGCCGGGTGGTCTCGAGGGATTCCTTGGGTGTCAACTGGGGGAGGATGGTGGGGAGTCGGCGGGCGAGCATGGTCTTGCCGCTCCCGGGCGGCCCGATCATGAGGACGTTGTGCCCACCCGCCCCGGCCACCGTCAGCGCCCGCTTGGCGTGGTCCTGGCCTTTGACCTCGGCGAAGTCCACGTCGTAGCGCTGCTCCTCGGCGAAGATCTGCTGGAGGTCCAGTTCGTGTGGGTCGATGGTCAGGGTGCCGTTGAAGAAGCCCACGGCATCGCCCAGGGACTCGACAGCCAACACCTCCAGGCCGCCGACCACCGCTGCTTCCGGGGCATTCTCCCTGGGGACGAGGAGACCCTTCACTCCCTCCTCGTGGAGCCTCATGGCCATGGATAGGACGCCCGTGACCGGTCGCACCCGGCCGTCCAGGGCCAGTTCCCCGACCACGGCGTAGTCGTTCTCGCCCACGGTGGAGAGTTGGTCGGTGGCGCGCAAAAGACCCAGGGCGATGGGGAGGTCGAAGAGGGGGCCTTCCTTCTTGACGTCGGCGGGCGCCAGGTTGACGGTGATGCGGCGGGCCGGAAAGAAGTAGCCCGCGTTGTGGATGGCGGCCTTGACCCGGTCACGGGCTTCCTTGACCGCAGCGTCCGGGAGCCCGACCACGACCATCGCCGGGAGCCCCGACGACACGTCCACTTCCACCTCGACCGGGTAGGCCTCGATGCCGAAAACCGCAGCGCTTCTCACCCTGGCCAGCATGTTTGCATCCTGTGAGCAGCTACCCTCTGACGGGCTGTGATTATAGGTGGGCGGGGGGCTTTCGTCAACTCACAAGCCACCCCTCCTTGGACGAAGAAGCCGCAGGCGCTACGAAAGCCGCCTGGTGAGAAACCAGACTCGCCGACCCTTGTCGGCATAGTCAAGGTACATTTCGAAGACGCTCCCAGCGGCGTCCCTGACGACGTAGTAGCGGCGGTGTCGGCGGGTGTACCATCGGCGGCTGTGTGGCGGGAGGCCGCCGAAACCGGTGTCCACCCGCAGGGAGACCACCTCGGCCACGTCGTGGACCTCCCCTCGCCAGACGAAGCACACGGGCCGGGGGCTTCGGCCGGCCTGCTCGACCTGGACCTCTTCACCGATGAACTCTGCTTCCGTCATGGGACGTCAGCATTCGCCTGCGCTTCGCCAGTCGCCCCCGCCGGGCGCCCATTGGGCCGGGGAACTGCAGCTGGCAGTGGGGGAGTGGGGATGAGGCGCTGGGTGGGGTAGGCGAAGTGGATGCGGGGGTGCTCGCCGAACCGCCGGATGACGTACCGGCTGATGACGTCGCGGTGGATGCGTTGGCGACGGGCTTCGGTGAGGTGACGGAGCGTCAGCTGGATGCCGTAGTCGGCCGGCCAGACGTAGACGATGGGGGTCAGGGTGCCGAAGCGGACGCGGAAGCGCCCCACCATCCGACGAATCTCCTCTTTGGCCTGGGCGACGAGTTCTTCCGTGTTGATCTCGCCCGTGGCCTCCAGGAGGATCTGTTCCGCTGCCTGCCAATCGCTTTCGTAGGTGATGGTGAAGCTGAGTTCCTGCCAGAGGGAGCGGGTCCCGGTGGTGAAGTTGTAGACAGGCTGCCGGAGAAGGATGTTGTTGGGGAAGCTGACCAGGCAGCCCGTGGACTGGCCGGTCTCGTTCGGCAGGCCGACCTCCATGAGCCAGGTGCGGATGAGGGAGATGTCCACCACGTCACCGTGAACGTCACCGATGCGGATGCGGTCGCCCATCCGGTACCCCCCGCCCCCGATGGCGACGAACCAGCCTGCGGCGCTGCTGATGATGTCCTGGAGGGCATAGGCGACCCCCAGGGTTCCCAGGCCGAGGATGGCCCCGATGCCGATGCCTCCACCGGCGAGGGCGAAGGCTCCGCCCAGAAGCACCATGGCCCAGAAGACACCCGCCACGATCTTGTTGACGGTGTAGCGACGCTGGTCGTCCTCGGGCAGCCGTCGCCGTACGATGTGCCTGGCGATGAGGCGGAGGAGGACCGCCAGGAGAAAGACGCCGCCCAGCACCGCCAGACGAACGTATACGTCCTTAGGCATCAACGCTACTTTCTGCCCGCTCTCCCTGTGGCCAGAAGTGCCGGCCGCACACGGGTCGGCTTGAGGCCGCCGTGGGCATCAGCGGCCGGGTCTCCGCTACCACCAACCCCTCCGGCGGAACCACCAGAACATGCCCACCCCGACGCCGACCATCAGCGCCATTAGGACCAGGAACGCCGCGGGCCCGGTGTGCGCGTCTCCGCTACCGGGCAGCCAGACGTTCATCCCCCAGACACTGGCGATGAGGGTGGGCGGCATCATGATGGTGGCGATGATGGTCAGGACCATCATGATGTTGTTGAGCCTGACGGTGATGGCTCCCAGGTAACTGTCACGGGCGAAGGCGATGAGGTCCCGCAGCATCTCCAGCTCCTCGTTGATGCGGGTGAGGGCGTCGGTGATGTCGCGGAAGTAGAAGAGGTTCTGACCGGCAATCAGGGGAAACTCGCCGCGGGACAGGCGGATGGCGACTTCGCGCTGCGGCCCCAGGATGCGCTTGAGGTGCATGACGTCCCGTCGCTGCAACTGCAGTTCGGGGAGGATGTTGGCACTCATCTCACTGAGGGCGCGGGCCTCCAGTTCCTCGGTCGACTCGGACAACTGGTCGATGATGGGGAAGTAGTTGCTGACCAGGGAGTCCAGGATGACGTAGAGGAGGAAGGAGCACCCGCGACCCATGACCATCTGCGCCGAGCGCTCGACCGCCTCCCGCGTCGAGGTCAAACTGTGCAATGGCTGCACGTGGTGGGTGACCAGGAGGTGAGGCCGGAGGAACACATCCACCTCCCGGGTCAGGGCCGACTCGGTCTCCCTGGCCAGGCTGGGGGCGTGCATGATGATGAAGAGGAAGTCACTGTACTCTTCCACCTTGGGGAGCGGGGTTTCCGCCCGGCAGTCCTCCAGGGCCAAGGAGTGGAAGTTGAACACGGTGCTCAGCACCTGGAACTCCTCGTCCGTCGGCGCTTCCAAGTCGACCCAGAGCGCCCCTTCCTGCCGGTTGTAGGTGCGTAGGAGGTCCTCAGCCGTTACCCGCTCCAGCCGCTGGTTCTCACTGTCCCAGAAGTAGGACCTGATCATCGGCTCCGACCGCTTCACTTCTCAATGACGTAGACGTGGCGCTGGTACGCGCCGAACCGGTCCGTCAGCGTGCCGCCCTTGACGTGGCTCCCCCGACCTTCGAAGGGCACCAGGAAAGGTGCGCTCTCGCGGACGAAAGGCAGGCTGCAGCTGACCGTCTCCAGCGTCTCTGCCGTGCTGTTCACGGCAATCAGGCAGTACACCTTCGGCGACTCTTTGAGCATCCAGTGGATGCGCCCATCGGAGACCTTCACCTCCTTGCTGCTCGTGGGGGAGGTGAGGTAGGGTGAAAGTTCGCGCAGCTCCAGGGAGATGTCCACCAGGGCCTTCCAGGCTTCGGACTTCCGGAGTTCCTCGCTGTAGGCGAAGTACAGGATGCCATCGGCCCCGTGGGTGACGGCCAGGTACGTGACCCCATACTCCTGCTGAGGCGTGGCTTTGTCCGTGGCCTGCAGGACGAGCCAGACGGGCTTCTGGCCGCCGGTGGCGCGCTTGGCGACGTCGGTGCCCTGGGCGACGGGGGTAAGGTCGCTCGGCTGACCGTCGCTCCGGATGGGGTAGATGTCCGTGGCCAGGATGTCGAGGGCCCCCTGGTAGCGGTACAGGTTGCTTTCCGCCCAGCCCATGACCACCGCAGCGACGGGCTGCGGCGTGGCCTGGTGGAGGAGACGGGTGGCGAGGGCCACTTCATCGGGCGGGACGTTCCAGGTGGACATGTCCGGTTCGTCGCACAGGTACCAGGCCAGGAGCGACGGGTGGCCCTTGACGTTCTCCGCCGCTTCCACGACCTTTTCCGGCCGATGGCCACGCATGACCCCCGTCAGGTCGAACATGGTCATGAGACCGGCCCGGTGGCAGGCGTCCAGGAGCTCCACCGGCGTGGCCATCAGCTCGCTCCCCAGGCACAGGTTGAAGCCGGTGCCTTGGAGGAGGGAGGGATCGTAGCATCCGTAGATGCCGACGGGGAAGAA
>Ga0315282_10017241_pt1 | contig 10448 bp, 12 predicted proteins | sample YL17G07_20_MG_FD_203693 | JGI IMG/M metagenome (GOLD analysis project Ga0315282, IMG submission 203693) | Sediment microbial communities from Yellowstone Lake, YNP, Wyoming, USA - YL17G07_20 | ecosystem: Environmental > Aquatic > Freshwater > Lake > Sediment | place: USA: Wyoming | collected... | reverse complement strand
TGGTGGACGACATGTTAGCCGCCCAGACCGCTAAAAAGAAATTACGAATGCTCGCTATTGGTTTTCTTTTCGGTCAGAAGAAAGGAAAAGCTGTGAAGGAATCTTTGTTCAGGGCTGGCGCAGATCTTGTAATCGAAAGCCCGAGGGATCTTCTCCGACTTATCGATTGAATAAGTGTTGACAAACCCTGCAGTTTTCGGCATAAACTGTCTACATAGGTAGTAAGCTTATAAGGAGGCAACCCATCGAAGGTTCGATCTTATTTTTGACTATCCTTGTAGTCGCATTGGCTCTCTTTTTTGGCTTCACTAATGGCTTCCATGATGCAGCCAATGTAGTTGCGACAATTATCACCACGGGGGCAATGACTCCTCGAATGGCCTTAGGCATGGCAGCGTTTGGCGAATTCATCGGCCCTTTTCTTTTCGGAACTGCGGTGGCCCAAACGATTGGGGAGAATATTATTGACATTTCTACCTTTGACACAAAATTTCTCGATCTATCCATTTCTCTCATTATTGCTGCACTTATCGGCGCTATCGCATGGAACCTTATCACATGGTTTTGGGGGCTCCCTTCCAGTTCGTCCCATGCCCTGGTGGGAGGGTTGGTAGGGGCTGTATTGGTGGCCTACGGCCCGGACAAAATATTATGGAAAGGGCTCCTCTATGTCATTTCCGTGTTGATCATTTCCCCTATTTTAGGCTTAATCCTCGGCATGCTCTTTTTCAAAATTACACTCCGTCTATCTCAGAACGCCACACCCAAAGCCAAATATTTCTTCAATCGGATGCAAGTCCTTTCCTCCATCGCCCTTTCACTCAGCCATGGAGCTAATGATGCCCAGAAACCGATGGGGATCATTATGATGTCATTGGCCATTCTTGGACTTTCTCCCACGTTTCATATACCTTTCTGGGTAATTGCCAGTTGCGCCACGGCCATCGCTTTGGGGACAACCAGCGGAGGATGGCGAATTATCAAGACCATATCAAGGATATACCGCTTGAGGTCGGTTCACGCCTTCTGTGCCCAGACAGCCTCTGCGACGGTGATCTTAGGAGCAGCTCTATTCGGAGGACCGGTCTCCACGACCCATGTCGTCTCCTCCAGTATCATGGGTGTAGGAGCTGGCCAGAGGATTTCAGCTGTCCGCTGGGGAGTGGCCAAAAATATCATTGTCGCCTGGTTCATCACCATCCCAGCCGCAGCATTGATGGCTGGGGCGAGTTTCTTCCTAATTCGTATGATTCATCCCAGGTTTTAATGGGGAAAGGAGAAAGAGATGGTATGGAATATCTTCAAAAGTAAAAAATTATTTTCCAATGGCGAAAGCCGGTTTTTCGACATACTCTCTCGCCAATCTTTAAAGACAGTGGATGGGCTCGAGGCTCTGTGGAACTTTGCAGAGAATGGAACAAAGGAGAATGCAAATGCCGTTCGAAATATCGAACGAGAGGCAGATGAATTGAGAAGGATCCTCATTGAAGAACTGGACCAGACGTTCATCACTCCTCTGGATCGAGAGGATATCTATGCCCTTTCCCGTGCCATCGATGATGTCGTGGACTATGCCAATACAACAGTCGATGAAATGGAGATTTATAGGGTGAAAGGGGATGAGCATATTAAAGAGATGGTCAATATCCTCCGTAAAGCAGCCAGGGAGTTAAATGATGCAGTCAAAATCCTGAAAGACTATCCCAAGATCGCCTCAGAACATGCGGTGAAGGCAAAATCTTATGAAAACCAGATGGAGAAGGCTTACCATTTAGCATTGGCTGATCTCTTCAAAGGGACTGATACGGTTTACATGCTGAAGATGCGAGAGATCTACCGCCATCTCAGCAATGCGGCCGACCGTGGAGACGAGGCCGCCAACATCATTTCGAGCATTGTCATGAAACACACTTAAAACCAATTTCGGAATTCGGATTTCGGAATGCGGAATTAGGATTAAGAATTTTAGACTGGAGAATTTTGACTTTTCATTCCGCAATCCGCATTCTGCATTCCGCAATGATTGGGGACTATTTCCCCTCTAAGCGAGTGAGCGTAAGCCTTCACTATTCTGATGGGAATTAACTCTCCTATGAGATTTAAATCTCCTTCAAAGTTGACCACTTTATTAGATCGTGTTCTTCCAGTCATATCCCGATCGCTCTGTTTGCTCCGGCCTTCGACCAACACCTCTTCCACATTGCTTTCTAAGGCTTGATTCTTTTGAAGGGTGATCTCTTCCCCCCCCCCCGATTTCTTAGTCATCGAATTTGCTTGCAGCTCCCTTGTCGCTTCCAAGGCGGGAGGCTCGTTCTGTGATCTTACTTTCCGTCCATTCCACAGGGTTTTCCATCCGAGTGACTTTAGGACCGAGATCATAGGAGCCCGCCTTCAAAATGGCCTCGAATGCAAGGGGGGCTGTATCCTGGGAATTGAAGACTTCTGTCATCATCTTGTAAGAGAAGTCCTCTACTCCCTTTACCACCCGATCCCTGATCTCTCTTGGCTGAGCAAGCAGTTTATTTTCAAATGGGAGGTTAAGATTTTTATAGTCTCCCTTCTTCCAGCTTTTCGATTGGGCATAAGCTGCCATCTCTGTCCACATCTCCTCAGAAACACCCTCTCCTTTCAATTTGCTGAAATTCCCATCCGCATCCAGAATGGCATTTCCATAATCATTCACCTGAACACCCCATGAGATCATCTGCAGGGCTGTGGCGACATTGGCTTTTGTTGTATGGGTTTTGGCAGCGATTTGGCGAAGCCTTTCGGAGCTGTTACCGGAAGTTCCATGCTGAGCGCCAGAGACCTTATATTTTTCTATGGCTTTATGAATATCTGAGGTCAATTGCACATGGATCCCGGAATCCTTCTCTTCGATGCCATGGGTTGTTCCATTGTTTAAAGCAATCCAATCCGGGAAGATGTCATGGGCATTCAGCCCCCGGATGAGAAACAGGGCCTCTTCTACTGTGGAAAGCCCTTCCTCTCCTTTGATTTCACCCACTTCTGTTTCAAGCCCTGCCCATTTAGGGATAGAAGGATTGATGGCAATATTTGCTAAAAGGTTTTTGTCATCCGGAAGATGAGAGGCATCAATGGCAACCGAGGTCATTCCTGCTTCAAAGAGGGTAGGAATCTCAAGCTTAGCAGCAGCAAGGTCCTCCTCATTTCTAATTCCATAATGGTCGGCATGGATTGCCACCGGGATGGTAATTCCAAGTTCGTTGCAGAGGGTATCGACCAGCATGGCAATATTCCAGAAGCTAACTGCGCAATAGGCTTTTGTACCTCCTTCCGATTTTGCGATCTCGATAATGACAGGAGCGTTGGCTCGCTGGGCGGCCTGAAGGACTCCTCGGATGACAAATTGATTTCGGCCGTTTGCAGCCATTGAAATCGCTTTACCTTTAACGATCATGGCCTGATCTACTACTTTCCCGCTCACAATTAAGGCTCTTGAATTTGGGAAAAGTCTCTTGATATTGGGCGGTCGTCCTATCTCAAGGGCTTTTTTAAAATCGGCTGAGGAAACTGTGTTTTTTACCATGGCCTTCTCTCCTTTTCAATCTGTGGATTTGCTTCTAACATTCTTAACCTCAACCTCAACCTTAGCCTTAACCTTATCTTTTTTCTCTCAAGACCCGGGTGATATCTTCCACCAATAGCTTTGAACCTACGTAGAGTGCCGATCGCTGGTGATGTTTCTCCGGCTGGATCTCAAGAATCGGGATTCCCGCCTCATTGACAGCCGTCCCGCCTGCTTCGCGGCACATAAAGGCCACTACCGCAGCTTCATACATGAGGCGCAGTTTGCCCTCGGGACGGTTCTTTTTTGGATTCGGATGATTGACGATGGCTGGGTACATGAACATGCCGCCGTTCGCCAGCATCCGGTGAAAATCTCCGGCTAACGCGCCGAGGTACCTGAAAGCATACTTACTCTCATTCTCCATGATCCATTTCTGAACCCGTTTAGCATAGGTGTGGCGGTTGGACGCATTGAATGACAATTCCCAGCTTTTGGTGTCTTCGGGAAGGGTCATCCGACTCGGCCGGACAAAATTCATCGTCTCATCGATGTGGAACCGCCAGGTACCCGCATCCTTGAGCCCAAGGGTAAAAGTCCCGGTTGGAATCACAAACATCCCGGCAGCAATATAATCTTTCCCTGCCCTCAGGTGGCCGTCCTCAGGGCCTTCCAGATTACGTTTAGCAATCCCGAATAGAAAGCCCACCGGCAACCCATGGGGGATATTGGATGAACCATCCATGGGGTCGAAATAGACAAAATAACGTCCCCCATCGGAATTGAGCGGGATTATCTCTTCCGATTCCTCACTGACCGCATGAATAACCCGCCCTGAGGCCTTCAAATAATGGATGGTGATCTCTTGGGCGATCTGATCCATACGCATGACATCCTCACCCTGCACGTTTACGTCACCTGCTAAACCGAGATTTCCCTTTAAGGCACCCGTCAGATAGTAGTGCTGGATATGTTTTGCCGCACTGATCATTGCGTCCATAAGGATCAAGAAGTGGTATGTACGGTTATGTTTCTCCTGGTGTTGAAGAAGAAAATTCATGAAGGTTTGCTCGAATCGGATCATGGGACCTCCTTATTCTGTAATTGTGGAATTCGGATTTCGGAATATCGATTATCAACTTCAGGCCAATTCTTTTATTCCGCAATCCGCATTCTGCATTCCACAATGAGTGGGGGCTGTTTCCCCTCTTAGCGAGTGAGGGTAAGCCTTGGTAATGCGGACGGGAACAAGTTCTCCCGCTAATCCTAAGTCCCCTTGAAAATTGACAATCTTATTGGATCGAGTCCTTCCAGTCACATCGCGATCGCTCTGTTTGCTTCGGCCTTCAACCAACACCTCTTCCACATTACCTTCCAATGCTTGGTTCTTTTGAAGGGTGATCTCCTTTTGGATTTCCTGAAGGATGGAAAGTCGATCCTGTTTCACCTTCTCTTCAACCTTATCTGTGAACTGGGCGGCTCGGGTTCCTTTTCTCGGTGAGTATTTAAAGGAAAAGAGATCATCAAATTGAACGTTCTGAATTAGGTCTAAGGTTTGGTTAAAGTCGGCTTCTTCTTCTCCCGGAAATCCGACAATCACATCAGCGGTAATGGCAATGGTCGGACAAATCTTTTTGATACGATCGATCTTTTCAAGATAGGCCCCTTTGGTATAGCCCCGATTCATCCTCTTTAAAATACGATCCGAACCCGATTGAAAAGGAAGGTGGATATGCTTACAGAGTTTGCTCAACTTTGAGAAGACCTGAATCAATTCTTCTGATAAATCTTTGGGATGCGAAGTGGTAAATCGGATTCTCTCGATCCCTTCTATTTCGTTGATACGGTAAAGGAGATCTGGAAAACTCATCTCCTCCTCCAATCCCTTCCCATATCCATTCACATTCTGTCCGAGGAGGCAAACTTCCCTTACACCCATTTCAGCCAAATGCTTCACTTCTTCAATAATCTCTTGACTGGACCGGCTTTGTTCCCTTCCCCTCACATAGGGAACAATACAGTATGAACAGAAGTGGTCACATCCCTGCATGATGGTCACATAGGACTTCACTTTATCCAGGGGTTTTTGGGGAAGAATTACTTCCAAATATTTTCCGTCTTGATCAAAACTTGTTTCGCAAACCCTCTCCCCAGAAACTTCTATCTTTTGTAATAATTGTGGAATCATGGGAATGGCACGGGTTCCGATGACCATGTCCAGATAAGGAATCCTATCTAAAAGTCGGTTGCCTTCCTGCTGGGCAACGCACCCTGCCACTCCAATGATCGTTCCCTTCCCCTCTTTCAATCTCTTAAATCTTCCCAGAGCGCTGTAAACCTTATGTTCGGGCTTCTCCCGAACGCTGCAGGTATTGATAAGGATAAGGTCAGCCTCCTTAGCCTCTTTCGTCTCAAGATAATGGGAACCCTCTAAGAGCCGAAGCATTCGCTCTGAGTCATGCTCGTTCATCTGACAACCATAGGTTTCGATGTAAACCCGCTTCTCCATTGGCATATTTGTTGCGCCGATAGCTAATGTGGTAAATCAGCAATTCGTTTACTTGAAAAGTCATCCCTGTGAAAACAGGAATCCAGGTTTTCCCCTTCTGGATTCCCACTTGCGTAGGAATGACACCCCAGGCGATTTGTGACCGAATGGATGACTCAGGACACTAATAGCTAATTAGCTATCAGCCATCGGCTATAAGCTATAGGCTATTCCCTCACCTTAAATCTCTTGTCCAACATTCCCATCTTCTCAACGATCCCGCCGTATTCGAGTTCACCATAAGGCAACATCGCTGCCCCAGAAAAACCTTGTTGCCGGATGTCTGTGGCTTTCTGTGCCACCTTATTTCTCACCCAATCCCAGTAGGGATGGTCGAAGGCATCGGCAGGCTCGGTCAATTTTCCATTATGAACGCAGAAAGCGTGACAGGCAACCACAGGTGGTCCATCAAAGTAAGAAATACTCGAATTCATCTTGACAGGCATCAATGGACCGGTATGGCTTCCCCTCATAAAGCCTGCTACATAATGGCCGATATTGAATGGACCAAGCACCTCACCTGTTGCTGGAAATACACCCTGGACCCTCACCAACATGACCGGGTCATCTTTTCCTGTATATTTCCCAGCGATGTTATGAAGCCGAGTTGTGCTCACGGAAGCTGCAATCTCTCCATTGTTTCTGGAATAGATCGCCTCGACGACAAAGCGTTGATTATCCCTTAAAAGGGCGGCAATGTCATAGATCTCTTCCGGGGCATTCAACTCAATGACCCGATCGCCTTCCGTATAATTGACATCCATGATGACGAATCGAAACCCTTTGTTCATCGAAGGGCTGAGCATCAGTCCGGCATTGTACATCGGGTCTGTAAAGGCTAAATAGAGAGGAAGATTATAAGCTCCGGGATCTGTTTTATCTGCAGCGAAGAAGAGGAATGGTTCATTGGGTCTTTCCTCAAACTCCATCTCAGCCACGGCCGGCCCCATCCCCCTAATATTCCCTGAAAAGGAATCTTTCAACAAATCCTGGCCCGCCCCATAGAGCCCTTGTTCCTTTGCTACTTTTGTCCCCGCAACAAAGGCATCCCATGCCATTTGATGGATTTTCTCACTTCCTTTCCCCAGTGAATGGGAGAAAAGGATGGCAATATCATCTCCGGTATGGCTAATAAAAAAATCGGAGATCATCCCTTTCCCTTTTGAGGCCACATAATTTCTGACCTCCTCGACCAATTTCACACTGGGCTTTATGTGCCCCCCAATACTCCCGATGTCAGCCTTGATGATACTGAGCGTCGTCTTCATGTCGTCCTCCTAATGATGATGGAATATTTGAACAATGGAATATTGGAATACTGGAGACCAAAAGAAAAAAAGATTCTTCTTTATTTTTTAAACCCATCATTCCACCATTCCATTATTCCATTTTGACTAAGCCCTGGTTTTACAATCTCCACTTTTTTAACTCTCGAATTGAAGAATAACTCGTCAAATCAAGATGAAGTGGTGTGATGGAGATATAGGAATTGGAGACCGCCTCAAAATCTGTATCCCTTCTCTTGTCAAAGATGAGCTGTCCACCCCCGATCCAATAGTACTTCTTCCCCCTTGGATCCACCTTCTCTATGACCGCACTCCCATTATGGGCCCATCTCCCCTGTTGTGTAATCTTATAGGATTTGATCTCTCCTTCCTTGAGATTGGGGACGTTGATATTGAGAAGAGTATCCTTTGGAAGCCCCTTTTTAAGAATATGTTGTGCTACCTTCACAGCAAAACGGGCAGCGGTGTGGAATTTGAAATGACTCCTTGAGACCAAGGAGATGGCGAACGAAGGGATCCCCAACAACGTCCCTTCAAAAGCGGCAGAAACAGTTCCAGAATAGGTGATATCATCCCCTAAATTTCCTCCCTTGTTAATGCCCGAGACGACCAATCGGGGTCGTTCGGGGAGGATGGCATTTACTCCCAGATGCACGCAATCGGCCGGAGTTCCATCGACCGCATAAAAATTCCCTTTTATTTTTTCGACTCGGAGGGGTCGGTGAAGGGTAATCGAATGAGCGATGGCAGTCTTCTCCCTATCCGGGGCGACAACCAATACATCCCCAACTTCATGGAGGGCCTTTGCCAAGACGATGAGTCCTTCCGAATGGATTCCATCATCGTTGGTGACCAGAATCTTCAATCGCTCGGCCATGATTACTTAAAAGATAATAGTGTGGGGTTCAAGGGTTAGGGTAAGGATGCCGGTTTCGTCTAAAGGTTACGTCATTGGTATTTAAAATCTTTCACCCTAACCCTTTAACACTAAACCAGACGGGCTTCGTAACCTTAACCCAAAGACTATTTTAGTAAAGTTCGAGTCTTGATTCGCAATCGTATTCGCCAAAAAAAAGATGGTCGGGGCGAGAGGATTTGAACTTTTGCCCCCTCATTCAAATTTGTAATATTTACAAAGAATTACTAACCCGACCTAACTCGTTCATAACCCGTTCGGTCATAAAAAATCCCTATCGGATGTTAAGAATAACGAATAGTGACGGGGAAGTCAAGACAGAAGGTAGTGTGTTGTCATTGGTTTTTTGACATTAAAGTCCTTATATGATAAATTATTTTTATAAAAATAGTTTCACTATATTAAAGAGGAGGTGAACCCTACGAAACAGACCATTACAAAAAGCACCGTGGATATGCTACAAAAAATAGAGGCAATTGAAAAAGACGTCATGGATCTCAAGGTATCTGTTCTCAAAAAACTTGCTCCATCTGGTAAAAAAGTCGTCTCCCTTAAGGGTATTCTTAAAGGTGTAGAAATTACTGATGGAGATATCAACTCTGCAAAGCAATCTCTTTATAGTAAAGTAAGTCCATAGAAAATTCATGAACTTTGTTACCGATACCCACGGTAAGAAACCTTCCATCGAGTCCCATGATACCTTTTAATAAGAACCTCATGCTAAAGTGTATTGTTTAGGTTTGAGCCCGAGGCTCCGCTCTTCTTTTTCTTTGAGGAGGCGGAAGGTTTCGCCGGGAAAGTCCGGGCCATAAACATCTTTGGGATCGAGAATGTAGCGAAGTTCATTGTACTCAAACTTATTCAAGGCTAAAGATCTGATCCTCTACCCTTCTCCTTACTATTCTTGTTAGGTAACCAATGATGCTCGAAATTTATCTTTGGATGATATGGCCCTTTCACCAGGAATAAAAGCGATTTCTAAGTGCGCACCCAGAGCACCCGCAAGGCGTGCAAGCACTCCCACGCTTGGAAGATAGGGTGTGTTTAGGTTCTCAATACGCGAAATAACTGCTTGGGTTGTTCTGGCCCGTTTAGACAAAGCAGCTTGGCTTAAACCCTGGCTTTCCCTGGCCTTACGAATCATCTCGCCAACCGCTCTCTTAATTCGCTTGGTCCGTGCTTCCGAAAACGCCATTCGAAAGGCGGGATCCTTCATTTCCTGGACCACAAACTCTTCAATACCTGATCCCATCCATCTCTTCTTAGGATTCATGTAACACCTCCTTCATTCTCCGTATGGCAGTCTCGATCTCTTTAACTGGAGCCTTTTGGCCCTTTTTCTTATAAGCATGGAGGAGAACCATCATTGGGCCGGCGACGGTGACATAAAAGATACGATAAGAGGCACCAGCTTCAACGTAAAACTCCCAAAGTTTATCTCGGATCTGCTTGAATCGGACTCCAGGAGCTTGCAGCCCATGCTCCCAAAATGCGTCTAAAACATCGGCCGCAGCTGCTCGGTCCCGAAGCGGAAGCCCTGATAAGTACTCGCGCACAGGCTCCCGCCCAGCTACCGTTCGATAAAAGATAATTCGCATAGAGAATATTATATCTTATCGGATATGGATTGGCAAGACCTTTTTAATCAATAAGACCCATGGAAGGGAAGACTTACTGGGAGCAAAGAAGAATGGATAAAGTCATTTTGATATTGGCTTTACTCCTTTTAACCGATGAAAATTGAATCCTACTCGTCGTTACGGATCCTGTTAGATTAATTCAACTTAGGCAATAATGTCCCCTATTTCACACTCTTCTTTTTCTCTGAGGAGGCGGAAGGTTTCGCCAGGGGAATCTGGACCATAAAGGCCTCTTGGGATCGAGAATATAGCCCTGTTCTTGGGTGTCGTGTGTTCTTGGGTGTCGAGTCTACACTATTCACTAACCATCCTCGCCTTTTAATTGTTCTGGGGTCCTCTTTTCCAGCCAAAGTTTACAGACATTCTTCCAGCCTATCCTGCGCCATTTCCGTAAAGCAAAGCGCATAGCGCAGAGAGCATAGCGTAAATACTCAACCCTTCTTTCTGGGCAGCTTTTAAATCTTCAAGAGATGCAATTGCTGGCATATTTTACTCCTACCCCCTCATTTTGGAAATAAAAAAGCTCGTT
>Ga0315282_10017240_pt1 | contig 10448 bp, 8 predicted proteins | sample YL17G07_20_MG_FD_203693 | JGI IMG/M metagenome (GOLD analysis project Ga0315282, IMG submission 203693) | Sediment microbial communities from Yellowstone Lake, YNP, Wyoming, USA - YL17G07_20 | ecosystem: Environmental > Aquatic > Freshwater > Lake > Sediment | place: USA: Wyoming | collected... | reverse complement strand
TGAAATCTGAGCTGGATTCACTTCACCAGAAGCTCAGTCTGGCTATCGCGGAACGACAACTGCGCCGAAGGTGCAGCATGGTGACGTTTTTCTAACCAAAGGGTCAGGTCTTGGTGGCATCAGAATGCTGGTTCTGTTGCATTTCTGTCTCGACCGTTCCACGAATCTCAATGAGTTAGCTCAATAGACGATAAGGACCACGTCGTGCGTAAGGTTGCATTTCGCCGAGTTGAGCCAGCATGAGCGGGGCGACACTTCCAAGTCGAACGGCAGACTGGTATCCGGCATCTTCACCTCCATCGCGGAATTTGAGCGGGAGTTGATTCGAGACCGCGTAAGGTCGGGGCTGGCGGCAGCGAAGCTGAAGGGCAAGCGCCTGGGCAGACCAGGGGGCGGTGGCCGAGCTTGAAAGATCGCTTATCGTTGAGCGTGTTAAAGCGGGCATGCGAACGCACGTGCTAAGGGTAAGCGTGTAGGCCGTCCCCCGCGCACATATCTTGCCCAGGAAGAGCAACAGGATACGTCAGGTGATATCAGAGACAAGACTTCCGCACCACGAGCTGCCAGAGATAGTGACTGCGCTCGGGCGCAGCCGATGCGACGAAGCGCTAACCTTCCTTCGCGAGCTTGCGTGCTCGGCTGGAGGTGATGCAGGCGACTGAGGCGCACCGTCGCAGCGAGTGGCTCAAGAACCAAGGGGCCCGGGCCGTCGAGCTTTTCGCGGAGTGAGTTGGTTCGGTAGGAGTTGATTTGCAGCAACACAAGGCCGAGATCGCTGGGGAGCTGAGTGCGCGCCTGACCGAGGCGCTGGCGGATTTCTCCCCAGAGTCCCCGCAGCCGATGTAGAAGCCCTCCGTCCCCTTCCTTCCGCAGCCGCCCCAGCAGCGTCTGTACCCAACGATCTGTGATCCCCAACTGCTCGCCGGCCTGCCGCTGCGGCAAATGACCGCGCACCACCTCGTGCAACACCTTCAACCGATCCCGATCGCGTGCACTCATCCACAACTCCTGTTGGTCGCTCATCCCCCCAGCTTGCCCCACCCCAACAGAAACTTTCTACTTTGCGAAGACCGGAACTTCTCACTTTGCTGCGACATTGGCATCAGATGACTTGACTCGGGGACTAAGATATGGTACTTGCCTACTGTTTGTAATCTTTCAACGCCAAAGCCGGGGAGCGCATGCCATGTGCCCCTATCCGTTTTCGTTTCTGTTGCTTGCCGCAGCCGGTCCCACTCCCATCCAGTGCTACGACTGGGATAGGACCTTTGTTCTCGCATTTCATGCCGCTCTCGGCATAGCGACCCTTGCCTCGTTTGCCTTGCTCATTTTGTTCTTGTTCCGGCCGCTCGGGTGGACAACGGCCAGGCCATACCTCCGCGTCGTCGTGTCATCGGTTTTGTTCGTTCTGACCGTCGTTCCGACGGTTTCCCCGTTCTTGTTGGGACTCTGGCCTGGCCTTTCCTCAGTTCTTCGAGTCAAACCCGAGTATGTGAATTGCGCCGGGATTGATTTCGAGGCAGCGGGTTTTCTCGGCGGCCTGTTCGGTGCCGGAGCTTCGGCGATCTCTCAACCGATCACTATGGCCCTCATCTCGCTAGTCGGTTGGGGGTTGTACATTCTTCTGCTGTGGGCGGTGACCGCGATTCTTGGGAGGATACGCTGGCCGCGGGCACTGAAGGGCCATCTCCAAACCTAGTGGAGGGCACATGCCGCACCACGTCATCATCGCGGTCGGAGGAACCGGCCAAGTCGTCCTGCATTACTACACGCTGCTGTACGTGGCGGGGGTTGTTCGGGAGCCCTTTGACGCCCTGGTGATGGACACCGACGACCTCAACAAGTCGTTGCAGATCACGCAGCGTCTTCTCGGCCTGCTGAAACTCCGCTCTGACGCGAATGTTGGGCTGGCATCTCGACGCGTTCCGACGCTGGAGTACATGCCGTTGCGGGTGAAAGGGCGGGCCACGGTGAGTGAGATTCTAACTGGCACATCCGAAACCTCTCTTGGGAAAGACCATCCGGCGCGCGCGTGGTTTGGACGCGAAGATCTCCAGCAGGAGATCTCTCAGGGCTTGTTTGCCCGCCCGGCTCTCTCTTCCGTTCTTACTGGAAAATGGTTCAGCGAGGACTTGCCTTTGCAGATTCGGGGTGACACCAACATCGTTGTGGTAGCTTCGCTGATCGGCGGCACGGGCGGTGGGCTAATCACCCCACTGGTCGATAAGCTGCGGCAACTGAAGGAGAAGAAGCCCGGGGTGAACTTGAGCGTGCGGGCCGTGTTCTTTGGGGAATACTTCGACCCCGACCGGACCGGCATTAGCCGCGAGAGGCACCTCTCCAATCTCCGCATGTGTCTGGGATCGCTCCAGGAGCAGGGAGTCCAAGACGAAATCAAGCACTTCGCGCTCATCGGGGATCGCCAGGAAAAGGAGTTTCTGCTCAAGCGCCAAGACAACCGCGAGCGAGATGGCACGCCCCCCTGGCCCGAAACTGACACGGACCCCTTCTGGTGTGGGACGCAGGCAGTTGCGGTATTGCTAGACGAGAAGACCAAGGAGAAGGACGTCAAATTTGGCCAGCGCGGCATCACCGGCAAGCAGGCGGCGGAGCGGGCTCACCAGAAGCCTCAATACAAGCTAAAGGACGCACATGAATGGGTTCTGCGGGGGACTAGCCGAGCCGAGGCCATCATCCTCAAGAGTGTAGTTGACCACATCGCAGGCGACCCTTTTGCTTCCACGGTGTGGTCTCGGGCGTTGGTAAAGCTCATCGCGGACTTCTGGAGCGAAACCACCCGCAACCTGGGAGAGGACCGGACCCAGGATTTTCCCCAAAGGCTGCAGACAGAGATCAAAGGCCTCTGGGAAGGCGACAACGGCCTCAGTAAGGTGTTTCCAGAGGAGTTCATCAAAAGAGAATGTAGCCTTCGCTCTTTCAAGAGAGTGCCGTGGCCAGTGGTGGAGGACTTTACAGTTGACGCCTCGCTACTCGGCAATGTCGAGGAGGCTGTACAACGTGCGGCGGCCACACTGCTTTTTGAGGCCTTGAGGAGTTGCGACCATGCCTGAATTGGCCGACGTCGAAAAGCAATTACGAACGGTGGACGTGATCGCGAGCTCGATCCCTCACTTCCTGCATTGGGATGTCGCTTACCTATGGATGCTGGAGTGCCAGCCAAACGAGCGGAGCGGGGCCTGGACCGAGCGGATCCAGGCATGGAAGCGTCTGGTGGCATTGTTCCTCCTCGGCAAACTGGAGCTCAAAACCAGCGGCAGACTGCGGGAGCATCCTTTCTCCGAATTTGCCGAGCGTCTGGAAATCGAAGAGCTAACATGGGTTTGCGCCCAAGGTAGGACCGAGCCCCTCGGGGTTCTGAGTCCCACAGTGCTGGTGCGTCCATTGCCGGATTTCAAGGCCAAAGAGGATCTTCCAGGCTGGCCAGCCGATCCCAACGAGGATAAGGGGATGCAACCGTTGCTCCGCCATTTCGTGGCTTTGGCGGCAGAGGAGCTTAAGAAAAAGGAAGGAATCCCCCAGCGCTTGGCGAAAATTCTACTCGACAACTTCAACAACCCCTCCCCAGGTGAGCCTCAGGTGGGCAAATGGCAGCCGGTGTGCGTCCTGAGAACAATCCAGTGGATCCCGGCGCCACTGGATACCACTGAGCTGTCTCTCCTCGTTTGCTCCCACGAACGGCGCCATTTCGTTCCCGTTTGCAGTCGCGGACACGCAGTGACCCACGCGCAGATCGAGGAGGCCGTCCCCGTCCCGATGGACCAGGCCGCGTTTGTAGTGCGGTGCCCTCAATGCAACATGGACGCATCCATCCAGCTCCGCGACCTGATGATCTGGCAGCAGGGCGGCGAGGTCGTCGTCTGGGAGGACCGGAAGTGTCTCGGCTTACCCTTCAGCCTAGAAGAAGCCAAACAGGTGGATGAGACTTATCCCCCCGACGCGCGCGTCCAAGGCAAGACGGTGACCTTCGAATGGATGGAAGGTGAGGCGCCTCGCGAGCGGCGCTTTCTCAAGCTGGAATTCAGAGATCGGGACATTCGATCCGTTTCCTTCGATCAGATTCGCTTTCATTCTGTTCTGGTGATCGGGTCTCGGGAACAATTCATCGGCATGCCCATTCGCCCGGAGTGGTGCAAGCTCGTGGAGGAGGTGGTGAAGGAGAAGGAGGGGAAGAAGGAAAAGAAGAAGAGGTGGTCGGGACCGGAATGGGTTGGCAACCACGCCAAGTACAAGTTGACACTCCGCGGCTGGCCCTTTGGGTTCGAGTATTACGCCGTGGCCATCCAGGGTGCCCCCAACCTCTTCGCAGGGATCTATCCGGACTATATCCCGGGTTGGAAACAGTACCGGGCGTTTGTGGTGGGCGAAAACCATCAGGACTACATCCTTTCAGCCCACAGCGGCGCGGGCGCGGACGGCCGTCGCATGCCCTGGTGCCTTCAGCGTGAGGGATGGGGCGGGCCCATCGGGGTCGTAAAGGAGGCCGACCGCAACGTGGGCACAACTTTCGACGTTGTCAGCCCTCCCGATTCCAATCCGGAAGGCACGGCTGAGCTCTTCCTGGGAATCGATTTCGGGACGTCGAATAGCTTGGTCTATTTCGCGGAAGAAGATGACCTCGGACGGTTGGAAGCCAGCGAGCACGCCGTGCGGCCCGGGGATTTGGTGAAATGCGTCAAGGCTCTCGCGGGAGATCTCCGCGTCTTGGAGGAAGTGAAAGGCGGGGGGTTCTTGCCTCCCGCCGGGAGAACCCTCCCGCAGAAAGGCGACGATTATCTGGTTCCCTCCGCCTACTGGGCGGGTGGGGATTTTCCCGTGATTCGGTGGCGTGGCCAAGCGCCCTTTGCGGGTGCGGTCGCCAGACACGGCTTCAAGTGGGACACCTCGGCCAAGAACTTCTCCCAGGAACGTAAAGCGTACTTGCAGGAATTGCTCTTTCTCGTTGTCCCTTACGCCGTAAAGCAAAAGATCGCTGGGCGAACAGCGCGCCTCGACGTCGGCTGGGCTTTCCCGCTGGCTTTCGGTCACGCTCAGCGCAAGTCCATGAACGAGCTGCTCGGCCAGCTTGGAGACCAGATGAAAGAACAGATGGGCATCGAGGCGGTGGGGCATTACACCATCAGCGAGTCGCGTGCCAACGTTCGGGGATTCGGCCAACCTACCAAGGACGATACGTATCTGGTGGCCGACATGGGCGGGGGAACTCTGGATCTGGCGCTGTTCACCTACCGCGGTCGTGACCACCTGGGTCCGAAGTTCGACTATCACGACATTGGCTCCCTGCGCTTCGCGGGAGAAAGTTACCTGGAGTGCGTCCTCCGCCGGGAAGAAATCGACGTCGACCTGGAATACTGGCGCTACCGCGACAGCATTCAGGGCTTGCGCGAGGAGAGCACGCTGCGAGGTGATCCGGTGGCCCAAACTGCCCTGGACCAGTTCGCGACCATGGCTTTCGAGTTTCTGCGGACGATGTACATGGCTCTTGGCGGTAACAACGGCCGCCGGGTCGAGCTCGTGCTGGCCGGCAACGGCTGGCGCTTGATCGAAGCCGTCAGCGCTCAAACCCCCAAGCAAGGTCCCCGAAAGGTATTCGATCAGTTTTACCAGACCCTTGGCGGAAAGATGACTCTGCCGCAATTCGCAGTTCGCAGCAATGCCGTCGAGCCCGCTCTACGGAAGCATTACGTCGTGCAGGGAGCCTTGCAGAATGCCCAGGACAAACACAACGAGCTCGACGATCCCAACGCCCCCGGCAGCAAGCTGCCGGCGGGCAGGAAAATGGAGTTTTCATTTCAGGCGGCTGGCCAGCCGGTCACCGTCTCCATCGGCTGGCAACAAGCTGTCGGTGACGACCCTGAGTGCTCGCTCCAGTGGAGCACCAACGATCTCATGCGCGAGAGCATCAGCATCGATCTTCAGTCCGGTCCGGCCCGAAGCACGCGATGGGAGCAGCACTGGGACGTCACTTTCGGGGGCGACGTCAAGCCGCCGGAAGAGCAAAAGATGCGGAACTGGTTGTGCCAGACTCTTCGCCAGGCCCAGAACCATATTCTCAAGGGTCCGCTTCAACTCCTGATGGAGTACCGCTGGCTGGAATTCCTTCGAACGGGGAAATAGATGCTCATTCGTCTTGTCCTGCGCTGGTTCCGACGCCGGTTCGCCCCCGGGCTGGTGTGTTCAGCGCTGGCCTTCGCGCTGTCCTGTGCCCGGCCTTGCAGGATTGACCTGGGCGAAACCCAGCCCGAACTCGAAGTGGTCTCCGAGGCGTTCTACTGTCCTGAAACGCCCGCCTCGCCGCAGTTCGCCCGCGTACAAATTCTTGCAGACAGTTCCGGCTCCATGAATGGATTTAAGGCCGCCGTGCCGCCTCTGCAATCCTGGATGCGACAGAGCGTGAGCTTGTTGTTGGGCAATTTCCTCGACTTGAGGAGTTTTCGGGCTTGCTATTTCAATCAGGACATCGGCATCGGTGGGTGCTCTCAGGGCTTCACGCAGGCCCAACCTCCGTTCAAAGTGGGAGGCGACACAAACCTTCACCAGGCCATCCTCTCGGCTGCCGACGTCGACCTCAGCTTTATTATCACCGATGGGGTGGCGTTTACTGGCGGCGGTACAGGCAACTGCGCGGGAGGGGTTGACGCGGCCTGCGTGGGCCGCTCGCTCATCAGAGTGCTCAAGGACTATCAGGTTGAGCAGCAGGGCCCGGCAGGCGGGGTGTGGGTCGTCCCGTTGGTGGCGCACTTTGCCGGAATCTTCCCGACGGAGCAACAGGTCAGGCCGGAGGACTTTCACGCGTCCGATGTCCAGGACAAGGTGCAACAGGAGACCGGACAGTTGGTGGAAATCAAGAAGCCCAGGCTAGGGCCCGGCGGACAACTGATCTACGATTACCAAGGGCCTAAGGTGATGTTTCTTCTGGTCATCGCCCGGCAGGTGAATCTGGGCCGCGCCGCGATTCGCGCCCTATCGCAACAGATGGCCATGAGCGGTGTGAAGGCAGTCGCCAGTTTCACCGAGGCGAAGGAAGGCCCCGCCGCCTTCCGGCCCGTCGAAGTCTTCCCGGGTACTTTGCCGCAGTCGAAATGGCGGGGAGCGAATCTGCTTTATGAGCCCGGCTCCAGACAGCGGAGCCGGTGCGGGGCGATCCAACACACGTGGGACCGGCAAAGCGCGAAGGTCCAGTTGGAATGCCCGGAGGGAAACGCGGAGCTGCTGCTGAGTCTGCCTCTCGACCGCCAAGACAGCCCGGCGCGCTGCGTGCACATCGGGCTGTTTGCACCCTTCCGTCTGGCGCTCGAGCCGCGCGACGCAGCCCAGGGAAAGAGATCATTGCTGAAGGATTTCAGGGCATCATGGGCGAACAGCCAAGTACTACTTCACCTGCAATGCATCGACTCCCCCCAGGCGGGCCAAGGTGGGGGAGGGCTGGAAACCTATCGCTGGACTTTGCGGCCTGATATCGCCAAAGCCGCCGATTGCCTGGCGCAGCCATTAGCTGCGGGTTGCCCAAAAGATACTGTTGATTTGCTCCTGCAGGTCAGTTCCGAGAACCCCGCGTATCAACCCCACCGCGCCTTCGGCCTGGCCCCTACCCTCAAGTTCTTCCTCAATGAGGCCCGCACGCTGAGCTCTGATCCGGCAATTGCCGAGGTGTCTTTCAGCTTGGGAGGCAAGCCATGATCTGGAAGTTGCTCGGCGCGTACGTTCAGCAAGGTTGGTTTTTCCTCCTCTGCCATGTTGGCCTGTTAACTGCGTTCGCAATTCAACTGCGAAAGTTCTCGCGTGAAGCCACCGCTCTGCAGAGCTGGTATTCCGGTGGCGCCGGCACAACACAGTGCACCAAAGCTTTGAACGATTTCGTAAAGGAAACGGAGAAGTGGGCCGCGCAGGGCTCGCTGGTCCCGCTTACCGACTTCACCGATCGCCTCGATTCCGTTGTGGAGGGGATGATCGGCCGCCTGCACGACCTTGTGAACCTTTTCCTGGTAGTTGGAATCGCCGGGACGGTCTACGGGATGTTCTACTTTGTGGTTCGCGCGCCATCAGTGCAAGATCCGACGCATTTGGCTCCGTTGCTTTCGGAGGCGTTGGGAAAGGCCCTGCCTGTCGCCTTCGTTGGTTTGATCTTGTATGTGGCAGGATACATAGTCGCCTCGCAGCCTGAGCAGATCCTCCGTAATGCCTTGGGCGAGGCCACCCAACGGGCTCTCAGTACCCGGAAGGTGCCCGCCACCAAAACCCTAACCGCGACGCTCCAGGAAGCTCTCCAACCCCTGAAGGACCTTCGACTGACTCTCACCGGTGTTGTGCAACCCGTGATCGAGCAGTGGGGGCAGCACCTGGTCGGGACTTACAAACTTGTCGACACCCAGCTTGAGGCGCTGAAGACGGCTGTCAACTCGGTGGGCGGGGCCGTGGACGGTGTCAACGTCAGCGTCCATGAGCTCAAGTCGGTTGCCCAGGATTTGAAGAAGGCTGTTCAGACAGCACGGCCAGTGCTGGAAAAAATGGATGCGCTCTACGAGGCGCAATGCAAGCGGCTCGAGGAATTGTCGGAGACCATTGCCCAGGCCCGGCAGGCGAGCGTTGAAGGACTTCAGGAGATTAGAGCCGCCAACGAGCTGGTAATTGAAACCATGAACAAGTTCGAAGCCTTGCCGGGACAGACCCGCGAGATTGTCGAGCGGCAAATGCTTGCCCTCAGCGACCAACTTCCCGGCATCTGGCAGAAAGCTGCGGATCAACTCCGCCAGGACGTGGTGAACATCGTGGAGCGCGTCGAGAAACCGATGAACACAGCCACGGAAAAGGTCGGACAGGCCGCACAAAAATGGGAGGAGTCGGCGGCGAACGCCCGGCAGATCTTCGAAGGGGCCTTCGAGGCGGCGCTCGGCAGGGTGCAGACTGTCGCGCGGCAGGAACTCCGGAACATGGAAGAGGTTTTCGTCAACCGCTTTCCAACCGTCGTGGGTCAAATGCGCGAAACCGCGACCCAGTGGCAGGATCTGTCCAATCGCGTCACGACCCTCAATCAAGAGTTGATGGCGCTGCTTGACAAGGTGCGGGCGACTCAAGTGCCCACGGAGATCCTCGCGAAGCTCGACACGATTAGCGTCGGAGTGCGCAAGTGCGCCGACGAGATTGGGAGAACTCTGCGCGTCCTGGACGATGGCAGCCCAAAAGCGATTACCGCCTTGCTGGGCAGCCTCAACCAGCAGATGACGCTGCTCGCCAGGCGGAAAGTACCAAAGGGTGTCTGGGCCTACTTCACCGCTCCCATCGAGTTCGACGGGTGGAGACCCCGGGTCCATTACCCGGATTGACCTATGCTTCGCCGTTCCAATCCCTGGCCTTCCGTCGTGGACCTGTTCTCCGCCCTGATGCTGCTTGCGTTCGGTGGCATGATACTGTTGTCCGGTTTGGTCCCTCACCCCAACGGCGGCCCTGGCACCGCCTCTCCAATCCAAGTCAAGGCTCACCGGTTGATGGAAGACGCATATGCCAAGCTAACGAAGGCTGGGATGGAATCTCGGATTGAAAAGTGCGGGGAAGACACCTGTATTCAGCTTTCAGTCCATTTTCGAACCAGTGATGCCGCCATCTATCTGCCCAACGAGCAGAGAGGTGTCAGGGAGGCCTGCGGGGCCATAAAGGGCGCGCTCGATCAGATGACTCCTAGTGAGAGACTGGCCGTGCAGCTTACAGTCGAGGGCCACACCGACGCTCAGCCGTACAAACGCGCAGCGACCGAGCGGGACCGCTTCCTCGGCAACTGGAGGTTGAGCGCGGAGCGGGCCGCAGCTGTACTGTACGAATTTAAGGGGTGCGGGCTGGATCCCGATACGCGCAGGTATGTGATCACTGCCGTTGGGAAGGCCGATAAGGATCCCGATCCCAAGTGGCCAATGACCCCCCAATACTACGAGAAGCACCGCCGGACCACGCTTCGCCTCCAGGTTGACACCCGCAAACTAGAACTGATGCAGAAGGGCTCGAAAGGATAGAACCGCGTTCCATTGAGGCTTGAAATTTGGCGCGGGTTCGGGCGATGCTCCCGCTCGCGTGACGCACGAGGCCAGCGGTTTCATGAGGCGACGCGAATCCGAAAAAGGGATCAACCGGCGGCAGGCGCCGCAGCACTACCCAGAAAAGCCGGTCCCACCGGCTCAAACGCGGCCGTCGACGCTTGGTCTGCAAGACCGCCAGCTGCTGACGCAGTGCCAGGATCTCCAGCCCCAGGTTATTCCGAGAGCGACAGAACGCACTCAGCCATCCAAGGAAGCTCAGGATTAGTCGAAACATGAACCAATTTTATAGCACGGCCGATCTGGGCGATCAGCCGGACTCCATGCCCAAGCTGTTGATTTCTCGCCTGAATTGAGTTTTGGCGACCGACAGCCTATATTCGGTCTCAAATTTTCGCATAAACT
>Ga0315282_10017239_pt1 | contig 10448 bp, 4 predicted proteins | sample YL17G07_20_MG_FD_203693 | JGI IMG/M metagenome (GOLD analysis project Ga0315282, IMG submission 203693) | Sediment microbial communities from Yellowstone Lake, YNP, Wyoming, USA - YL17G07_20 | ecosystem: Environmental > Aquatic > Freshwater > Lake > Sediment | place: USA: Wyoming | collected... | reverse complement strand
GCCTCGTCCGTCCCCCTGGCCGCCCAGCCCCGCAGCCTGACCCCCAAGCCGTCCCCGGCTCCCCGGATCAACGGGCCGACGATCTACGGCTGCCGCCCGGGGTCGCCCTTCGCCTACACGATCCCCGCGACGGGCGAGCGCCCGATGGAATTCTCGGCGGCGGGCCTTCCCTCCGGCCTGACGCTCGACGCGAAGACCGGCCGGATCACGGGGGCCCTCGCAGGGAAGGGAACGCATGCCGTAACGCTCCGGGTGAGGAACGCGCTCGGCACGTCCGAGCGGCCGTTCCGCATCGTCTGCGGCGACACGATCGCCCTGACCCCTCCGATGGGCTGGTCGAGCTGGTACATGGCTTACACGAACATCAGCGACAAGATGATCCGGGCCCAGGCCGAGGCCATGGTTTCCTCGGGACTGATCGACCACGGTTATTCCTACATCAATATCGACGACGGCTGGAACATCAAGCTCGATTCGAACGACCCCGTGATCGGCGGCGAGCCCCGGGACGCGGCGGGCAACCTCCGGTCGAACAGGAATTTCCCGGACATGGCGGCCCTCTGCGACGCGGTCCACAGGCTCGGGCTCAAGAGCGGGATCTACATTTCGCCGGGGCCCTCGACCTGCGCCGGCTACGCCGGAAGCTACGGCCACGAAGAGCAGGACGCCCGGCAGTTCGCCGCCTGGGGCTTCGATTTCCTGAAGTACGACTGGTGCTCCTACGGGAAAGTCGCCCCCGATAAAAGCCTCGACTCGCTCAAGAAACCCTATTTCCTGATGCGGTCGGCCCTCGACAAGGTCGGCCGCGACATGGTCTATAATCTCTGCCAGTACGGGATGGGCGACGTCTGGGAGTGGGGGAGGGAGGTCGGCGGAAACTACTGGCGGACGACCGGCGACCTGGGCAACCCGCCGGAAGACAAGAGCCTCTGGACGTCCATGGCCCGGATCGGCTTCGGCCAGGCCGGCAAGGAGAAGTTCGCCGGCCCCGGCGGCTGGAACGACCCCGACAATATCCTGGTCGGGTCCATCCTCTGGAACGACAAGCTCGTGCCCGCGCCCCTCACCCCCGACGAGCAATATACCTACATGAGCCTCTGGGCTCTCCTGGCCTCGCCCCTCGTCTTCGGAGGGGATATCACCCAGCTCGACGATTTCACCCTGGGCCTCCTCGGGAACGACGAGGTCATCGAGGTCAACCAGGATGCCCTCGGCAAGCAGGCCGTCCCGGTTTCCCGGGCCAACGATTATGAAGTCTGGGCCAAGGACATGGAGGATGGCTCCAAGGCGGTCGGGCTCTTCAACCGCGGCAAGACCGTGACGACGGTCACGGCCCGCTGGGAGGACCTGGGGATCAAGGGGAAATGGAAGGTCCGCGACGCCTGGCGCCAGTATGACTGGGGGGCCTTCGAAGGCTGGTTCACTCAGAAGGTCAACCGCCACGGCGCCGTGCTCCTGCGGCTCAGCCCGGTTAAGGAAACGGCCCAAGAGAAGTAGCGGGGTCCATGGGGTATTCCTTTGTGATGCGATTGAGAAAGGACCTTCTGCGGGCCGCCGGGCTCGTGGCCATGGCGGCCCTGGCCTTTGTCCTTCTCAAACCGCCCTCGAAAGTCGAGAACAGGGTCGTGCTGGACGAACGGCGTCCGGCGGCCGCCGCTTTCAGGGAGGAGGCCACGCTCCGGAACGTCACGAAGAAGGACCTGTCCTACACGATCCAGCCCAATCCCTACATGCGCCGGCCGAAGACCCGGGCGCTCAAGGTCGGCGCCGTGGATCGGATCCCGACCGACGTCCCCCTCGAGATCGCGTTCGACAGCGGGTCGCGGAAGGCCTCCTACACCGTCTTCCCCGGCAAGCCCTATTCGTTCCGTTACGACGAGAACGGCCTGGTCAGGATCTATCCCGGCTCCCATGGACGGGAGGACGCCGCCGACCTGGCGCCTTATGTCCCGACGCCCGCCCCGGTCGTCGAGAGGATGCTCGCTCTCGCCGGGGTCGGCCGGGACGATGTCGTCTACGACATCGGCTGCGGCGACGGCCGGATGGTCATCGCGGCGGCGAAGGCCTACCTGGCCCGGGGTGTCGGCATCGAGATCGACCCGAAACTCGTCGAGGAGTGCAAGACCAACGCCAGGAGGGAAGGGGTGGAGGGGATCACCCGTTTCTTGTGCATGGACGCGACCAAGGCCCACATCGCCGAGGCGACGGTCCTCGTCCTCTATCTTCTGCCCGAGTCGCTTGAAGTCCTGGAGCCGCTTTTCGAAAAGGAGCTCAGGTCGGGGACGCGCATCGTCTCTCACAATTATCGGATGCCGGGCTGGGACGACCGGATCGCCGCCCAGGACGTCGTGCCTGATGAAAACGGACGGTCACACAAAATCTACCTCTATCGGATCACAGGCGGCCCCCATTGAACGCGATGATCCGCTTTCTCTCGGACTTCTGCCGGGATCATCGGCTCGACGAGAAGATCTTCGTCGTCCCCTCCTTTTCCATCGGGCGTCAGATCGGGGAAGCTCTGGCCGGGGCCGGGGAGGGCTGGGTCAACCTGCGCTTCGTGACTCTCCCTTCACTGGCCCACGAGGTCGCGGCCGTCGAGCTCGCCCGGGCCGGGAAAAAACAGCTCTCCGCGACAGAGCTCCTCGTTCATGTCGACGGCTTGTTCCGTGAGCTCCTCGCCGGCGGACGGCTGGAGTATTTCAACATGCTGAGCCCCAAGCCGGGCGTCGTCCGGGCCGTTTACCGGGCCATCGAGTCGCTGAGACTGGCCAAGATCTCAAGCTCCGCCCTCGAGTTCGGAAGCTTCGTTGTCGCGGCCAAGGGCCGGGACATGGTCCGGCTGCTCGGACGGTACGAGGAGCTGCTCGAGTCGACGAACGCCCTCGACCTCCCGGGCCTCTACCTCTTCGCCCTCGGGAGGATGCGAGATTCCGCGCCGCCCTGGGTCCTTTGCCTCGAAGACCATTCCCTGAGCCGGCTCGAGCGGGAGCTCGTCCAGGCTCGGGCCGGCCTGAGGCTGGTCCGCGTCCCGCGGGGCCCGGTCGTGGGTCTCGAGCCGCCGCGCCGCCCATGGGGGCAGGATTCTCCGGACGCAACGCCGCCCGCGGCCCCGGCCTCGGACGTCGAGCGGCTGCCCTGGCTTTTCGCCCCCCAGGCCGTCCCGCCTCCGGTCGGCGACGGCTCGGTCGAGATCTTCCGGGCGGTCGGCCACACCAACGAGTGCCGGGAGGTCCTGCGCCGGATCATGGGGGAAAAAATCGCTTACGACCGGGTCGAGATCATCCATCCGCCCGGCGCTCCCCACCCGGCGGTCTTCCACGTCCTGGCGGCCCGGACCGGGCTCCCTGTGACGCTTGCCGGCGGGATCCCGCTCGCGTTCACCGCGCCCGGCCGCGTCTTTTTCGGCCTTCTCGACTGGATCGAGAGGAGCTTCCTCGTTTCCGACCTTTGCCGCTTGATCGAAGCCGGGGATTTCGAGTTCCCCGGCGGCCGCGGAGACAAGTCTCCGGCGCCCCTGACGGTCAGCGGCTATTTGAAAGCCTCCGGGATCGGCTGGGGGCGGGAGCGGTATATCGACCGGCTCCGGACCCTCCGGGAGACGTTCGAAGCCAGGCTCAGCGCCGCTCCTCACGGCGAGGAAGCCGAGGAGACGGAGGCGAAGGCCGAAACATTCCGCCGGAGCATCGCGGAGATCGACGGACTCGTGGCAAGCCTTGGCGAATTCCTGGCCCTCATCCCGGATATCAGGCCGAAGGAAGCCGTGGATTTCCGGGGTTTCTGCGAGGGGCTCCTGGCCGCGATCCGGAGCTCCGTCCGCCTTCCCTCCTTCCGCCGGGCCGGCCCCGAGTTCGACCGGGAAGCCCTCGACATCCTCGCCGAAGAGCTCCGGCGCATCAGCGGCGGCGACGATCCTCCCCCGGCCGGGTCCATCGTGCTGGAAGAGGCCATCGAAAGACTGCGCACCCTCGGCTCTTCGCTCACGGTCGGCGCCTCCTCGCCGCTGCCCGGACACTTGCACTTGTCGGATCATCATTCGGGCGGATACTCGGGCCGTCCCGTGACCTTCCTCGTGGGGCTCGAGGACACCGATTTCCCGGGACACGGCCTCCAGGACCCGGTTCTCCTCGACGCCGAACGCGAGCGCCTGTCGCCCTCGCTCCCGACCACCGCGGACGCCCTCCGGGAGGACCTCTATTCCATGGCCGCCCTTCTCGCCTCGCTCCGCGGCCGGGTCATCTTCAGCTACCCCTCCTATGACATCATCGAGGAGCGGGCCTCTTTTCCGTCCTCCCTCGTCCTTCAGGTCCACCGCCTCATCCGAGGGAACGCGGAACTCGATTATTCGAACCTCGAGGCGGCCCTCCCCGAGGCCGCCGGATTCCTTCCCGACGGCTTGGGCAAAGTCTTCGACGAGATGGACTGGTGGCTCGGCCGCCTCTCCCACGACGGCAAGCTCCTCGACGGGCTGACCGCCGTCCGGGCCAATTTTCCGGACCTGGCGAACGGGATCACGGCCGTCGAAGCCCGCGAGAGCGACACCCTGACCGCGTTTGAGGGGATCGTGTCCGTCGACAGGCAGCGCTACGACCCGCTCGTGAACCACGCGATCCGTCTGTCGGCTTCGCGCCTGGAGAGTCTCGCCAAGTGCCCCTACGGCTATTTCCTCCGGTACATTTTGGGCATCGAGCCTCCCGACGAGCTCGAGCGCGACTCGTCCCGGTGGCTCGACCCGATGGCCCGCGGCAGTCTTCTCCACGAGATCCTCTTCAACTTCATGACCGTGGTCACCGAGAAAAGGGAGCGGGTCGACCCGGCCCGTCACGCCCCGCTGATGAAGGACATCGCCTCCCGCCTGATCCTGAACATGAAGCGCGAGATCCCGCCGCCGTCCGAGGGGATCTTCGAGAAGGAAAAGCGGGACATGATGGAATCCCTGGCGATTTTCCTCGAAGTCGAGGCTAAGCGGCCCGGGAACGTCGAGCCCCTCGAGTTCGAGAAGCGGTTCGACGGCATCGAGATCGATCTCGGGAGCCAGCCGGGACGCCGTTCGTTTTTTGTCCTCCGCGGCTTCATCGACAGGATCGACCGGACGGGCCCCGGGACCTACCGGATCGTGGATTACAAGACCGGGGGTTTTGCGGCCTACGAAAAATTCGTGGCCTTCGGACGCGGGAAAGTCATTCAGCATGCCCTCTACGCTATCGCGGCCGAGAAGTTCCTTCCGGCGGAGAAATCCGGCCGGGCGGCCCGCGTCGTCCAGAGCGGCTACTATTTCCCGACGCGGCGGGGCGAGGGCCGGGAGATCATGGTCGACGAGTTCGACCGCAGGAAATTCGCCGGCCTCCTCGGCGACCTCCTGAGCCTCGTCACCAAAGGCTATTTTGTCGCCGGGCCCGAGGCCAGCTGCGACTTCTGCGACTTCGCCGCCGTCTGCGGCGGCGCGCCGGCGGAGATGAAACGAAAGGCCGAGGCCAACCGAAAGATCTTCGAGGCCCTCGACAGGCTGAAGTCCTATGACTAAAAAGAAAGGACAGGCGTCCGCCCCGGGCCGGGGGGCTCCTCCCCGCGTTCCCCCCGACCAGGCCGCCCGGGACCGGATCCGCCGCGACCTGGACACGACGTTCCTCGTCGAAGCCGGCGCGGGCTCGGGAAAGACCCAGAGCCTCGTCGAGCGGATGGTCGCCCTCATCGCCTCGGGCCGGACGACCATCCAGACCCTGGCCGCCGTGACCTTCACCCGCAAGGCCGCGGCCGAGCTCCGGGGCCGTTTCCAGGTTGCCCTTGAGTCCGGCCTTCAAGCCGGGGACGGATCATGGGCCGGCGAAGAGCGGGGCCGGCTCCGCGACGCCCTCCGGAACCTCGAACAGGGGTTTGTCGGCACCATCCACTCCTTCTGCGCGAGGCTCCTCCGCGAGCGGCCCATCGAGGCGGGGATCGACCCCGAATTCGAGGAGATGGAGGACCTTGAGGACAGCCTCTTCCGGGAGGAATGCTGGGCGGAGTATCTCGTCGAGGTCAGGCTCATTGAGGAAGACATCCTGCGCGACTTGGACGGGGTGGGGCTCCTTCCGGACGAGTTGAAGGACGCGTTCGAGACCCTGTCCGTCTATCCCGAGGTTGCGCCGGCCCCCGGGCGGGATGAGCCGCCCGATTACGAAGCCCTGCGTTCAAGCTTGAATGCGTTCCTCGACCGGGCCCGCGACACGCTGGTCATGGTCCGGCTCGAGGACGATGACATCCTCCCCGCCGGAAACCTCCTGGCCCTCGCGGAGAAGATCCTCGAAAGCCGACGGGAGAAGGGTTATGACGGCCTCCAGATGCTCATCCGCCGCGTCCTTCTCCGCCGCAGGAACCTGGGCTTCTCGGACCACCGGACCCTCATGGAGACCCTGGAGCTTTTCGACCGGGCTCCCGGGGTCACCAAAAACCGCTGGCGGTCCAAGGAGGAGGCTGACGGCATGGCGGCCGCCTTCGGGGAATTCCGGGAGAAAGTCGTCGTCCCGGCCCTCCGGGCCTGGCGCGAATTTCGCCACTCAAAGGTCCTGGCATTCCTCGGCCCGGCGGCGGAGTTTTACGCCGCGTCCCGCCGGGCGAGATCGCGGCTCAATTTTGCGGACCAGCTGATGCTCACGTCCCGCCTCCTCCGGGACAATCCCGAAGTCCGCCGGTATTTCCAGGCCCGATACCGCCGGGTCCTGGTCGACGAGTTCCAGGATACCGACCCGATCCAGGCCGAGATCCTGTTCTATCTCACCGGGCGGGACCTGGAAGAGCGTGATTGGACGGCTCTCGTCCCGGTACCGGGCTCGCTCTTCCTCGTCGGCGACCCGAAGCAGTCGATCTACCGGTTCCGGAGGGCGGACATCGATATCTACAACCTGGTTAAGGACAGGATCAAGGATGGAGGCGGCCAAGTCCTCGAGCTCACGGCGAACTTTCGGTCCCTGCCCTGCATCGCCGACCGCGTGAACCCCGTCTTCAAAGGCGTCTTCCCGGCCGGGCCCGACGGTTACCAGGCCCGATTCGCGCCCCTCGAGGTCGTGCGCGAAGGCTGCCCCGGGGCGGCGGCCGGCGTGTTCAAAGCGACCGTCCCGGCCGTGAAATACCACCGGGAAAAAGAGATCGCCGGGCTGGACGCCCGCCGGATCGCCGAATTCGTCGCCTGGGCGTCCTCGGGAGGCCTCAGGATCGCCACGGGCCGGGACGGGGACCGCCCCGCGGGGCCGGGCGACGTCCTGGTTCTCTTCCGCTACAAGAAGAATATGGATGTCTACGCCAGGGAGCTCGAGGACCGTGGCGTTCCGTTCGAGATCTCCGGGAGCGATGCGTTCGCGTCGAGCGACGAGATCGGCGAGATCGCGGACCTTCTCCAGGCCCTCAGGGACCCGGCCAATCCGGTGGCCGCCATCGCCGTCCTGCGGGGGATTTTCTTCGGGGTCAGCGACCAGGAGCTCCTGGACTACCGGACCCGGAACGGCAAGCTCGCGGTCGCCGGGGAAGCGGCGCCGGGCGGAGAGGGAACCGGCAAGGTCCGCCGGGCCCTCCGGACGCTCCACGACTGGCGTCAGTGGACGATGAAATTCCCGCCGTCGGCCGTCCTGGAGATGGTCCTCGAGAGGTCGGGACTCCTCAACGACCTCGTTTCGTCCGAAATGGGAAGCAGCCGGGCCGGCAACGTCCTCAAGCTGGTCGAGGTCATCCGGAACCTGGAGACGGAGGGCATGACGTCGTTCGCGGCGGTCGCCGATTTCATCAGGGACTGGGTCGGGGCGCAGGCTGTCGAGGAGATGAGCCTGACTCCGGGCCGCCGGAAGGCGGTCCGCCTCATGAACCTTCACAAAGCCAAGGGGCTCGAGGCGCCGGTCGTCATCTTGGCCAACCCCGTCGGAGTCCCGGACCGCGAGCCGGAGAAGCACATCGTCCGGACCGGCCCGCCGGGAGAGGGAAGCCCGTCTCGCGACAAGAGCGGCCCTTCGGCCCCGCTCGGCTATTTCCTCTTCGAGAAAAGATCCGCCTGGCACGGCACACTCGTCTCCCATCCGGCGGGCTGGGACGAGAAGGCGGCCGAAGAGAAAAAATATGAAGCCGCGGAAGACGACAGGCTCATGTATGTCGCGGCGACCCGGGCCCGGGACCTGCTCGTCATCAGCGTCTATGAGGGCGACCTGGGCGGGAAGCGGGCCTGGGGCGGGCTCGAGGACGGGATGGGAGACCTCCCGGAGCTCGAGCGGCCCTCATCGGGAGCCGCCCGCCCGGGCTCCCGGAAGCTCGTCCTGAAGCCGGAAGAGGTGCGCAAAGGTCGACTGGGGATCATGGCCAAGAGAGGGACCGCCTCCGTCGCTTCGTACTTGCTTGAGAGCGTGACCTCCTTGGCCAAGCGGGACCGGGAATCGCCGGAGTGGGCCGCCGGCGGCCTCGGCATGAGGTGGGGGACCGCCGTCCACGCCCTTTTGAGCGCCCTCGGCAAGGCCGGGGACTCCGGGGGTCAGAATGGCGGAAAAGCGGAATTTCCGGAAGCGACGCTGGCCCTGCTCGCCCTGAACGCGCTCGAATCCGCCGGCATCCCCCCTGCGGACGAGGACAAGCTCGTGAGCCTCGTTCGAGAGATCCTCGCTTCCGATTTCTGGGCCAGGGCCATGGCGTCGGAAAGGAGATTTTTCGAGGTCCCGTTCACGGTCAAAACGGGGCCGGGGGACCCCGAATACGCGGACCTCGTGTCCAGACCCGGACTCCTGGCGTCGGCCGGGGGAAAGCCCGTCGCGCCGGCGAAGGGAGCGCCGCTTTTCCTCTCAGGCGCCATCGACCTGGCCTTCCTCGAGAGCGACGGCTGGGTCATCGCCGACTACAAGACCGACAAGCTCGACGACTCTGTGTCCGGGGGGGGCGGCGGAGGATCGAAGGAAGCGTTCGCCGGTCTTGTGGATTATTACCGCCCCCAGGTGGAGCTATACTCGCGGTTTTGGGAAAAGATCACCGGCCAGCGGGTGAAAGAATCCGGGCTCTATTTCACCTCATTCCGGCAGTGGGTCCGCATCGGTTGACCGGCGAGGTTCCAGGCTCTCGTAGCCGAAATAGGACTGCAGCTCCCGGACCTTGTCGGTCCGCTCCCAGGTGAAATCGGGGAGTTCCCGTCCGAAGTGACCGTAGGCCGCCGTCTTCTTGTAGATAGGCCGGCGCAGGTTGAGCATCTTGATCATCCCGGCGGGCGTAAGGTCGAAGATCGAGCGCACGGCCTTCTCGATGGCCGCCTCGCCCACCTTTGCACCGCTGTGGATATTGACCATGACCGAGAAGGGTTCGACAACGCCGATCACGTAGGCCAGCTGGATCGTGCAATGGTCGGCGAGGCCGGCCGCAACGATGTTCTTGGCGATGTAGCGGGCCGTGTACGCCGCCGAGCGGTCGACCTTGGTCGGGTCCTTGCCCGAGAAGGCCCCGCCGCCGTGGGGGCAGCTGCCGCCGTACGTGTCGACGATGATCTTGCGGCCCGTCAGGCCCGTGTCTCCCATGGGTCCGCCGATGACGAAGCGGCCCGTCGGGTTGACGAGGTATTGGATGTTCCCAGGCCTGAGCTCGGCCGGGATGACTTTTTCGATGATCTCGGCGATGACGCCTTCACGGAGCGTCTCGTCCTTCACGTCGTGGGCGTGTTGCGTCGACAGGACGACCTTTTCGACGGCCACGGGCCGCTTGTCCCTGTAGCGGACCGAGACCTGGGACTTGGCGTCGGGCCGAAGCCAGGGGAGGAGGCCGCTCTTGCGGACTTCGGCCTGTCTCTGGACGAGCCGGTGGGCGAGGCGGATGGGCAGGGGCATGAGCTCGGGAGTTTCGGTCGTGGCGTAGCCGAACATCAAGCCCTGGTCGCCGGCCCCGACCTCGCCGTTGGCCTGGTCGACGCCACGGGCGATGTCGGCCGACTGCTGGCCGAGATAGGTGTGGACCTCGCAGGTATCCGAATCGAAGCCGATCAGGGGGTCGTGGTACCCGATCTCCCGGGCGGTTTCACGGACGATGGAGACAGGGTCGAATTTCGCGGTGGTCCGGAACTCTCCGGCGATCACGGCGACGTTCTTCGTGACGAGGGTTTCGCAGGCGACCTTGCCGTAAGGGTCCTGGGCGAGGACCGCGTCGAGAAAGGCGTCGGAGATGAGATCGGCCATCTTGTCGGGATGGCCTTCGGACACGGACTCCGAAGTGAAAACAAAATCTCCGGCCATCACAGCCTCCTTTCCGGAACGCCCGGTGTCTCGGAGCTCGCTCGGGGGGAGGAATGGGCCGCGGCTTCAGACCGGCCACAAAAAAACCCGCTCCTCCTTCACCAGGAGAGCGGGTCTTCGGCCGTTGGACACTTGGTTGCCGCTTTCGCTTTCGCGACCACATCCTCGCCGCTGGCGAGTGAGCACCTCGGGTGTCCGCCCCAGGTTGCCGGGCCCGATCCGCCAGGACCG
>Ga0315282_10017238_pt1 | contig 10449 bp, 5 predicted proteins | sample YL17G07_20_MG_FD_203693 | JGI IMG/M metagenome (GOLD analysis project Ga0315282, IMG submission 203693) | Sediment microbial communities from Yellowstone Lake, YNP, Wyoming, USA - YL17G07_20 | ecosystem: Environmental > Aquatic > Freshwater > Lake > Sediment | place: USA: Wyoming | collected... | reverse complement strand
GAGGTCCAAGGGCTGCTGATCGCGCTGGCGGACGAAGGCACCGAGAGAGAACGCGAGCCGCCGCGCCCCCGGCGAGAGCTTGAACTCGTAGTTGTACCGTTCCCACCAGTCCTGCTTGCCATCGGCCACAACGAAGCCCCCGCACCTCACCGAGCCGCCCTCCACGAAGACATCGATGACGAACTGGTCGAACTCGGCCCACCGGCCGGCCAGGTTGGACCCGCCGAAGAAGAAGAAGTTGGGGGAGAAGGGCTGGTCGAGCTTGACCTTCCCCGCCTTCTCCCCCTGAGTGGCGTGCTCGGCCACGTACTGGAGCTTGTCCGCATTCTCGAAGTTCCCGGGCGACTCGAAGTCGAAGAGCAGGACCTCCCGCGCCTCCTCGCCGGCCCGGGCACCGATGGAGAGCAAGGCGAGGACGCCCGCAACAACGATCCCTCTCGTAAAGACGTTCATGCCGACCCCCTTTCGCTGACTGGAATCGCTCCCCCCGCCCACTCGCCATCCCCTGCGTACCCTACAGCGCGTTGCCTTCCGGCGCAAGGGCTCCCGCGGGCGGAGGGCCTCTCCGACTGGTCTCCGACCTCTTACCTCATCCAAGGACGAGAAGTGTGTGAGCGTGCCCGCCAGCCTGAGGAGAACGCCAGCTCGCAGTCCTTGACGAAAGCGGGGAACTCCTCTTCAGGCAGGCTGCTGACCTCCTGCAGAGCCAGGCCAAGCCGGACGCCAGGGCGCCGGAGTAGCCGCGGTCGGCGTCCGACCTTGCCCCCGGCTTCCCTTTGCCAGTGAGGTCCGAGGCCGCGGGGAGGGTGTAGTAGCAGACCAGGTCCAGACCGTCCCGCGACCGACGTTCCTTGACACCGCGCTGGCTGGCGGCAGAGTGGTGGGAACGTGCCGTCTACCAGGCGACTGCCCTGACTGGAGTCCCAAGGGGCGGAAAGCCTGGCGCGTTCGGTTGCTCACGTAAACAGAGGCGGAAGGATGCACTCGCGCATCGCGCGGGCCGCAACTCTGGTCGTTGTCCTTGGCGTGGTGACCCAGGTGCTCTCGGGCCAGGCATCCAGGAGACCGCCGCGGGGCGCACTTGACATCTTCCCGAGCACGCGTATAGTCAGACCCCAACCTGGGAAGAGCGGAGCGGGGAACGCGCCCGGCGTGCTGAGTCCAGCACTTGCTCCGCGCTGCACCGTGAGAAAGGGAGTCGTCGGCCTATGGCTGAACAAGGAAGACGGAGCCGCAGAGTGTCACTGAACAGCGCCGTTGTGCCCCTGCTGGGGGCGTGCGTGCTGATGGTTGGCTGCACGGCCGGCGGGCCGGGTGAACGAAGGAAGGAGACGTTGAAGATGGCGCCGCAAGCGACTCAGTATGGCTTCCGGCACGATCCGATGGGTTTCGTCAAGAACGGCAAATCGGTCGCGGCGGCGCTCGTGCGCGCGCAGGTCTTCCACGCACCGCAGCCGGGCGACGAGGAGGTCATCGACAAGCACGTCGCCGAGATTCTGGCCAAGCAGCGCCCGGGCGGCAGTTTCGGCGACAAGGCCGACGACACGGGCAGATCCCTCGACTGGCTCGCCATGGCGGGCGTTCGCGCCGACCGGCGGGAGTTCAAGCGGGGCTTCGAGGCCATGATGCGCCAGCGGCAGGAGGAGGCGGCCGCCGGCAAGGGCAACGACTACGGGCAGGAGGGCCTCGTGCTCGTGCCCGTCAACGGGCTGCGTGCGGCCTGCATGACTGACTTCAAGAGGACGCCCGAGGTGCGCGCCACGCTTCGCTGGCTGACCGCCCACCCGGAGGTCTGGCTCAACAAGACGTGCCCGTGGGGGGCGACGTTCGTGCTCAAGTCGCTCTGGTACGCCCGCGACGTAGAGGACACCGATCCTGGCATCCGTGCCGCGCTCGCATGGATCGCGCAGAACATGAACGACTCCGGCTGCGTGCGCTACTGGGACCCCTACGCCGTCGTCGGCGCCGTCGGCGTCATTGACAGGCCCGAGGCGCGCGCCATCCTCGAGCGCCAGGTGCCCATGCTGCTGCGCGGCCAGTGGGAGGATGGCGGCTGGGGCGACAACAAATGGGACCTCCAGACGCTTGACGTCTTCCGCGCCCTCAAGACCCACCACCTGCTGGACAAGTTGCACGGACTGCCGCCCCTGGCGCCGGACTGGGAGGTGGTCCGCTCCATCCCCGCGCCCGAGGGCGATCTCGGGTGGATGACCTGGCAGTCCGGCCGCCTTTGGATGCTCGTCTGGGGCAACGGCGAGATACTCGGCATCTCGCCGGATGACGGCGCCGTGGTGAAGCAGCTCAAGATTCCAGACGTCTTCCCCGCCGGCCTCGGGCAATGGGACGGTGCCCTCGCCGTGACGGAAGGTAGGCCGAAGAAGCGCGTGCTCAAGGTGGACCCCGACACGGGCGCCGTCGAAGCGGAGTTCCTCATCCCGTTCGTCGCGGACCCCATGTGCGCGACGATGGTGAACGGCAAACTGTGGGTCGCCGATAGCTGGCTCTTCCCCGGCTGGATCGTGGATCCGGCGCACCCGGACCGCGTGCCGAAGGGAAGCCCGGACGGGGGTTTCGATAAGAACTTCCGGCTGGAGCCGTACCTGGCCGGCACGTGCCCGAACGGCATCGCTGCGGTCAGCGACGGGGTATGGCACACGGACTACTTCGCACGCACGATGATCAAGAGCGGCCCCGACGGGCGCCTCCTCGAGTGGGCGGAGCGCCCGTTCGGCGGCTGGCCACCCGACATCGCGTGGGACGGCCGGAACCTGTGGGCGCTCGACGCCCCGAACCGGCGCATCTGCGTCATCAGGAAGAGCGCCACGGCACCCGTGGTCATCCGACCGCAGCCGAGGCCATCTGGTCCGGCAGTGCCCGAACCCGGGCCAGCCGACGCCGACCTTCCCGAGCGCACGTCCGGGGCGCCGCCGGCCCCTGCACCTGCTCCTGGGGCCGGGGGACCGCCCAGGCGCGTCGTGCTCGAGGGTGTGCCCAAGGTCGCCTACCACACCGACCGGTGGCGCGTCACGCCGTTCTGTAACGCCCTGGATGCCTGCCTGCAGTTCCTCGGAGAGCAGGAGCAGTACGACTATCTCATGTGCACATCGGGGGCCGCGTTCCGCATGACGTGGGCGCCCCAGGCGTGGGACGGTGGGAATAGCGACATCCTCGGCATGGCCGTCGAGACCCTGGAGCCCATGCGGCGCGCCTTCCGGGCAGCGGGCTATGGCATGATGCCGGTCGCCAAAGCCGACCCAAACGGCTGGCCGGAGAACATCCTTCGGGACGATACGCGGCGCCTGGGCGGCCGCCTCACCGACGAAGCGGGCTTCCGCGCCGCCATCGTCGAGAGCATCAACGCCGGCCAGCCCGTTATCGCCTTCGGCATCATCGGCCCGCCCGAGGCGTGCGTCATCACGGGCTACGACGAAGACGGCAAGGTCCTGATCGGTTGGAACGTCTTCCAAGACGACGAGCACGCGCAGACCGAGCCGTCCGGCTACTTCCGCGTCCGCGAGTGGTACGGGAGGACACGCGCGCTGCTTCTGATCGGCGACAAGGTGCGCAAGCCCGATCCGAAGGAGCTGGACCGAGAGACCCTGAAGTGGGCCCTGCGGGTCTTGCGGACGCCTCGGGTCCGCAACAAGGAAGCGGGCCCGGCGGCGTTCGACGCCTGGGCTGCGGACATGCTCAACGACGAGTACTTCCCTGCGGGCGTGCTCGACGTGCTTCGTGCGCGCCTGATGTGCCACTGGGATTCGATGACGGTGACGGCGACGCGCGGAGGTGGAGTGGCCACGGCATACCTGCAAACCGTTGCCGCCCGCGAGCCGACGATGGCAGAGCACCTGCGAGCAGCGGCAGATTGCCTGGACCGTGAGGATGTGGTCCACGGGGTAGCGCCGGGCGAAGAGGCACAGATCGCGCGGCTGGCCGACCACGAGGTGCGGCGCCAAGTGGCGGACTCAATCCTGCGCGCGCGCGACATGCACGTGGAAGCGGCCGACCACATCGAGAAAGCGCTGCGGCCCGCAGGCGTGCCTCCGGAGGAGGTCCAAGGGCCGGAGCCGAGGGCCGTGGCCGCACCCAAAGGCCGCGACGAGCGCGTCGTGCTGGAGGGCGTGCCGAAGGTCGGTTTCGGCGTGGTGGACGGCAACGTACAGATGACGCCCCTGCCCGCGTGCCTGCGCGCATGCCTGGAGTACATGGGGGATGACCTGGGGTTCGGCCGCGGAGGCAAGTACCCCCGCGACGCGGTCTATGCGTACCTGATGGGCACGACGGGCGCAGCCTTCCGCTTGCTCTGGCAGCCGGGCTGGCATGGAGACAACGCGGCGACGTTCGCAATCTATGGTGACCCCAGCGAGATCTTCCGTCGCGGCTTTGCAGCGGCCGGCTACGAGCAGATCCCGTCCGGTCCCGTGCCGAACGCAGAGAAGGGGGAACGCTTCCGACGCATGGCGATCGAGTCGGTCCGGGACCGCGGCCTGCCCCTCATCGCCCACGGCGTCATAGGCCCGCCCGAGGAAGCCATCATCGCTGGCTACGACGAGGACGGCCGCGTCGCCATCGGCTGGAGCTTCTTCCAGGATCGCGAAATCGGGCACGCAGGGGTCGAGTTCGAACCCAGCGGCTATTTCCGCAAGCGGGGCTGGGAGGCGGACACGTGGAGCATGATGGCGATCGGCAACAAGGTGGGGATGCCCGAGCGGCGAGGCGCCTACATCGACGCTCTTCAGAACGCACTGCGCATCATGAGGGCCTCCGTTCGTGGCGACTGCCATAGCGGGATTGCCGCCTATGACGCCTGGGCCGAGCACATCCTCCGGGATGACGAAGTCACCGGTGCCGGCGGCCCCGACGATCCCTTCATCGTCCACTGCGACGCAGCGGACGTGGTGGCCGAGGGTCGCCATTACGCCTCCGTCTTCCTCAAGCAGGCGGCCGACGTCCTGCCGGAGGCGAAGGATGAGCTTCTCGCGGCCGCCGAGTGCTTCAAGGCAGAGCACGACCTCATGTGGAAACTCTGGGGTGAGGTAGGAAGCAACGCGCCCAGCGAGAAGACGCGTCAGGAGTTCCTCAAGCCTGACGTGCGCCGACGCATCGAACCCATCATCCGCGAGGCCCGGGCCAGGGATGCCGAGGCAGCGGACCATATCGAGAAGGCGCTGTTGGCCCTGGGGGCCGAGGTACCTGAGATTCCCGATCAGGCGGCCCAACCCGTACAGCGTGACGCTGCCCCGACGATGCTCGACGGACTCACCTTTCCCAAATGGTCCATCACCGAGCTGGGTTGTATACACGCCTGCGCCCACTACCTCGGCCGGGACGTATCCAGGGCGCGGCTCTACGGGGGGACGGCGCACGCCTTCCTCATCAACATTCATGAGGACGTGGACCTGGAGGCGGTGACCGCCTGGGACCGTACCTCCGTGCGTGAGTTGGCGCTGAACCTGGGCCTTCTCATCGACGGCGTCGCTGCACACAAAGAGCAAATGGCGGAAAGCGAGTTTCGCTCCAAGCAGCACGAGGCATGGCGCTTCGTGCGCCGCAGCATTCTGCTGAAGCAGCCATGTTACGGCTGGGAACTGAAAGCCCCATACGGCGACTATTGGTTGATCACCGGGTTCGACGATGTGGGCTATTATTACGACGGCTGGGAGACAGGCGGCCCGACGCCCTGGCAGAAGCTGGGCGACCAGTTCATTCCCGTCCTCAACGTCTGCAACGTGAAGCTCTGTGAACCAGCTGCCGACGACATCGTGGTGCGCGACGCCCTGGCCGCCGCTCTGAAGCACTCACGGTCCAACTGGGATACGACGGCGGATGTGGACGCGCACTTCGGCCCCGCGGCCTTCGACGCATGGGCTCACGCCCTGGAGTCGGGCTCAGCCCTGCACAACCATCATGCCTACAACGCTCAGGCCTGGCACGAGTGCCGCGAGATGGCTGTCGAATTCCTCAGGGAAGCGAAGCGTCGGCTGCCGGGCCGTTGCGATGCAGCATTCGATGAGGCTCTGGCTCAGTACGCAGTCGTCCGCAACAAGCTCGCCGCGCTCAAGGAACTGACGCCGATAGACCCGGAGCTGGGCTGGGGCAAGGAACCGAAGCTGCAGAGCGCCAAGGCAGCTGCGCTTGTCCGTGAGGCCGGCGCGGCCGAACGGAAAGGCGTGCAGGCCCTCAGGAAGATCGCGACCACGCTGGAGGCCGAGGGCGGACAGGAGCCTGCGGAAGGCAAGGAAGGCGCCACCTAAGGGAAACAGCAGGACGCGAGGAACCCGGCCAGACAGCGCTGGAACTTCCTGGTTTTCCCGAAAGCGGGCACGACAAGCGGCTCCGGGATCAGGGCGTCTTCTACCAAGCCTGCCTCCCATGTGCGTGCGTGGTGGCGCGCAGCCGCGCAGGCATCGAGACCGACCTCAACGAGTTCATGGCCGCCAGCGACTTCGCCTCGACCCGGCGAGTCCTGAACGGAGACCTCTCCCGCTACACGTTGCTCGTAATCCCGGCGGCGACCTACGAGCACGCAGATGTGTACGAGCAGGTCCTCGCCTATGCCCGGGCCGGCGGTGCCGTCTTCCTCACGCAGCTCGCCTACCATAGAGCGGGGTCGCTGCCGCTCCTCTTCGGGGGTGGCTCCGGCCCCCGCTACACCGACGGGGCCAAGGCAAGGGCACCCACCGCCAGATCATCGAGACCTACCTGCTGATGTTCGGGGCCGCGGCAGAGATCGGCATCGAGGAGGGATTCAAGGCCTGAGAGAGAGCGCTCCGCGGGTGCGGGGTCATAGTTTCTGGGGCTTTGCCTGCAGCGACGGTCTCGTTAGCCCCGACTGCGGCCCGCCGGCTGCTGGACTTCTGCTCCTTCCGCCAGAAGGCAGCTGACCTCATCCGGAGCAAGTTGAAGCTCCTCCTCCACCTGCTCGAGACAGAGGACGTGGAAGAGGCCTGCAGGAAGACCCGGGCCGACGCCTCAGGCTACGAGCGCATTCGCATCTGGAGACGGGAAGGGAGTGAATGACGGTCCGTCGGCGTCCGCCAGCACCAAGTCGAGATGGACGACGCCTCCGGGCTCAACAACGATGTCCCTCTTCGAGCCCTCCTCGACCAGCTTGTCCTGCGACCTGGCCACGCCGAGAACGTAGGGACCAGCGGGGACGCTGTGGAAGAAGAAACTCCCTGAGCTCAGCTCTTCTCACTTCACCCCCAACCTTTCCAGTATCTCAGTGACTTTGCCCTCCTCGTGCTCTCCGTACCAGGCAGCAACAATCTTTCCGTCGCGGTCAATGATGTAACTCAGAGGCACACCGGCCGACCCGCCCGTCTGATACTCCTGGAGGCAGGTCTTGACCGCAGCTGGAGACGTATCGAGGATGTTCGGGAAGGTCGCCGAGCTTTCCTCGAGGAGCTCCAAGGCGATCTTCTTATCGTCTGAACAGTTGATGCCCAGAACCACCAGTCCCTTATCCCGGTACTTCACATACTGCTCTTGGAGATGCCTCATCTCCTCTCGGCAATCCGGTCACCCCGCCCGCCAGACGTAGAACCACACCACTTTACCGCGATAGTCCGACAGCCTGATGGTCCTTCCCTCGACCGAGGTGAGAGCAAAGTCAGGTGCCTCCGCGCCCACCTTCAAGAGGCTCTCCTCGATGGCGGGCTCCCGAAACTCCACCCAGCCCTCCGGCGGCTTCCAGACGAACTTCTCCCCGGCAATCTCCCCGTTGATGGTCACGTTGGACCACTGCTCCTGTGTGCTGATTTCGTAGCTGACGCGGACCACTTCCTTCAGCTTGCGGGGGAGATGGTCTCGGCGGGAGAGCCAGAGGTACCAACTTCGCTGGTGTTTCATGAAGCTCACCTCGATGGTGTCGCACTCCTCGTCGCCGACCTTCTCCGGGCCCATGCTGCGGACCCCATCGAGATAGGGCTGGAGGCCATCCGTGTAGCCGTGGAAGGTGCTGGGGTCGAGTATCGTCATGGCCATCCCCGCCCCGAGCCTGTAGACCTGATGGCTGATGGAGTGATGCCCGAGCGGAGTTGGTTTTGTCATGTAGGAGATGAAACGTATGCTCTCGTACTCCTTCGCCCCTTCGCCCCTGTATGACCAAGGCCGGCCGTGTGGCCAGTAGATCCAGAGGCATTCGCCGTCGCCGACCAGGACCCCTTTCACCTCGCCGTCGCGGGATGCCTCCAGCCGAAAGTAATTCGGCTTCTTCATCCAGATGGCGTAGGTACAGTGCGCCAACTCCTCCCCTTTGGCTTCCCAACGGTACGCGCTTTCGTAGGACAGGGATTCCGCCTTCCGCATCGTCTCGACCATCTTGTCGTAGAGGGCGTGGGCTTGGGGGTCATCGCGGAAAGATGTTTCCTGCGCCTTCTCCTGCTGCTGTTCCTCGGCGCCCAGAGACAGAAACAGCAACCCTATCGCCGCGCCGAGCACGAAATACCACGGCACGATTCGGCCCATCTGCTCCTCCTTCGGGGCTTGCTATCGCTCTGCCCCCGTGCAGCCACCCTCTTCAGCGGATCCCCAGCACCAGGTCGAGATGAACGACCCCGCCGGGCTCAACGACGATGTCCCTCTTCGAGCCCTCCTCGACCGGCTTGTCCTGCAACCTGGCCACACCCAGAACGTAGGGACCGGCAGGGACGCTGTGGAAGAAGAAGCTTCCCGAGCGGTCAGCCTGGATGGGCGAAGCGTAGAACAACTCGTTGTCGCTTCGTGAGAGGTGCACCCAGACTCCTTCGATGGGCTTCTTGTCAGCGGTCGATATGACTCGCCCGGCGACCACCCCGAGGTTGGTGCCGATGACGATCTCCAGGGTGTCAATCCGCTCACCAGGCCTGCATTCAATGCTCTCTCCGGAACGAAGCGGCTTCCCGCTGACCGAAACACCGATCACGCGCCAGTCCTTGTCCCTCATGAGCGCATCGACCACGACCTTTCCTGCCATCACCGGCGGTGATTCAATATGACCACTTTCATCAGCCCATACTTGCTCAAACTGAGGGCCTTCGGCAAGTGACAGAGATTGCCAGTGCTCTTGCTCGCGAGGTCCCCACGACCAGCTGAAACTTACGCCGGTTGTCCTCTGTGGTCGGCCGTCGATTTGCTCTGCTGTGCTGGGAATAAGATAGCACGAGAGATACTTGAGGGGAGGCAGGTCTGAAGCCTCCTGCGTGACGACCCTCCCTTCAAAGACTGCGCCTTTGGGCAACTGGAACTCAATGTTGGCTTCCGCTTCTCCACCTTGGACATCGATCCACTTGGACCACCTGGGGTACCCCTGTTCCTCAGCTCCAACTGTGACCTGGAAAGGCCCATGCGTCAAGAGATGGCTCTCGAAGCAGCCGCTCTCATCGGTGTATCCTGTGAACATGTCCCAGTCGGCGTCACGGCGGTTAACGAGTACGCGTGCTCCGGGTACCGGGTCGCCAGTGTCCTTATCAACGACGCGGACGCAGAATGCCAGTGTGCCGACGTCCGCCAAGGGGATGACCAGGTTCTCCCGTACCTTCCCGGCCGATGCCTCCACCCACTCCGCGTCGTGAAGGGAGAACGTACCAGGATAGTAGGTCACTGGGGCGAAGTGAACGTCCTCGGGGTTCTCACCTGCCTGCACGCCGACCAGATACGCACCTTCTGCCAGCGACCCGATGTCAAACCCACCGCCCTCGTCCGTGTCGGCGTGAGCCACTCTATCAAGGAGGACTTCTTCATGAGGCGGATCGAATCTGCGCCAGACGGACAGGCTCGCGTCCGCTACGGGTGAGCCGTCCGTAGCAACCACCTTCCCGCGGATACTGGCTCCGGGTTCAAGCTGGAAGTCGATGTCCCGCACCGCCTGTCCCGGCCGCACGATGGCCGAGGTGCGGACGTTACCCCAAAGCTCTCCGCGATACGTCTGGGGTACAAAGTCCGGGTGCCTGGCAGTGATGGAATACGGCCCTGGCACCAGCTCCCGTGCCTCCCAGACGCCATCAGCTCTGGACTTGGCCGCGGCAAAGGTCACGGTCTGCGGTTCGTAGAGCTTGACCTCTGCTCCCTCGACGGGTTCTCCGGTCGAGGCGGACGTTACCCGGCCGGTGACGACGCCTGTAGCTGACCGCCAGAACTCGGCGTCCGGCCTGCTCTCCTGCATGGCCTTCTTTGCCATCTGGACGACCTCCTCTTTGAGCTGCGAACGGGCGGAACTGAGCCGGCTCTTGACCGTGCCGACGGGCACCGCCAGCATCTCGCTCAGCTCTTTGTGCGTGTAGCCGTCAACGTAGAAGAGCGTGAAGGCCAGGCGCTGTTCGTCGGGCAGCGTGCCGAGGAGTTGCCGGATGATGCCCGTCACCTCAGCCTTCTCAGCGTTGTCGGCCGGAGAATCGTGCGGCGCGGCCATCTCCTCCACCTCCTCCAGGGACAGGGCCGCGGCAGCCGCCACCCGCGCCGATAGCCTCC
>Ga0315282_10017237_pt1 | contig 10449 bp, 8 predicted proteins | sample YL17G07_20_MG_FD_203693 | JGI IMG/M metagenome (GOLD analysis project Ga0315282, IMG submission 203693) | Sediment microbial communities from Yellowstone Lake, YNP, Wyoming, USA - YL17G07_20 | ecosystem: Environmental > Aquatic > Freshwater > Lake > Sediment | place: USA: Wyoming | collected... | reverse complement strand
ACCTTCAGTTCTCATTGAGGCAGGAAGCCTGGACTTTATTATAGGATATATAGAACAGGGGAAAGGGGTTTCCTTTATGTTTGAGCCTGACATTAAAAGGGAGCTGGAAAGGGGAATTTTAAAAATCATTCCGGTTGAGGAAGGAAATATTTCTTTCCACACGGATATATTTTTTCTCAATAAGGTTTCTCTCTCCCCCCCTGCTCAAGCCTTTTTGAAGATGGTAGGAGAGTTAAAGAAAGAGTTAACCCTGCCAAGTGCTATCACCACGCGCTGAAAACCTTATTTATTCCTATTTTACTTTTCTTGCAGCATTTGAGGATATATCGAGTCTGGGAAAGGGCGAACGGGAAGGCTAATAGAAAATACGGAGCCCCCATAGTCAACGTCTACAACGCCTTAAAGCATTCATGGGACGGAAACGGACTTGAGCGGGGATTCCTATTGGATCAGGTTTCGGTGGTAATGGGCCATGTAACGGTTGAGATGACGAAACGGTATGCTCAATACAGATTAGAAAAAATGAAGGATGTGATTAGGGGCAAACATGCTGGCGATCACAGACTTTTCACGCCCACTTCCCGAGCTAAGATATTAGAATTAAAGCCGATTATGGTATGCGGAACGGGGGCTGAATAACTCTCTTCATTCGTTTCTGGTCACCACATCCATTAATTTTTTACTAAATTCCGAGTCGGGAGTAGCCTAGAAAGCATAAATCGGGGTTGACAAAACCTCACTGACTTTCTAAAATTGGAACCAATTCCATGAAAAGATTTTTGGTTGAAATTTCGAAAGGTCGATTCAGGATCCAGGGTTTTGTTCAAGAGGTGGGGCAAGACATCTTGGTTTCCATTTGGGGGGGAACTCGACCTCATATCGGTGCTGTGGAAATGGCCATTCCGAGGCCCAGCTTAAAGAATAAAGAAAAATGGAGCGCCACCTCCTCCAACTTTACTTTTATCGGGCATAAAGAGGACGCCTTGGTAAAAAAGATTTCAGAAAAGCTAGCTGCTCAATTGAGAAGAAATGTTGTGGTGACGGCCGGTGTTCACTGGGACCGGATCACTTCCAACGAGATCAAGACCATCCAAAATCTCACCCAGAAATTATCGGACCAGATTTTAAAAAAATTCGTGCCTACTCAGAGGCGGAAGAGAAGACGAAACGAAAGCTTCCCAAAAATAGAACTTCTCTGATGTCCTCGATCTAATCCAAATACACTAAGCGCTTAGCCCTCTGCGCATAGCTAAAGAACTCAGAGCCTGATCCCTTTGGGGACTACAACAATCCCTGAGGCAGTTACTGTGAATCGCTTTGCGTCTTCTTCCAGATCATAGCCGATCTCCGTTCCCGGAGGAATCTGAACCTCTTTGTCGACGATCGCCCTCCTCATCTTTGTATTCCTTCCCACATCCACCCCTTCCAAGAGAATGGAATCCCCGACCTCTGCAAAACTGTGAACCGTCACCCTGGGTGAGAGGATCGATCGCTTGACATTTCCCCCACTGATGATGCAACCGTTTGACATAATTGAATTGAGTGCTGTCCCCACTCTCCTCTCTTCGATCCAAACGGTTTTCGCCGGCGGAGCAGGAGGTTGGTAGGTCAGGATAGGCCATTGGGAATCATAAAGATTGAGCTGAGGAGTAATGGCGATCAGATCCATGTTTGCCTCGTAGTAGGCATCGATCGTCCCCACATCTCTCCAATACCCTGTGCCCCCGTAATCTCCCTGTCTGAAATCAAAAACAAAGACTCGATCCTTTCCAATCATCATGGGAATGATATCTTTGCCGAAATCATGGCTCGAATCGGATCGAGCATCCTCAATCAATCGCCGCACCAACATCTCGGTATTAAAGACATAAATTCCCATGGAGGCCAGAATCCCTCCGGGGTCTCCAGGAATCGTTTTGGGTTCTTCGGGCTTCTCTTGAAAACCAACCATTCGTCCATCCCCGTTCGCCTCGATGACGCCAAATTCGGGGGAAAGCTTCCGATTCACCCGAATGGCAGCGACCGTCAGATCCGCCCCCCGCTCCAGGTGGAAGGCGATCATCTTCCGATAATCCATTTTATAGATATGATCACCCGAGAGAATGATCACAAGGTCGGGCCTTTCCTCTTGCAACGTGTAGATGTTTTGAAAAATCGCATCGGCGGTCCCTTGATACCAATGCTCATCAATTCTCTGCTGCGCTGGAACCGCCTCGATGAACTCTCCCAAGGAGGGTGACAGGATGTTCCACCCTAATTGGATGTGACGATTGAGAGAGATTGATTTATATTGCGTGAGGGCATAGATGTGGCGGATACCTGAATGGAGACAGTTAGAGAGGGTGAAGTCGATGATCCGATAAATGGCACCGAAAGGAACAGCGGGCTTGGCGCGATCCCGGGTGAGGGGATAGAGTCTTTCCCCCCGGCCTCCCGCTAAGACCATGGCTAAGATTCTCTTCAACGGACCTTGCCCTTCCCTAAAAGTTCTCGAATCTTCTTTTTCAATTCAGTGAGGTCAGCAGACTTCGTCACATAGGCATCGGCCGCCCAGCTCATAAAATCCTGCCGGTACCCCGAATAAGAGGTGTTGAGGATGATGGGGATCTTCCTCTCCTTGCTGACAATCCGGCCCAAGGCCTCCATCCCATCCATCACGGGCATGACAATGTCGAGAAGGATTAGATCGGGTTTCCCCGTCTCCAACTGTTGAATGGCTTCTCTTCCATTCCCGGCAGTAAGAACCTCATATCCCTCCGCCTTCAGCTCCTCTTCATAGAGAAGTCTCAGGCTCTCTTCATCTTCAACGACCAATATTTTTTTCTTCATAGGAATATTATTGTTGTTCTCTTGCCAAAAACAATCCCTTTTCTGAATGACATTTATATTCTGGTTCTCAACTCTGAACTCCGAACTCTGGCCTCGGAACTCTATTATTTCCTTTCCACCTTCTTCCTCTGCTCCATGGCCAGCTTGCATTCAGCACAGATGAACCGAGGGAGGGTATGGGGATAGGTGATTCGTTCCTCCCCGAATCCCCAGTCAATAATATCTTTCACCAGCAACTCCTCTTTAAAGGCGTGCCCCATGCAGAGTCCCATTCCGCAGACAATACAGATGGCCACGGCATCTTTATCCACTCCCTGCTTTGCACAGACATAACACTTCATGAGCCTTCCTCCTATTTGATGTGTATTAACCGATAACTAATTTTTACCATGAAAAGGGCCAAAAATCAAAAAAGTGAATAAAACTTTCGCGGGATAAGAAAGAAAATATGGATTTCAATCTAACGATGATTTGTTTCTATTTGACCAAAGTAAATATTTGAATTCGGCTATTGCCCCGATCTGCAATAAAAACCTCTCCCTTTTCATTGACACACATCTGTGAGGGGAAATAAAGGAGACCTTCAGTCCACCCCGTGGTCAACTGCCGTCCTACAAACGAACCATCCCCCCCAAGGATGACGATGCCGTCCCCGTTCTCGTCGACGATATAGATGGTCCCCCTGCTCTCCGTAATGGATGTGGGGAAACTTAAGTATTCCCTGAGACTCTTCGTTAAGGGAGAAAAGCTGTTGGACTCCTTCGCCGCAGAAAGGACCATGGCCCTGACGCTGTCGATGAGCAGGACGGTCCCTTTTGAATCAACGGACAGGTCGGAGAAAAATCCATAGTCTTTGGGGAACGGGATCTGTTTCTGGTATTTGCCTTCAGGGTTAAGGACCAGCACACGGCCCGTAAAGATATCGAGGATGTAGATATTATCATTCCTATCTATCTTGAAGCTCCTTGGAACAAAGGCTGAAGGGGAGGGTACGCCTTCTGGATTCACATAACTCTTGAATGACCCTTCAGGGGTCAGTCGTAAGATGCGGCGTTTCTTACCGTCCAGGGCAAAAATCTCTCCGTTGGAATTGATCTGGAGCCGAATAGGATTCGATAACTGGGGGATCTTGATATCGCTCCCACCCTTCAAGATTTTATCCTGGAAGGTATATCGGACGAGGCGATCGTTTTCCGTATCTCCAACGATCAGAAGCGATTTTTCATTGCAAGCAACCCCTTCCGGCTGTTTAAGGTTCCCCCCCTTTTCATCGAAATAGAGAGATTGAAGATACTTAAACTTCACCGTTTCAGCGCTGAAAGACTTCAACGGGGAAAAAAGGCTAATGACCAAACAAACAAATATACTCAATTTCACCGCAGGCTCACGGAGGGTACAGAGGAAACGAGCCTCTCTCCCTATGCGCTTTGCGCTATGCTGCCTTAAGGTTTTCATCGTTGGATCACCTCTTATATTGTTTATGACATTGAACACAAAGATCCGTGGCAGTTGGAAATGGAATCAAATACCGATATCCCGTTCCATGAGATCGATGACAACTCAGACACTGCATCGTCATGTTTTTGTTTCGTAAATCGATCACCTTCTCCCCCATGGGATGGTTCGTATGTTTCGACCAGTCATGGCAATTCTCGCAAAGTTTGGTGATGGAGGGCTGCTGCAAGAGAAAGAAATTATCAGATGCATGTGAGGAATGACAGGCTACGCAATTTCCCTCCTGTATCGGATTATGCGTCAGGGCACCCTTGATCACCTTTCCCTTTGCCGCAGCATTCTCCTGCTTCTCTTTTTCGGCGAGCTTTTCTTGCGTCGCCATGGTGTCAATATGACACTTTCCACACAGAGTCTTCATATCCCCCGTCAGAAGCTTTTTCTGAGGTGAGGCATGGGGCTCATGGCAGTTCAAACAACCCACCTTATCGACCAGCGGCCAGTGGATCCGGTTCTTATTAAAGATGTCATTCATCATACCGCTGTGGCATCCCCGGCATAACTCAAACCCTGCCTTTTTGGTTTTTACCGCATCAGGGGAAGTGGGGGCTTCGTGGCACTGGTTGCATACCTTATTAGCAACCGGAGGATGCACGTTATCAAATAATATTCCTGCCTTATTAGAGCCATGGGCGTCATGGCAGGATGAACAGTTCGCCCTCGCCACGGGATAGTTCATGTGTTGTTTTAAAAAGTTAGCCTGGTCGGTCCTGTGACAACTCACACAGAGAGCGACCAATTCATTTTTCAGAAGATGATTTCCCTTGGTAGAGGCATGCGGATCATGACAGCTGATACATCCCTTCTCCACAGGAGAATGCTTGAACTTTGCCTTGGTGACGGCATTGCCCATATTCTTATGGCAATCAAAACAGAGTTCGTTCCCCGGTTTGAGAAGGACGAACTTGTTTTTCGAGGCATGGGGGTCGTGGCATTTTACACAATTACCTTCCATAACAACTTTATGACTGCTTTTAGCATTCTTAGGCACAATCCCTTCATGGCACTTATCGCAGATTTTGTTTGGATCTTCGCCCAGTAACTTTCCGTGGGAAGCGGTATGGGGATTATGGCATTCTGTGCATTCTCCCGATTTGACAGGGGTATGGATAAATTGATTCTTGAGCTTCTCTTTAAATTGGTCATGGCAACTCAGACACAGCTTTCCCTTTGCATCGGGTTTCAACTTGAATTTGTTCTGAGCGTACGAAAGTGAAAATATCAAAAGAGACATGACCAAAATTGGTAAGAAGAGCCACTTCAACCTTAATTTCATAAACAGTCCTTTCACTTTACTCTTTGCGCTATGCTCTATGCCCTCTGCGTTTTTATTTAGTTACGATGTGGCAATCCTCACACGACCTCCCGTCAAACGGAGGATGGACCACCTCTTTGAAGAACTTCGGATCCTTTGAAGCATGAGGGTCATGGCAGTGCCTGCAATCAATGACACCCGGATCTATATTGATATGAGCCTTTCCAAAAGTTGGGCTTTTAAAGTCATGGCAATCCCCGCATAAGGGCTGAATGGCCTGATTCATCAAAGAAGGCTCGGCTGAGAAATGGGGTTTATGGCATCTTTGGCAATCCCGGGCAGCCGGTTGATGCGTCTTCTCCTTTCCCATCTTAGTCTTCAGGTCTATGTGGCAAGTCAGACACAGGTCGGGACTCTTTGCTAAAAGGAGCTTGTCCAATTTTGTCTTGTGGGGGCTGTGGCACTTTGTACATTCATCCGTTAATAAGGGCTTGTGTTGGCTTTTTGCAGCTTTTAGCCCTTTACTCACATCATTGTGGCAAGAGAAACAGAGTAGTCCCTCTTTATTCACGGTCATCCCTTTAATATTACTTCCATGGGCATCATGGCATGTCAGGCATTCCCCCTCTGCAAAAGGGTTATGGTTCGTGCCGCTCGTCTCCGCTTTCATGAGATCACCGTGACACTGGGCACACATTTTGGAGCCGCTCCATCTGAGGAGATTCTTCGCATCCGACCCATGGGAGAGATGGCAGACATTACAGCTTCCATCCAGAACAGGTTGATGGGTATAGGTCTTTAAAAACTTTCCCTCGGCATCGGCATGGCAGGCATAACAAACCCTGTCCATCCTGTCCTTGATAATACCCTTAACATTCGAGCCGTGAGGATTATGGCATGCATTGCATTCCTGCTCGGCGAAAGGAGCATGAGGGACCTTAGCCTTTTGAGCTTCCTTAGTCTTTGTGTGACAGGTGAAACACAATTCGCCGCTCTTCGAATTAAGAAGATCTTTGTATTTGGCGGCGTGAGCGGGATGGCAGGAAAGGCATCCCTTTTCGCTGATGACAGGCCCATGGTTGAATGCGACCTTCTCACTCTTTTCTTTATGACAATCAAAACAGAGAACATTTATTTTCTTGAGAACAAGCTTCGGGTGCTCGGAAGTATGGGGGTTATGGCATGTTAAACATTCCCCTTCTTTAAAAGGGTTATGTTCGACACTGCCCCCGGCTTTCAACTTTGAAGCATCGTGACAGTTGTAGCAGAGCTTACTTCCTGTTTCAGTCGTGCCAAAAGGTTTTGGATCTGAAGCTGGCTTATGACAGGCGTCACATTGAGCTGACGCGACAGGTTCGTGAGTACTGGTTTTCAAAAGTTTCGCCTGCAACGAAGAATGTGGATTGTGACAGACAGAACAGGATGCTTGATTGACGGGGTAATTCTCATGAGCCTTTTTAAAGGAAGCCTTACTGAAGTCATGACAGCCAACACAAAGAGGCGTCTCCGCTTTCACCAAAAGGTCTTTTTGGTCGGAACTGTGGGAGAAATGGCAGGTTGTACAACCCTTTTGCCCGACTTTATGAACCACCTTCTTTGCAAAATTCTCTTTTTTATGACACTGAAAACAAGCTTCATCCCCTTCTGCTTTCAACAGGCGGCTGAACTGGGAAGCATGGGGGTTATGGCATTGAATGCATTTCCCCCTCTTCAGGGCCGTATGCACGCTGGGTTTGTTCATCCCTATTTTATCTTTACTATGGCAGGGATAGCAGATTTCATTCCCTTCTTTCTTCAGAATCAATTTGGGTATCAACCCATGCCTGAGATGACAATCTTCGCATTTCTTCTCTTTGACGGGAGCATGTATATCTTTCAGTGCCATATACTTATCAGCAAATTTTTTGTGCCAGCCGAGGCATTCTTTGCTTACAAACTTCTTTCCTCCCGTCGGCGAACCTCCCAGTGTCCTTTTCTGCGGCGCCTCCGCACAGGCGTATAACAGGACTCCACACACGAGGAGGAGTATTCCCAAAACGATGGCTTTAACCTTCAAGTCGAACCGTGGCATGTCTTCTCCATTTTAATCTAAGAATAGGGCAAAGGGGATTTAAAATCCCTGCCTACCAGCAGGCAAATCTCAAATTGCAAATCCCAAATAAATTTCAATCACACAAATTCAAACGGGTTTCGTTTAGGCCGTTCGAAATTGAAGCTTGGATATTATTTGGAATTTGGCCTGCCTGCGCGGAGCCGCTTCGGCGAAGGCAGGTGCTTGGGATTTAGTGCTTCTCCTTTGGTGCTCGAAATTTGGTCCTTCGCATTCGGTTAGGCTCTTGCTTATCAGCTGTCTTTAAGGTAAACCTTCACCTCCGATATGGCCCTCAGCTTATCAGCGTAATCTTCCACCGCCTTTTTCACTTTCTCATCGAACAATCTCTTCGCAACTGCTTCTCTTGCCTCCTCGTAGGCCTGGGGCTTTGAGGGGATGACATCATGGATGGCTAAAGCATAAAAATAGCCATCGGAGCTTTCATAGAGCCTGAAATCTCCGGCCCTGGCTCCGTGTATTGCTTTCTGTACCCCTTCTGGCAAATCCTTCGTTGTGACAAGCTTCCCGTCGAAGGTCAAAAGGCCTTTGGTATTTTTGTCTACCTGTCCTTCTGCATTCTCAGCCAGCCACTGGAATTCCGTTCCTTTTCGAAGTTTTTCGATAGCCGACTCCCCATCTTCCCTCTTTGCAAAGACAAGGCCGTTGATCTTCATCATCTCCGGCATCGTATATTCTTTGATATGCTCACTATAATAGGCTTTCATCTCCTCTTCTTTCAGTTTGATGTCAGGAACAATAACCTTGTTCACAAATGCCCCGAAGAGCACGGAATTTTCGTACTCCTTTACTCTATTCTCATAGCCCTCCGTCTTATCGAGGCCTAATCGGAGCGCCTCTTTTCTGAAGACTCTTTTATAGATCATCTCATCGAAAGCGGGAACCTTTTTCAAATTCAACTTCTTGCTTTCGATGGCTCTTTCTATACCGTGGAAGAATTGCATCTTAAGATGCTGAGTAAGTTCCCCGACTGTAATAGGATTTTCGCCTCTTATCTCTGCAACCGCCCTTTTATCCTTCAAGAGTGCCTCAAATCCAGGAGTCTTTGATTCATAATTAATACCCTTAACGACGTCTTGATTCACTCTCGCATATTTCTTAATCAACGCCTGGCTATAATCTTTCAAAACCTGCACTTTCTTACGTTTGACGGCTTCTTCTCTTGCTTGTTTCATCGCTTCGGGGTCTTCGGTATAACGAATATCTTCAAGCCTCAGAATGACAAATCCTGATTTGACGGGAATGATTGGACTAACAGACCCAGCTTTTATTTTGGAGACGGCGTTTACAATTCGAGGGCTGATGTCTCTGACTTTCAACCACTCCCCTCGTTCACCTTCCTTCGCTTTTCCCTCTGAGACGTATTGCTTCGATAACTCATCAAATTTTTTGCCCGCTTTGATCTCTTCAGCCATCTTCTTTGCCGCATCTTCTTTTTTAAACAGCAAAGAGCTAATCTTCCATTCTTTGATAGACTCTTTGTAAAGCTTTCCCACCTCTTTATCGTCAACTTTTATATCCTTGACCTGCCTCTCCATCAACTCCTCCCTCAGGGTCACCTTGGAGAACGCATCAACCATATTTTTTATCTCAGGCAACTCGTCCAATCCTATCCTTTTGCTCTCTTGTACAACCAGGCTGACATTGATAAGGCGCCTCAGCACCTCTGATTTACTTGCTCCCGACGCGAATGCGAGATCTCGATTTAACTCTTCCAGCGTAATCGACTCCCCGGTCACGGTAGCGACAACTTTTTTCCCCTTTATGACGGGTAAGTCTTCACCCGATACAATTCCAATACCCCCAACAAGTAGACCGATCAGCAACGTAATGGTTAACGCACAAGAACAATGTTTCATTTTTCTCCTTTTTTTTAACGATGACTTTCGTTGGCCGCTTGAACCCTTTTATGACCTTCTGTCATCATCTCCGTTATCCACTGCGTCATCTGCGATGCCATGACATGGGCGGTGTTGACCTTCCCACGGTCAAAAAAGAAAACCCCATCGTCACCCTCATTATGACTGAGTGAACTCCAGACGATGCTCCGGCTCTTTCTTTCGATCAGTTGAACGAAAAAATCAACTTTTGGCTTCCCGAAGACGCCTTGGTAGTCGTCATATTCGACGACGTTAGCCGCCAGGATCAGGTCAGCATTCAAGAGGGGAAAAAGGGCATCCGCATTGGCGAGAGAGATTCCCTCGGGGGTAATGATCCTTAATGCCAGGAGCTGCTGTCTGACCACTCCTGGCTCGATGACATCGAACTGATCAGATTTTTTCAGGTTTCTAATAAACTGAAGCTCCAGGATCTCACCCGCATTTTTCCTCCCGCTAAAGTTGAGAAAAGGAGCAACCGCCACGGTGTACTTACTGCTCGGGTCAAAAACCTCGGAACGATAAGACACTTTGGGCCGGAATTTCCTTCTTGCGCTTCTGATCTTTTCACCTTTCGATATATTTTCAAGATAATTCTCAAGCGATCCTGTAAGCCTTCCAATTGCTTTTTCCAAAAGGGCTCTTGGGTCTTCGATCAGGCCCAGCCCCAGAATGCCAGGGGAGTCATCTCCAGCTAACCCAGCTCCATCGATCCACAAGATGATTGGATCATCTCCGGTCGAGACCAGTCTTGAAGTTAAAGCGATCTTGGGAGGATTCACTTCACTATAAAGTTCAAGGGACGTGATCAGAACGCCTCCGACCCCCGTTTCATTTTTGAATGCCTGAGCCACGGCTTTATTTAT
>Ga0315282_10017236_pt1 | contig 10449 bp, 8 predicted proteins | sample YL17G07_20_MG_FD_203693 | JGI IMG/M metagenome (GOLD analysis project Ga0315282, IMG submission 203693) | Sediment microbial communities from Yellowstone Lake, YNP, Wyoming, USA - YL17G07_20 | ecosystem: Environmental > Aquatic > Freshwater > Lake > Sediment | place: USA: Wyoming | collected... | reverse complement strand
AACGGCTCGGGCAGCTTGCGGTTGGACGTCCGCCCCCGCAGCCGGTGCACGATGCCTCGGTCGCCCTCCTTCCGCAACCGCTTCAGCAGCTTCCGCACCCAACGATCCGTCAGCCCTAGTTGCGCCGCCGCCTGCTTCTGACTCAGCTGCCCCTTCCGTACTTCGTGCAAAACCTTCAGACGATCTCGCTCTCTCTGGCTCATTAACAACAGCTCCGGTTGGCTCATCCCTCCAGCTTGCCTCGCCTCAACCGGAACTTTCTACTTTGCTAGAAGAGGAACTTCTCACTTTGCTGCGACACATCCACGGCATTGTGGCGACAACGGCGGTCCGTTGTGCTAACATACGCGGCAGTTGCAACTTTGCAGGGCGGCTGGACCCGTCCTGATTACTGAACCGCCCAGGCGAAACCATCGAAAGCCCCGCGAGGTGCGCCCATGAAAAGCTCGACAAGGATTGCCCTCCTGACCCTTCTCTTCTGCCTTCCCAGCCAGCAGCCACTGCTCGCGCAAGCGTGCCAGGACATGGAATCTATGGTGGGTTCCTACACGAAAGGCATTACCGAGCTGGTCGATACGGTGAAAAAAGAAAGTCTGGAGGATTTCCAAAAAGCATACCACCAGAAGAATTGCTTGACCAAGCTGACGCTTTGCTTAAACATCGTGAACCAGGTGGTGGATTGCTACGCCAAGGCGGCGCAAGACACCATGGCCACCAAAGAGCAGGTTGACGCCGCCAAGGCGAAGCGTGAGAGCTACGCCAGACTCAAGGCCAAGGTCGAGCAAGACCGCAACAACTTGAAGGCCACGGAAGCTGCCAAGGACGCCAAAGCCCTCATCGCGAAGATCGATCTTTCAAACTGACGACCGCGAGGACGAAACCATGGACAGAAGGACCTTCCAGAGGACACTTGCGCTTATGGGCCTCGGCATCGGCCCGACGCTTCTTTCTTCCGGTGCTGCTGACAACAAGGATTCGTCATGGCTGGCATCGAGCATTCACGACAAGGCATTGCCTCCTGTCGGATTTGATAAGCTGTGTTATAGGATCGACGGAATGCCTGCCTATTTGTGCTCCGGAGAATTTCACTATTTCCGTGTCCCGAAGGCTGACTGGCGAAAGAGGATGGAGATCTTCAAGGAGGCGGGCGGCAATTGTCTTGCCACTTACATCCCCTGGCTGCTCCACGAGCCCAGCGAGGGCAAGATTATCTTTGGGGGAGAGGACGGAGTAAGGGATCTTGAAGGTTTCCTGCGCATGGCTGGCGAAGCTGGTCTTTATGTGATCGCCCGGCCGGGACCCTACCAGTATTCGGAGTTGAAGTACGATGGCTTGCCCGGTTGGCTCTGCGAGGACTATCCCGAGCTGCGCGCGCAGAATTTTGAAGGCAAACCCTTCCGTACGTCCTCGGTTTCCTATATCCATCCGCTTTTTCTGGAGAAGGTCCGCACATGGTACAGCCAGGTCTGCCCCATCATTGCGAAATACACCGTTTCCAAGGGGGGACCCATCGCCTTCGTGCAACTCGATAATGAGATGGTAGGTATCCATGTTTGGTTTGGAAGCCTGGACTACCACGCGGCCTCGATGGGGTTCGGAAAGCCAGGGGGTCGATACCCGCGTTTTCTCCGCCAGCGCTATGGGGACGTGGCGACTCTGAACCGCACCTACGGGACCAGCTTCGCCGACTTTGCCGCGGTTCGGCCACTGCCCCCCTCGAGCTCCTCCCAACCCTCTGAAATCCGCCGCGTGAAGGACTACTTCGACTTTTACCTGGGAACCATCGCCGAATACGCTCAGATTCTTGCCGGAATGATACGCGAGCATGGCATCGATGTTCCCCTCCTTCACAATTCTGCCGGCCCGCCAATGAACGCCTTGTTCTGCGAAACCGTGGCGGCCCTGGGGAATTCTTTTCTTCTGGGTTCGGACCATTACTACAACCTGGACCAGAGCTGGCCGCAAAACAATCCCACGCCGCAGTACGCCCTGAACGCCTTCTGCTCAATGGAGATGCTCCGCCTGATGGGTTTCCCGCCCACCATCCTGGAGCTACCGTCAGGAAGCGCCTCGGATTGGCCACCTACCACGGCTTCGGACTGTAAAGCGTGCTACTGGACGAACCTTGCGCTGGGGATGAAGGGAAACAACTACTATATCTTCACGGGAGGGCCCAATCCTCCCGATGCCGGAAGCACCACGGACCTTTACGACTACGGCGCCGGGATCGGCGCCCGGAACGAGGTCCGGCCGCTCTACCACGTTCAGAAGGAATTTGGACTGTTTCTGAAAGCGCGCCCCTGGCTGGTCGAGGCTGAGCGTGAATATGATTGTCGCTTCGCACTCGATTTTGAATATGCTCGCGCGGATAACTACTGGAAAAGCCGCGGAGAATTTCTCCTTTCCAGCAGCGACGCCTGGAGCTTTTTCCTCAAGGGACCGCTCACCACGGCTTTCTGCGCCAGTTTATCGCCGGCGTTTTGCGACTTGTGCTCCGACACCTGGATCTCCGACCAGGGTGCTCCCCTGGTTGTCGTGTCCTCCTCCAGCATGGCCTCCCTCAAACAGGAGAGGGTCGTTCGCTTCCTGAAGCAGGGGGGCAAGGTTTTGATCATGCCGGTGCTTCCCGTAGTCGATGAAAACTTGCAGCCCTGCACGACGCTGCGCGACTTTCTCGGCAAGCCGTCCGTTCAAATCAATCCCAATGAGTTTCCTCGCGCCACCGTGGAGAACGTTCCCAACATCCTCGATAACGGCGATACGTATTTCTGTGAAAACCTTCCTCTCGAATCGGAAGTGCTGGGCAAGGACGAACGCACGGGCAGGGTTATCGCGTGGCTACACAAAACCGAAGGCGGGGGCCAAGTCATCTTCCTGGGTTTCCGCTGGGTGCATGCCATGCATGAGCATGCGCGGATGTTAAAGGCTCTGCTGCTCAGACTTGGACTGGAGCAGAAGGTGGTTTGCTCGAACCCCGATGTGTGGACTTCCCTCCGGACCCGAGGCGATAAATCTACGCTCTTCTTGATGAATCTCCTTTCCTCGCCTATGGAAGCCGAGATTAGCTGCCGTCCCGGCCGAAGCGGCAGGACGCATGATCTCGGCCTTCAGAAGCTTGAACCGATGTCAGTGAAATATGTAGAGCTTTAGTCGACCGTCGAGGCCGGTGCAGCCTGGTCGGGATATCCTGTAGCGGTGGTGGGCGGGCCTTGCGAGTCGGCGGCGCAACACTTATACTGGCCGTCGGTTTTCAAACAAGCTTTGCGAGGAGGACTCATGGCTGCAATATCCCGCCGGGATGCCGGCAAGCTCCTGCTCGCCGGTTCCGCCGGCCTGCTGGTCACGCGCAATCAACTGTTTGCCGGGGAGAAGATTAACTCGGTTGTTCGAGGGGTGCAGATTGGGGCTCAGAGCTATTCGTTTCGCGACCGACCCCTGGACGCCTGCATCGAAGCCTTTCGGACCGTCGGCCTGGGCGAGTGTGAACTCTGGGACGGGCACGTTGAGCCCGAGAAGATGAAACCGGAGGAGCAGCGGAAATGGCGCCTCACCGTTCCGCTCACCCACTTCCATCAGGTGCGCGAGAAGTTCGACCGCGCCGGCGTTCTCCTTTACGCTTACACCTTCGGCTTCCGCAAAGAGATGCCGGACGAGGAGATCGACCGCGCCTTCCAAATGGCGCAGGCTCTGGGCGTCAAGTACCTCACGGCCTCCGCCAACGTCAGCGTGGCGCCACGGGTGGATAAGTATGCCCGGAAATACAAGATCATGGTGGGCTTTCACGGCCACGATCAAACCGATAAACCCGACGAGTTCTCGACTGCCGAAAGCTTTGCCCGCGCCATGAAAGGGGCGTCACCGTACATCGGGGTGAACCTGGATATTGGCCACTTTGTGGCCGCCGGCGGTGATCCCGTGGCTTACATCCGCGAACACCACGAGAGGATCGTCACGCTTCACCTCAAGGACCGGAAGAAGAACCACGGCGCCAATCTGCCCTTCGGCCAGGGTGACACCCCCGTCGTCGCCGTGCTGCGGTTGTTGCGCGACGAGGGCTGGAAGATTCCCGCCAACATCGAGTACGAGTATGGCGAGGAGTCAAAGACGCGCTTGGACACTCTCGCCGAAGTCAAGAAGTGTTTCGAGTACTGCAAGAAGGCGCTGGAAAGCTAGGCACACCACTTTCCTTGCTGCCACAGCGTAGGGGCGCAAGGCCTTGCGCCCCTAGCGGTCTTTTCCCAGAGCCAGCACAAAGTACTGCGCGTGAGCTGATCCGGCATTGCGAATCCCGTGCTCTTCGTTCGAGGCCACGAAGGCCACCGAGCCCGGGCCCAAGCGGGAGCTGCGCCCCGCGATGGTCACCTCCAGCGTCCCCCCCGCGGATCAAAAACATTTCCTCGTGCGCGTGGTGATGCGCCGGATGGGGCATTCCGCCTGGAGCGAGATCTGTCTCATGCGCCTCGATTGCGCAACCGCCGTGGGTTGCGCCCCCCAGGATAGGGCGGAAACTGTTTCCACCGTTGGTGTGAACCGGAAGGTCCTCGAAGCGGTACACCTTCGATGGCAGAGCAACTTTCTCTGCGGCCGCGTCCGAAGAAACCATCAGTGCGGGCAGCCACAAGCAAAGATCCCTTCTGGATGGATTCATAGAGACCCTCCCAGGGTGGATTTTGACCGGACCGTTACCTGTCCGCAATTTGTGCTATTCTCCTGCTTTTATTACGACCGCGCTGGTCACCTGTAGAGGGGTGCACTGCCTTATCGTTGCCCCCGCCGAAGTGATTCAGCTTGCGATTGAGATCTTATCAAACCATCAGCTCTGGGGACTGGCCAGGTAAGGAATGCTGCCACAGCCTATCGCCCATTGCACAATTACTTCATCGATCGTTGAGCGAGCAAGAGGAGACAGCCCATGAAGGAATACAAATTCATCCTGCCGGAACGGGAACTACCCAAGTCGTGGTACAACGTCATCCCCGATCTCCCAGCGCCCCTGCCGCCTCCCTTGAACCCTGGAACCGGCCAGCCGGCAAAACCCAGTGACCTCGAGGCGATTTTCCCCGCGGGGCTGATAGAACAAGAGGTCTGCACTACTCCGACCGTGCCTATCCCCGAACCCGTCCTCGATATCCTCCGGCTGTGGCGGCCCACGCCCTTATACCGCGCGTATCGGCTCGAAAGGGCGCTCGATACTCCGGCCAAGATCTTCTACAAGCAGGAAGGAGTCTCTCCGCCGGGCAGCCATAAGCCGAACACCTCCGTCGCCCAGGCCTACTACAACAAGATCGCGGGCATCAAGAGGCTCTGCACCGAAACAGGAGCCGGCCAGTGGGGCAGCGCTCTGGCCTTCGCCTGCAATGTCTTCGACATGGAATGCCTGGTCTATATGGTGAAATGCAGTTTTTATCAGAAGCCGCACCGGCGCACCATGATGGAGTGCTGGGGCGCAACCTGCATCCCTTCCCCCAGCGACCAGACCGAGGCCGGGCGGCAAGTCCTGGCCCAGGACCCGGAGTGCCCGGGCAGCCTGGGCATCGCCATCAGCGAAGCGGTGGAGGATGCCGCGCATCGCCAGGACACCAACTACTCCCTGGGGAGCGTCCTCAACCATGTCCTGCTGCATCAGACGGTAATCGGCCAGGAGGCCATCGCGCAGATGAAACTTGCGGGAGCATTTCCGGACATCATCGTCGGTTGCTGCGGAGGTGGAAGCAACTTCGCGGGCTTAGCGTTCCCCTTCATTCCAGCGAAAGCTGCGGGAAAGGACATTCGCCTCATCGCCGTCGAGCCCGCCGCGTGTCCCACCATGACCAAAGGTGTGTACGCCTACGATTTCGGCGACAAGAGCGGCATGACGCCGCTTCTGAAGATGGACACCCTTGGGCACGATTTCATTCCCGTGGGGATTCACGCCGGTGGTCTGAGATATCACGGCATGGCGCCGCTGGTGAGCCTCCTGCACCGCGAAGGCGTCGTGGAAGCCGTCAGTTATCTGCAACTGAAATGTTTTGAAGCGGCGGTGACCTTTTCCCGAGCTGAGGGGATTATCGTGGCGCCGGAGACCTCCCATGCGGTCTGCTGCGTGATCGAAGAAGCCGTGAAGGCCAGGGAGGAAGGGAAGGAGAAAACCATCCTCTTCAATCTGAGCGGCCACGGGCACTTCGATATGGCTGCCTACGAGAAATACTTTGCCGGCGAGCTTTCGGACTACGAGCACCCGGAAGAAAAGATAAAGGAAGCTTTGGCACACTTGCCCAGGGCTTCCTGAGCGCGGTTTAGCATTGGCCGTAGGGGCGCCAGGTGCCTCGCTCCTACCATCCTCTCGGGCGCACGTCACCCGGCTAACGCGGGTGCCCGACAGGGATCAAGTATAGGGGTTGGTGATCGGCAGGCAGCGCAAGGGCTTTCTGGATTTCGCCGTCGTCAAACGCGCCAACCGGCACGCCACCCAGTCCCAGCGCCACGGCTTCGAGGAGCAGGTTTTGCGCAGCGTGACCTGCCTCCATGTGGACGTAGCGCGGGCTCCGCATTTGCCCGTATTTGTGCGCCGTGCGTGCATACACGGCGGCGATCATGAAAACAGCGGGCGCGTGAAGGACCGCTTCCTGCTCCAGGGCCGCGCGGTAGATGGCTTGCCGCAGGTCCCGGTCGGAAGTCCGAAGCAGCCGGTGCCCACGAGGGTCGTAGTGGAAGAGGCCGGAAGCCATCATCACGTACATCTCCAGAGGATAAAGGGCGCCGGCCGAGGGCGCCGTGCGGAGGCCCTCGGGATGCGTAATGCCCTGGGCGGCCCAGAGGAGCTGCGAGAGCTCCCGGTCGGTCAGGGGCTCTAGGGTGAACTCGCGCACGGAACGGCGGCGTGCCAGCGCCTCTTCCAGCGACATTTTCCCTTCCCTCATCGGCGTCGGTAGCTGCATGGTGTCTGCGGAACCGGATTTCGTCTGGCTCATTGCGGGTCCTGCTCCTGAGAGTATTGCAAAACCAACCAGGGTAAACAACATCGACATACCACATGTGATTTTCATGGCTTATGCTGCCTTCCTTCGGATGAGTATTCTAATCCGCAAACGTGCCCTCCAGGGAATGCACGGCGTACCTTTCCGATGGCTGCCTCAGACGCGATGGTAGCAGGCTTCTGACTCAGCGGCCGCCAGCGCTACAGATCAACTGCGTAGCGCCGCCGTCTCGGCGGCTGTAGCTGGGGGCGTCTCGCTCCAGCAGGGGAAGATGGAGCGGGCAGGATGCCCGCCGGACTGCCGGCGAGGACACCGCGCTACACACTCCGGGCCGCTGGAGCGGTTTTCCAGCCAGGGATGACGGTCGAAGAGGACAGCAAAGATGTTTGGCGTCCCCGACGGGATTTGAACCCGTGTTACCGCCGTGAAAGGGCGATGTCCTAGGCCGGGCTAGACGACGGGGACGAGCTTTCAAGCGAGGCGAGCCAAACTCCCAGCATACACCGGGAATGCGCTCGCGGCTACAAACACACCATGCTAGCAGTCGGCCTTCGAAACTGTCAAACGGTAGATCAGAGGCTAGGAACTGGGGACGCGGGCGCTGCACCGTATGGTGACAGGGCGGGGCTAGGGCTTTCAAATTGCGGATTTGAGATCGCAGATTGAAGGGTGGAAACAGAATCGGCACAAAGGGAAGGGCTGTGACCTGACGCGCTCGGAAAGGCCCTCCCCGACCAGCGCTTGAGGAATCAGCTTCCGAAGACCAAATCCGTTTGCTTGGGGGTGGGCGCACCGGGTTCAGGGATGGTAGTGGGGATGAGTTCCGGATATTGGGCGAGCAGGGTTTCCGGCGCGCGAACGGGCTGGTTGCGAAGCAGCGCGATCAACTGCAAAGCGTTGGCGATTGCTTTACCCTGGAAATGGTTGTTGGTAATGACGTAGGTGACGTCCGTTCGTTGGGCGAGGTTCTTGGTCCTCTCGGCCCAGGGCTTCAACTCCTCCAGGCTGTAAAGGTAGTTGTAACGCTCTTCCGGGTGCTCGCTGGAAGTGAACCAGTGCTCGTAGTTGCGCCCGTGCAGCCGGACGTAACCCAGGGGCGCGGTGGCTTGTTCGCTGGGGGCAAGTGAGCGCCCGATGACTGGCTGGTCTATGTTGCAGAATCCGACGCCCAGGCTGGTGAGCCACTCGAAGATTTCCGGCTTGTTCCAGGAAGCGTGTCGTACCTCCAGCACCAGGGGATATTCCATGAACTGCATGAAAAGCCCGCTCAGGTACTCGTGGTTGGGCTTCGTGTTTTTGAACGACCAGGGAAATTGCAGGAGCAGGGCGCCCAAGCGCTCCGATTCCAGCAGCGGCGCCAGTCCTTGCTTGAAAGACTTCTCGTCTTGCAGGCTGGCGTTCCGCTCGTGAGTGAAACGTTGCCAGAGTTTGGCGGTGAACTTGAAGTCCTTGTTGTGCTCGATCCGGCGGACCCACGCGCGCACGGTGTCGGCGCGAGGCGGATGGTAGAAGGAGGTGTTGATTTCGATGGTGTCGAAGAACTTTGCCAGGTAGCCGGCTTCGTGAAAGCCCCGCGGCTTGGGTTGCGGATAAACAATTCCCTCCCAGTCGGCATAGGACCAACCGGCGGGCCCCACGAGAATCTTGCCGGCAGGCGGGGGTGCAAGCATCTTCGCCTTTTCTTCGCCTTCAGCCTAGCGCTCCCTGCACCGTTTGTCAAGCGGTCTGTTTGTCGGTTCGGCAAAAACTGTGGAAGGAAATGGCGGGCCGCCAGGAGAAGTCTGCGCGAGTCGGCGGCAAGAGCCAGAGGTTTGACTGGATATCAGCAGTCGGTGCGAGTATATTCTCGCCCAAGTCTATCTGTTCAAAACACCGATGCACCGCTGTCCCCAGTGCCAGCATGAAAACCCGAACTTTGCAGAAGTGTGCGGGATGTGCGGGGCGCGCCTGAAGGCGCCTTCGGCGCCGGTTCGGCCTGTACTCGTACCGCCCTCCGCCCCCCCTCCTCCGCAGCCGGCCGGAACTTCTCACCCCTGGGGGCCGCAAACTCCTGCTGGTAGAGTGCATCCCCCGGCGCCGCAGCCCACGCCTCCCATAGAGTCACCTCGGCCGCCCATTGAGCCCGCGACGCCAGTGATGCAGCCGCCGAGCTTCTATCACCCTCAATCTCTCGGGCGCCCCGAACGCGTGCGCCGCTTGGCCGTCATCTACTTTCTGGCGAGCGCGTTTCTTGCAGTCGTTCTCCTTCTTTCCTCGGAATACCGGGAGCAGGTCACGAATTTCGGACAGCGGCTCCCAGCGATCAACGGGTTTTACCTGCTACTCCTGTTGTTGTTAGCGCTCGTGGCAGGAATAGGATTGTTGAAGTGCTGGCAGGGTGGGTTCAACCTCGCCATGGTGTTCAACCTCCTCGTGATCATTGTGGGTGTACTGGTTATTCGTGAGGGAGGGCGGAATGTGCTGCCGGGGGTGTTGCTGATTCTGGCGAGCGTCGTGATGGTGTACCACCTCCTGACACCCGAGGTTCTCCTGGCGCTCAAAGAGGGGTCAGAACTCAGCACGGATTCCGGTTCGGAATATGGTGGAGGAGAACTGGTAGAAGAGGCCGTCGACTTTGTCATGGGCAGGTACGGGGGGACGTCTCCGTTGCGTAGGCACAGCTTAGCGAACGCTTTATGGCTTGTGTTGGTTGGAGCGTATGGAATCATTTATCTCCTTTCGGCCGCTGCTGGGGGGACGGCGAAAAGGGATTACACAAGTGCGGACAACTCCTTCAAAATCTCGAGTCCGCGCGGGTGGGTCATGGCAGACAATCCGCAAACAGGAGCGGAAATTTCGCTGGTGCGACGCGACCCGGAAACTCACTCGATCGTGAACCAACCCGCTGTCTCGGTGTATGTAGTTCAGGCGGCATCCACCTCGGCGGAGTTGGAGGGGGCCGAACTGGCCTCCTGGCAGAGGGAGTGGATGCAAAAGGCGGGCTCTAACCAGGTCCCCGAACTCAAGCCGGCCAAAGTCGGCGGTATCAGCGGATGGAGAATGAGCCTTCTCGCCACACCGCCGGGCGGAGGCCTGGAGCGCTGGTGGCTGCTGCTGACAAAGAAAGACGCGAAGCTCTATACCCTACGCGCTGCCTGCCCGGAGGAGGCCTCCAGCGAGATGCTTACCGAATGCCAGAAGGTCCTGAATACTTTCAGGTTCTTGTCCTGACCCGGCTCATAGGATTCCTATGCAAACTTCCAACTCGGCGCGAGGTCTGGATCCAAGACAGGCCATCCTGGGGGCGAAGGTCTACAAACCGGTCCGTGACCCGAAGACACTGGTCGAGTTCGCGGTCTCTCTGGGTTTGAACTGGTTGTTTGTGGGAGACGAGCTGGCGACTTGGGGACCTTTCCGTGAGCAGGTGCGAAAGGCGGGGCTGAAATACGCCCTGATTATCCGCACGTTTAACGACCCGGAGGCCGCCCGAGCAGATCCCAGCCTGATGAGCACG
>Ga0315282_10017235_pt1 | contig 10449 bp, 10 predicted proteins | sample YL17G07_20_MG_FD_203693 | JGI IMG/M metagenome (GOLD analysis project Ga0315282, IMG submission 203693) | Sediment microbial communities from Yellowstone Lake, YNP, Wyoming, USA - YL17G07_20 | ecosystem: Environmental > Aquatic > Freshwater > Lake > Sediment | place: USA: Wyoming | collected... | reverse complement strand
CAACCATCTACCAGTACTTGGCGGCTTGGAACCAGACTCCCAGACCGTTCGTTTGGATAGCCACGGCGGACATCATTCTCGACAAGGTCAGACGCTGTAAAGAATTAAATGTTACAGGACACTAGCTACTGGATTTGGGCCTCCGGCTGCGCGGTTTGCCCCGGTAGAAGCGGCATAGCTGCCGGGCTGGTTTCGGATGCGGTACTGGAGATCGCCTCCACAGCCTTGCGGCGAGCTTCCAGGCGTATATGTGAGTAGGTCTGCAGCATTCGCCTCGACACATGCCCTGCAATCTCCATCACCGTGAAATCCGGCACCCGCTTCTCAAGCATGTTCGTGATCGCGGTATGGCGCAGATCGTGAAACCTCAGACCCTTGAGGCCAATAGACCGCGTGAGTGTTCTCCAGGCTGTGCGCCAACTCTTCTGTGGCCTTGTCGGGTCAACCTTGAAGGATTCACATGCCGGGAACACATAATGCTCTGGGTTCACTTCCCCCATTTGTTCGGCCCTTCCCCTCAGGCCGCTCAGTGCGGTTAGGGCATCGGTGTTGAGGGGTATCACGCGTTCCCCCGCTTCGGTTTTGCTCTTGCAGACTGTAAGCGTCCGACCAAAGAGGTCCACATCTTTCCACCGCAGCCCGCGTAGTTCACAGCCTCGCATGGTAGTCGCCAAGGCCAACTTGACGGCGCAGAGCAAATTGTCCCAATAGGGAGCGTGTTCGGGGTCCGTCACGTTGACCGACAAGAGGACACGCTTCTCGTCCTCAGTCAGCGCCCGACCTACCCCATTCCTCTCGTGGAGCATCTTTACGTCCTCCGCAATGAACTTCCACCGCTTGGCCTTTTTGAGCACGCGGCGAAGTAGGCCGATCTCCATGTTAATTGTCCGGTTGGAAACGCCTTGGTCATGCCGGTTGCCTTGATACAGCCTAATAACCCTGCCGGTCAACGCGACTAGCTTTACGTTTCCCAAGCCCTCACGCAAACGCTTTGCCCGGTCGGTTTCGAGCCGCAATGTATTTTCGGAGGCTTCGAGCTTTCGGTCCTGCAAGTATTCGTCAATGGCCTCAAGGAGACGCAAGCCGGGGCGCGAAGAAGTGGGCCCGACCGCACCGTTCTCTGCCCGGGCGATCAGTCGTGTCTCGCGCCTCGCAGCCACTTCTCTGTTGGAAGTCTTGAGAGATTTCCTAAACCGCATCCCGTCAACAAAGAAATGGGTCCACCAGGTATTCTCCCGCTGGTAAAGTGCCATGTTATTTGCCTCGCTTTCGTCGTAACTTCTTTTGTCTTTCCCGACGCCACTCCTCACCGTGTTCATCCCACCATTTCAGTTTCAGCTCGCGCTCACCGCGCTGGGCGCAGACCTCGGAGCAATAGCGTTGATTGCGTCTGTTGGCTAAGAAGTAGGGGCTGGGACACTCAGGGTGTGGACAGCAGCGTGTCTTGTCAGCGGACTTCAAGAGCCATATGAGTGCTTGCTCCAGCGCGCTGGGCTCTTCTGGTTGGTCGGGATTTCCCCAATAAGCCACAGGGATCATTCGGTAGACCCGTCTGGGAAGGTCTGAGCGTAGCCCGCGAACGTATTCCCGCAGACCCAGCAAGAGAAGTTCCTTGTGGCGCATGTTGGGATTTATCCAGATGCGGCGGAGCCAATCGCGCACGGGAATCAACAACCGTTCCAATATGGTCTGTGCCCCGAAGCCTGATTCTTGTGTTGCTTCTGGCTCCGTTGCTTTCAGTGCCTCGTATCCTTCTCCAAACAACTGAAGTTCAGGAAGCACCGTGTTGAACTCGGCGTTGAATTTCGCTTTCAAGGAATGCTGCAAGCGCGAGAGTGAGTCGGGAGTTTCACCCAAATTCGCCAACTCCGTCAGTAGTAGGCGAGCCTGGTCGGGCTTCACATCCGCGAGAAGCAATCCACGCCGCATCTTGCTAGAGCCCTCCCAGAGTATTTTTCTAGCTTGACCTACAGGCCCTTCTAGCATGAAAATCATTGCGATGTCAAGAGCAATCGTACGCTAGCGTAGGAGAAAAGACTTATGTATCCGCTTCTCATTTTGCTGGTGCTCCAGGCAAAGCTAATCGGCATCCTGGACGTTGCGCAGCTGCTTGGCGTGTCGTCGGACAGCATCCGGCGGCTCATTAAGCGTGGTGAGATTCGTCACGTTCGCGTGGCCGGCCGCGTGTTGGTGCCTCGGACGGAGGTTGAGCGGATTTGCGCGCCCCAGACAGAAATGGCGAATGTCGGGACAACCGGCCAGCCGCCCAAGGAATTGAAGTCCAGTTCGTGAAGGTCCGTCATGAGCGAAACCACACTTCAGCCGCGGCTTCCGCACGACCCGGCTCTTCGGGATTCTGTGCGGAGGCTCTGCGCGCGACCGCCGCTGGCGCCCCACCTGGAAACGGGAGCGGAGCGGGTCCTTGCCGCGTGGCTGCCGCGCGATGCGCACATCGAGCAGGTCCTCCTGGGCGCCTGCCTTGTGCACCAAACACCTCAGCCGATCATCGGATTGGGAGCCGAGCAGTTTTTCTATTTGTACCACCAGCGCCTGGCTGCCGCGATTTTCGACCTTGCCCAAAGCAATACAGGCGTCAACCTTCAAACTTTGCGGGCGTTTTTGAATGCTGACGTCATTGCCGTACCGGAGGGCTACCTTTTCTTTGTCATGGCTGAATATCTGCGCGATGGTAGGAACAAAGACACAGGAGAGTCCCCTTGAGTTCCCACAACACGCCCAACCTGCCATATGACGCGGACGCAGAGTTAATCCTTCTTGGCAATTGCCTGTTCCAGGAAAGCGCGGAGCCGCTCGGAGGCCTAGCGCCGCACCAGTTCTTCTCCGCAGCCCACCGCCAGATCGCCACGGCGATTCACGCCCTAGCCGAGAAGCATCAACCGATAGACACCGTGCAGCTTGCCCGCGAACTGACGGAAGCCAAGGCCGGCGTGTCGCCATCGGAGATTGCCAGCTTGACGGAGGGCGTGCCGATACTCACTGCGGCGAGTCTCACCTGGTATCGTGACCGAGTCAAGGAGCTGCACCAGCAACGGCTGACGTTGACCGCAGCCTACGAACTGGGGCAAGCGGCCACCCAAGGCTCATCGGTCACAGAGATCCGCGAGTGCGCCGCCGACATTCTGGCCAAAACCGCGCCGGCGGCGGCTCACGCTGTGGCTTCCAAGGTGGTGCTCGGCGAAACCTCGGAGCATCTGACGGATTCGGGCAACGTGCGGCGGCTGGTGAAGATGCACGGCCGGGACTTGCGCTACTGCTCGGCTTTTGGCAAGTGGCTGGGTTGGGATGGGACGCGCTGGAAGCCCGACGAAACTGGGGAGATCGTGCGCCGTACGAAGGAGGCGCTGAAATCCATCTACACGGAAGCGGACCAGGCTTCCGGCAAAGAGGAGCGAGAGGCCCTCGAACGTTGGGCGAAACAATCCGAGGCGGAAGGAAAGATTCGAGCAGCCATTTCACTTGCGGAGTCGGAGCGGGAGATCGTGATTAGGCCGGAACAATTGGATCGGGACCCGTGGCTTTTGAACTGCGAGAACGGCACGCTTGACCTCCAGACTCTGAAGTTGCGCCCGCCCTGCCGCGAGGACTACCTGACCCAGAAAGCCGGGGGGCCTTACGATCCCCTCGCCAAGTGTCCCGTCTGGGATGACTTCTTGAATGTTGTAACGCACGGCAATGCCGACCTTCAGGCTTTCCTTCAGTGTGCTGCCGGCTATGCGCTAACGGGGCTCACCATCGAGCAATGCCTGTTCATCCTTTGGGGAACTGGACAGAACGGCAAGACCACCCTCTTGGAAGCGTTGCGGATGATCATGGGTGACTACCAGTACCACGCGGAATTTTCGACCTTCCTGCACCTGCGGAGCCGCACGGTGCGCAACGACGTGGCCGCCATGAAGGGGAAGCGTTATGTGACCGCCATTGAGGCCAACCCCGGAGATCGTTTGGACGAGTCCCTCATCAAGACGGTCACGGGTGGGGACCCGGTTACAGCGCGCTTCTTCTATAAGGAGCATTTCACCTACCGCCCAACCTACAAGTTGTTTCTGGGCGTCAATGACAAGCCTGTTATCCGGGGATCGAGCAAGGGAACATGGCGCCGGATTCGCCTGGTTCCTTTTACGGTAGAGATTCCTGACCAGAAGGTGGAAAAGCAGTTTCTCGAGAAGCTGCGGCCCGAATTCGCCGGCATCCTGGCGTGGGCCGTCCGAGGCCTTGAGAAATGGAAGGGCCCGGGACTCAAGCCGCCTCCCGAAGTAGTGGAGGCCACCAAGGAATATCGCGAGGAGATGGACATCGTGGGAGGGTTTCTTTCGGAATGCTGCGTGCGAGAATCCGAGGCCGAGACGACTGCCCGGGAGCTGTACGGCCGCTACAAGGCATACTGCGAGCACGGTGGCGAGCGGCCGTTGTCGCAGCGAGATTTCGGCCTGGCGCTCCGCCAGCGCGGGTTTAACCCGGTACGCCGCGGCGAAAACCGGAGGCGGGCGTGGGAAGGGTTGAGGCTCGCCGGCGAGGGCGCGGGGTAAAATGAGAGGCCACGCCCCCCTTGATATAGGGAAGTTTGTCAGGTTCCTGCGTCCGGTGCGTCCGTCTGAGTATAAGTGTCCTGACTGGAGGCAGTTAGCCACGGACGTGGAGCGTCCAATAGGCGGACACGCCGCAGTCTCCTGCGTCCGCCAGATAAGTCCCGCGTCCGTGCTGTAAATGCATGACTTATCAAGAGAACGGACGCGACGGACGCATACGGACGCGGTCATTGCACAAAGTTCCCTAGGATCGGCACTTCGCCCTTTATTCGCCATTTTGTAGGACTAGTGACAGGCTGGACGGGTGTTAAGAGAATCAGCAACCCTGAACTGAAGTGGAGGGATAGACCCATGAGGTTTATAGACCCGCGAATGACTGACGACCGTGACCGGGAGTTGGAAGCCAAGGTCGGCACGCGAGTGGATTACCCTCGCCTGCCCGCTTGGCTCCGCAACTGTCTGGGGCGCCGGCTGTGTGGTGGAACCTGGACGGCAAAGGTTAGTGTGCCGGGCGCAAGCTTCCTCGTCTCCCACGAGGGAGAACGCCCCTATTGGCTCGATCACTGGGGAACCACCCACCATCGTGGCAAAGAGGTGTTCGTCTGTGAACCTTACGGCCTCGGCAGTAAGCACGTGGGCATGCTGATGGAATTCTGTCAGGCTCTCAACCTGGACTACGAGGTCAGTGCGTGCAGTTACCACTACCCCACTCAGACGCTGCGTATCCTGATCTGGCCGCGCGAGTGGGGCAACCCCAGCGAGTGGGGTAAGCCCGAGGGCGAAGTCAATTTGGCTGCGGATATGATCCTGGCGTCTCAAGACGTGCATGACGCAGTCTCCGAATCTCGGACCGAACTCGGCACTATATATATATCTATCGGAGGTCAGAATGCCACACGTGAAAACGACACTTTCTAATTCCTCGGCAGAAGTCGAGCCGAAGGTCCAGCTACCCGCTGAGGGTGATGACGCCGCCAAGGAAGTCTTATTCTTCGACCGATTGAAGGCGATCAGCGAGGCGGAGTGGGAGAGCCAGCGCACTTTGCGAATCTACCGACGCCTCCCAGCGATCAACCGCCCCGGCAGGCACTATATCGAAAAGTTGAACTGTGCCATTGATGAAGACTACTTGCTCCGGAAACACGGCAGCGGCGTCTACCTCGTCATGTTGAATGACACAAAGAAAACGATAGACTCTGCGACCGTCCAACTTTATAACCCCGCCTACCCGCCGAACGTCAGCCTTGAGGAGCTCACCGACGACCCGGGCAACGCGCCGTACTTGGCATTGTTGAGGCGCGATCCAGACGGATTGAAAGGTGATGAAGGGACCGCACAAACCGCCGTTGCGGCGCTCAGCGGCCTTCTCAATAAGCTGGTCGAGCAGCGCGAGGCTGGACGTCCGGCTGAAGAGAGTGAGCGGAAGTTGACCGGGGTCCTCGTTGATTGGGCTCTCAAGCAGACCAGCAAAGAGCGCGAAACCGCCACCGCCCAAAGTGATCCGGGGCGGCTCACGGAATTGGTCAAGGCGATCAAAGAACTGGCCCCCGCAGCGCCCGCCGATCCGCTCGTGCTCTTGGAACGACTCCTGACGGTGACCGAGAAGTTACGACCCCAAGTCACACCTGAAACCGGAGGCACCGTTGGGTTGAAGCAACTGGATCAACTTTTGGATGTCATCGGTAAGCTGGAAGAAACCTTCGGACGCCGCGCGACTAGCGGAGTGCCGACCACAGCTGAGGTTATTCTGAAAAATCTTCCCGAGGTTCTACGTGAGGCAGGCGGGTTGGTCGGAAAAGCGACTGAGGCGGCGTTCTTGGTGCGCAACAGAGTCGCGGTCGGCCCTGGCGTTTCCCCTGGAGCACAGATTCCGATTGCTCCCGCTTCGCCAGCACCCCAGGAGCAGGCCACCGCGACACCTATCATGCCAGCGCGGGCGCCGCTCGAAACTGAACCTCTAGGTGCGTCGGCGCCGTCTGCCCCAACGTCGGCGGACGCGGTCATCAAGCAGGCGATTGTGGCCCACATGCAAGCGGGCAGGGACGGCTATGACGTAGGTAGTTGGTTGGAGATGACCGACCCGCGCATCATCGAGGCTTTGGAGAAGCTTACCCTGGCGCAATTGAAGGAGTTTCTCTTGGGCGATCCAATTCTCTCGACGTTGAAGGATTTCCCCGGTTTGGAAAAATTCTTGGCCGACTTCTACGCCTTCTTGCAGGAGTCGGAGGAAGCTGCGGTTGATTCCGCTGCCAACTAGCGATGCCTGATCGAATCGTTGAAACCGTGAAACTTCCCCAATTGGACGGGACGAGTTTGTACGTCCCAGTGCGCGAAGCCCGTCAGCTCCGCGCCCAGGCGCAGGCGCGCGCGTATTTCGGCGCGATCGAAGTCCTAACGGAGTTCGGGGCGCGCTGCGCGGAGCGCTGGCCGGGTCCGTGTTTGCTAATTGGCGGCGGAATTTTAGCCCTGTATGGCTTTTTTTCAGCGTCAAATTGGCCAGGCTCAGCTCCGCCACCAACTGCTTCAGCCGCTCATTCTCCTCGCGCAACTGACGGACTTCCTCCGAGGTCGCCTCTCGCTTCGTGTCCCCGCGCATCCGCCCTTTGCCGGCCTCCATGAAGTCCTTCAGCCACTTGTAGTAGATCGTGGGGTGAATCCCCTCGCGCCGGCACAGCTCCGAGACCGCGACCTCTCCCCGGATCCCTTCCAACACGATGCGGATCTTCTCCTCGGCGGGAAACTTGCGTCGGGTAACTTGCCGGGTGCGGCGGATCATGGCGCGCCGCCTCCCCCGCCCGGGCGGGGGAGCCTCCTTCCACTCTGGCAGGATCTTCACTCATGGTTCACTCCTCTCGTATACCGCGCAGTCTAGCGCGGGTTGAGGGGTAAACCAGGGCAAAAACTGTAGCTTAAAGGGCCTTGCTGAGGGGTCTCATTTCCGCTGAAGTCGGACATCTTGCCATCCTTGGGCGGATCGAGTTCGGCGACTCCCAACTTGGGATAGGGCAGCCACGGCACGTAACGAACGTAGTCGACACCCAGGTCATGCAAAGCCTGAAAGACACGATCGTGCATCTTCGTGCCCCGGCGCAGGGGAGGGTTGACCACGACTTGCAGCGTCGGTGTGGTCTTGGAAACCGTGACCACCTTGTCCCAGTTGACCTGGACGGTGGCTTTTCCCAGCACCCCGGCTTTTGAACTCGTTTCATTCCGGGAACAGGAAATCACCGTGATTAGTGCACCTATCGACAAGAAAGCATAGATTCAAACGGCTCTGGAAAATCGTATGGTCCATCCTCCAAGATGGAATTTCCATCCCGCTTCTTGCAGTTATCGCAATTCGATCAGGCAGAGGGATCGCGGCTCCATCTTGATGTCGACCGCGCGCGGCAGCTCCGTCTCCTGCTCCTTTTTCTGCTCGCCCAGATATATCGTCAGCTTCCTGTTCCCTCGGCCTTCCAACTCTACGCGAGGAGACTCGGGCAAGTCACCGTAGTTGGCGAGCACCACGCCGATTCGTCCGTCCGGGGCCTGCCAAGTTGCGGACTGCACCAGGGGTTCAGCGCCCCATCCGAAATCTCGCTGCGAGACACCGCTGACCGTCCAAGGCCGCAACATGCGCCCGTAGACGAGATAGTCCCGGGCTACTCCGCCTCTGAAATGACTTCCCCGCTTGGCCCAGTCAAGAATCGCGGCCTGGTCCGGTATGGCACGGGTCCAAGTCTGGTCCCAATCGTACTCAATCAGTCCCTTATCGCGTAGCGTGAAGTTGCTGATGTAGCCAGTCACCAGTGCACGCGCCACCGACGCGCGCAGGGCTTCATCATTGAGACGATTGGTATAGAACCCCGCGTGACCGTTGGCGTACTCGTGATAAAGGAACGAATACAAGGGGCACGTCTTGATGCGCGCGTCCCAAACCTGAAAGTTCTGGAGGTGGGTTTCGGGCGGGGCTCCTTCGCAGGACATGGCAACGCCGGGATTAATGGATTTGGCGATCGCCTCGGTAGACTTTACTAATTCATTAAATGCCTCGGTCATCCACGGACCGGGAACCGGTGGATGGCCGTGGTCAGTGGCGTAGCAGGCCTGGGGGCCGACTCCCTGGTCAAACTGCTGAACCACGTCGGGTCCGAATTCGGCCATGCGGCGGGTCATCTCCAGAACCATCTGCCGGCCTTTCTCGGTCCCCACACAGGCCACGTAGTTCTTTCTCCACGCCCACACATCTTCGAGCAAGCTTCCATCCCACTTGCGAGCGACGGCCGATTCTCCCCCGTGGGCTTTGAAATATGGCATCCCATCGTATTGGGTGTTTTTCTGCGAAGTCACCCAGCTAAGACCATCCCCGTAGAGGACCGGGTGCCAACCCCGGGCTTTCGCCTTGGCCATGAACTCACGGAAAGCCGCCTCACCGCCCACCGGCGGGTAGGCATCCGGCTGGACCCAGGGGCCGGCGTGTTCCCAGTTAAAGACAATCGGCATCAAGGAGCTCTCGAGCGCGGTGGCAAGTCTGTCCAAGTAAGGCAGCGCATTCGTCAGGGGCGTGTATTCGGGGTTCACCGCGGCCGGCGGGTCCCAGTCTCCCTGGCCGCGCATGGGGAAGGCGATCCCCACCGCAGATTCCGCAAGCCACTTGGGGCAGTCCGTCCTCTGTGTGAGCTTGGTCGCGCAGAAGGGCTGCTTGGACGCCCAGTTCCGATAGATTTCAGCCGCAGCGTACCAGTCACCGTGGAACGTGCCGATCACGACATTATAAGGAAGCCTTGTCTCACCAGGACCGCGCGTGCCTGGATAGTGTCCGAGTCCCAGGGTGACCCCGTCCTTCTCGAGCAAAGGGTCAATGAACTTGGGCAATCCTTTCGGATCATCACACGCCACGTACAGTCCGCCGGCATCGTTGTAGTAAGCCATCAATTGCGTCGAAGTCCATTCGCCCGGATAGTTGCTGTAGCGCCAAATTTCCGGCGTATTGTATTCCTTTCCTCCCCAGGCTCCCACGGACATCGACGGTTCAACCGGACCGGCCAGGGCGCCATCGGCGAATGACCAGAGGATGTGGCTGTAATTCCTGTTGGCAGCGCTGTCGAACGGCACCTCAATCACCGGGAACTGAATGTGCCCGATCCAGAGGGTAGTCCGGTTGTTCAGCTCCAAGCTCCAGTAGGTAAGCGTTTCGCCCAACGGGCAGCGAACCGTCACGCGGGCATCAAGTGGCAACTGCGCGATGGCTTTGAACTCGATGGTAATGGTTTCGCCATCCTGATCGCGACGCTTGCTCACGCTCACCTGCTGGGCTTCTGAAGACGTGACCGTCTTGAACTCGGCACGATCATTCAGAAACTCAATCTTAAAAAGCGGCAAGCGGGCATGGTCGGGAATCAAGAGTTCGTGGTCTGCGCCAAGAGCCGACCGGAAGGAGGCGATGGTTCCTTTCCCAGCGTCGATCAGCAGCCGATAGCCCGGATTGATCACCAGGACCGGGGGCTGGGACGGGATCGCAACTTGGGCGGCAAACTCGGGCGCAGCTACTCCGCCGAGCACGACCAACAGAAGCGCGTTTCGTACCCACCGTGAATTAAGAAGTTGTCGGAAGGTCATTGCTCACCTCCCATGGTTCAAGTGGCCATTAGACTGGAATTCCAACGCCGGATCCGCACACACGGGCAGGAAGGAAGCATAGGGCCGCGGTCATCGTCCGTCGTTCGCGAAGGTCACCTCTTCCCTCGTCTCTCCTATTCCGCAGCAACTCTGGCATGGGCAATAATTCGGACCGGGCCGAGCAGGCCCGACTCCAGCAGCGGATCGTTCTTGGTCCAGTGCTTCCAGGTGGTAAAGGTCAGGCGTCCCGTGGGACGCGGCTTGTTCTCCAGCAGCCAGGACGGCCAACGGCGCAACACCT
>Ga0315282_10017234_pt1 | contig 10449 bp, 9 predicted proteins | sample YL17G07_20_MG_FD_203693 | JGI IMG/M metagenome (GOLD analysis project Ga0315282, IMG submission 203693) | Sediment microbial communities from Yellowstone Lake, YNP, Wyoming, USA - YL17G07_20 | ecosystem: Environmental > Aquatic > Freshwater > Lake > Sediment | place: USA: Wyoming | collected... | reverse complement strand
AAGGTCAGCCCTTCCTTGCCGACATCTACCTTGACGGTGGCGCCCTCCTTGAGTTCGCCGCGGAGCAGCTTACTGGACAGCGGGTTCTCCACATAGCGCTCAATGACCCGCCGCAACGGACGAGCTCCGTAGACCGGGTCATAGCCCTCCCTGGCCAGCCAGGATTTGGCCTTTTCCGTCAGCTCAAGGCTAACCTTATGCTCCTCCAGACGACTTTGCAGGTCATTGACCATCAGGTCAACAATGCTCCTGAGCTGTGCCTCGGAGAGCTCGTGGAAGACGATAATGTCATCCAATCTGTTTAGGAACTCGGGGCGGAAGGCCTTCTGTATCTCCGCCATGACCTTCTTCTTCATATCCTCATACCTCTGTTTGTGGGAAGCGGCCTCCTCTTTGCGGGTGGCGAAGCCGAGCTGGCTCTCGCGCTTGATGAGCTCGGCGCCAGCGTTTGAGGTCATGATGATGACGGTGTTCTTGAAGTCCACCGTCCGCCCGTGGCCGTCGGTGAGGCGCCCGTCGTCCATAATCTGGAGTAGGGTGTTGAAGACCTCCGGGTGTGCCTTCTCGACTTCGTCGAGCAGGATGACGCGGAAGGGGCGCCTTCTCACCGCCTCGGTGAGCTGCCCGCCCTCATCATAGCCGATGTAGCCGGGCGGGGCGCCGATGAGTCGGGAGACGGTATGCTTCTCCTGGTACTCGGACATGTCTAATCTCACCATGGCGTTTTCATCGTCAAAGAGGAACCAGGCCAGGGTGCGCACCAGCTCGGTCTTGCCGACGCCGGTAGGCCCCAGGAACATGAAGCTGCCGATGGGCCGCTTGGGGTCTTTGAGGCCGGCGCGACTGCGGCGGATGGCCTCGGAGATGGCCGTCACGGCCTCCTCCTGGTTGATGAGGCGCTCGTGGAGGCGCTCCTCCATGTGGAGCAGCTTTTCGGCCTCGCCCTCCAGCATCTGGGAGACGGGTATGCCCGTCCAGTTGGAGATGAGGTTGGCGATATGCTCGGCGGTGACCTCCTCGCTGATTTTCTCCTTCTGGAGCCAGGCTTTCTTGGCCTCGTTATACTCCGGCTCCAGCTTCAATCTTTCCGCCTTGAGTTCCGCGACCTTCTGGTAGTCCTCTCGTTGTGAGGCGGCTTCTTCCTCGTTGGCCAGGTGCTTCAGGCGCTGCTCTAGGGACTTGACGTTTTCCGGGGCGCTCTCGGTATCAATGCGCAACTTGCTGGCGGCCTCGTCAATGAGGTCAATGGCCTTGTCCGGCAGGTGGCGGTCGGAGATGTAGCGCTGGCTGAGTCTGGCGGCGGCCTCCAGGGCCGCGTCGGTAATCTTAATCTTGTGGTGCGCCTCGTACCTGGGCCTGAGCCCTTTCAGAATCTCAATCGTTGCTTCGATAGTCGGCTCGTCAACGAACACCGGCTGGAAGCGCCTCTCTAGGGCCTTGTCCTTTTCAATGAACTTGCGGTACTCGTCCAGGGTGGTGGCGCCCACGCACTGTAGCTCGCCGTGGGCTAAGGCCGGCTTGAGCATATTGCTGGCATCAATGGAGCCTTCGGCGGCGCCGGCGCCGACCACGGTGTGAATCTCATCAATGAAGAGGATGACCTCACCGTTGGACTGGCGTACCTCGTCCATGACCGCCTTGAGGCGCTCCTCAAACTCGCCGCGGAACTTGCTGCCGGCCACCAGCGCCCCCATGTCCAGGGCGATGACGCGGCGGCCCTTGAGGGAGTTAGGGACATCATCAGCGACAATCTTCTGGGCCAGTCCTTCGGCGATGGCCGTCTTGCCCACCCCGGCCTCACCGACAATCACCGGGTTGTTCTTGGTGCGCCGGGTGAGTATCTGCATGACGCGTTTAATCTCCCCTTCCCGCCCAATAACCGGGTCAAGCTTGCCCTGGCGGGCAAACTCCGTCAGGTCGCGGCCGTACTTCTGGAGGGAGCGGTACTTGCTCTCCGCCCGGCTGTCGGTGACGCGGTGGGCGCCACGCAGTTTTTGTAAAGCGGCATAGACCTTTTCTTGGTTGATGCCGAAGCTGTGAATGATACTGGCGGCCTCGCCCTTATCATCGCTGGTCATGGCGATGAAGAGGTGCTCGGTGCTGATAAACTCGTCCTTGAGCCTTTTCGCCTCTGCATCGGCGCGGTTCATCAGCTGGACGATGCGCGGCGTGGCATAAATCTGCCCCGTCTCGTAGGCCACCTTGGGCGTCTTTTCCAGGGCCGCCTCCACCCTATCCCTAATGGTCTCCGCGTTGACGCCTAATTCTTGCAGTATCTCGCCGACCAGACCCGGCTGCATGACCAGGGCCAGGAGAATATGCTCCACGTCCCACTGGCTGTGCTTGAGCTGCATGGCCAGCTGCTGGGACGTATTGATAGCTTCCTGCGCCTGTTCCGTGAATCTTTCCTGCCTCATACTATCTACCCCCCTTCAATTTCTTTAGCTCTCGCTGCGTCTGTTCCAGCTCGCCCTGGAGCTCGCCCAAGCGCTGCATCATGCGCAGGATGACCTCCACCCCCGGCAAATTTATGCCCATATCGTCCACCAGCCTCTTTACCCTCTGGAGCATGGCGATGTCGCTATCCGAATAGAGCCGGATATTGCCCCGGGAGCGGCGTGGCTCAATAATGCCGACCCTCTCGTAGTAGCGCAGGGTATGCACCTGTATATCCAGCATCTTGGCCGCCACGCTGATAACGTAGCGGGGCTCGGTATCGTATCTCTCCTTCTTCATACCTCAACTCCTTAGCCGGGTCGTATTTCACTCAGCTTTCTAAATAATTCTTTCTCTTTCTCCGACAATTTGGCGGGGAGGATGACATTGACCCTGGCCATCAGGTCACCCCGGGTGTTCTTGCCGAGATGGGGCATGCCCTGTCCGGCCAGGCGGAAGACCCGCCCGTTCTGCGTCTCGGGCGGGATTTTCAGGGCCAGCTTGCCCTTGGGCGTGGGCACTTGGGCTTCGCCCCCGAGCATGGCTGTGACCAGGGGCACCGGTATATCCACATGCAGGTTGTCGCCGCGGCGCTCCAGGGTCGGGTGCGGCCTGACCGAGATGACGAGATAGAGGTCACCGCTGGGGCCGCCGCTTGAGCCGGGCTGCCCCTTGCCGGCGATGCGTACCCGCGAGCCATTGTCCACGCCGGGGGGTATCTTCACCTCCAGGCGCTTGACCCTGGCCACCACCCCGGCGCCGTGGCAGGTGGCGCAGGGGAGGTTCTGGATGCGCCCCGTGCCCCGGCAGACGGTGCAGGGCTCCTCAAGTTGGAGGCTGATGGTGCGGCTGGTGCCGCCGTAAGCCTCTTCAAGCGTGACCTCCACCGGTGATTCCAGGTCCTGCCCGCGCCGGGGCTGACGGCGGTAGGAGGTACGGGTGCGGGCGCCCCCGAGGATTTCCTCAAAAAGGCTGTCAATATCGCCGATGTCGCCGCTGGCGAAGTGGAAGGTGGTGCCGTCCCCGGTGGTGAAGTCCCGGTACTGTGCCTGCTGACCGGTACGGGCGAACTGGTCGGCATACTGCCACTGGTCGCCGTACTGGTTGTACTTCTGCCTTTTTTCCTTATCGGAAAGCACCTCGTAGGCGGCGTTAATCTCCTTGAATTTGGCCTCGGCGGACTTGTCGCCGGGGTTGACATCGGGGTGGTACCTGCGTGCCAGCCGCCGGTAGGCCTGCTTTATCTCCTTCTCGCTGGCTTCCCGTTTAACCCCCAGGATGTCATAGTAGTTCTTGGCCATGGCTTAGCTCCATGCTTATATAACTATTATAAACCTTTTGCAGGTAGTATGTCAATATAATATTAGTAAAGTTAATAATCCAGTGTGATAGTTGGTGGTGCTGAGCCAAAGGGGTAGCTCTCTGGGGCAACAGACCGTTTATTGACCTCACCCCCTTTGTCCCCCTCTCCTGGGAGGAGAGGGGGAATTTTTTAAAAAGAGGGGGCGAAGCCCCCTCAAACTCCCCCGGTGAGGTTGAGCATCTTAACCTCAGCCGCCCTTCATCATCTTCGGCTTAGCCCGTCTCCCCCTTTGCAGAAGGGGGACAAAGGGGGATTTAGAACCCTTAAATCCCTCTCGCTCTCCCTTTAAGAAAGGGAGAAGCCCCTTTTCTGTCTTCCCCCCAGTAGGGGAGTAGCCTGCGAAGAGGGGCGCTAGCCCCTCTTAAAAATATCTCCCCCTTCCCTTTTAAGGGAAGGGGGCCAGGGGGATAGGTTATTAAATAAACCATGTTGACAAGCTATCGTTGCCGCATGTAATCTATAAGGAAGTAGGAGAAGGTTTTTATGGCAGCTTGTCCTAACTGTGGGCGCCAGACGATGCGAACCACGGACTGGGTCTGTCAATGGTGCGGTTACCCGCTCTTGGGGCGCGGCTATAAGAAGATAGATAAGACCTTTAAGGAGCTGCAGGAAGAGAGGCGGTTAGGTCTGAGCGATGAGGGGGCCGAGGCTGAGTATGAGCCCGAGCCGGAGGTAAAGCCGGAACCACCACCCAAGCCGAGGCCAACACCTGTGCCCAGACCGAAGCCCGCGCCCCGTCCCGAGCCGCCCCCGCCGGCACCTAAGCCGGAACCTGAGGTTGAGCCGGAAGAGGTGCCGGGGCCGGAGGCTGAGCATGAGCCGGAGCCAGCCCCAGAAGCCGAGCCGGTACCGCCATCCCGTCCTCAACCACCGCCCAGGCCGGAACTGAAGATGGAACCGGTGGCCAGGCCGGGGCCGGCGCTTGACCCCGGGCCGGTACTGGCCAAGATGGGTGGGGCCTCGGGCACCGCGCAGGTAAGTGTTGATGAACTGGACGCCGCTTACCAGGCGGACAAGCTGACGGCCCATACCCGTCTGACAGGTAAGGTCCTGACAATAACGGGCCTGGTGGAAAAGATATTCGTCAAGGAGCACCTTGACATTCGCTATATTGTCCTTACCGGCACCAGGGTAGGCATGTTCTGGAAGGTGCGCTGTACCTTTGAGAGGGAGAATGCCGGGCCGCTCGGGCACCTGGCCGAGGGGGGTGCGGCGGTGGTGCGGGGTAAATATGATGGCTACGGCAACAACATCATTATGAAGGAATGCGCCCTCATCATCTAGGGGGTGGTTCTTTCCCCAGCCGGGTCAGGTCTCATCAGGTGGCGCCATGGCCTGGGTGAAAATATCCAGGAATTTATCCAGTATGCGGGCGGTGGCCCCCCAGATTATCTGCCCCTGGCAGTGGTAGGCGTAGGCATCTTCGGTTTTGTCATCGGGGTGATTGTACCGACGGCGGCAGCCCTTCTCCAGGAGTGCCGCTACGGGGAGGGCAATTATCTCGGCCACCTCGTCCCTGTTCCTGCGGAAGTGATACGGCCAGGGTATGATAGCCACAAAAGGGGAGACGATGTAGTTTGATGTCGTGGTGACCTCATCGTCAAGCTCCCCCAGGATTTCAACGTCCTGGGGCCTAAGGCCAATCTCCTCGGCACCCTCCCGCAGGGCGGTATCCAGCAGGCTCTTGTCATGCTCCTCACGGTTGCCGCCGGGGAAGGATATCTGCCCTTGGTGCACCTTGACTGTCTCGGTGCGCCTGATGAACAGCATATGGTATTGCCCCTGCCTCAGGTAGATGGGTACCAGGACGGCGGCGGGCAGGCGGCTTGTGTCCCTGATGCTATGCTTCTGTCTTTGAGCGAGGATTTGCCTCAGCCTTTCTTTCACTATTAATATCATAATATTGGGGGTGTATTTAGGGCAAATCCTGTGTTTTTGCTTGTCTTGCGTGTCCATCTGGTCTGAGGCTGGCATATTGTGTATAATTGTATTCGGGTCATCTTTTTCGGGAGGTTAGATGGACTTCAGTCTCAGCGAGCCGCAGCAGATGCTCCAGGGCCTGGCCCGGGACTTCGCTGCCAAAGAGGTAGGGCCACGGGCGGCGGAGATTGACCGCAGCGGGCAGTTCCCCGTTGGCCTTGCCAGCAGGATGGGTAGGCTCGGCTTCATGGGGCTGCCCTATCCCGCTGAGTACGGCGGCGGCGGTGCCGGCTACCTCAGCTATGTCCTGGTGCTGGAGCAGGTCTGCCGGGCTTCCATGACGGTGGGTGCCATCATGTCGGTGAACACTGTCCCCGAGGAGGCTATCTTCCGCTTCGGTAATGAGGAGCAGAAAAAGCGCCTGCTGTCCCCTTTGGTCAGGGGCGAGTGGCTGGGGGGCATCGGCTTTACCGAGGCCGAGACCGGCTCCGACCCGAGGCTGATTACCACCATGGCCCGCCGCAGCGGCAGCGGTTTTGTCATCAGCGGCCATAAGCAGTTCCTGTCCCTGGCGCCGGCGCTTAAGGTGGCACTCATCTTCACCCGCCGCGAGGGGGAGGGGCTGAACGCCTTTATGGTGGATGCCTCATCCCCGGGCTTTCAGGTGCGGGAGCCCTATGAGACCATGGGGCTGAGGGGTCTGGGGACGGCCGAGGTCTATCTTGATGATGTCCACGTACCGCAGGAGAACCTGCTCAGCAAAGAGGGGCAGGGCTTTGAGATTCTCCTTGAGGCCATCAGTGTGGAGCGGCTGAGCGTGGTGGTGCAGGGGGTGGGGGTGGCGCAGGCAGCTCTGGAGATGTCCCTGGACTATGCCCGAAAGCGTAAGGCCCAGGGCAAGCCTATCGCCAGAATGCCTTCCATCCAGTGGCACCTGGCGGAGATGGCCTCCCGGCTTGAGGCGGCACGGTGGTTGGCCTACCGGACGGCCTTCCTCCGCGACCAGGGGCAGGGTATCCAGTATGAGTCATCGCTGGCCAAGCTCTTCGCCTCGCAGGTGGCGGTGGAGGTTACCCGCATGGCGATGCAAATTCACGGCTCCTACGGCACGATGAAGGACCTGCCGGTGGAAAGGCTCTACCGCGATGCCAAGATGACCGAGATATATGTCGGTATCTCCGAGGTGCACCGGAGTATCATCGCTAATCATTTGATTTAATGCCAGAACATTTCAAGCTAGTAAAAACCTGTGGCGCTGCCCGCGCCGGCGAGCTGCTGACGGCTCACGGCCGGGTGCCGACGCCGGTGTTCCTGCCGGTGGGCAGCCAGGCCACCGTCAAAACACTTACTCCCGATGAGGTCAAAGCCCTGGGCTTCGGGGTGGTGCTGGCCAATACCTATCACCTCTATCTGAGGCCGGGCATCAGTGTTATTGAAAAGATGGGCGGGCTGCACCGCTTTATGGGCTGGGACGGCGCCATCCTGACCGACAGCGGCGGCTACCAGCTCTTCAGCCTGGCGGCGCTCTGCCGGATTAACGATGAAGGCGTCACCTTCCGCTCCCATATTGACGGCAGCGAGCACTTTATCACCCCGGAGATGACTGTCGGATATCAAGAAGCCCTCGGTGCCGATGTCATCATGGCCCTGGACGAGTGCACCGCCTACGGTGATAGCCCCCAGAAAATCAGGGCGGCGATGCTGCGGACGCACCGCTGGGCGGAGCGGTGCCTCCATGCTCATAAGCGGCATGACCAGGCCCTCTATGCCATCGTGCAGGGGGGCTTTTCCCCCCAGCTACGGAGGGAATCGGCGGGGTTCCTCGCGGCCCTGGGCTTCCCCGGCTACGCCATCGGGGGCTTAAGCGTCGGCGAGCCGAAGGAAGAGACCCTGGCCTTGGTTGAGCTGGTAGCGCCTCGCCTGCCGGAGGGAAGACCCCGCTACCTCATGGGGGTGGGCGCGCCGGAGGATATCGTGGCGAATGTCGCCCGGGGCATTGATATTTTTGACTGTGCCCTGCCGACCAGGGTCGCCCGCAACGGCGCCCTTTTCACCGCGCGGGGTCGGCGCAATATCCGCAATACTGCCTTCAGCCGTAGGGAGGAGCCTATTGACCCTGAATGTGATTGCTATACCTGTCGTAGATTTTCTGCCGCCTATCTGAGTCACCTCTTCCGCAGCGATGAGCTATTGGGGCTGAGACTGGCGACCATCCACAACCTGCGCTTTATCAGCAACCTGATGGGGAAGATACGTAGTGCTATTTTAGATGATAGCTTTGACGCCTTTAGTGGGGAATTTCTGGCGACCTATAAACCCACCGACGGGCCGACGCGCTTTGAGCAGAAGCAAAAATGGCTGAGGGGGAGGGGCACTTAGGTCGTCCCCTTAGCCCCCCTCATCGTCCTCTCAATAATCTCTTTAACGCTCAAAATCTCATTGACCAGCCCCACCGACTGGCCGCAGTAGAGGATGGAGTCGTTGGTATCACCGCTCTCGTAGGCCCTTTTCACCCTCCGCCCGTCCAGGAGGGGATAAAGCTCGTCCAGCGTGGCGCCGGCCTCTTCCATCGCCAGGACCTTTTCGGCGAATTCCGTCCTGATGACCCGGGCGGCGTTTTTGATGGAGCGCTCCACAATCATCGTGTCTGTTTCCCTGGTCTTGATTAAAAGCTCCTTGATGTTGGGATGCAGCGGGCACTTTTTACTGGCCATGAAGCGCGTGCCCATGACGATGCCCTGGGCACCGAGGGCCAGCGCCGCGGCCAGTCCCCGCCCGTCGGCAAAGCCCCCGCCGGCGATAACCGGAATCTTCAATAAATCAACCGCCCTGGGGATGAGCGCCAGGGTGGCCACTTCGTCCATGCCGGGGTGGCCGCCGGCCTCTGTGCCGATGATGGTCACCGCGTCCACGCCGAGCCTCTGGGCCGTCAGGGCATCCCTGATTCTGGCGACCTTGTGCAGGAATTTTACTTTGCCCGACCGTATGAGGGGTATGTATGGCTCCGGGCTTCTCCCGGATGTTTCTATAATGCCGATGCCCTCCTCAAGGGCGGTGAAGATGTACTCCTCCCAGGGGATGGGGCGGCGGGTGGGCATAAGGGTGAAGTTCACGGCAAAGGGCCGGTCGGTCAGGTCCCTGGTCTTCCTGATTTCCTGCCGCAGCTCCTCGGCATTTGTGAAGCTGCCGGCGGCGATGATGCCCAGAGCGCCGGCATTGGCGGCGGCGGCCGCCAGCTCGGCCCGGGCCAGCCACTGCATCGCCCCCTGGATGATGGGGTACTTGATGCCAAGCTCTCTGGTGAGCCATGTCTGGAGCGTCGCTTGTCCTCCGTTAGCCCCCGCCGATGACCATGGTGAGGAGGATTTTGTCCCCGTCCTTGACCGGTCTGGTCAGGGGGTCGGGGTGGGCGCTTACCTGGTTGATGAAGACATGAATGAGGTGGTTGAGGGCGCCCTGGTAATCAAAGAGCAAGGTCTTCAGGGCGGGGAATTTTTCTACCAGGTGCTGGAGGCATTCCCCAACGGTGTTGCCGGCTACCTCGGCGGTCGGCTGGTTTTTGGTAAACGGGTATAATAAGGTCGGGACCTTTATCTCTATGCTCATTTTCCGGGTTGCCTCCCGCAGTGCTTGCAGTTTGGGTCTTTGCTGACCTCCAGTTCGGTAAAGGTCGTTTTCAGGCCGTCATAGACCAGGAGCCGGTTGGTCAGCAATTCACCAATCCCTACAATATATTTTATGACCTCGGTGGCCTGGATACAACCGATAACCGCCGGCGTGACGCCGATAACCGGGAATTTTTCCCTGGGAGGGATGGCGCCGTGGTAGATACAGTTCAGGCAGGCCGTCTGGCCGGGGATGATGGTCATGGCCCGGCCCTCAAAGCCGTAGACCGCCCCGTGGATAAAGGGGATTTTTTTCTCTATGGCCGTCCGGTTCAGTAAATATCTGGTGGGCAGGTTGTCCATGGCGTCAACAATCACATCAAAGCCGGCCGCAAGCCGGGGGGCGCTCTCTTCCGTGATGGTCTCGGCAAGGGCTTCAATTTTAACATAGGGATTTATTTTTTTGAGCTTGGCCGCCGCCGAGTCTGTCTTGCTGCCGCCGATATTTTCGTCCCAGTGGAGTATCTGGCGGTTGAGGTTAGAGAGTTCTACCCTGTCGTGGTCAACGATGCGGAGCATGCCCACGCCGGCGGCGGCCAGGTAGATGGCTACCGGCGAACCAAGCCCGCCGGCCCCGGCAATAAAGACCCTGGCCTTTTTGAGCTTTTCCTGCCCCGCCTCCCCGAAGCCGGGTATCAATATCTGCCGCTCATACCTTTCCCGTTCTTCTTTGGTAAGCATCTTCACCTACCCCCTGTGTCCCCATCCCTTGCCAAGGGAGGGGGAGAAATTTATTTGGAGGGACGTAGTCCCTCCAAGCCTCTCTAGGCCACCTCGGTAGGCTCGGTCTTTGCCATACTCTAGACCATGGCCAGCATCCTGTCCACAGCGGCCTTGGCCCTTGTGCGTATCTCCTCGGGGACCTGTATTACTGGTTTCATATCTTCCAGGGACCACAGGATTTTCTCCAGGGTGATTTTCTTCATGTTGGGACAGAGGGCCTTTGGGGAGGCCGGGATGAATATCTTGCCGGGGTTTTCCTTCCGGAGCCGGTGGATGATGCCCACCTCGGTGCCGACAATCATCTCGCTGACATCCTCCCTACGGGCGTAGCGTACCATGCCG
>Ga0315282_10017233_pt1 | contig 10450 bp, 9 predicted proteins | sample YL17G07_20_MG_FD_203693 | JGI IMG/M metagenome (GOLD analysis project Ga0315282, IMG submission 203693) | Sediment microbial communities from Yellowstone Lake, YNP, Wyoming, USA - YL17G07_20 | ecosystem: Environmental > Aquatic > Freshwater > Lake > Sediment | place: USA: Wyoming | collected... | reverse complement strand
GGGTGAGGGTGACGGGCCGCGGGCTCAACGCCGAGTTCGCCCTGAACCTCGAGGCCGTCAAGGAGCGCGAGGGGGCCCTGCGGATAGTCGGCACCGCGACGGTGCTGCGCGGCACCTACTCGCTGCGCAACAAGCAGATGGTCATCGAGCGGGGGCAGGCCCTGTTCACCGGCACGCCCTCGCCCGACCCCGACCTGACCGCCCGCCTGACCTACGAGGTGCAGCAGACGACGATCGTCGTTGCCCTCGGCGGCACCCTGAGCAAGCCGCAGGTGCAGATAACCTCGGAGCCGCCCCTTGACCAGCCCGACGTCTACTCCTACCTCTTCTTCGGGCGGGCGGCCGGCACCCTGCAGCGCGGCGAGGGCTCGGTGCTCCAGCAGGAGGTGGCCTCGCTGGTGGGCGGGGCGGCGGCCCAGGAGCTGGCCGGCCCCATCGGGCAGGCCTTCGCCTTCGACACCCTCGCCCTCAAGCCCGCCGAGGGCCAGCTCGGCATCGAGGCCGTCAGCCTGGGCAAGTACCTGACCCGCGACATCTTCGTCACCTTCGAGCGCAGCTTCGGCATCGAGCAGGAGAACCGGGTGCGGGTCGATTACCGCCTGAGCCGCTGGTTCAGCCTGGATACCGAGTACGGCTCGATCAGCTCGACCGGCTTCGACGTCTTCTGGAACTACGACTTTTCCTATCTGACGAAGTAGCTAGGCCAAAGGCCTAGAATCAGGCCGAGGGCCTGGACCCATTTCCGGCCCCATAAGGCTCGGGGGCCGCTTGTGGCTCGGTGTGGGGCCAGAGTCCCGCTGCCGTTGGCAGCGGGGGGCAGCTTGCAACAGGCTGCTTCGCCCCCTCGGCAACGCCGAGGGGCACCCCCCGCCCCCACGCTGACAGTTCATTGGCCCTTGAGCCTCGAGGGGGCGGCATTGCCCGTCGCGGCTCGCGACCTAGCGCGGCGGGGTTGTTGGGGGCGCCGGGGGCGGGGCGGGCTCAACGGGGGCCAGGCGGGGCCAGGCGGGGCAGGGCGGGGGTGAGGGCGGGCAGATCGATTATGGCCGCGGGGAGCTGGGACTGCGGCACCACCAGCCACGGCCCCCGCGGCGAGCCGGAGCTCACCCAGCGGCCACCGTCCTTGCCGCCGTCCTTGCCAGTATCTTGCCGGTACCAGCGCCCGGCCTCGAAGAAGAGGACACCGCCACCCGGCACCGGCACCTCGACGACCACCCCGAAGGACTTGACAGGCTCAGCTCCCGGTACCGGCAGCGGCGCTAGGCCGCAGGCCAGGGCCAGGCAGGCGGCGGCAACCTTTCGCGCTCTCAGGCAGCGGCTCATAACCACTTAAGCGGCAGCCCGGCCCCAAAACATGAAGGGGCCACCCGTCGTTGCGGGCGACCCCTTCGCCTTCAGCGCAGGGCTTGTATTCAGCCCTCAATCACCGTGCTTGTGCTTGCCGTGGCCCTTGCCGGGCTTGTCGTGGCCGCCGCCCCTGTCACGATTGCCCCCGCCGCGATCGTCCCAGTCGCGGCCGCCGCCACCGGGACGGCCCTCGTGGTGCTCCTCGCGGAACTCGCGGGCGTGCATCTTCTTCCACTGGCCGTAGGGCATCGGCTTCTCCCGGACCACGAGCTGCCGGTAGTTGTGCGGCATGCGCACGATCGTCGGGGGCGGCTGGTGCACCACGGCCCAGGGGCCGTCGTAGGTGTTGGCGCGGAACCAGTAGCCGTTGTGGGGCGTCCACCAGAAGCCGCCGTAGAAGAAGACGTCTACGTTCAGGCCCGGGGCATAGTAGACCGGGGTCCCGGGCACGACCACCATGGACGGCGCGGCCGGGACGACCACCACCGGGGCAGCGATGGGCACCCCGATGCCGATGTTGACGTTCACCCCTGCCGCGGCCGGGACGGCCAGGAGCAGGCAGAAGGCGGCGCAGATAAGCGCGGTTCCGGTTCTGTTCATGTCTCAATTCCTCCTAGTCGTCATGACGATTCCAATTCCCGCGGCCACGCTTCCAGCCGCCCCGGTCCCAGTCGCCGCCGCGGCGATCCCGGTCCCAGTCGCGCCAGTGCTGCCGGAACTGGCCGTAGGGGATGGGGCGCTCGCGGACGGCGTAGTCCCGGTAGTGCGGGGGCAGGTTGAAGAAGACCCGCGGGGGCCGCTGCACCGGGAGCCAGGGGCCGCTGTAGTAGCTGGAGCGGTACCAGTAGTTCTGGTAGGGCGTCCACCAGAAGCCGCCGTAGAAGAAGATGTCAACGTTCAGCCCCGGGGCGTAGTAGACCGGTGTCCCCGGGATGACCACCACCGAAGGCGGGGCCGGCGCCATCACCTGGGGCGGCGGCGGCGGGGCCACCACCACCACCGGCGGGCCGACCGGCACCCCGATGCCGATGTTCAGGTTCACTCCCGCTGCGGCCGGGGTGGCCAGCAGCAGGCAGAGGGCGGCGCAGGTAAGCGCGGTCTTTCTCATGGCAGTCTCCTTACTCCCACTCCCAGTGGCCGGGGACCCAGCGGTGGCGCTCCTGCCAGTAGCCGGGCGCCCAGACCCTCTCGGGGGCGCACACATTGCGGTTATTGTAGCAGCGGCTGTCGCCGTAGCGGTCACTGTAGTAGCCGTCGTCGCCGTGGCTGTCGCCGCAGCGATCGTCATAGTAGGCCGGCGGCGGGCAGGCCGGGGCCTGGTAGACCATCGGGGCCTGATAGACTATCGGGGCCTGGTAGATCACCGGGGGGGCCGAGTATACCACGGCCGGTGCCGGTACGGCGTAGCGCGGGGGCACCACCGGGGTGAAGGCGCCGTAGTTGAACAGGTTGTAGAGCGAAACCGCCCCCAGGCCGATGGCGACACCTTGCCAGCGTCCCACCGCCTTGGGGCTGGCGTGCACGGGCAGGGACGAGGCCGCCACGAGGGCCACAGCTAGCATCAATACCAACAGTCGCTTCATGGTCCCTTCCTCCTGCTCTTGTGGCCCGGCCGTCTCAGGCCTGCGACCGCTCCAAAATGGCCGCGAAGATTTCGATGCTCCTCCAGACCACCTTCCGCTCCTCGTCGTCGAGCTCGCGGACGACGGTGCGTAACCGCTCCATGCGGCGCTTGACGTAGGTGCGCAGGGTGCGCTCCCCCTCCTCGGTGATGCGGATGTAGACCTGGCGCCGGTCCTCCTTGCTGGGCAGCCGCTCGACGTAGGCCTTGCGCTCCTCGAGCCCCTTGACGAGGCGGCTGATGAGGCTGGGGGGGATGCCCGAGCGCTCCGAGAGCTGCTTCATGGTCATCATCTCGCGGCCCCCGCTGAGTGCCGCGAGGACCATATGCTCCGAGTCCGAGAGCAGGCTCTCGGGGGAAGGCCGCCCCATGGTCCGCATCCGGCGACCTAGGGCCAGCATGCGCTCCAGCAGGGCCTGGTCGCTGATGGAGCTGCCGCCCCCCCTGTGCTTCGGGGGCTGCCCGGCGCTGTCGGTATGCTCTTTCATGGAATCTGTTGTAGTGGGAAATAGTTTACCGTGTCAACTGTTTTCGGAGGGTAATTATTTCACAACCGGGCGGCGGCGGGAGGATGGGCGGCTCTGGCTGGGGTGCGTCTAGAAGAAATTTCTTGCATATTTGTGCGTAATGCGGTAGCATCCTTCCAACTTAGGCGAGCCTTCTTCGCCTTCCTTATTGGCCCTAAGCCAAAGTCAGGCCATGAAACGAATCCTTGTTCTCACCCTGATCGTCGTCCTCTGCCTGGGCCTCAACGGCTGCCGGATGTGGAACAGCGTCTCGAGCTACTTCGCCAGCGTCGAAGACTTCGTCATGATGCGGGAGAAGGCGGAGGCGGCCACGCCCGCCACCTCGGGTGAGGGCGGCAACGGCGGCGACACCCTGGACCCCGGGCCCCATACCCTGACCATCTTTGCCGCCGCCCGCCAGGTGACCAAGATACACGTCCAGAGCTGGGCAACGGACGGTCAGGGCACCAGGACGGTGGACACGGACCGGCCCAACGTCAAGGGCGTCGCCCAGTTCACCGAGCTGACTGGCCTGGACAACGGCACCTATACCCTCAAGTTCACCACCGGCCAGCCCGCGCAGGGCGATACGCCGGCCAACCTGAAGGATTACACGGTCGATTTCGACATCAAGGGCTACGACCTGACGCTGATGGTGCTGGTCAACAATGACGCGGATGCCGGCCCCACGGTCCGCGTGGTGCCCATCAACGCCAAGCTGCTGACCGCCGCCGAGGTGCCCGCCTCCTAGAAGGCGTAGAGCAGGGGGTCGATCTCGGGGAAGATCGACGAGCCGACCTCCATGTTACGCAAGGATATCTCGTCGGGGGCCCTCCCTGCCGCCAGCTCCCAGTACATCGTCGATAGCCGCCAGAAGTTCTCGAGCGACGTGAAGTATATCTCCTTCATGCGGTCAACGAAGTGGCCGTTGGAGATGACGAAGGGCACGTCCGAGTTCTGCGCCAGAAGCAGCTCCCGGGCCGCCTGGGCCAGGATGCGGCGCGCCAGCTCCGAGGGCTCCTCCTCCCGGCCGTGGTTGGCCATCCGCACCATCTCCTCGACCGCCTCGTGGCCGTGGCGGTACATCCACGATACCGACCCGTACATCCACTTGTCGAAGGTGGACTTGTCGCCCCACGACGACACGCAGGGACATACCTCCTGGTTGGTCGGGTACTCGGCCAGGTAGTGGCTGGGCGTGGTCAGCTCGGTCTGGTTCTGGTTGTGGTAGAGCTTCTTGATGAGGAAGTAGATGAAGTCGATGCCCTCGTACCAGTGGTGGCCGAAGAGCTCGGCGTCATAGGGGGCGCACACCAGGGGCTTCTTCCAGAACCACTGCCGCACGTAGGACAGGCGGAAGTTGCGGCTCTCCATGAAGTGCTGGGCGTGCGAGGCCGCCTTAGACAGCGCCCACTCGCGGTTGTAGGGCTGCTTCGCGCCGCCGCCGCGCCGGTCGGTGATGCGGTTGTATTTCAGGGGGCCGCCCCGGATGTGGAACTCCAGGTAGTCGGGGTCGCCCGGGTAGCCCTCCTCGCCGCTCCAGACCTGCTTGCCCGTCTCGGGGTCGCGCGGGAAGACGGCGATGTTGGACCCCCGCACGAAGACGGGGGCGTTCACCCCGAACTCCGCCCGTGAGTCGGCGTCGAGCACGGTGCGGGCCTCGCTGAAGAAGTAGCGCACGCCCTGCTCCTCGAGGAACTTCTCGATCCCAGGCGTGTAGGCGCACTCGGGCAGCCACAGGCCGTTGGGGCGCCGCCCGAAGACCCGTTCATAATCTCGCACCGCCACCCCCACCTGCGCCCGGACCGCCTCGGGGTACATCTGCCAGAAGGGCAGGAAGGCGTGTGTCGCCGCGCAGGTGGAGATCTCGAGCTTGCCCAGGTCCTGGTGCTTCTTGAAGGCCCGGGTGATGTCGCACCCATACGACAGGAAGGCCTCCTTGCAGCGCAGGAAGGTGTCCAGGTGCATCCAGGCCGTGTGGGTGAAGTGCGGGGCCTCGCGGCGGGTGCGCTCGACCTCGGCGCGGGCCAGGCTGACCATCCCCTCGATGTACTGCAGGAACTCCTCCTGGAGGAGGGCACTCTGCATCATGCCGGTCAGCGGCGGGGAGATGTCCATCGACAGCTTGAAGTCGACGCCTTCCTCGTGCAGCCGGTCGAGCATGATGGCCAGCGGGATGTAGGTCTCCCGCAGGGCCTCGTGGTACCACTCCTCGGGGTAGCCCGCGGGCTCCCAGTAGCCGGTGGTGCCGTAGTTGATGCGCCGCTCGATGAAGGGCAGGTGGGCGTGTAAGTGGAGGATGAGCTTGCCCAGGCTGAAGTCGGCGGTGTTCATGGCCGACCCTATGCGCCTGATGGTCGGGTGCTCGATGGGGCCTGGGAGGCTGCGGTAGCTGATGGGGTTGCTGCCCGCGGACATGCGCCCCGTCTGCGCCGTGTTCGACACAGGCGTCAGCTCTTCATCCTCGCCCGCGGCCGTGGCCACCACCTGGGAGCGCCAGACGCGGTCCGGGGTGGCGTTGAGATACCAGTTGTCCGCGCTCGCCGCATCGAAGCCGGTGTCCTTCTCCATGCTCCGGTAGAGTCCGCCGCCCCACTCGTGGTAGACGCGCAGGTAGGTCGCCGCCCCCTCCCACTCGGGGCCACGGCGCTCGGCCAGCCGCTGCCGCCAGTCAGGCTCGAGGTGCCAGTAGGCGAAGATGCGCCAGTCGTCGACCGGCATGAGCACGAGCTTCTGGGCCTTCTCGGGCACGCGCACCATCTCGGACAGGATCACCGGCCCGAGCAGCCTCCCGGTGTCCTTCTCCTGCGCCACCAGGGCCGCGCGGTAGTTGCGACCCGGCGCCACCTGCCCGAAGAACCAGTTGTCGGCGTGCAGGACGGTCCGCCTCTCCTCTGGGCGCACCTCGATCGGCTCCTTATCCGTCACGTCGAAGAGCCGGATGACCACCTCGGCCTGCTTCCAGGTGAGCTTGGCTGGCCGCAGCAGCTCCTCCTCGACCCGCTGCCAGGTGGCCGCGTCGATCTCCCAGCGGGCCCGCAGCTGCACGGTGTCGGTCTCCTGCACCTCGCGCTGGAGCCTGAAGGAGGGCTCGAAGGCCTCGGTGGAGAGTTTCAGCTCGGCCAGGGTGGCGAGCTGTTCCTGCGGCTCCAGGTCCACCGTGAAGAGCGTCTTGAGGACCCGGCCCTCGGTCTTGTGGACGAGGGAGAGCTGCGTCCGGCTCACCTTGCCGGCCAGCAGGGCGTGATCCGAGAGGCCCGGGTAGAGCGATTCCTCGGCGGGCAGCCCCGGGGCTGCCTCGCGCCGCCACACCTTGAGCACCGCCTCGACGTCGCGCTCCCAGTCGAGCTTGTGCTTCCAGCGGATGTCGCGCCGGATGAGGTCCCAGTCCAGGTTGCCCCAGGAGAGCTGATGCCTGCCCTCGTGCTCCGAGATGAGGACGACGTGGGGGGTGAAGTGAGCGGTGGTGGATACCTTGAGCTGGAAGCGCCGCTTCTTCACCAGCCGGGCGGTCAATTTGCGGCCGAAGCCCAGGCGCAGGTCCTTGCGCGACAGGTAGTCAACCTTGTGCTCGGTGCGGGCGCCGTCGTCCCCCAGGGTGAGGAAGAGGTCCTCCTCGGCGTAGTTGACCTGGTCGTGAATCCAGGCGTCCCAGGTGAAGATGGCGAAGTCGCCCAGCAGCTCCGCCTCGAGGTGCTTGGACTCGTAGCGCCTAGTGCGGCGGGCGCGGGGGATGAAGGACGACGCTGCCGCCGCCTCGAGGAGGGAGTGGTCGGACACGGGCTTTCTGGCCATGCCTTGGTCCTTATCTGCGCAAATGGGAGAAGGAAATTGACTTTGGCAGTATGCCAGCCGGGCGCGCCAAAGGTCAAGCGGGGGCTGCGGCAGGTCATCGGCCGGCTTTTATAATCGTTGCCCTGAGCTGGCTTGGGGGCGCGGTTGAAGTGGCCCGGCGGCTATGCTATTGGTTAAAGGGTCACGAATTCTTCAGAGGAGACTGCACCATAGCCGGCAAGGCCATCAGACGGGCGTATATCTACAGCGAGGGCCTGGCCGGGCTGCGCTTCCCCGAGGGGCACCCCTGGAAGGGCGAGCGCGCCCAGGCCGCCTTCGAGCTGGCCTCGAAGCTCGACCTCTTCAGCGGCGACGACGTCCTGGTGCTCGCGCCGCAGCCGGCCCCGGAAGACGCCCTGCTCTCCTTCCACCAGCGCCGCTACCTCGACCTGCTCAGGAAGGCCAACCGCGGCCCCGAGGCCAAGGAGCCGGAGGCCGAGGGCGCTACGGCAGACAAGAGTGTTGATGACAGGCTCGACGAGATGCTCCGCCACGGCCTGGGCACTCTCGACTGCCCCCTGTTCCCGCACGTCTACGACTACGCCCGGCTCATCGTCGGGGGCACGCTCCTGGGGGCCGAGCTGCTAGAGCGCGGCGAGGTGGCGGTCGCCTTCAGCCCGGCCGCGGGCCTGCACCACGGCGGCGACGACTTCGCCTCGGGCTTCTGCTACCTGAACGACATCAACGTGGCCATCAACCGGCTCTTGAGGCGGGGCCGCCGCATCCTCTACGTCGACATCGACGCCCACCACGGCGACCAGGTGCAGGCCGCCTACTGGAAGGACGACCGGGTGCTCACGCTGAGCTTCCACGAGACCACCCGCGACCTCTTCCCCTGGAAGGGCGGCCACGAGAGCGAGATAGGGGAGGGCAGGGGCAAGGGCTACACCGTCAACGTGCCGCTGCTGGGGAACACGACCGACCGCGAGTTCGACTACGCCTTCGAGTCGGTCTTCCCGCCGCTGGTCGAGCTCTTCCGCCCCGACATCGTCGTCGCCCAGCTCGGCGTGGACACCCACTACCAGGACTCGCTGTCGCACCTGCGCCTGACCAACAACGGCTACATCCACGCCGTGCGCCGCGTGGTCGAGCTCTCCCCGAAGCTGCTCGCCCTGGGCGGGGGCGGATACAACCAGCAGGTGTGCACCCGGGGCTGGACCCTGGCCTGGGCGCTGATGCGCGGCATCGACCCCGAGTCGCAGTCAGACGGCTTCGGGGGCCTCTTCTGGGGCGACAACCTGGCCTCGCTGGTCGACCGGCCGCAGTTCGTTCCCGATGAGCTGCGCGCCCCCGCCAGGGAGCAGGTGAAGCGGGTGGTCGAGTATATCCAGGAGCACGTCTTTGCGCTGCACGAAGCCGCCTCCAAGGAGCAAGGGGCGGAGAAAAAAAAGAGGGATAGGCCATGAGCCGCGTGCGGATTACCTTCGGAGACCTCGAGCAGATCCATCAGAAGATGTGCAAAATGATGGATGAGGTCTTCACCAAGTCGCCCCTGGGCGTCGGCCACGGCTGGCGTCCGTCGGTGGACATCTACGAGGACGCCGAGAACGTCGTCGTGGTGGCCGAGCTGGCGGGGGTGGAGGCGGGCGACATTGAAATCACCCTCGACGGGCGCATCGTGCGCATCGCAGGCCACAGGCGGCCCGGCCTGGTTCCCCGCGAGGCGGTGCGCTTCTATCAGCTCGAGATCGACCACGGCGCCTTCGATCGCGTCTTCCGCCTGCCGGTCGATGTCGAGGAGCAGGGTGTCTCGGCCACGCTGCGCGAGGGCTACCTGCGGGTGCAGCTGCCCAAGCGGCGCGGGCCGGAGCGGCGCCAGGTGACGATTGAGCAGGGTTGAGGGCCACGAAGGTTATGGCCTGCGAAGGGTTGAGGGCCACGAAGTGTTGAGGGGCATGTTCAGGAGGATGTGGGGACAATGAGCGAAGGCAACGAAGACAGGCCGAAGTCCACGGGCCAGGCCGAGGAGGAAGGGCGGAGCGGCCGTGCGGTGGCCGGCAACGAGGGGGGCCTCACCATCCCCGCCGAGCTGGCCATCCTCACCCTGACCGACGTCGTCCTCTTCCCGCGCATGGTTGCGCCGCTGCAGGTCTGGGAGGAGAAGCTCATCTCCCTGATCGACGATGTCTTGTCGCGCGAGAAGGTCGTCGGCGTGGTCGCGGTGCGCCCCGACGCGCAGAAGGGCGACGAGGCCCGGGCCGTGCAGCCGGGCGACATCTTCGAGGTAGGCTCCTCGGGCATCATCCTCAAGATGTCCAAGATGCAGGAGAAGAACGTCCGGCTGATCGTCCAGGGGCTCACGCGCATCAAGGTCGTGCGCTTCACCCAGACCGAGCCCTACCTGCGCGCCGAGATCGAGATCCTGCGCGACGAGACGAAGGAGGAGGACGCCGTAATCATCCAGGCCCTCGTCTCCAACGTGCGCCGGCTGTTCTCGCGCATGCTGGAGCTGTCCCCGCAGATGCCCTCCGAGCTCGGCCAGATGGCCGTCGGCATCGAGGAGCCCGGCGTGCTGGCCGACCTGGTCACCTCCACTCTCAACATCAGCGTCGCCGCCAAGCAAGAGGTCCTCGAGCAGGCCGACGTCAAGGCGCGGCTCGAGCTGGTCAACCGCCTGCTCACCCGCGAGGTCGACGTCCTCGAGGTGCGCGAGAAGATCCAGAGCCAGGTCAAGGGGGAGATCGACCGCAGCCAGCGCGAGTACTACCTGCGTGAGCAGATGAAGGCCATCCAGCGCGAGCTGGGCGAGTCAGATGAGCGCGGGGTGGAGATCGACGAGCTGCGGCAGCGTGCCGCCCAGAAGCTCCTGCCCGAGGCCGCGCGCAAGGAGTTCGACCGGGAGCTGGCCCGCCTCGAGCGCATGAGCCCGGCCGCGGCCGAGTACTCGGTCTCGCGCACCTACATCGACTGGCTGCTCGACCTGCCCTGGCTCGAGGGCACCGAGGACATCCTGGACATCAAGCGCGTCGAGGCCGTGCTCGACGCCGACCACTACGACCTCGAGAAGGCCAAGAAGCGCATCATCGAGTATCTGGCCGTGCGCAAGATCAAGCCCGACATGAAGGGGCCGATCCTGTGCTTCGTCGGCCCGCCGGGCACCGGCAAGACGAGCCTGGCCCAGTCGATTGCGCGGGCGATCGGC
>Ga0315282_10017232_pt1 | contig 10451 bp, 7 predicted proteins | sample YL17G07_20_MG_FD_203693 | JGI IMG/M metagenome (GOLD analysis project Ga0315282, IMG submission 203693) | Sediment microbial communities from Yellowstone Lake, YNP, Wyoming, USA - YL17G07_20 | ecosystem: Environmental > Aquatic > Freshwater > Lake > Sediment | place: USA: Wyoming | collected... | reverse complement strand
TCAGCTCTTGCTCTTCAGGAGAAATGCCAGGCCCTTCATCGCTAACACTGATCCAGACTGCATGTTCACAAGCCCCGCTTGAGATGGTTACCGACCTGCCCGAGGGGGTGAACTTGATGGCATTGCTTACCAGATTACCGACGACTTGCGCCAGGCGCATGGGGTCTGCGCAGATGGTGGGTAAATCGGAAGCGATCTCAACCTGCCAGCGGAGGCGCTTTTCTTCGGCGGCTTGTTGCCAGGGCATTAAAACCTTGGGAAGCCACTCGCCTAAATCCAGGGGTTGGCGGTCTAACTCAAGTGTTCCTAAAACCTGCTCATGCAAATGAGCCAGTTCATCCAGAATATTTTGCAACCTGGCGGTCTCCTCATCCATACCATTAGTCAGATCGGCAAACAGTTGGGGGTCGTCGCTGGCGCCTTGCGCCAGGGCATGGATCGCTGAGCGAAGCGCTCCCAAGGGACGACCTAACTCGTGGACCAGATTAGCCAGCAACTGGCGGCGGGCTTGCTCCAGGCTATGTAATCGCTCTACCAGGAAATTGACGGCTTGCACCTGTTCCCGTATCTCGGTCGGTCCCTGCATCGTAAGCGGCTCCCGGCGATTCCCTTGACCCAGATCATATATCGCCCGGGTAACCTGTTGGATAGGTTTTCCAAGGTTGACTGCCAATGCCGACCCCAACGCTACGCCTACGATCATACCCACCATCAACACCCCAATCACCAATATGCGCATTTGAGAAAACAGCTCATATACAGAAGCTACCCGATACGTCAGGCGTACGATGCCAATCACCCGTTGGCTAGAGTCGATTACCGGTTCTAATGTGTCAAGCCGAACATCATACAATTGCCAGCCGGAATAATTGGTGAGGACGACCTCTTGTCCACTTTGGGCGATCTCCAAGCCGGCGATCTGGAGCGATTTTCCGTAATAGAAAATATCGGAGGGTTCACTTGAATAAAGCAATTCGCCGCCGGGGCTAAGGAACATCACCCGCACAGCCGGGTCGAGCTGCACCCGGTTCAGCATGCTCTCGAATAAAATTGGGTTACCCCACAGGGCGTATTCCTGGCGACTGATCTCGGCCAGCAACCTGGCATCGCCAACCAGATTCCTGGCCAGGCGAGGGATCAATACCTGTCCCTCCAATACATAGATTAGCGCCATCCCCATTAAAGGTATTATGAATACCAAGGGTAAAACATGGCTAAAAATCAGCCGGTTGCGCAGAGAACGAAACATAATTATACCTGCGGCTCTAGCTTGTAACCCACCCGCGGCACTGTCAAGATTCGCTGAGGGTTGTTGGGATCGCGTTCGATCTTTTCGCGCAACCAGCGGATGTGCACATAGACTACTTGAGGTTGTCCAATGAATTCCGAGCCCCATACCTGAGCCAGCAATTCATCGACCGAGAAGACCCGATGGGGTTGCTTTGCCAGGGTGTGAAGTAAATCGAATTCACGCGGCGTCAATTCAATCGGGTTGCCTCCCAGGGTGGCAGTATGCGCAACTGGATCGATGACCAAATCGCCGGCCGTAATCACGGCCGGCTCTTCATGACTGGGAGCCAGGCGGCTGACACGGCGCAGCACGGCTTTAATATGAGCCAGCAATACGTCAACATCGAAAGGCTTGGTGATATAGTCATCGGCTCCCAATTCAAGTCCGATGACTTCATCAAGCTCCCGCCGGCGGGCGGTGAGGAAAATAACCGGAATGCCTAACTGGTCTTTGAAGTGTTTCAGGGCGTCTAAGCCATCCATACCCGGCAACCCGATATCCAACAATACCAGATCAGGCGCATGCCGGCGGGATAAAGCCAGGGCATCTTCGGCGTTCGCCGCCTGGATGGCGCGGTAGCCGTCTTTTTCCAGGTTGAATGCGAGACTACGACGCATCAGGGCGTCATCGTCTACGATCAAGATCTGTTTTGGCATAACTGAATACTCCCCTCGTAATTTTTGGCCACTCACGGTAGCTTTTCTAGAGCCCTCAGGTGCTGCGGGTGTTACATGAAGGGTTGGTTGAAAGCGAAGACGATGGAAAGCCACCAACCGGTTTGGCGGCAAAGAGAGAAATTTTTTTCTTGACGTTAGAACTTTTACAAGAAGGACAAACCACTTTCTCAACTGCGTAAGAATTAGGTAGCAGCTCTTCGAAGGGTTTGCCACATTCCTGGCATTGAAATTCATAAATCGGCATCCTGACCTCCGGAAAATTACACCTCAAACTAGATAGCTTGTATTTTTATTAGATGCACGATAGCCAAAAAGGTTACTTTATCGAAAATTATAGCTCAGATTGGGCAGTGAAAAATAGCACTTGGCTTACCCAAAAGATAACAATCCCGGCCAAAAGGTGGTGACCAACAGGATCAATGCCAGGAGAATCAGGATCACAGTGGTCACCCATGCCAGGAGATTAAAGGTGCGCTTATTGACGAAGCGACCCATCAACCGCTGGTCGTTGATCAAGACCAGCATGGCGATCAATATCACCGGCAGCAGCAAGCCATTCATCGTCTGGCTGATCAGCATTGTCTGGATGAGGGACTGGATTGGTAGCAAAATAATCCCAGCCCCAAGAACGATGAGGGTTGTATATATTCCAAAAAATATCGGCGCTTCTTTCAAATCCCGGCTCAGACTGGATTCCCAACCAAACGCTTCACAGACCGAGTAGGCGGTGGAGAGCGGCAGGATAGCTGCCGAGAATAACGAGGCGTTCAACAGGCCCAATGCAAAAAGAATCTTGGCATAGTTCCCAGCCAGCGGTCCTAAAGCCAGGGCGGCGTCTTCAGCCGAAGCGATTGAGATCCCATGTTGAAAGAGGGTGGCGCCGCAGGCGATCATGATAAAGCTCGCCACGAACACTGCAAACAATGATCCAAACACCACATCGATGCGTTCATAACCGTATTCGGTCACCTTGATACCTTTGTCGACAATAGCTGATTGTTGGTAGAACTGCATCCAGGGCGCGATAGTCGTCCCGATGATGGTCACGAAGATGGTCACATATCCCACCTCGAAGTTGAATTGAGGCGAGGTCAACCCATGCATTACCTCACTCCATACTGGGTTAGCCAGAATGCCCGAAGCCACATAAGCCAGGTAGATGGCGCTGGCGATCAGAAACACCCGCTCGATGACTTTTGGGCTGCTCCAGATGATTAGAAACCAAACCAATCCGGCTGCGATCGGGATGGATATATATTTAGATACTCCAAAGATTTCCAGACTGGCAGCAACCCCAGCAAACTCGCTAACCGTATTAGCCAGATTTACAAAGACCAGTAGCCCCAGAATGAGGGTTGTACTCCTGACCCCCATGCGCTCGCGAATCAGGTCTGCCAGGCCTTTACCGGTCACTACACCTAATCGGGCACTCATTTCTTGAACGATGATAAGCGCCAACGCCACCAGCGGCATCATCCAGAGCAGCATGTAACCGTAATTTGCGCCAGCGACCGAGTAGGTGGTAATCCCGCCGGCATCGTTATCCACATTGGCGGTAATGATGCCTGGGCCAATAACCGACAATAAGAGCAGTAAACGCACACGATAGGGTTTCAGACGAACGCTGAGATTCACTTAACGCCTTCCGAGGGATCAATGATAAAAGCGTGGCAAGCGTTTTTTCCAGGCAGTTGGGATGATGTGATCCAGAGCGTCATCCGCCGCGACTATGCCCTGAATGCGCTTTTCGTCATCCACAACGGGTACGGCAATAAGGTTATATTTAGAAATCACCTGGGCGCAATCTTCCTGGCTGTCTTTCAGGTTGACGGTAACCACCCGCTTTTCCATGAATTCTGAGACGGGTGTGCCGGGTTGGGCCAGAACCAGATCGCGGAGCGAAAAAACGCCCACCAGATGACCTTCCTTGTCGGTGACGTAAATGTAATACATTGTCTCGGCTTCTTCAGCGTTTTTCCGCAAGACCTGGATGACCTGGTCGGAAGTCATCTCAGCCGGCACGCTGATGAATTCGGTGTTCATCAACCCGCCCGCGGTATCCTCCTCATAGCGCAGCAATTTACGGACGTCCTCGGCATCTTCGTCTTCCATCAGTTTGAGCAATTCGGCGCTGCGATCTTCTGGCAATTCTGCTAACAGGTCGGCGGCTTCATCGGGTGCCATCTCTTCAAGTACATCTGCCACCCGCTCGTTCGACATTTGCTCGATCAAGCTGGCTTGAAAATCGGGTTCGACTTCCTCAAGTGTTTCTGCCAGGGTTTTGACATCCAGCTTTTCGAGCAGTTTGCTGCCATCTGGGCGGGAGAGATCGCTTAAAATCTCGGCTAAATCTGCCGGATGAAGCTCGGTAATTTTTTCCCCCGGCACCTTCAAGCGGATGGGCTGGTCGCCGGCAATCAATTCCACATCACCCCAGGAGATCATCCCAGATGGATAACGCTTTGCAAGCTTGCGGGTGATACCCGACAGACCCAACCGGCGAAGCAAACCCAGGCTGCCTACATCCACGTTAGCAATATAAATACTGTCTTCCACCCGAGTTAATTCCAGATCGTTCACCCGCACCACCCTGACGCCGTTTGTGTCGATGATCTGCTTATCCAACACATCTCGAACCAGGTAGATCTCATCTGGTTTTGGCTGATACGGTTTGATATCCTCCAGCCGTTTTTTGAGCGGAATAGCTGGCGCGATTAAAACCGCTACATCGCTCATCGCGACGAGGGTAGACCTGCGCCTCTGGGCGATGTCGAGGGCGACAATTTTTGGGTAGGGCATTTTTTCATAATGGGCTGCAAGTAAGTCTTTTATACTTCCAATTTTGCGCCCATCTACATCGGTCACCGTTTTACCGATTAATTCGCTGATATAGTACATACCTGACCTCGTTCACATACCGATGGTTTTGTTTGGCTTGATTGAACTCCCCGGTTGATCGAAACTACTTCCCAGCCAGTTGAATGAAATCCAAATCCCATTGTATCACTGCCGGTGTGGTTTTGTTAATCATTGTCATCCAATGTCTGAGGGCAGAGTGTTTGACCCTTTTCAGGATAATTTGTTCTTGCCCTTAAATCACAGTTACAATTCAAGTTTGAAAGAAATCAGCAATCGGCTTGAGTTTAGGCGGAATATTCTGTATAATATGTGAAAGAGAGCTCCATATATCCCATTATCCAGATCATTAATCGCCCGACTATCGAGGAGGTGCGTATGAATCGCAAACAGGAGTTTCTGGTCTTTTTGGTAATTGTATTACTGGTGGCTTTATCATGTAAACTTCCTTCTCAACTCACAAACGAACAGGTGATCGAATATGCGGCTCAAACACTTGCGGTCAAACAAACCCTGGAAGTCGCCCAATTGCCTCCGGTTGAGCCTTCACCTACCCCCACCCAATTTTTTACCGAAACGCCGACGCTGGAACCCACCAGCACACCGGTCACGCCTACTCCAACAATCGCTCATACCGTGCAACCCGCCGAACCACCCAGCGCCAATACTTGGGTAAGTGACCTTTCATCTAAGATATATGCGGCTGAGCGGAGAGCAATTGCTGATAACTTCGGCAAAAATCTTTATGAGCGCCCCTTCACCTCTCAGGTTATGGATTATCAACCCTATCTGGATATCACGAAAGCCGAGATATCTTATGGGAGCCCGTGGTTTTACGTGACCCTTTTCCTGGAGGGTGAGCCTCCCGCCGACGTAGAAGCGACCTATGGGATCGAGATCGATCTGGATCAGGATGGGCGTGGCGATTGGTACATCAGCGGTCGTGTGCCTCCCACCAGCGTCTGGACGACGGATGGAATGCGCGCCTGGAGAGATACGAACAACGATGTAGGCGGCGCTAACCCGATTAACGCCGACGCTCCAGATCCAAATCTGGATGGGTATGATGACCTGGTGTTTGACCAGGGTCAGGGCGCGGATCCAGACGCAGCCTGGATCCGCCGGGATCCCTCCAGCTCCAATCGAGTGCAGTTAGCGTATAAGTCCAGCCTGATTGGCGGAGCTGCCAAGTTTCTATTTGCCGGTTGGAGCGATGAAGGCGTGAGGCAGCCCGACTGGCTGGATTACAACGACCATTTCACCCTGGTTGAAGCCGGCTCCCCAGCGAGTAACAGCAGCGAATATCCGCTTAAAGCGATGGCGTCGTTAGACAACACCTGTCGCTGGTCGTTTGGCTTTACGCCTGTCAGCACTATACCCGGGCTGTGCCAGATCAAACCTACTCCCACCGCCACCAAGCCGGTGAGTCAGGAGTGCCCGCCGCCTCCGCCCAACGGTTGCCCGGTGTTTGGATCGATGAGATATGTGTGGAATCCAAAGACTTGCCAGTGTGAACCGCAGCCCAACAGTTGCCAGCCGCCGCCCAACGGCTGCCCGGTGACGGCACCGTTCATCTGGAACCCGGTAACTTGCAAATGCGAATTGCCTAAGTGAACTAAAGGAAAAGAAACCAATTGGATGTATTTTCCAGAGGACTGCCAGAGTTGAGGCAGTCCTCTGTAGAGCGCTGCTGAGCCATTCTCGAAAGTTGCCCCGTTTGAATCACAAACGCTCCACAGGGGGGAGCGTTGTGGTAAACAATAAGGATGCGGTTCGTTGGTTAGCGTAAGATAGCCTGGTTTAAGCCTTTACGATGCACTCTACCGGGCAAACGCTGGCGCATTGGGGCGAATCGAAATAACCTTCACACTCGATGCACTTGGTAGCATCGATCACATAAATTGTATCGCCTTCCGAAATCGCCTGTGAAGGACAATCAGCCTCGCACGCGCCACAGGAAATACAATCTTCCGTAATTTTCATTGCCATAGCGTTATCTCCTGATATAAGATCCTCTCACTTAATTTAGATAATTAGAGGTTTGTAATAGCCTATCATAGCGTTTGTGGGTTGTCATGGGATGAATGTAACCATTCCAGAGGAAATTTATAACATTTAGACCTCCTCTGGCTTTTTTTGATTCAGGATGACCAGCGTGGTTCGCTCACCCTTAGCCAGAGAAGCAATAATCCAATCCCCGCCGTAATGATTGAAATTACGAACATTGCCGGGTAACCGGTCAGCAACACCAGCCAGCCGCCAAATAAAGGCGCGGCCAGCAATAAGGGGCCGGTCAGGGTGCGGGTCAAGCCGATGTATGCCGTCCGATCTTCCTGGCTGCCAAATTCCATCGCAATGTTGAAATCGGCCATGATGCCGCTCCCGCTACTCAGCCCATAAAGAATGAAGACCAGATAGAAGAAGATCACCGAAGGCGCGAACAGGGCTGTCGCCAACGCCAATACCCACAACCCAGCGCTAATTTCTGCCAGGCGTTTGTAACCCCACTGGTCGCCGATATTCCCCCAAAATGCATAGCCAATCGTATTGCTGGCCATCAATATAGCGGTAAATACGCCCGCCTGCGCATCCGGCAACTTGAAGCGTTGCAGCCCATACACTGCCAGAAAACCAGCCGCCATATTGCCCAGAAAAGTGAACCCGCGACTGAACAGAAACCAACGGTAATTCAAATTCCTGTCCAGCAGCGCCAAAAAGCGTCGAATGATCTGGCTGGTTTCCTGGGGCGAGGCGGGTAGTGGATCTCTGGAGGGTTCAATGGTTTGCATGATAGACACGTAGGAGAGCATGATGAATATAAAGCCGATGAAGAAGATCAGGGCGAAATTTTTAGGGTACACCAGGCGGCTTAGCAACCAGGTGGCGATAGCGGCGCTGACTACCCCTGCCAAACCACCCAACATGTGGGATATGCCGAAGAAGCGCCCGCGGTGTGAGACGGGTATAACCGTAGCGATCAATTCCTGGTAAGGTAGCGCGACCAGCCCGCCGGTGAGGGCGCGTAACACAACCAGGATGATAAAAACGCTTACTGCCGCGCTGGCAATGAGATGTTCCTGCCAGAAGGCCAGCAAGGCAAAGCCCAGAAAGGGCAGCCGTTCGAAGATGGTCATCCAGGCGATTACCGGCAGCTTGCGTGGCAGGCGCTCTACCCAAGGTACCAGGAAAACTTGGGGGAGATACCAACCAGCTTCGATGAGGGCCGGGATTAAGCCAATGACAACCGGCGAATCGGTGAGTTTATGAGCATAGACCGGTAGAATGGTGTTGTACGCCAGAAAGCTGTAGCCAAACAACCAGGCGATGATATCGCCAAAATTTACCAGCACATTATGATGGAAGTTGCGGGCAACCTCTGGTTCAACCTGGGGGTCAGGTGGAAGGGTAAATGTTTGGTGGAACTGCCTGGAAAGCAGTAATAATATCCTGGCGGGTCGCATCTATTCGGCTCCTGGTGCAACCCTGGATTATATCTGGTTATCGCGTTTTACGAAGCGATTCAGAAAAGTTATCTCGACTTCAGCTTACGTCTTGGAAAATGCCAGGTTTAGCGGGCGTTGTTTTGCCTGCCAATTGTTTGGCATTATTATCACAGATTTTACGGATTATTTCAATCGTATTAATCTTATTCATTTCAATTTAGCATAAATCACTTGCACATTCTCGAGTGTGTCTGTAATTTCTGCAGCAATTACTTCTGAGAGTAAGGGCTGGAATGTCCCATTCAGAAAATCCTGCAACAATCCATTTGACCATCTGGCAAATTCAATGTCAAAACAACCACCAATGACCGATGTGTCTATATAGATACGCTGGATTTTCATATTCCAATTATACAACCTATTAGATGATTTTTTCCCTATTCTTCCTCCTTGCTGAATGTTTTGAGGGAGACCAGGTTACGCCAGGCTGGCAACTTGATGGCCAGGAAATGGATGATAGGTTGTAATAGAAATCCTTCTTCGCCAACAGCTCCGCATACTTGCCACGCTCGATGATCTCGCCCTCATTCAATACCAGAACCAGGTCGGCGTTGCGGATGGCACGAAGGCGGTGGTCGATTACGAAGACGGTATAGCACCCGAAATTTGTCAAACTGGGTACAATTTAAACTCATTTCGTGATTATTGCTAGACTCGCTCATGACAGTATACCTAATTTTAGGTAGGCTATCTCCTCTTTTTAGGGTTTCTTTACCCACCAGGAACACTAAAAAGGGTTATTAAGGTTACCTCGTCTGGTCGTTGCCCTGGCATCTTGATTTTGCTACCATAAGCATAGATGATGCGAGGTGTCTGTATTTATCAAGCGCAGGTAATTAGGAGGAACAACTGTCTTTTTAAGGGTGGCAAGATTACGATTACCAGATTTTCTTTCGCTTTTCAAAATTAAGGAGGTGACCCGCAGATAAAGTCCCCCAAACACAATCACGAATGAAACAAAACTTCGGGAGGAAATGGACCTCATTTGCCGACGTGGATTTGCAATAGATCACGAAGAGAATGCCGAAGGGGTATATTGTGTTACCAGCCCGATCTAGAATGGGGTCGGTAAAGTTGTTAGCGCGATTAGCAACTCTGGACTAAGTGCACGGATAAATCATCGAACTTTGCAGCGCTTAGGCAGCTCGTATGTGAAAATGCCTGCTTGATATCGCAAAAGATGGGCCATATTTCTTGAACCATTAGCCGCCCTTGGTGGTTGAAGAGCTCTTGGTTTTCGAAGGACGCATCATTGAAGTTTGTTTTGAGTTCGTCGGAATTTTATGTAAATGGAAAAGGAGGCGCCTTAAAAATTTTTGACTAATTTGACTCTATCGGATATATCCATTCGACTTATATCATTAGGAGTAAAGAGAATGCAAACGAATAAGAACACCTTCCGAATGCTTGTTAAGCTGGTTGTTGCTTCCATTGTACTTTCTGCATGCGGCGGTGCTGTCACCCAAGCTCCAACGGCAGTTCCACCCACCCAAGCACCCCTCGTTACCGAAGCACCAGTTGCTACCGAAGCGCCTGCTCCGACACAAGCGCCTACCGCAACACAATCGCCTGTTCCACCCTCCGGACCACAAGGCACACTGCGCGTAGCACTCTCGGGTGAACCAGCTTCGCTATACATCCCAAATACCCCGGACATGAATTCGGACACCGCCGCGTCACAGCTTTACGATCCACTCGTGCAACTTGATGATCAGGGGAATATCATTCCCTCGCTGGCGGAGAGTTGGGAGATCTCGACCGATGGTACGGAGTACACCTTCCACCTGCGTAAAGGCGTCACTTTCCACAACGGTGATCCCTTCACCGCGGATGACGTGGTTGCCACCTGGGAGTACGGCAAGGACGCCAATTCCTCCAAGTGGCCGGACCGGTACTCCATCGCAAAGACTGTGGAAAAGATTGACGACTATACGGTCAAAGTTACGACGGATGGCCCTAAACCGCTCTTGCTCGTGACCATGTGGGACTTCTGGTCGATCATACCGCATGCCTATATGGCATCTGTCGGCGTCGATGGATTCCAGCAGCACCCTGTCGGCACCGGGCCCTTCGAGTTCGTCGAGTGGGTCAAAGGCGACCACATTACCTACAAAGCCAACCCTA
>Ga0315282_10017231_pt1 | contig 10451 bp, 7 predicted proteins | sample YL17G07_20_MG_FD_203693 | JGI IMG/M metagenome (GOLD analysis project Ga0315282, IMG submission 203693) | Sediment microbial communities from Yellowstone Lake, YNP, Wyoming, USA - YL17G07_20 | ecosystem: Environmental > Aquatic > Freshwater > Lake > Sediment | place: USA: Wyoming | collected... | reverse complement strand
GAAGTCGATCCGCGACCGGTGCGCGGGCAGCGACGTGATCGTCCTCACCGGGCACGGATCGATCGACACCGCGATTGAATCGATTCGGATCGGCGCGTTCGACTACGTCGCGAAGCCGTGCCCGCTGGACGAACTGGAAGTGCGGATGCAGCGGGCGCTCGAGCGGCAATCGCTGCGCAGCCGGGCGAGCCTGCTCGAGCGGGGGCTGACGCCGCCCGACGTCAGCGGCTCGTTCGTCGGCGCAAGCCCCGAGTTCCGGCGCCTGCTCGACCTGGTCGACCGCGTGGCGCCAAGCGAGTCGACGGTCCTGATCACGGGCGAGACCGGCGCGGGCAAGGAACTGGTCGCGAAGCTCATTCACGGCCGCAGCCCCCGCCGCCACCGCCCGTTCGTCGTCGTCGAATGCGCGGCGCTGCAGGAGAGCCTGCTGCAGAGCGAGCTGTTCGGCCACGAGCGCGGCGCCTTCACGGGCGCGGATCGCGCCAAGCCCGGGCTGTTCGAGGTGGCGCACGGCGGCACCATCTTCCTCGACGAGATCGGCGAGATCAGCCAGGCGACGCAGGTCAAGCTGCTGCGCGTGCTCGACACCTCGACGTTCCGCCATGTCGGCGGCACCCAGGAGATCCGGGTCGACGTGCGGGTGCTGGCGGCGACCAACCGCGATCTCACGGCGATGGTGGCGCAGGGGCTGTTCCGGCAGGACCTGTACTATCGGTTGAGCACGATCACCGTACCCGTGCCCGCGCTGCGCGATCGGCGCGCGGACATCGACGTGCTCGTCGATCACTTCCTGGCCGTGCTGAACGGGCGCTACGGCGTCAGCAAGCGGATGGCGCCGGCCACGCTGGAGCTGTTGCGGCGGCACCTCTGGCCGGGCAACGTTCGCGAGCTGCTGCACGTCGTCGAAGCGGCCACGATCGTGTGCGGGGGCGACGAGGTGCTTCCCGAGCATCTTCCCGCGGCGTTGCGTGACGGCGCGCCGCGCGCGGCGATGCCCCCCGGATGCGTGGACGCCAACGGCCGGCTGCCGACGCTGCAGGAGCTGGAGCGGGCGCACATCGCGCGAGCGCTGGCCGAGACGGGCGGGCACCGCGGGAACGCCGCGAAGCTGCTGGGCATCAGCGAGCGGAATCTGTACAGGAAGCTGCGCGAGTACGGGCTGCTTTAGCCCGGGACGACATCAAGGGTGGCCCGATCGCAGGCGCGCAGCAACTGCCGCACTCAGATGTGATCTTGCGGCACCCTCCCCGGTTCATCCCGGTTTCTCTATGGCTAACGTGCGGCTTGAGCCGCGCGCCGCGGTGACATGACTTCACAAGACTGTGGGCGCGACGGCTCCAAGCCGATGTTAGGCTCAATGCCTGTCGGAAATTCGCGCTGGCGATCCGCTGCAGCCAGCAGCCCGTCCCGTCGCGTGCCGGGCTCCGCGCTCCGGAAAACCTCCCTCCGTCCGCGCTGTTTTTCGGCTCGATCGTCGGCCTGGCCCGTGTACGCGCTGGATCAACCGCTACGGGCTGCGGCCGGAAAAACAGCGCTGCCTGCGCTCCGTTTTCGGTGCTTTGCGCGTCGGAGCGCTCCGCACGGCCCGCTTCGGGACAGGCCGCTGTCTGCGCTGCAGCACCAATCCCAATTTCCGACAGGCATTGATGTTAGGCTGCCGCCTGTATTTCAGAGCCGCGGAGCTACTACCGCTGCGGCATCAGCAGAGGTCACAACGGGAATGACCTCGAAGTCGGTGATGTCGTCCCAGTTGGCCATCCACTGATCGAGCAGCCCGCGATCTTCACATTCCATGATCTGGAAGCGGCGACGCAAATCGTCGGTGGCCGCTATTCGAGGCGTATCCTTCCAAGGTCGACTCTTGCAGTAGCTTTGCGAATGTCGATCTTTACTGGCTCGCCGCTCCTTCTCTGAATTGTCGCCGCCCGGTCGGCAGCGTCACGGTACTGCAGGCCAATCAAGACAATGCCAGGAGGTAGGCCCTCTTGAGTGACTGTCACGCTGAATGTGCCATCGGCGTTCACGCGCGCAGTTCCGAGTGTTGAGACTAGGACGACTCGCCCGTCTTCAGTCTTACCCGTAAATGATGCCTTCAGCCCGTCACTATCCCAATAGCCAACATGCACCCGAGACGGTGCTGTCGGCGGCGCCTCTTTGCCGTCCTGCGCGACCACATACAGTGTTCCCGAGATTACCGGTCCGCTCCCACCAGCAGCGACGCCAGACGCACAAGTGATAACCGAGAGTAGTACAAAGATCGATCGTTTCATTTCGCCTCCTTTAGCCGCTAGCGGCGAGTCGATGTCGTGGTCTGTCAGCCTAACGGTACTATGGGACGCTGGCGTCAATCGCGGCGAGGGAGGAAAAGGAACGTCGGTTGCCTCCCCGGCGAGACGCCGCTCGAGGGCATTATCGGCAGGACGGAGCACACTGGCAAGGTGTTATTCACCACGGACTTGAACCGAGTGGAGTCCATGCTCGAAATCGAGGCGTCGCTGCAGCGCTTTGCGGAGTTCGTGCTGAAGGAACAGTTAGTCGCGGAGCGAGCGGCGCCGTTCGTGGTCCGCTGGGTGCGCCGATTTCTGTGCCGGGAGGCATCAAACGAGCCGCTGTCAGACCAGGTGCGGCGATTCTGCGAGGATCTGGAACGGAGCGGCAGCCTCGAGGACTGGCAGGTGCGTCAGGCTGAACAGTCCGTTCGGACCTATTTCGTCAACTTCCTGCGCCAGACGGACTGGGAACGGCGTCCGGCCAGCGCCATCGTCGACGAGCAGGGCCGGACGGACCCGTTGGCCGCCCTGGAACAACTGCGGCGACACGTCAGAACCAGGCACTACTCCTACCGCACCGAGTGCACCTACGCCGACTGGGTCCGGCGCTTCCTGGATCATCTCGCACGGCAGCAGGACGATCCCCATCCCCGCGTGGACTCGGAATCGGTACGCAACTACCTGACTCACTTGGCGATACGACACGCCGTCTCCGCTAGCACGCAGAACCAGGCGCTGTGCGCAATTCTGCTCCTGTGCTGGGAGGTGCTCGGCCTCAACGTGGACGGGCTGTCGCGCACGGCGCGCGCAAGGCGCGGCGAGCGACTGCCGGTCGTGTTGAGCATGCCCGAAACGGCGGCGTTGTTGAAGGTCATGCGAGGCACGCCCCGCCTGATGGCCGTGCTGATCTACGGTGGCGGGTTGCGCGTTTCGGAGTGCTGCGAGCTGCGCGTCAAGGACGTCGACTTCGACCAGGGCCTGCTGTCAGGTGCGTGGCGAAGGCATGAAGGAGCAGGTGGATGCTGCCGGGTTTGTGGATGCCGACACGGGCCTTGGCCGCGTCGAAGATGTGTTGCGCAGTGCTCGTGCTCATCGGCTGTCGGCGATGGCGGTCGGGGAACAGCCAGACGGTGGGACCGAGGAGCCGGCGGTAGGCGTCGAGTTCGGTGAGCAGCCGTGGGGACAGGAGGGCATAGCGGTCTTTGCGACGTTTCCCCTGCTCGACGCGGATCAGCATGCGCTCGCGATCGACGCCGGTGACCTGGAGCCGCACGACCTCGCTGACGCGCAGTCCGGCGGCGTAGGTGGTCATCAGCAGGAGTCGGTGCTTCGGCGCTCGTGGGCTGGACAGCAGGCGCCCGACCTCCTCGAGGCTGAGGATGTGCGGGAGGCGGCGGGGTTTCCGCCGTGGCGGAATGGCCATCGCGATCTCGGGCCGCTGCAACGTCTGCGTGTAGAAGAAGCGGGTGGCCGAGGCGGCCACACTGACCGAACTCCACGCGAGATGTCGCTCGCGCGTGAGGTACAGCAGGTAGTCCTGGATCTGAGCGCCGTCGAGGGTGTCCGGCGCCCGGTGAGAGTACCGCGCCAGGTCGGTGAGGGTGGCGAGGTACAAGGTCTGGGTGGACGCCGAGAACTCTCGCAACTGTTCGGCCCTGGGGACCCACGCGCTGAGAATCGCCCTTGCCGAGTAGAGGGACGCGCTCAGTGGAACTTCGCCTGGAGCATCTTGCCGACGGCGCCCGCCCGTGAATTCACGTGGAGCTTGCGGTAGATGTTCCGCAGGTGCGTGTCCACAGTATGAATGCTGAGGCCGAGGCGGTCGGCGATTTCCTTGGTCGCCAGGCCCTGGACCAGGAACTCGAGCGTCTCCTTCTCGCGCTGGCTGAGGCCCTGCTCCGGCGGGGGAACGGCCAGCCGCGCAAAGAGGCTCAACACCGACCGCGCGATCTGCGGCGTCATGGGCGCGCCGCCGCCGAGGACTTCGTGAATGGCCTGGGCGATCTGCTCCGCCGGCGACGTCTTCAGGAGGTAGCCCGACGCTCCCGCACAGATGGCGCGGACGATCTTGTCCGTGTCCTCGAAGACGGTCAGGATGATCACGTGCGTGGCCGGCGAGAGCGCCTTGAATTGCTGGATGCCCTCCAGCCCGCTCAGCCCGGGCAGGCCGATATCCAGCAGGATGACCTCGGGAGGGTGGTCGTCGCGCAGGCGGGCCAGGGCGTCCTCGCAGGATCCAAACGCGCCGGCGCAGCGAAGCCCGGGCGCGCGGCCCAGCGCGCGCGCGATGGCGTTGCGGTACGTCGCGTTGTCCTCGACCAGCCAGACGCTGATGGTGTGGGCCGTCGAGCCTGACGGGGCGTTCGGGCTGGTGAGGTCATCGCTCATGGACGCATTGTGGCACGGCCGTACGGGTCGTGCGACTCACGAAGTCACGTGATGGCCCGAGGTCACCCTTCACGGTAGCGTGACGGTCAACGTCACGGTGGTTCCCTTCCCAGGCGCGCTTTCCACGACCAACTCGCCACCGAGATCCACCACGCGCCGGTGCAGGCTCCGCAGGCCGTGCCCCGACGTCGCGGCCGCCGGATCGAAGCCGCGCCCATCGTCCCGGACACGCAGGGTGAGCCTGTGGCCGATCACCTCGAGGTGGATGCCGACCTGCGTGGCGGCGGCGTGCTTGACGACGTTGTGCAGCATCTCCTTGAAGGTGAAGAACACGTTGCGGCGGAACTCGAGCGGCAGCCGCTGCGCGGACAGGCAGTCCGACGCCACGAACTCGCACTCGAGGCCGGCCAGCAGCGTGCGCGCGAATTCCCTCATGCGCACCACCATGTCCGCCAGCGTGTCGAAGTCCGGGTTGAGGAACCACACGATGTCGCGCATCGCACCCGCCGACCGCTGGGCGGTGGCGTTGATCTCCTGGAAAGAAACGTGCGCGTCCGGCGGCAGCGCCTCGACCTGCTGCGTCAACTCGCTCAGCAGGATGATACTGCCCAGGTTGCTGCCGATCTCGTCGTGCAGGTCGCCCGCGATGCGCGCTCGAAGCCGGGCGAGTTGCTTCAGGCGGGAGACCCGGACGTGGAACAGCGCCGAGCTCAGCCCCGCCACCGCGGCGAGCACGAGCAGGAGGAACCACCACGTCTGGTGAAACGCCGGGATGACCACGACCCCGAGCGACGCGCCGACCTCGTTCCACACGCCATCGTTGTTGCAGGCCGTCACGCGGAACCGGTAGGTCCCCGGCGGCAGCCGCGTGTAGGAAGCGCTGCGCACGTTGCCGCCTTCCACCCAGTCCGGATCGAACCCTTCCATGCGGTAGCGGAAGCGCACCCGCGTCGGCGCCGCGAAACTCAGGCCGGTGAAGCGGAACTCCACGCGGCGCTGGTTCGGCTGGAGCGTGACGACGTCGGATCCCCGTGCCGCGACCACTTCGTCGTCCACCCGCACGTCTTCGACGATCACCGGTGGCGGGAGCGTGTGGACGCGCAGGGCTCTCGGCTCCACGAAGGCCGCGCCCTTGGCCGTGCCGAACCACAGGGTGCCGTCGCGGGCCTTCAGGCAGGCCGGCTGGATGCCGCTCACTTCGACGGTGGCCAGCCCGTCGCTGCGGTCGAAGGCGACGTAGTTGACGGACCGGCGCCGCCCGCCGGCGAACTCGGCGAGCTCCTGCCGGCTCACCCGGATGATGCCCAGGTCCGAGGCCATCCAGAAGTGACCGTCGTCATCCTCCAGCAGGGGGCCGACGCTGCGTGCCGGCAGTCCCCCCTTGACGCGGTAGTTGAAGAACCGGCCCGCCTGGAACCGGCTCAGGCCGCCGCCGTGCGTCCCGATCCACAGGGCGTCTCCGCCGTCGACGTAGAGCGCGGTGACGACATCGTCCGGCAGTCCCTGCTTGCTGGTGTACGCGGTGAACCGCCCGTCCTGGAACCGGTTCAATCCCCCATCGGCGGTCCCGATGTACAGGTGCGACTGCGAATCTTCCGCGAGGGCCTGCACGCGATCCGACGACAAGCCGTCGCGGCGGCTGAAGTGCGTCACCTCGCCGCGATCGATCCGGTCCAGACCCCTTACGCCGCCGACCCAGATCGCCCCGCGCCGGTCTTCCAGCAGGGCGCGCACCGATCCGGCGCGCATCCCTTCGGCTGCCCCGTACGCGGTCAGGGCCCCGTCCTGGTAGCGGAAGGCCTGTCCGCCGTAGGTGCCGATCCAGATCGCGCCTCCGCGCGCGGCCAGGACGGCCCAGACGCCGTCGATGGGATCGGAGAGCGGGGACGGGATCGCGACCGACAACGCGCCGTCGTTCAACCAGTACGGTCTCGAGGTCCCGCCACCGAACCAGATCCGTCCCTGCGGATCCTGGCAGACCGAATGGACGGCGTCGATGCCCAACCCTTCGCGCCGCGTGATCATCTTCCAGAGGCGGGGTTTGAGCCGGAGCAAGCCGCCGCCATCGGTGCCGGCCCAGACGTTTCCCTCCCGGTCGCAGAAGAGGCTCCGCAGGGACCGCGTGGTCAATCCGGATTCCACATCCGGGTGGGTCCATCCCGCGGTGCGGCTGAATCGGAACAGGCCGTTGCTGTAGGTCGCCAGCCAGAGGTTGCCGGCGAGATCCTCACGCGAATCCACGAGCCGCGACTTGAAGTCCGGGCACGGCCAGACCGCCGGCAACCATCTTCCCTGGCGGTACTGGCAGAGACCGCCCGGCGTGGCCGCAACGCCAGGCGAGCGTCATGCGCTTCGACGGCGCACAGTGGCAAGCGGTGGGTGGTCCCTTCTACGAGCATCCCTATCGGTGGGTACCCAACATCAGCCTCGCGCTGGACGGAAGCGGCACTCCCTACGTGGCCTTCAACGACCAGGAGGGAGGGTCGCAGTTCTGCGGTCCGGCGACCGTGATGCGCTTCGACGGCGCCGGCTGGCAGGCAGTCGGCGGGCCTGTCTCCGAAGAGGGAGGGTGTTTCACCAGCCTGGCGCTCGACAGCGCTGGCAACCCGTGGGTTGCCTACGAGGACCAGGCAAACTGGAACAGGGCCGCGGTGAAGCGGTTCGACGGCGCGAACTGGGTGGGTGTCGGCGACGGGGGCTTCCAACAGGACACAGAAGAAACAGGGTTCGTCAGGCTGGCGCTCGACGCAAGCAACAAACCCCTACGTGGCCTATACCGACTGGGCGACCGGCTGGAAGGTGACGATGATGACGCTCGCCACCGGCGGAAGTTGGGTGCCTGTGGGTTCCGCAGGCGGCTTCTCCGACGGAGAGTCGCTTGACCTCAGCCTGGCCCTGGACCCGCAGGGCATGCCCTGGGTGGCCTTCCGGGATCGGTCCGATCAGTCCGACAAGGCAACGGTGATGCGCTTCACCGGCGCGGAATGGCTGGCCGTAGGCGGTCCCCGCTTCACCGTTAGCTCGGCCAGTTCCACGAGCCTGGCTCTGGGCGCGTCGGGTACGCCCTACCTTGCCTACGTTGACGAGGCGCAAGGCTTCAAGGCCACGGTGGTCCGCTTCGACGGCACGTCCTGGCAGCCCGCAGGTCCGCCCGGCTTCTCGGCCGGCGGGGCTGACCAGACGAACCTGGCGTTGGACCTGAACGGCCGGGCTTTCGTGGCCTACCGGGACGGAGCCGCCGACAACAAGGCCACGGTTATGCGCGCGCAGCAGACGCCGAGCATCGCCTGCCCCGCCTCTACGGTGGAAGCCACCGGCCCTGGCGGCGCAAGCGTGGCGATCGACGCGTCGGTGGACGGTGACGCCGCGGACCCGCTGACGACGACCTGGTACATTGACGACATGGACACCGCGGCCGCGACGCACGACCTGCCGGCCGGGGCGACTCAGGATAGCCTCACCCAGTCGCTGGCCATCGGCACCCACACCGTGAAGATCTCGGTGCAGGACGGCTCGGGCGATCCGGTCGGCTGCAGCACTTCCGTCACGGTTCGGGATACGACGCCGCCGACCATCACCGCGCCGGCCGATGTCACGGTGCAGCAAGTCGGTTCCGGCGGCACCGCGGTGAACCTGGGCATGGCGACGGCGTCCGACATCGTTGACGCCAACCCCGTCATCGCCAATAACGCGCCGGCGCTCTTCCCGGTGGGCACGACCCTCGTCGTGTGGACGGCGACGGACTACTCGGGCAACCAGGCGACGGCGACGCAGCGGGTGACCGTCACTCCGGCCACGCCGCCCTCGATCGTGGCGACTCCCAGCGTCATCTGGCCGCCCGACAAGAAGATGGTGCCGGTGAAGTTGGTGGTGACCTCGAGCGGCGTTCCGGCCTCCACGGTCAGGATCGTCGGCGTGACCTGCAACGAAGCGATCTCCGCAGCCGACACGCAGATCACCGGCGCCCTGACGCTCAACGTGCGCGCCGACCGCAATGGCAACGGAAGCGGGCGCATTTACACCATCAAGGTGGCGTACGGAAGTGCATCGACGACGACGGTGCAGGTGAGGGTGCCGCACGACGAGGGCAGGTAACGGTCGCAATGACGGCCGCGAGGCGTCGTGGAGTTGGTCATGAAGGGCGCCCCTGCGACGCTGACGCGTCGCAGCGCGCCCGTTCGGGCGTGCCGCGACGAGGCCACGGCGCAGCGGCACCGCCGTGGCAGCGCGTCGACGCGCCCAATCTGCGTGAACGCGTGTGGATCTGCGGATCCGTTCGTGACGCGCCCGAGCGGGATGCCGAACGCGAGAGAACGCAGTCAGCGTGTTACCGCGACCAGTTGGGCATGAAGTTGTTGCCCGCCGTCGTCAGCTGTCGCAGATCGCGGCCGTCCCTGCTGATCGTGTAGATCTGGTAGCGGCCCGAGCGGTTCGACATGAAGGCGAGGTGGCGGCCGTTGGGCGACCAGGCGGGGAGCACATCTGACCGCGGATGGCCACTCGCTGCCAGGGCGCAAGCGGCCAGCGACGCGAGGAGAATCGGGAATCGCCGGTGCTTTATCGGGCCTCACCGCGGCGCGCGACCTGCGCCAGGTAGTTGAACGTGTTCCGGATCTTCCACGCGGTTGACAGTCCCATCCTCACGTACTTTCGATGTCGCCCGCGTTCTTCGCGGCGCACGGCTTTCTCGCGGTCCACCGTCGCTTTTTGCGCGGTGCTCAGCTGACGATCGTGCACCCGGAACGCGGCGATGGCCGACCCGGCCGCCTTGCCGAACCGAAACCCGGCGTCAGCCGCCCTGGCGAAGAAGTCGTAGTCGGCGATGTATGCGAAGCGCTCGTCGAAGCCGGCCAGCCGATCGAAGACGCGGCGCCGAAACGCCGCCGCGGGCTGCACGAACGGCATCGTGCCGGCCGCGAGCTGGCGGCGCACGATGGCGGGGCCGAACGAGGCCTGCGAGAAGATGAAGGCGCCCGCCTCGTCCATGAAGTCGCCGTTGCCGTACACCACATCCACGCCGTGCCGCTCGCCGTGTCGGATGAGTCGAGCGTAGCCGTCGGGGTAGACGAGATCGTCCGAGTTCAGGTAGGCGAGCCAGGCACAGTCGGCCAGCGCCCGCATTCCTTCGTTGATCGCGCGGTACATGTTCCCGGGCGGCGAGAACAGTGTGCGCACACCCCACCGTTCGCAGATCCGGCGCGTCCCGTCCGTCGACTCGCTGTCGACGGCGACGATGGCGATCGTGACGCCTTGCTGAGACATCAGCGACAGGAGCGTCGATTCAAGCGTTGCGGCGCTGTTGCGCGTGGGAATGACGACACCCAGCTGCGGTGCGGTCAGCATATCGGCGTGGCCTCGAGCAGTTCGATGTCGCGGGGCGCGAGCGGCCGCGCGGCTGCCTTCCGGTAGTGGGCCCTGAACATCTCCGCGGTTCTGTCCCAGCTCAGGCGTGCGGCGACCTCCCGCCCGCGCGCCACCAGGCGCGCCCGCAGGTCCTCGTCCTGCCACACGTCGGCGATGGCACGCGCGATGTCGCTCTTGCTGTGCGGGTCGAACAGCCGCGCCGCGCCATCCGCCTGCTCGGCGAGGCACGTGACGCGCGAGCACGCGATCGGCACGCCGGCGACGAAGGCTTCGCCGAGCGGCAGGCCCCAGCCCTCGAACAACGTGGGGAAGAGGACCGCGCGGCAGGCGCGGTAGAGCACATTCACGTCGGCGGGCGGCACGAAGCCGAGGAAGCGCACCTGGCCGCCGAGATCGAGATCGCGAACCGACTTCCGGATCACGCGGTAG
>Ga0315282_10017229_pt1 | contig 10452 bp, 7 predicted proteins | sample YL17G07_20_MG_FD_203693 | JGI IMG/M metagenome (GOLD analysis project Ga0315282, IMG submission 203693) | Sediment microbial communities from Yellowstone Lake, YNP, Wyoming, USA - YL17G07_20 | ecosystem: Environmental > Aquatic > Freshwater > Lake > Sediment | place: USA: Wyoming | collected... | reverse complement strand
ATTCCGGAATATGGCGATCTACCCTGCGCCTGGGCCAGCAGTGAAGTCGCCAATGGTGATTTCATCGAATTGGGTTTCGCTTTGCAACCGGATCCGGCTTACGATGTCCTGGTATATGAAGTCATAGGAATAGATGGCTTGCGCGAAGCTTTGATTACATACGAAGATAACTCCACTGAATTGTTCCAGCATACTCCTGCAGCAGAAAAGGATTGTTTCAAGCTGATCGACATAGTATTATCTAATCCTAACGGGTTATCCATCACCAAGATAAAATTAACCATCGACCAGATCCCGGTCGGTTATTGGACAGAGTTCGACGCCGTCGGAGTGAGATATAGCCTTTGATCCAAATAACAGGGGGCGAAAAAATTGATCGCCCCCTGTTTTAATTTTGCGAAAATTGGAGATTAGATTGTAACTTCACCGTAGCCGGCATCGTCCACGATATCATAGCCAGCCGTGCCTTTGAGCTCCTCCGGCAGATTGTACGTGAACACGCCATGACTACTCATCCTATCGTTGAATTGTTCCATGAGAGAGTTTAGTCAATGGCTCCGGCTGGGCACACATGTTTGCACAATCCACAAAGGATGCATTCCGTATTCAAAATAGCTTTGCCCTGCCGGATAAAGCTCATTATATCTACATCCATAGGGCACTGCCTATTGCATGCTCCACACTCAGTGCATTTCTCGCCTGTAGGCTTTCGTTTAACCAGAGGCCGAATCGAAGAGGGCTTCATCACCAACGATACGGGGCAGGCGATCTTACAAAACGCCCGCTTCTTCTTGAGTGCGAAGGCCAGCGAAACAGCCGCTATGTAGTAGACACCGTTGCCGATCAAAAACCAGATGAACTGATGCCATTTGCCCAATGACTCCTTCACGTGAAGGGAAAAATAGTCGTATCCGCTGAAGATGAAAGCCAGAGGCGTCGCGATTGATGCCATGAAAACGGGTACTCTGATCCAGGTCAGCTTTTTCGGGATTGATTTGTTTTCCTTGATTGGCAGCCAGTCCATAACCGCAGCAGTCCAGCATGCCCAGCCGCAAAACCCACGTCCCCAGATTAATGGTCCGAAAACTTTGGCTACCGAGTAATGTATCAACACGCGCGAAAAAACTCCGGCGGCAAAATAGAAGATTGTCTCTTCGAGTTGTAAATTTTCGTGCTGAACGATCCCTAGAAACGCCAAAAAAATAGGCGCCGCCATCAGAATCGCGATGCGACGGCCCAGATCTTTTTTCTTTCCCTGAAGTTTGCTCGAAATTATGAGCCCGACGGAGATCCATCCGGCAATCCATGGAAAGATCAACAGAAAGCCCCACCACCCGGTTGTGAAATACAAGATCGCTGCGACGCCGAGGCCGACGAAAAAAGGCGTCAGCATCCGAACCGATATCCCCCATGCCGATCTGTGATTTGGGTTCGTTAGGTCCTTGGTCTTCAAGTGCTTGCCTTCTTTTTGCTGATATTTAGCCGGATTCTTTACGTAAAAGTCCAGATTAGCTTTTTCGCCAACTGATTTCAATGAAAGGAGGCATGGTCACGTCCGCTTTTGGTCGTGTTCTTTCTAAGGTGTTGTCGCGACCGTCTGGATTGCTTGCTTATCGCGCGAAAGCGCAGTCTGCGGGTCTGAGATTGGCCTTACGCTCAGATCTCAAGAATTGCCGATCATTTTGTATTACAAATGCCAAAATAGCTGATTATTCTCGTCAAAGGTCTGTCGATTTCTTGTCCACATGAAAAGCTTATGCTAAAATTTTTAAATTATTTAAGGATAACTCAGATGACAATTAAAGTACTTCTTGCTGATGATCATAAAATAATACGTGAGGGCCTGCGTGCTCTTCTTGAGAAAGAACGCGGTATTGAGGTCGTCGGAGAGGCGAGCGACGGGCGTGCGATTATAAAAATGATTGAAAAATACTCGCCGGATGTTGTGCTTATGGACATATCAATGCCGGATACCAATGGTATCGAGGCTACGCGAAAAATCATAGAAAAGAACCCGAAGATCAAGATTATTGCGCTCTCAATGCATTCCGATCGGCGATTCGTCGCAGACATGCTCAGCGCGGGAGCATCTGGATACTTGCTTAAAGATTGCGCGATGGAAGAGTTGGGACGCGCAATTCGCACAGTAATTTCCGACCACGTTTATCTATGTCCTAGCGTAGCCAAGATCGTTGCCGAAGGATTCGTACAAAAGCCCGGCCGCAGCGGGACCACTATCCGCACTATCCTGACTCCTAGAGAACTCGAGGTCCTTCAGTTGCTTGTGGAAGGCAAGGCGACCAAAGAGATAGCTTTTCATTTGAATGTAAGCATCAAAACCGTCGAAACCCACCGCAAAAACATCTCCGAAAAACTGGATATTCACACAATCGCTGAACTTACGAAATACGCAGTTCGCGAAGGGCTTACATCGCTTGAGTCCTAACTTTGCCTGATTGAATATTTGATTGCGTGATCTATAGTAAAAGATAAAAGATCTTTCATCTTGATTTTTCCGGAATTCTTATCAGGTTTTTGGAACCTCGATTTCAGATTTTCCCTGATTTTCTCACTTTAAAACCTGCTTTAGCGTGTGAATTGCCCAGTACCCATAGTTTCGAACAAAACAAAAGGGGTAAGCAATGGCAATCAGCACAATTCAGGATCGTGGACAATCTCAAGATGAAATTTTCAAAAGCAATGATGAAATGATTGCGCGCACAGATAACTCACCTAACAATCGAGCCCTAGAGCGTGTCGCAGGTCGTACGTCATGGGTTTTTAGGCATACTGTCATATACAATACAGTCACACAAGCAATGCATCGCGCCATTTTTGCTTATGACCCGGCAGCATACTGCCTCACCTTTAATGGCAAGCAGTTTATGGCGATTTTTAATTCGCTCCTTCAGGCTCCTTGGAAGAAAAAAGCGCTTCCATTGGCTGAGAACGCAAAGCAATGTGGCAAGGAGAACTTATGACCCTTTAAATGTCAGCAAGGAGAAACGGATGGTCTCAACTTCGGACACTAATTTGGAAGCAAGAAGATCAATGGATACCATTCTGACAGTGGATTTCGATTTGGATTGCCCATGCGCTAAGGCAATAGCCGCCAAAGTGGGGCAGTCGTTAAGGAATGGTTGTGATCAGCTTCTGGTTGATTTGACCAAGTCCAAATACTTATCGCTATTCGGTCTGAGCGTTCTGATTTACCGCCTCGCTTCGACAGGGGACTTGGAAAGAGTGAACTTCCAAACGTCGGGTGAACACATAAGCCAACTGCTTCTTAGGTTTTAAAATGGGCAAGGAAATAATCCAAAATGAAAAATCTTTTACCTCTTGAAAGGGATCATCCGTCTGAAAGGATTCAAATGCATCCGATGTTTGTTCTCAAATCAGAAAAAAAGAACGGCCTCTAGCAAGCATTACAAGAAAGGACAAAACCGATGAAGGACGATCTTGAATTCTTGAAAGCCAATCGAATTTTTTCGGGACTCTTTGCACAAGATATCGATTCTCTTTTCAATTTGCTGACCCTCGGGTCGACAAAACGCAACGAATATGTTTTTCAAATAGGCGATCCGCCTGATTTTGTGTACTGGGTAAAGACCGGACGTGCGAAGATCATTAAGCTGACGGAAGACGGCCGAGAAATGATTTATGGCATATGCAATCCAGGCGATATATTCGGCGAGATGGCCTTTGTCGAGAATACTCCTCGCGATACTACAGTTGTAGCAGAAGAAGATATGGCCTGGTTTGCGATCAAACGTAATCATCTCTTCGCCCTTGCAAAGAGCAAACCCGGAATCATTTATAGGTTCGCACAGCTCATTGGCGAGCGCCGCCGCGAGGCCGAAGAAATGACAGAAGTGCTGCTTTATAGGGGCGTGCGCGAGCGTCTTGTCAGCATGCTGCTGAGGTTGTCCAAAGAATATGGCATTCAGGATGCGCGCGGAAAGTTGCTTAGAATCAAAATTACACATCAAGATCTGGCAAGCATGATCGGGTCGAGCCGAGAGACCGTCAGTCTGACTATGGGAGACCTCAAGCGAGAAGGCGTCATAGAAGTAAATGAACGCAAAATCATCATCAAAAACGAAGAACAACTCGCGCCCAGAAGTTGAACGCAGATGAAATGTCAGCCTCTTATGAAAAATCGGATGAGATCATTTTTCTACTGCTTAATGTGCAGAATATCTCAATATGCGTTCGATTTCGGAGTTCCCGGATATAATGCTTCATTAGATGTCCGCAATGATGATCATCTAGTAAATACAACTCTAAACCGACTTTAATCGGGTTTTGCTTACTATCAATTTTCCCAGTGCATATGACTAATTATTTCCAAAGCATTCAGCACCTTTTTATCAAGTCAGGTTTTTCGAACATTGAATTTCCGATTTCTCCGATACCGCTATTTTTCATCCCAGCTAAAAATAAAGATCGAGTGAACAAACCAAAGGAGCACATAGTGCATCACCTTCGTTTTCAAGCTTTGAAGTTGGGCCGGCTCGACGGGAAGAATCAGCCGTCCATGTGCTCACAACGAAACAGGAGGATATTATAATGAGAGTATGGTGTCGCTTTACGGGATGGCTGGTCTCGATCCTGGGATTGGTCCTGTTCTTATGGGGAGGGTTAGCCCTCACGCAGGTAATCACGCCAATTCCCAATCCGAATGTCGATTATACGAAACCCAACTGGGGCAACAGCCCTCCGCTTCACAAATTTGTGGACTCACTGCCGGGGGTCGGAGCTTCTCACGCAAACAACCTCGGAGAGTTCATTCCTCTCGCCGTTCCGGATACGACAACCTATCCGGGGGATGACTACTACCAGATCGCCCTGACCGAGTACCACCAGCAAATGCATTCGGATCTGCCCGTTGCCGGAACCCGGCTCAGGGGCTACGCGGACCTCAACGGCGACAGTCAAAGTCATTACCTAGGTCCTATAATAGTGGCTCAGCGTGACCGGCCGGTGCGCATCAAGTTCTCCAACATGCTGACTCCGAATAGCAACTTCTTCCTGCCCGTCGACACGACCGTCATGGGCGCGGGGCTCGGGCCCTCGGGCGCGGGCGGAGGCAACTACTCGGTGAACCGCGCCACGCTTCACCTCCACGGCGGCGCCACCCCGTGGATCAGCGACGGGACGCCGCACCAGTGGATCACCCCCTCGGGAGAAACTACTTCCTATCCCACGGGCCTAAGCCTCCAGAATGTCCCGGACATGCCGGCCCCAGCCACAGGAGAGGCGACTTTCTTTTACACAAACCAGCAGAGCGCTCGGCTTATGTTCTACCATGACCACGCCTATGGCATTACGCGGCTCGATGTGTACGCCGGAGAGGCCGCAGGCTACTTGTTGACGGATACGGTCGAGGAGGATTTAATCTCAACACAGCATGTCATTCCCGACCTTGGTCCCATTCTGGGCGCGGAATACCATCTGGGAGTTCCGCTGATCCTCCAGGACAAGACTTTCGTCTCGACCGATCCTACCGTAGGCACCGCGATTACCGACCCCTTGTGGCCGACCGTGGTGACCGGCGCCGTCGAGGGTGATCTCTGGTTCCCCCACGTCTACATGCCCAACCAGGCGTTCAACGGAGGGGTCAACATGAAAGGCCGATGGGATTACGGCCCATTGGTGGCCCCGACGGCGTCCGTGCAGAATCCCATGCTGCCGACAACCTCGATTGTGCCGGAGGCTTTCCATGACACCCCTATTGTCAATGGCACAGCTTATCCGTACCTCGTCGTGGAGCCCACTGCCTACCGGTTCCGGATCCTGAACGCGTGCAATGATCGTTATCTCAACCTGCAACTGTACTACGTCGACCCTGCAAACCCGACCGAAGTGAAGATGGTTCCGGCCGACGGCTCGACCATTGTCGGTCCGTATGGTCCGGTTGTGGTTCCCGCCGACGGGCGGGATGGCGGCGTGCCTGATCCTACGACCGCCGGTCCGCCGATCATTCAGATCGGCAACGAGGGCGGCCTCCTGCCTCAGGTGGTGGTGCTCAATGCTCCACCGGCGCCGATCGACTACGACTACGACCGTCGCAGCGTGACCTTCGGGAACGTCAGAAACTTCCCCATCCCCAACTATCCGCAGGTCGGCTACACGCTGTTCCTGGGTCCGGCCGAGCGGGCCGACGTCATCATCGACTTTTCTCAGATTCCGCTGGGCTCCAAGCTGATCCTGTACAACGACGCACCGGCTCCCAACCCGGGCTTCGATGCGCGTGTCGACTATTACATCGGCGATCCGGACTTTTCGGTCACCGGCACCGACATGGGCGGCGCGCCGACGACTCAAATCGGTTTCGGTCCGAACACGCGCACCTTCATGCAATTCATCGTTGATCCAGCGGGAACCCCGACCGCGCAGTTTAATCTGACCGCTTTACAGGCGGCGTTGCCGACGGCCTTCCAGGCCTCGCAACCGGCGCCGATCATCCCCGATGGCGTAGATCCACGCACGCCTGGCTCGGCCGTGTACGGGCAGATCTCTTCGCCGTTTGTGAATGGCATGCCTGCGCACTTCAAGTCCATCTCTGAGGATTTCGATCCCATGTATGGACGCATGAATGCCCGTCTGGGCGCGAACACGACGACCATCAGCACTCAGGGCGTGCCGACCTACGGCAAGTACTACATCGATCCGGTCACAGAGATTTCACCGGTCGACGGCAGCGGGGCGGGCGATGCTCAGGTCTGGCGCATCGACCACTACGGCGTCGATACGCACGCCATTCACTTCCACTTGTTCAACGTACAGGTCATCAATCGGATGGACGTGGTGGGCGTCATCAAGCCGCCCGACCCGAATGAGATGGGTTGGAAAGAAACGGTCAAGATGAATCCGTTGGAGGCGGTTTTCATCGCCCTGAAGCCGTCTGAGCCCACGCTGCCCTTTACGATTCCCACCAGCCAGCGGCCGCTCGACGTCACAATGCCGTCCACCGGCGCCCTCGGGAGCGTCTACGACCCGGTGACCAATCCCAATCCTGTGACTGACTATGGCTGGGAATATGTGTGGCATTGCCACCTGTTGGGTCATGAAGAAAACGACATGATGCGACCGTTCGTTCTCCAGGTCCCCGGGCTGGCTCCATCGGCTCCGACCGGCCTGACCGCCAACGTGCAATCGTCCGGCAGCAGCACCGTAACCCTGAATTGGACTGACAATTCGAATAACGAAAGTGGATTTCGGGTCGAGCGGGCCACGGTCACCGGCGGCGTGATCGGCAGCTATTCCCCAGTCCCTCCCGGAACCGTGTCCGATATCGAGACATTCGTCGATACGGTTCCCGCGCAGGGCCAGGAATACGCCTATCGCATCTTTGCTTTCAATGTCATTGGCGATTCAGCGGCATCAAATGTAGTGACCATCACGCCCGGCCTGGCGCCCATAGCCACAACCTGCACTGCAAACACCGATTGCGCCAGCGGCTTCTGTGTTGACAGTCTTTGCTGCGACACGGCCTGCGGAGGCGGCGATCCGAATGATTGCGTCGCCTGCAGCATCGCAGCAGGCGGGTCTGCAAACGGCACCTGCACTGCTTTCGCTGATCACACGCTTTGCGACGACGGACTCTATTGCAACGGTTATGACACCTGCCTTGCGGGCATCTGCGCCGTTCACTACGGCAATCCTTGCACCGATTCCGACCAAATTTGCGATGAAACCTTGAAGCAATGTGTCGAGTCCGGGGACGACGACAGCGCGGCGGATGACGACTCCGGCGCCGACGACGATATAACAGACGACGACACTACGACTGATGACGATGTGACTGACGACGATGTTGCCGACGATGACACAACCGACGATGACATAGCAGCACCCGGCAACAACTCCGGAGGCGGAGGAGGTTGCGGCTGCTGACGAAGCTATGAAGCATCAGTGAAGATTGTCTTTGCGGGAGGAAGGGATACCTTCCTCCCTTTCTTTTTTTCATTGACCCTTGCTGCAATCCGGATCTTCAGCATTATCAAGTCCCGCGCAGTACCTTTTTATCAAGCCAGGGTTTGGGAAGAGATTAAACATTCATTAGTCTCGATGAAATTGAAGGGGACAGACTATGGGATCATTGAAAATATTGCGCAGCAATGGGCATTTTTAAAAAGAGCGATGGAATAATTAACTTGCGCTTGCGAACTTTTTCGGCTGATTAAAATTCAAATACCAGCGCCGGCTTTTTTCTGTCATCCTTAATTAAAAGCATCCTTGAAGAAAGAGGAAAGGTAAATGTCGTTCGCCAGTACTGTTCGTATGGCCAGAATGAGTTCTTCGAATGCGCAATCCTTAAGCAGATAGCCCTTTGCGCCTGCAGCAAGCATTCCCTTCACAATCCATATATCCGAATGCATTGACAGGCCGATTATTTTAATGTGCGGCATTTCGGCGGTTATCCAACCGGTGGTTTCGATGCCGCTCATTTTGGGCAATCCGAAATCCATGATTATAATGTCCGGTTGCAGCTCGAACGCCATTCGGATCACGCTTGCACCATCCCGGGCCACTCCGACAACTTCCAAGTCCGGTTCCTGCCCTATAAGGCTGGTCAACCCGGAGCTTACGATCATATGATCTTCTGCGATCAATATTCTTGTTGTCATTCTATTTTCTCAATCAGGCAGCTCAACGTCGCCGAAAAAAGCACTGTAATTCTTTTTTCAAATACTCCACGCGTCCGATCATGACGCAAATATTTGCAGCAGAGATTTAATCTTTTTCAGACTTGCGAATCTTTTGCTCGATAGCGTTGAATTATTCATTCCGCTCTCGTTTCATCAATATTGCTCTATTAAAGACATGAACAGAAAAGGATTACTATAGGATTTTTCGCCGTATGAAATCAGGGATTTCCCGATAGCGGCGCCTGGCAATTCATGGTGAATTTACACGTAGATATTTGGCAAATGAATAGACAAAGACTGAATGAACGGCGACATATGATGAATTTCAAATCGATTATGGGTGACACGAGAAAAATGAAATACATAGGCAAAACTTCATTTCCCACTCTTTATGATGTCTTCCATTCAAATCCCCCTATCCCATGCACCCTCCGAGGAACGCCGGCCGATTTCCTCAATCGGTCCGGCGTTCCTGCATGTCAGGTTCCCGACAAACAAAAATCAACCCACCTGGAAAAAATTGCATAGACAGGCGTTGCATCAAGGCATCCGCTATGGTTCTAATGCTTATATGAAAAAAGCAAGGTCATTTGAAAAAATCACGCACTCTTTTTTAAAATTAATTATTTGCTGGGTGACCCTATTAGACCAAATTTATAAAAGATTGCCTTTTTTCAAAGGGATGACGCGTCTATCTCTTTGTTTTCAATATGGGAGATGTGCGAATGGCCGACACTCGACGGAATACCCTACAGACACGATCTAAGAAGCCAAAGAAAGCATCGAAGGACTTGGAAAAAATTCTGGTCAGCCTGAATGACTCGTTTGTCAAGGTGGATAAGGAATGGCGCTACACCTTTGTGAACCGGCGTGCAGAAGAAATTATCGGCCGGAGCGCTGACGAAATCCTGGGAAAGACATTATGGGAATTGTACCCCTATATCGTCGGGTCCCAATTCCATAAAGAAGCAATACGAGCAATGTCCGAGCAAACGACAAGCCATGTTGAATACTATAATCCGGCAAATGACTTATGGTTCGAAAACTATTTGTATCCATCCCCTGATGGTCTGTGCATACTCACTATCGGCATTTCTAAACGCAAGCAGGCAGAGACCGAACTGGAGCAAGAAAAAAACTTCTTGTCGGCTGTCCTGGACACCACGGCCGCCTTGGTGGTTGTTTTGGATTTAGAAGGCCGAATCGTACGTTTCAATCGCGCCTGCGAAAAGAAGACGGGCTATCGATTTGATGAAATACAGAGAAAACCGTTCTGGGACATTTTTCTTCTGCCTCAAGAGAAGCTGGAGGTCATGAATGTCTTCGGAAACCTAAAAGCCGGTATTTATCCCAATGAATATGAGAACTACTGGATCGCAAAGGATGAAACATTATTGCTTATTCACTGGATCAATACCATTCTCCTGAATGATAAAGGTGAGGTTCGATTTATCGTTGCGACAGGCATAGAGATCACCGACCGTAAACGGGCTGAGGCGGAACTTAGAAAAGCGCATGACGAGATGGAGCAACGAGTCTTGGAGCGTACGGCCGAACTTGAAACCGCCAACCGTTTGGTGCAAGAGAGCGGGGAGATGTTCCGTCTCTTGGCTGAAACTTCCACCGATATGATCGCGCGCCATTCTCCGGAAGGGGTCTTCCTATACGTGTCCCCTGCATGCCGGACCCTGCTCGGTTATACGCCTGATGAATTGCTCGGTCACTCGCCATATGAGTTTTTCCACCCGGACGATCTTGCCGAGATTACGAGCACTCACAAGACAATCATCGAAACTCC
>Ga0315282_10017227_pt1 | contig 10452 bp, 9 predicted proteins | sample YL17G07_20_MG_FD_203693 | JGI IMG/M metagenome (GOLD analysis project Ga0315282, IMG submission 203693) | Sediment microbial communities from Yellowstone Lake, YNP, Wyoming, USA - YL17G07_20 | ecosystem: Environmental > Aquatic > Freshwater > Lake > Sediment | place: USA: Wyoming | collected... | reverse complement strand
AAGCTGACGCAGTCGGTCTGCCAGAACCTTAATGATGTTCAAGACTACCTGCGAGTGGTTCCGGAGGATAACTTCCAGGTCACCTTTTCTTATCCCATAAAGAACGACAGGACTCATTGCCTGAGCACTAGCAGGGTTTGGGCCACCGTCAAAGACAGGGACCTCATTGAGGGACTCTCCCGGGCGCACAATGTTCAGAATCTGCTCTTTCCCCTCAGCCGATGTCTTAAACACCTTCACCGCGCCAGAAGCGACGAAATACAACGTCTCAGCCGTCCCACCCTCAAGCAGAATTACTTCTCCTCTCTCGGCCGTTTTCTCAAAGAAGAGCTTCCCGACCGAGTCAAGCTCAGCGAGGCTCAACCCTGAAAAGTAAGGAATAGACTTTAGGAACTCTATTTGGACAGCCATATCTTCTGCATAAATTAGTAAGACCAGGCTTTAGACCTATTTTAGGATTATAGCAACTTCTATCGGGATTCGGCAAAAGTAGGTATTAGGGAGTTGTTTACTAACCTCTTGGTGACAACCCTTGAATTTGTCCCACTGGCATGCCCTTTATCCCTTCCCCTATTGGGGAAACAAACAAAAAATAATGAAATAATTGGATTAAAGTGGTATAATTAATCTTTAATAGAATAAGTTAAACCTTTAAGTTAGCCCAGAGAGGCTGACAAGGGAAAACAGGAATGAACAAGACCTCTTGTCAGCAAAGGCGAGAGGTTATTTTATGTCAAGAAAAATCATAATGACTTCGGAGGATATCAGGCGAGTTCTCACTCGTATTGCCCATGAAATCATAGAGCGAAATAAAGCCGTTGAGCACTTGATGCTGGTTGGCATACATACTCGAGGTGTGCCTTTAGCAAAGCGGTTAGCCGCCAATATAAGAGACTTAGAGAAATTAAGAATACCTGTTGGCGCTTTAGACATCAGTCTGTATCGGGATGACCTCCCCTCACTAAATTTACAACCCCTCGTCCAATGCACTGATATTCCGACTAGTATTCATGACAGACCTGTAGTATTAGTTGATGATGTCCTATATACTGGACGCAGTACTAGAGCCGCCATGGATGCCCTTATCGACTTAGGACGCCCGATGTCGATTCAATTAGCTGTCCTGATAGACCGTGGGCACCGCGAGATGCCAATACGCGCTGACTACGTCGGTAAGAATATACCAAGCGCCAGACATGAAGAGATACAGGTCAGACTGGTAGAAACCGACGGCGTAGATGAGGTAGCCATCATAAGCACAGTTGACAATAAGCTCCCCGCGAGCGAGTCAGGGAAAGCAGGCTACTTCAGAAGGAGTTATTATGGCTCTGGCAAATAGAAGTCTAGTGACCGTAGATGATTTCTCCAAGGGTGAAATAGAGGCGGTCTTTTCCTTAGCTGATAACATGGCAGACTCTATGAATGAACAGTTTGGCTTATGCCGGGGCAAGATTATGGCAAGCCTGTTTTTTGAGCCTAGCACCAGGACCCGACTTTCATTTGAGACGGCAATGCACAGACTTGGGGGCAGTGTCATAAGTGCAGTCGATGTAAAGTCAACTTCACTGGCAAAAGGCGAAAGCATTGCTGATATGGCGAGAGTGGTCGGTAGTTACGCCGATATAATTGTCATCAGACACCCTTGGGAGGGAGCAGCCAGGGTAGTTGCCGACTACGCCGGTGTCCCGGTAATAAATGCCGGTGACGGGGGGCATCAACATCCAACCCAGACTTTGCTTGACCTTTACACCATAAAGAAGGAGAGGAAAACATTTGAGGGGCTAAAGATTGCTCTGTGGGGAGACCTGAAATATGGGCGAACGATACATTCTCTAGTCTTTGCTCTGGCAAGGTTCGGGGCTACCATTCTCTTCCGCCCTGCACCAGGTCTTGAGGTACCAGAGCACGTCATGCAGAAACTAATCACCGAATATGGCGGTGAGTTTAAAAAGTATGAGGCTCTAAACCAGGCAGTCAAGGGGGAGCTTTTCCCCTTGGATGCAATATATATAACGCCAAGTAGCCCGCATCAACTGGCGATGATACCTGACATCAGTATTCAGGTTGAGCTGAAAACAGGGGTTGATGCCCTTTATGTTACTCGACCTCAGAAAGAGAGGTTTGCCACCGCTGAGGAAGGACAAGACCTGAAGAAGCGCTACCCAGTGGTAGATAAGAAACTACTTAGACGAAAGGAATTCAAGAGAACCATTATTATGCACCCGCTACCCCGAGTTGATGAGCTAGCCTATGAACTGGATACCGACCCGCGAAGTTTGTACTTTAAACAGGCTGCTTGGGGAGTGCCAGTAAGAATGGCTCTTATTGCCCTCTTATTAGGAGTTCAGGAAGTCCCCACACCAAAAGAAGATGTACCTCCTGCCCGGAGAGTAGAGTATCCCATATATAAGCGAGATATTGGACTGGGGTGCCCCAACCCAAGGTGTGTGTCAGTGCAGGAAACTGAAGTAAAATACCTTAAGCCTGAGTTCAAAATCGTCAGCCGTGAGCCTTTGACCTTAAGGTGCATTTACTGTGAGCATGGCTTTGAGCCCAAATATATTGCCAGTTCTGATTGGCATGAAGGGAGACTGTTAAATAAAAAATACCACAGGGCAGATAGCCATCTGGCAAGAAAAATAAAACCAGAAAATCTGATTATCTTTAATTCTGAAGATGAGGCTAAAGCTCACAACTTCAAGCCCAGCTACTATGCCGAAGCGCATCAAAGAACGGAAAAGAGGGGCAGAAAGCGATGACACCCCTGCTTATTCAGGGTGGTCGCATAATTGACCCCAGCCAAGGCATAGATAAAGTTGGCAACTTGGTTATTACCGAAGGCAAAATCTCGTGGCTGGGCGAAGAAAAAACCCCTCCCCTCCCCTACTGTGACATCGTTCACGCCCAGGGGCTAATCATCTGCCCTGGATTTATTGACCTCCACTGCCATCTCAGGGAGCCGGGCTTCGAGGATAAGGAGACCATTGCCACCGGAACCAGAGCTGCTGCTAGAGGCGGATTTACCACCGTTTGTTGCATGCCCAACACTAATCCACCTTTAGATAATCGGGGTACTGTAGATTATGTAAAGTCGATAGCCGCCAAAGAAGGCATAGTTTGTGTTCTACCTATAGGCTGTGTCTCTAAAGGTAGGAGTGGAGCAGAACTGGCTGAGCTTGGTGAGCTGGCTTCAGCCGGGGTGATTGCCTATAGCGATGATGGTCAGCCGGTTAATAGCTCGCGCCTTATGCGGCAGGCATTGGAGTATAGCTGTGCTTCTGGCTTGCCCATTATCGACCACTGTGAGGATACTTCTTTGACTGAGGGTGGTGTGATGAATGAAGGCGTAATATCCTCAAAGTTGGGGCTTCGTGGAATGCCAGCGGTTGCGGAAGAGATTATCGTTGCCCGTGACCTGGCACTTGCCCGACTAACCGGGGGCTGGCTACACATTGCCCATGTCAGCACTGAAGGTTCAGTTGACCTCATTCGTCGTGCCAAGGATAAAGGCATCAAGGTTACCGCTGAGGTTACCCCACACCACCTGACCCTGACCGAGGAAAGGGTCATCGGCTATAATACTAATGCCAAGGTGAATCCGCCCCTGAGAACCAAGCAGGATATTGAAGCTCTAATTCAGGGGCTTAAAGATAATGTGATTGACATTATAGCTACTGACCATGCCCCTCATACTGAGGCTGATAAGCAGTGCGATTTTGCCCTTGCCCCCTTTGGTATCAGTGGCTTTGAAACTGCCCTGGGCAGTCTTATGCGCCTAGTGCATGACGGTCATATAACCTTAACTACCCTCATCTCCAAGCTTACCCATGAACCGGCAAAGATTATCGGTAACAAATATGACAAGCTGGGGACACTGGCTATTGGCGCCCCGGCCGATATTACCATCTTTGACCTCAACATGGAATGGGTAGTAGATACCAAGGCTTTTGCCTCAAAAGGTAAGAACACCCCCCTAGCTGGCTCAGTGCTTAAAGGCAAGGTAATGGCAACTATATTTCAGGGAAATTTAGTCCATAAAGACGACTCCGTGAGTTTGGAGGTGGTGAGGGGAGGGAAATAAATATAGGGAGTCTGAGAGGGACGAAGTCCCTCTTCCATAACCCACCCCCCTCTCCTTAAAGGAGAGGGGGATTAAGGGGGTGAGGTAGATTAGAGACGGTGAAGGGAGGTGAAAAATGAGATTACCCACTTGGTTAAGAGTTGTTTGGTGGGTCTTACTGGTTGGACTCGTTGCATATCTTGTATCTCATAGATACGATTCGATAATAGCAGGGGATGCTAACCCGATAGATATTGTTCTCCTGCTAACACTTTTTGCCTTGCTTGCTATACCTCTATTTCAAGAAGTCAGTTTCTTCGGTGTGAGCTTCAAAAGGGAAATTGATAATCTTAAAACAGAGTTTAAAGAACAAATAATTAATTTGAGGTCTGACATTCAAAACACCATAAATATGAGGGCAGAGATAAGTCCACACATAAATGTTCTCGCTCTACCTTCCGATTCCGAATTGAAATCTATTGAGGAGCGTATACGACCTATCTTGGAGCAGATTTTAAAGGAACGAGGGATAGAAAAGCCGGTTCCTGTACCAGCAGAGCCTGAGGTTCCAGATGACACTCGATTTTTATTTTCTGTTCGTTATTCTCTAGAGAATGAGTTGAGGCGTCTCGGGACTCTGATTTGGCCTCCTTATCTAGAAAAACACTACCAGTCAATTTTAACGATAGCAACTAGCCTTTCTGAGATAGGAAAGATTACTCCACAAGTTGTTGATATAATTCGTAAAGTCTATGCTATATGTTCGTTAGCGGTTCATGGAGGTGATGTTTCGGAAGCCTCGGTTAAATTTGTTCAAGACACGTCACCACCACTGCTAGCGTATCTGAAATCTATAGAGGGACTACGATGGTCACCAAAGGAGTAAAGTTTGAAACCATCTAAAGTCTGCAACTTGAGGCAAGAAGCAGCCTCCATTATCTCTAACAGTGAAGTCATGCCCGGGACTTATCTTATGTGGCTGGAATCCCCCCTAATAGCCCCTCTAGCTAAGCCAGGGCAGTTTGTCATGGTGCGGTGCGGAGATTACCAGCTACGCCGCCCCTTGAGCATCCACTTAGTAGATGACCAAAATAGGCTGGCTCTCCTCTTCACTGTAGTCGGCAAGGGCACACACTGGCTATCACAGCGCCAGGCTGGCGATAATCTAGACCTGCTCGGACCGCTAGGTAATGGCTATTCTATTCATCCTGCCTCACGCAACCTGCTACTGGTGGCGGGAGGCATTGGCATTGCGCCACTGCACTTCCTAGCCCAGAAAGCCTTAAAACAAGGATATTCAGTAACACTGCTTCTAGGAGCACAAACCGCCACTCAGCTTTACCCTAGACACCTCCTGCCACCTGAAGCTGAGCTTGTCTTTGCTACCGAGGATGGAAGTGCCGGCGAGAAGGGCATGATAACTGACCTCTTGCCCGATTTTCTTGGCTGGGCAGACCAGCTCTTTGCCTGCGGACCTACGTCAATGTATCGCACTATGGCTAAGAGTAAGAAGCTCCTCAACACAAAGCCAGCCCAAGTCTCTCTAGAGATGAGAATGGGGTGTGGACGTGGAATCTGCTACGGGTGCACACTGAAAACAAAAAGCGGACTCAAGCAGGTCTGTAAAGACGGGCCAGTATTTGAACTAAAAGATGTCCTCTGGGATGAACTAGCCTACGACGATTAGCCCCATCACTAGGAGGTGAAAAATGGCTGAAAAGAAAGTGGTCATCTATACTACTCCTACCTGACCCTATTGCCATAGGGCGAAGGAGTATCTTTCGCAAAAAGGCGTCTCTTACATCGAGCACAACGTGGCTCAGGATAGGGAAGCAACAAAAGAGATGATACAGAAGACAGGGCAGATGGCAGTCCCTGTAATCATTGTTGACAGCGAAATTGTCGTGGGGTTTAACCCAACCCTGTTGGACAAACTGCTATCATAATAATCTCCTATCTCTTTCCCTTCTTTTCCTCGCCCAGATATTTCTCCGGGTTCTGGTCAAAAGCCTTCTTACAGCCCTTAGCACAGAAGTAGTATTTATTCCCCTTATACTCAGATGTAGCTGCTGCTTTGCTCTCCTCTACCTTCATCTTGCACACAGGGTCAATAGCCATCGGGACACCTCCTTTTATTATCTTTTCATCTTCCTGAACAGCATTCTCAATAGCGCGACGCACCATATTTTTACTGGGAAATTTCATTACCTCGCCACCTTCAAGATAAAATCGGCAACACATCGAAAAGTCCTCCTTTTCTTGAGCGCCAGGCTCAATATCCCGGCCATTGATCCTGATAGTAGGCGAGCCTAAGAATCTATTTTCTATAGCCTCCTTATCGTTCCTTATCTTTACTACTTTCACCGGGACATCCAATTTCTTTTCCTTGATAACCTCTTGCAGATATTTCAGGGCAATCTCGTAGTGGGGACAGAGTTCAAAATATAAAAGTTCAATTTCCACGGCTTTTCCTCCTCTTACCTTACTTAACTAACAAATTTAGCTGGCTTAAACCTTCTTAAGCGCAGCGAGTTGGATACCACAGTAATAGAGCTGGCTGCCATAGCAGCTGCGGCTAAAATTGGATTCAGGAATCCGTAGCTGCCCAAGATAAAGTGAAGTCCTGCAGGAACACCGGTATGTCCAAAGGCAAGATACAACACTCCCGCTGCCACCGGGATGAGAGCAGTATTATAGGCAAAAGCCCAGAAGAGGTTCTGCTTAATCGTCCTCATGGTATGCTTGCTCAGTGATATGGCAGTAACAATCCCCCCTAAATCACCGCTAATCAGCGTAATGTCCCCTGTTTCCATAGCCACATCAGTGCCCGTGCCAATAGCAATACCCACATCCGCCTGAGCCAAAGCCGGGGCGTCGTTTATTCCGTCACCTACCATTGCCACCACCTTTCCCTCATCCTGCAGCCTCTTGACCTCCTGAGCCTTATGTTCAGGGAGCACCTCAGCAAGCACACGGTCAATACCTGTCTCTTCGGCAATAGCCTCAGCAGTACGCCGATTATCCCCGGTGAGCATAACTGCCTTAATATCCATCTTATGCAGCTCTTCCAGCGCCTCTTTGGCGTTGGGCTTAAGAGTGTCAGCTAGAGCGATGATTCCCACCACCTTATCATCTATACCCAAAAACATCACCGTCTTACCTTTTACCCAGAGGCGATTGGCTTCCTCCTCCATCCCATTGAGGGAAAGACCCCTATCCTTTATTAACCTAAGGTTGCCCAAGAGAAGCCTCTTCCCCTCCACCCAAGCCTCGACACCGTATCCGGGGATAGCATTAAAGTCTGAGGCTGGAGACAGCTCCAGATTCTTCTCCGAAGCCGCCTTTACTATAGCCTCACCCAGCGGATGTTCTGAGCCATGTTCAGCCGATGCCGCCAGCCGGAGGACATCGTCTTGGGAAGAAGGGGGGATAGCGATTATATCAGTTACCTTAGGTTCACCCCGGGTTAGAGTGCCTGTTTTATCCAACAGCACAGTATTTATTTGGTGAGACCTCTCCAGTGCCTCAGCACTTCTGATGAGAACACCATGCTCAGCTCCTTTACCTGTGCCCACCATGATAGCAGTTGGAGTCGCCAGCCCTAAAGCACAGGGGCAGGCGATAATGAGCACAGCGATAAAATTGAGGAAGGCAAAAGTCAGGGCTGGAGGTGGTCCCAGGAAATACCAAATTATGAAGGTAATGATGGCGATACCAATCACTACCGGCACGAAATAGCTGGCGATGACATCAGCCAGGCGCTGAATAGGAGCCTTGCTTCCCTGAGCTTCCTCCACTAGTCTGATAATCTGAGCCAGGGTGGTATCCTTGCCCACTTTAGTCGCTTCGAACTTAAAGCTACCTGTTTTATTAATGGAGGCACCGATAACCTCATCATCTGCTTTTTTATCTACAGGGATACTCTCTCCAGTAATCATGGACTCATCAATGCTGGAATACCCCTCGCGAATAAAACCGTCCACAGGCACCCGCTCACCGGGTCGTACCAGAATGAGGTCACCCACCTGGACATCTTCAACAGGAATTGCCACCTCCTTACCCTCACGGATAACCTGAGCCGTTTTTGGCTGCAAACCAATGAGCTTTTTTATTGCCTCGGAAGTCTGCCCTCTGGCTCTAGCTTCCAGAAACCGACCGAGAAGGATTAGGGTAATAATCATCGCCGAGGTATCAAAGTATAGGTTGGGTTCTAGTCCACCAGCAGCAAAAAGCCCAGGAAAGAGAACAGCAACCACGCTATAAAGATAGGCAGCTGAGGTACCAACGGCAATCAAAGTATTCATATCAGCGGTTCTATGCTTAAGTGCCCCCCATGTCCCTCGGTAGAACCGCAAACCCGCCCAGAACTGCACCGGCGTAGCTAGAGCCCAGAGTAGATAGGGCTTCCCTACGAAAACTGGAGCCCACATTAGAGCCATGATTGATAAGCTAAGAATAGCTGACAGGATAAACCTGTTTCTTATGTTCCGAAGCTCCCGCTGGGAGGCAGTGGTAACATCTTCCAATGTCTCCGCTTCTGAGCCTAGTTCATAGCCGGCTTCTTTCACTGCCCGCCGCAAGTTAGCCATCTCTGTGCCTTCAACATACTCCACAGTGGCTTTTTCTGAAGCTAGGTTGACACTGGCAGAAATCACTCCAGGCACACTTAGGAGAACCTGCTCTACGCGGGCAACGCAGGAGGCACAGGTCATCCCAGTTATATGAATATGAGCCTTCTCAGATTTCTTAGGTTTCTTCATCATTTTATCTCTTCCCCTACCCTAGCTGCTGTCTTAGACTTTGCCTATTCTTGGTCTTCTGGTCTACTTATATCGCAGATAAATCCAGTCGGGCAGCTCTCACATTCGAGTTGCAGCGTAATATGTCGTATATCAAAATGTTTGGCTAAGTCTTGATTGACTGTCTTCACAATTTCAGCGCTTCTGCTTACTCTCTGGTCCTCAATACGTAAATGAGCACTGAGGGCATGCATGCCTGAAGTGATAGTCCAAATGTGAATATCATGCACATCCTCCACACCAGCAACACTTTTGATTATTTCTATGACTTTGTCAACTTGAATATGTCTTGGCACTGCCTCCAAGAGGATATCTACTGATTCGCTAACCAGCCGCACTGCGCCCCAAAGTATGATGAAGCCGATAAAAACAGCGATGACAGGGTCGGCAACACGCCAACCAGTGACAGAAATGATTACAGCGGCAGCAATCACACCCACAGAAGATATGGTGTCACCTACAATATGCCAAAAGGCTGCTTTTATATTTAAGTTCCTGCGGCTTTCCTTCCTTAGTAGCAGTATCCCGGTAAGATTGGCTATTAGACCGATTATAGCCACCAATAACATTAGTGAAGTCTGGATAAGAGGCGGACTTAAAAATCGGTGATAGGCTTCGTAGAAAATATAGAGAGAAACCAAAATCAGGGTAGTGCCATTAGCCAAGGCAGCCATGATTTCCACGCGGTGATAACCATAGGTTTTGGTTGATGTTGCCGGCCTTCTGGCTATTGTCATGGCAAATAGACTCAACCCTAAAGCCAGAGCATCAACGAGCATATGCCCGGCATCACCAAGTAGAGCCAGACTATTACTCGAGATGCCACCTATGACCTCAGCTACCATGATCACCAACACGATGACAAGTGTAATCTTTAACGGTCTCCTACCCACAGAACTCAAGTAGCTAGCTTCACTGCGTTGACTACCCATTTTCTTACCCTACTAGTAACAGCTCCCCTTAAAGTCATATTATCCGATTTCAGCAGTGCCAGCAACTTTTCTGGTAAGTTAAAAAATCGTGTGATAAAATTAAACTTAAGGAACGATGTTAGGTAATCAATGGCTGTAGGGAGGCAAGATGAAGGTAAGGGTGGATAGAAATCTGTGTATTGGCGTGGGCAACTGCGTGGCTTATGCGCCAACAGTCTTCGCACTCGACGAAGAGAACAAAGCCGTAGTTCTTAACCCTTCTTCTGTTGATGACAAGACCCTGCTGGGGGCTGCTGAAAGCTGCCCCGAGAACGCTATCATTGTTGAGGATGACGAAGGAAATCAATTGTATCCCTATGTATAATTAGGAGGTGCAGATATGAGGAGGGTATATTTAGACAATGCGGCAACTACCCCCCTTCTCCCCGAAGTTCGCGAGGCAATGATGCCTTACTTAGATGCGATTTTTGGCAACCCTTCCTCACTCCACGACTGGGGTGATGCCCCTAGGGAGGCAGTAGAAACTGCTCGAGTCCAGGTGGCTCAGCTTATTGGAGCCAGTGCCGAGGAGATAATCTTCACTGGCAGCGGAACGGAAAGCAACAATTTCGCTATTAAGGGACTGGCACTGGCGAGACAGGACAAGGGTAAGCATGTGGTA